>Ga0209390_10001857_pt1 | contig 38927 bp, 27 predicted proteins | sample BON01_FD_187212 | JGI IMG/M metagenome (GOLD analysis project Ga0209390, IMG submission 187212) | Freshwater microbial communities from Lake Bonney liftoff mats and glacier meltwater in Antarctica - BON-01 (SPAdes) (version 2) | ecosystem: Environmental > Aquatic > Freshwater > Ice > Glacier...
CCATCCTCGTCCTCGTCATATCCATCCTCGTCCTCGTCATATCCATCGTCACTGCGCTCTTCAAAGGGTTCTCCATCTGGATCTATCTCACCCCATGCACCCCCAAACGATTCCCCATCGGTCCATTGTGATGCTTCGAAATCTTGCACAGTCAACGCCACATCGTCTTGTACTTGTGATATGATGTGTTGAAATAAAACACCTGGTAACGACGAGGCCCAGCAGAAGCTCAATCCGCCTTGATTGCCAAGACGATGGTGACTTGCCATGCAAAATGCCACACATTTCGACAATTCGAACGCGGTTCTGAACTTGGCTATTTCAAACAATATTACGCCATTGTTACAGCTGCCCGCTTGCGCTTCCATGCTTTCACAATGCCCAAAACTTCTAGGTTCATACTCTCCGGAAAGTTGGAACATGGTTGCAAAAGGTATGATTAATCGACAGATGCTCGCGTACATCCGCAGGTGGAATTCAGTTTGGTACTGCAGGTGATCCTCCCAGATTTGTTCAAGCTGTTCAAAACAGTTGACGTCGTCGCAGCGGATTGACAAAGCCTGGGGGCAGAATGTGACAATTCGTTCCAGTACTTTCATATACATGCGAATTCCACGGTCAGCAAACGGACACCAAGTCAACGCACCATAAACGAATGCCCTCTCTTGTATTTTATACAGCTCGTGACTGCAGGACTTGCATGGCGTCTTTTGCTGATATGCACTGGCGTCCATATCTGCTGGCAATCGCAGTCCATTATGCCATGAAGGATACATCTTCTTGCTGTAACCGTGAATGATACTTTGCATCATATCTGAAGCATCCGCACAAATTAGTTGGGTTCTCGTCTCTGGGTCTTGTAACAAAACACGGCATTCAGCACACAGTCTTGGGTTGCAATGCCGGAGCACCACGCGGTGTATCATTATCTTGGAAACCACAGCCATTGCCATGCGCACGTAATACTGTGCTAAAGTCGCCGGGAGGATGATGATTCGTGCTTCCCTACCAAAAGCCGATCTCTCGCAAGGCCAGTCGAAAATGTGTTTTGTAAATTCCTGGCCATTCACAGTGAGAATCGCCTCCAGCTTCTGCATTCGATCCGACGAAGATGCGTTTGCTACGGACGACAGAGTAATATTTCCGTGCATATATGCAAAAAACTCCCGGTGTGTCTTGTATGCCAGCAGCGTGCCCATTCGGAAGTCATAGTCCACGAGGAAAGAAAACACATCGCCGGCCCCCTCACATTGTAAAACCTTTACAAACAGTTCCGACCCGTCCATCCTCCGATCGTCCCCTGTTTCCGTGCTCGAGTTCACAAGAAGAAGCATGAAGTGTGGCCTGTTGGTGGCAAAGCGCAGCAGGGCGAGCAAAATACGGCTGTGAACACGACGCTGTGAAAATCCAGGAGACGTTGCATATACATACGGTTGCACAAGTAGATGTATGAGATGGACAAGATATAGCTGCGCGCCAGCCTTGGGAAACTCGTCTTTAATCCAGGCGAGACGCCCGGTATCCACAATGGGCATGCGGAAAAATAACAGTAAGAGAAAATCCTCATCAGCGGCATGATTGTGGCACGAGGCCAAGAGTCGTTCAAAATCAACGATCAGCACTTCAGTCTCGGCATCGTCGTTGCGGTATGTCTGCATGGAGCGTCCGAACACACGATGCTCGAAAAACTCCACAAAAGTACTGCTTGACATGCTCACAGCGGTGTCGCTTGTCTTTGCACCGCCGCCGGTCGGCGAATGCATGTCAAAATCACTGTTCAATCGCCCATCGATCGGATCGTTTTTATAGGTTTCGCGGTTTCGGAACACGAAAAAAAAAATTCCGTTTCAATCAAAAAAATGTTCCCACCACTCATTTTATTCTCTGGTGGTAGGTACCCATGAGAGCATCACACACGGACTAGGTGTTTTGGGAACTAGTGCATGGGAACACAGAGTACATGTCTGCCCAAACATGTCCATGAAGCTGCGTAGAGCACAGGTATCGGAATAAACCAGTCAGGCTCGGAAGAATACACACACATATTCACACTCGCATAGTTTCGTATGTGGTGAAAGTGGACGAGGATACTGTTGTTACAGGTTCTTTGGCAGGATGGATTCATACATGAAAACATGAATCTTGGCGGTAGTCCAATCAAGATGGCTGGATTCTATGCGGTGGACAAGTTTCTGTCCAAACAAGAGGTCTCTGGTATAATCGACAACATCTATTTAGACAACGACCCGTTTGATGCATGGTGTGCATGCAAGCCAGGGTTCTCTGTAGAAGTGGATGGATCATGTGTGGAATGCGTAGAAGACACATATAAAACCCTGAATGGCAACTTCGCTTGTATACAATGTCCAACACATTCTTCTACTGCCACACTTACTGGACAGGTGATCTGCACCTGCAACGTTGGGTTCGGGTTCGTACCAGACGATGGCGGATCGTGTGTAGAATGTGCGTCTGGCACATACAAAGATGACAGCACAAATAGTGCTTGTACTTCTTGTCAACAAGATTCGAATGCACCTGCAGGGAGTGTTGACAGCACACAGTGTTCCTGTAACATCGGGTTTTCTGGAGAGCATGCTGGATCTTGCGCGGAATGTGGGGTTGACACATATAAAAATGTTAATGGCAATGGTGCTTGTAATCCTTGTCAACTACACTCCTCTACAATTACACTTAAAGGACAAACAGAGTGCACCTGTGACGCTGGGTACGCGGGAGAGCAATGTGATGAAAATCCAATTTGTGATGATGGTAAGTTTGTCAATGCCCAAAATCAATGCCAGTCGTGTCCATTGCAATACAGTGCGAAAGAGTTGACGAAATCATACAACAGCATGAGTAATGTACGGCTTTGTGTTGATTTTGTAGCTTTGTAAGGTCTGCTACTGCAACGCTAAGCATCCGCTTCGAGCTCACCGATATGAGCTAGAATTTCGAGCTCACCGATACGAGCGATAAATTTCAATCGCCGAGTGAGCCGTGGGACGTCAAACCAAGTGCGAGTTTGACTTCGGGTCGTTATTGCAATGGTTGTACTATTGCTTCTACAGACACGCGTTCATCAAATCCAGAGTTCGTCTGCTTCTGTGACGGGGTTTCAAACTTGCTGCAATGTTCTTGCGCCGCTGGATATACGGGGGACGGTTTCACATGCACTGCAGAAAGCCAATGTCCTGGGAAAGACATGATCGCTTTTGTGGAGCATAGCACTACACAAACGAATGCAAGGACCAAATGTATGTGTACAAACAACTCATTCAATCATAATGCCTATGGAGTTGGTCGTCCTGAAGTATGTCGATGCAATCCTGGTTGGACAGACTACTTGGCACCACTGGAAAGCGGCACGGATCCGCCTAGCTGGATTCCGCCTCGCACAATAGTTACGTGGGTGGGGGGTTCGCCGTTTGTAGAGAAAGAGTTTATCGAGTGCCGCAAGTGTGAAAATGATCTGTTTAATGAGGGTGGTGGTAAATGTTTGTCTTGTGAGCAACTTTCCGGATGCGGTCATTGCTCAAAAAAAGCGAATTCGTTCTGGCAACCTTCTTCTAATGTTTGCGTATGTCACGTGGGATTCGGAAAAAATTATGATGGACACTGCGCAATTTGTCCAGCGGGGAAGTATCAGCCTGTTGGAAAGAACGAGCCTTGCCAGCCGTGTGGATCTAATGAATATTCACTCGACCAAGCGGAAAGGTGTTATCTTCCCCCCCCTAAATTCAATGGTGAATTCGGATTCTTCGGGTTTCACGTGTGACACTGGATACTTTCTCAGTGATTCATTGACGGATCCTTGCCAATCTAGTCCCGTTGACACGTGCCCCGCGGGGAAGTTCTTGCAAGATGGCAGTTGTCATGATTGCTTGACAGATACCTTCAAGAATGATGATGGACCCCACGGTTGTACTGTATGTCAATATTTCTCGACTTCCGTGGAAGGAAGCAGTGAATGCATATGTGACGCCGGGTATTCTAGCGAAGACGACGACACCTGCCTTGCGTGTGTACCTGGCAAATTCACAGTTGCTTAATGCTGGCGTTTCTAATGGTCATCCATGACAGTATCTTCTTGTTAACAGTTTCAAATTGTATATGTATATATAAGTAACATATTTGATTCATGAAAGCAGAAAAAAAAACGAGCATGCGCCCTGATAGACTTTTCCGAATCGCAGTTGTCTTGACTGTGCTTACATGTGTGGAAACATCCGGAATTGAATGCATATCATGCGATGCTGGCAAATATTCTAAAACCCCCGGTGCCACCGGTGAAAACACATGTCTATCGTGCACAGGAAATTACACTACAAATGCACGTGTAGGACAAACAGAGTGCATCTGTGACGCCGGGTACGCGGGAGAGAATTGTGATGAAAACCCAATTTGTGATCAGGGTATGTTTGTCAATGCCCAAAATCAATGCCAGTCGTGTCCATTGCAATACAGTGCGAAAGAGTTGACGAAATCATACAACCGCATGAGTAATGTACGGCTTTGTGTTGATTTTGTAGCTTTGTAAGGTCTGCTACAGCAACGCTAAGCATCCGCTTCGAGCTCACTGATATGAGCTAGAATTTCGAGCTCACCGATACGAGCGAGAATTTTCAATCGCTGCTGCTCTCGCGCTCGGTCAACCTCCAGTTCATACGATCGCTCCGGCTCTGGCGGCGGGCCCATCTGCAGTCTCTCTACCCGTAACACTTCTTCAAATTTCATGACCTCATCCTCTTCGTCAATCATATACTCGGCCCTCCTTGCACATTCTCGACGCTGCTCTACTATTCGCTGCGGTCCCCGGTTGCTGTCCGTTGCTCTCAAATCTTGCCAACCCGAGAGCTCGTCGGTGACCATTAGCATCGCCATGTTGGGGAAATGCGCAAAGGGTGAGTCTTGCCCGAGACGATGGTGTGTCGCCGACGCAAAAGCAAGTGTTTTCGGCTTTTGCGCGCGCCAATGCTCCAGGATCTGCACATCATCCCACCCGGCACCCTCTGCGGGGAGTCCGAGCATTCTCCACTGCAACTTGAAGTTGAAGGGAGATCGCACGTGAGGAACTTGAGTGTCCATGAGGTCGAGCAAGGGCATGGGCCATGCTCGTAGCGCAAGACCTATGGCTAGTGTATCATTCTCGCGCTGTGCCAACGAACGTTCATATCGTCCAATCAGACTCAATTTCCGTAAATTGCACAACGCTGGAAGGCAACAGGATATATCTGTGAAGAGTGCATTCGGAGATAGTTCACGACGCCCGTATTCTTCTTGTGCATTGAGTGTGAGCTCACGCAGCGCTGTGAGAGAGCGCATTGACATCGGCAATGTCGACAAAGGTGCCAGGATGTTTAGCCTCGTCAGCGCGGTGAGCTCACCCATCGACTCTGGTAGCGCTTTTATGCTGTAGAGCCCATTTAGGTGCATCAAAGCCAACTTGGGTAGCGCATTTGGGGCAAACTCGGGCAGCTCATACAGCTCCACGCAATCAGTGATGTACAGATATTCCAGCGACGGTAAAAACATGGGTGGTAGTATTTTAAAGTCGCAATCTGTCATCTTAAGAACTCGCAGACTCTTCATCTGAAAAACAGACGGGTCAATCACGGTGGCGATGGCCGTGTCAAAACAACCCATCGAAGAGAAAACCAGCTCTGTCAGGTTGCGGAAGGATGCGATACACGGCGGCACCCACGGGAAGTTAACAAATGCATCGAATTGCAGCGTCTGCAGATTTGGGAATGTGTCTCCGGTAAACCACGCCGGCAGTCTGGCGATCTCATTATAGTCATCTTTCCCGTCGATCACCAGATGCAACAACGACTTGGACCCGGCTACAATGGTTTCTGGAAGCTCTGCACACCGAAACAGTCGGAGGTATTGCAGAGAAGTGAAGGCAGGCAAGTTGTCTGGCAATTGAGAGATACCGTCTACATGCTGTAATGCTGGCATCTTTTCGACACACACAACCAGGTCTTCGTTGGGTTCGCCGTTGGTTTCGCCGGGCCTCACTGTCAGTGACGTCAATCTCGGCATGAGTGGCAAATCATCCAGATGGCTCGGCAGACAGGTGTCCAAATGCAATGACTCCAACGATGATGATAGACGCCCCAAGAATTGTGGGGGCAAGTAATCGATAAAGAAATTCTGCCAAAGACCCAGTGGGTGTGGGCCTTCGGGATCTAAGTCATGTTCAATCGTCAGGTGTGTCAACGGCCAGCTGCCCACACATGCTGGCAAGTTCAAGCAGTTGTCCTCCCGCAGCGTGAGATGTGTAAGACTGGGCATTCGCCCCATGTCCTCTGTAAGCACCAGTTTCGGGCAATTCTCAACCACGAGCGCCGTGAGACCCGTCAAATGTGCAAATGATGCTGGCAGGCTCCTTATTTCCGGCATGTCGCACAGCGACAATGTTTTCAAAGACCTCATGGAGCCGAGTGTGTCGGGCAACTTGAGGAGCCTAGCTGGCCAGGTGTAAGTCGGTGGCGAATTTTTGTCTCTGTCCATGTATTCAGGGTTGGAGACACCTTGAACACCTAGAAATCTCGAGTTTCCATCCAGTGCAAACACCTCCATATTTTCAAACCCGCACACAAAATCGGGAATGCAGGACAGCGCACAACAATTCAAATGCAGCTGCACAATTTCACGTCCTATCATCCGCAACCCACAGGGTACTTGAAGAAGAACAAACGTTTCACCCGGCTTCACTAGGCGTTTGGCCAGAACTAGCAAAGATTTCTCGTCCATTTTCACCGTATGCGCCTGTCCGCCCTGCATTCTGTAAACGGCTTCATCGAGCGGTGCAAAAGCGGCACGCAGACCCACGACGTCAAGCGTCTCGGTCTGGCTCCCTGCGTTCTGAATCATGTGCTGCGCCGCAGCCTGCAAACTCTGCTGCTCCTGGCCGCTGCCTGTAGGGCCCTGTCTGCTGCGCGGAAGACGTATTGTCATTTTTTCCACCTTTCTACAAAACCGCGAAAATCGATGGAGAGCGACGAAATCCACGTCCATTTCATGGTCAAATATCTCCGCCGTCTGCACCCGCGACTCCATGTTGTGTTGTGCAGTAATGCCGCTACGTTCTGCCGCTACGTTCTGCCGCTGGAATCTCTTATAGTCTTTGACAGACTTTGTCATGCAACTGAGCGAGCAAGTCGCGAGCAACCGTTCTGACGTCCGCTATTTTATACCAGCTTTTCATTATACAGTTGACTATTGTTTTCGTCACGTGCCGAAATCTTTTTTGGGCATTTTTCCCTTTTAAATGAGCAAATGAAATGGGGTGCAAGAAAACGCCACGACCATCCGACCAAGCAGTATCAAAGGGTGGAAGCGACAACGACTTGTAAGCTCCCACAGACCCGCGTGGAACGAGAATGCTGGCATGGCGCCCTGGAGGACCGCTTTTGCGTCAAGCACTCACAGTCGAGTTGTACGAGCACACACTTGTCGACCTAGATGCTGCGGGCGCAAACAACCCAAGTTCTTCTTTTACGAAAGTCGAAAACACAGTCTACTATTTTACGCGCAGTAGCCGCACGCCAGTCGCCTCGAATACCACAACAGCGCAGCGACAGCTGCTTGTCCCACTCGTGCAGAAACTGGTGCAGACAGCACAACGTCAGCTGGAACATATGGACGCGAGAGAATTGGAAGAGGCCTTCGAGACACTGCGTGACGAAGTACACCGACATCAGCAGGTGGTGCTGGATCCAGTCCACTTGACGGTGGCATCGTTGTTTGTCAAGAACAAAGCGGATGATGCGTCCGGTGTGTCGGTACTGACCAAAGTTCCGCATGCTCTTTTGAGTGTGCGCGACGAACTGACATCACTAAGCATGAACTGCAGCCTGATGAGGGTGATTCCGTATTGGTTCTCGAATTTGTCTGCGCTCACGTCTCTCACCCTCGACGGAGAAAACACTTTTAATCTACCGATTGTGACAAAGAACAAGCGGTATCCAGAATATATGAACGGAGTGCGTCCTCGGAGGCACACCACTAGCAAGTGCCGGGGACAATTGACGGCGCTGCCAAATTCCATCGGCTTGCTTTCCTCTCTTCGGTCACTTTTTCTTGTAAATCTTGACGGTATTACTGTACTGCCGCGTGACCTGGCGAACTTGACGAATTTGGAAACTCTCATAATATCAAACTGCTCGGACAGCTTGCTTTTACCGGACCTTGGGCCAATGCCAGCGCTTCGCAATCTCTCACTGGGAGGAGAAATTTGCATGCAGCTACCAGATTGTGTGCGGCACTGGCAGCTTCGAACTCTACAGCTCCTGCACACACTTGAGGACGAAACAGGCGTCGACTATTTGCCGGCGCAAATGTGGGATAGCTTGTCCTCCACCCTGGTGCATTTAAGTCTGGGACTTTGTTATGAGGAGCATCTGAAGAGTATGCCATTGATGCCGAAATTGGAAGAGTTAGTGGTCAGAGCCGTCGATGACATGTACTTTCGTTCCCATACACACTTCCACATCCCCGCCAGCAAAATGCCCCACTTGAAAAAAGTGATCGGTGTCTGTGGCTTCAGCCATCAAGTGCACACACTTACCGCGCTGGAATCGCTTACAATTATACTTGATCGCAATTTTGGGATACCAGTGGTTTCTGCGATGCCATCTCTTCATGATCTGCACGCGACAGGTGAAAGGCTCGACATGAAAACTATACCAACGTGGTTCAACGCCGACATTTTTCCAAATCTTAGAAATCTGGGACTGTCGCGAATGAGCGGGTTGCAGACGCTGCCAGCGGCGTTTGCATCTTTCACACGTCTGTCGAGACTGAGCTTGGTGGACATGAAGGGCCAAATAACAAATTCAGCTGGCTTCAAGATGATCGTGCACCCTTCGATTTTTCAGATGGCAAGTTTGATTACGCTCAATATCATCAACTGCGACATGACCAGCCTACCTCCGTTTTCTCTGCCATCCCTTATCTTCATGCGCATCAGCCACTGCACGAACCTGCGAGAGCTCCCAGCGCTCACAAGTGCTGGGTTGCCCCGGTTATCTGTGCTGCAACTGCACAGTCTGCGCTGTCGATCGCTGCCGCACTCGTTGGGAGAGTTGACCACGCTGAAAGGGCTGTACATCTCCAAGTGTGGATTGGCAGCAATTCCAATGTCTTTAGCGTGTCTCACAGCGCTCGAGCAGTTAATAATTCACCAGGATCTCTTGCTGGACGTCGCAGGTCCGACTGGGCCAGAGCCATGCTCCATACTGACGGAGGTGGCATATTGTCTGCCAAACATGCGAGGTCTACGAAAATTGTGTCTGCGCGGCCCAGACACGCGAACGAAGCAAATGTGCACAGACGAGACAGTGGCCATCGGTCTCGCACTCAAGGCATGGCCTCTGCCATTGGTAGATTTGCTCGACGTCAATTTTCCGATACTGGGTTACGCCACACTGCAATCGTCGGCGAACATACAAGGTGCTCCCATTCGGGAGATAACTTCTGTAACCAGCTCGAAAAACATGTACTCTGAGTTCAAACATACGCTCCCGCCGCCGCCTGCGCCCTTCAATTTCAACCAGTTTGTGCAGAGGTTGGGGTTGCCAGAGACAGCGGTGGACTGGGACGACGCGCAAATTCTTGAATTCTGGCGCGTGACGCAGAGCAAAATATTGGCCTTTGCTAGTGGCCAGCATCCCCGTCTCGGCGAAGCCTCGGCCATACTCAACACGAATCAGAATTTGGTTGTTATGATTTCCGAAATGACGACAGGGTGGTACACTTTCGTGGCCAAAGACTCGCAACGTGCTATAGCGCGAGCACAGGAGGAACAACTTGATCAGGAGACACCACAGACACCACCACTGCTCGCGGACCCCTCAACCGGCTCACCTTGAAAGTCACAGGGCGCAACCGCGCAAGGGTGGATTATAAATTTTGTGTGGCAGACACACGCACATTTTATTCACGTCTTTCGACTCACACACACCTTATTGTTACGACGCATCTTCTATTCATATTTTGTGACACACACACACACGTTCTATCCACATTTTGCGACACACACACATTTTATCCACATTTTGCGACACAATGCAGTCTCAATAAACATTTTTTGAATGAAATTTATTCAATCAATCCTCATTGTTGCGACTCGCGTCGATATGCTGGTGTCATTGCATGCGCATGAGTCAAAATCCCGGCGCCAGAAAAAATGAAAAGCACAACATTCGTCGGCCATGGGAATGGACACGACGAGCTTGAAAGGCAGAAGAGACATGGCGGCATTGTACATGTTTTTGACCATGGGAGGTCCAGATTCCGCGGTGTAGTATGCGGCATAGCCAGCCTTCTTGAAATGGGCATCCATCTTTTGCACCAACGCGGCGTGATCGGCCGCGAAACGCTCGGCACATTGCTCGGTCGCCATCATTTCCTGCATGTCCTGTCGTTCAAACGGAAGCATCACCTCTCCTAAGGGCCTCAAGCCCTGGACAAAAATGTGGCCACCGGGCGCAATTAGGGCCAGTTCCTCAAGTGTGATGGCGCTTCCAACGAGCATGCCCACCGCGGTACACATAAAATCATTGTCGTCGTCGTTTTGCAAACGTTGAAACAAGGCGAGCGATGGCAGGGCTGGTGGTGCATAACCTGCAGTTGATAGAGAGTGATTAAAATCACCAGCTTCCACGGCTATCAGCGCTCTAAACGCGTAAATGGAGATTCGCTGCTGTGACGCCGTGCGCGTGTAAATTGTGGCATGTGATGATCCTGACGTGTTGTTGAGGGTCAGCATTTCAGGCTTTTCATGGTATACGGCCTTCCACACGCACGCAACAAACTCCCAGTCCTGATGTTTCGAATACAATGCCTGATTCACTGCTTCGACCACCTCTTCGTTCACAAGTTCCCAAGTATTGCTTTGCTCTTGGATGTCGATGAACATGTCACGGAAAGGAGTTCTCGCCCATTCCGCGCACACGTGTATAAGATCTACTATTCCTGCCAGTATTTTGTCAGAGTAGATTCCATTTTGCTCGCCGCATCTCGACATATTTCTTGTGTTGTTTGCGACCAGACGGAGGATTTATATACTCCACGTCGGAAAACTTCCCAAAAAAATGACCATTTTATTCAGACTCGATACCAAGCAATATCTGCAAACTCGTGCTGCTGCCTTCTCGCACAGCAAAACGCATGCGTTGAAACATTTCACGCAACAGTTCATCGGGAAAGTTGACGTTGTAAGGCGTCGTGCCACCGTAGTCAACATTATTTGCAAAACTCGGATGCAAACCCATGGCAAACGCAGTAGTACGTTGTCGCTGCACATCATGCCATCGACCGGCCCGTAAGCAGTCGGTGCCGCCTGTGTCGCCAATTTCGTTTAAAAATAGCCTTTGAGGCGACAAGTCGACCCTCGCCGATTGCCACACACCTTTCGACATACAATGAATCAGGAAGTCATTGCTTTTCTTCCCGCAAACCCAGACGTCGCCTCCAGCGGTGACCACGGTGGATGCACACATGCCTGCACTTACTATGTGTACTTCATTGTCTGACAACACTTTGCTGTTGTGGTTGTGAAACTGAGCACTGTCTACTAGCGTTAGTGTATTCCTGTTATACAAGGAATCGCGAGATTCATATCCAAGTTCACCGAAAATATTCGAGCCACAACTCCACAGAGAATTGTTGTGTGCTATTATCATACTGTGGTCGTATCCGCATGACACCGTGCGCACCCCCTTCGGTCCGAAATATTCGGCACCCCCGACACGTCGGAAGATTTTTGACAACAGGTGTGTGTGTGTGGGTGTGCGTCTATCAAACCCACATTCATGGGACGAATTGTTGCCACACGCCCACAAAACACCGCTAACCGTCACAAGCATTGTGAAATCAGTGCCGCAACTCGCGAATGCCACCGCCTCGCCATCTAGTTGTGTCGCTGGTATTAAGGTGGGATTCTGCACACATGAACCTTGTACATCACCAACTCCAGTTTCACCCCACATATTATTTCCCCACGTCCATACCCGCCCGCCAGTTTTGGAAACTGCCACACAGTGATGGCCGCCAGCGCATACCATTCCAATCTCGACGCCGTCAAAGCGCGCCGGGTCAATGCACTTGGGTTCACGGCAGTGTTCCAGATTTCCATGTCCTAGCTCGTAGTATCTGCCTGCTCCGATGGACCATATGTTTCCAGCGGCTGTCAAAATCAGCATGAAATGCATCTGACACGACACCATCTGCACTGGCGAGTTGCCGTGCAAGCTCATGCACATCCGCCGCGGCTCGTGGAATGCATCTGGCACACCTCCCCCCTCCTGCGTTCCTCCCTGTTTACGGCCCGGATTCAGTCCCCAGGTCCAAAGCGAGCCGTCTTTTGTCACACAGGCGCTCACCAGCGTCGCTGTTGCCACCATGACTACCTCATGGCCGTCAAACTTGTCGGCATGGTTGAGCATACACGGCTCAGCATGTTTCTCGTTGTCGCCCACACCAAGTTCCCCATACTTGTTATCTCCGAACGCACAAATGTTACCATCCTCCGTCAAAATAAGAGTGCAACCCGTGCCTCCAGTGACTGCCATGTGACAGTGATTTGTGCGAGAAAAAATACCACTCTGTACTTTTATAGGTTTGCTCTGTCAGTCTGCTGATCTGGACACTGATTTGGCCACCATAACCCTCCTAAAACGCTGATTTGACTTTGTACGGCAGAAGCACTTTCAAAATAGGTGTATACCAAGAAGCCCCCGAACACCCACACTACTTTCCTTTCTCACAGCAAAACGCATGCGGTGAAACATGTCCCGCATGAGTTCTTCCGGAAAATCGGCACTGTAAGCCGTCACACCACCGGTTGCAGCGTCGTTGGCAAAACCTGCATGCGTGCCCATAGCAAAAGCAATCATTCGCGTGCGATTCGCGTCGTGCCACCGGCCGGCCCGTGCGTGGTCATTTGTGTTGCCAGCAAACCCCAAGGACCCCTCAGGTAGCGGTTTGTATAAAACCCCATGATATTTCCCCCACTCGTATACCAAGCCTCCGTACGTGATCACAATAGTGGCTTTCCGACCCGCAGAGACTACCTGCACGTCATTGTCAGACGCAATTTCGACGACACCATTGACAAAAGCGGTGGTATCGACACGACCTGGCATACCATTTTTTTCACCGGGTTGTCCGAGTTCTCCGTAATCGCTACTGCCACAACTCCACACCGAATTGTTTTTCGCTACAATCATGCTATGTGAGAAACCACACGAGATCATACGTACGCCTCCTGGTCCAAAATATTCGGCACCCCCGACACGTTCGAATAGCACAGTATCATCCACCGCATTACCCAACCCACATTCATTTGACTTGTTATTGCCACACGACCACAATACACCGTCTGAAGTCACAAGCATACTGAAATCAAACCCACAACTCACGAATACCACGCTCGCACCATCTAGCTCTGACGCCGGTATCAAGGTGGGTTTGAGGATCGGGTCACAAGATGGAGAAATCACCCCTGTTTCGTTGCAGTCGTTGTCTCCCCACGTCCACAGACGCCCGTCAGTTTTCGATAACGCCATACAATGCCCGCCCGCAGCTGATACCATGCCAATCTCTGCGCCGTCGAAATACGCGGGGTCAATGCACTTGGGTAGCGCATGACTGTCAACTGAGTTGTGTCCCAACTGACCATACATCCCGTCTCCAAATGAGTATACACTCCCAGAGGCTGTCAAGATCAGCATAAAATCTGCGCCACACGCCACCATCAACGCTGGCGAATTGCCATGAAAGCTCTTGCACATCCTGGCGGGTCTACACGTAGATCGAGGACAACGCTCGCGTTGAAGTGGATCTTCAAGTGGCACTGTGTACAGCGATCCCCACGTCCAAACTGAACCGTCCAGTGTCACACAGGCACAGTTTTTGAGTCCTGCGTCCACCATCACGACCTCGTGACCACAGAAGGTATCAACATAGTTCAGAATACACGGGTCAGCGTGCTGCTCGAAATCGCCAACACCTAGCTCCCCGCATTTGTTCTCGCCAAACGAACAAATGTGCCCGTCTTCTGTCACCACCAGAGAAAACCCCACTGCCCCTGCCACAGCCATCACACGACAAAAACGCCTCGATAAGCATTGTCACACCGTAGTCTTTATATATGTTTACGGAGGGGGGCGTCTCGCTGTCCCGACACCAAGCATCGATTGCACACCATCACCGCTCCCTTCTCGCACAGCAAAACACATGCGGTGAAACATGTCCTGTAGCAGTTCTTCCGGGAAATCGGCACTGTACGCCGTAGCCCCACCAGTGGCGGCGTCGTTTGCAAAGTGCTCATGCGTGCCCATTGCGAAGGCGATGGTACGTGCGCGGTTTGCTTCGTGCCAGCGGCCGGCTCGTGCATAGTCGGTGGTGTTGCCAGCAAACCCCAACGCGCCCTCTGCGAGCATATGAATGAGACCGTGTGTATCAATCGGCCTCTCTTGCACCACTCTCCCAGTGGGGCGGAGCGGCGGGTCGTGGTGTCTGCCCCAGGTATACACCAAACCGCCTGACGTGATTGCCACCGAAAAACGTCGCCCGGCTGCTACCACCATGACGTCATTATCCGACGAAAGTTCACTGTTAACATTGTAAAAATGTCCCCTATCCACGAGAAATGGTACTGCACTCGACAAAAATGGCTTGGCGAGCTCTCCATCCTCGTTACTGCCACAACACCACACAGATCTGTTCTGCGCTAGAATCACGCTATGTGTTGACCCACACGACACCATGCGCACGCCTCCTGCTCCGAAGTACTCGTCACCCCCTATTCGGCGGAAAATGTTGGACTGAGCAATATCTTCGCCAAGACCAATTTCGTTGAAAAGGTTGCAGCCGCACGACCACAGCACACCGTCTACCGTTACAAGCATACTGAAATTATATCCACAACTCACAAAGGCCACCACTCCACCATCCAGGTCTGCCGGCGGTATCAAGGTGGGAATTTGCACATTAAAATCAGGTTTGCCAACTCCTGTTTGCCCTGAAACATTGCATCCCCATGTCCACACCCGGCCATCTGTCTTTGATACGGCCATGCAGTGTGACCCCGCAGCAGATATCATTGCAATCTCCGCTCCATCAAAGCGTGCGGGATCGATACATGTGGGTTCTGAACAAGGTTCGTTGTTTCCGTGGCCAAGCTCGAATTCACCGCCGCTCCCATGCGACCATATTCTCCCAGCGGCCGTCAAAATCAGCATGAATCCATTGCCGCACGCCACCATCACCACAGGCGAATTTCCGTGCCTGCTCATGCACACTTTCTTAGGCGTGCATCTGTTCGGTGCAACGTCATCGTCCTCTTCGTCGTCGGAGTCGTCCAGCATCCAACCCATAGCGATCCCCCATTTCCAAAGCGAGCCATCTTTTGTCACACACGCACAGAATGTACCTCCACAGGCCACCATCACGACCTCGTGACCATCAAAAGCATCAATGTAGTTGAGAATAAACGGCTCCCCATGTGCATGGAAATCGCCAACATCCAGATGGCCCATTTCGTTGTCACCAAACGAACATAAGTTCCCGTCCTCAGTAACCACAAGAGTGCAGCCGATTCCTGCTGCCACCGCCATCTGGCTGTTTTGTTTGGCGAATGCAACAAACTCTGTACCCTATATACTATTGCCACAACCAATAGACTGATTCTGAAAGTCAAACAGCGAGGAAAACGCATGGGCTTGTTAAAACAAAAAAATACACGCAATGTTTTTGGTAATTCAAGTATATAAGCACGCGGACGGGTCGTTCTAAAATGAAATCCTTTTTCTACAGCAGCCAGAGGAAGAATGCGGTGATCGCAGGGGCGATGTTCAGTAAGATAGTCTTGGTACTTCTGGCTTTTTATGCGGGGTATATCGACCGGTGTCGAGATTTTTGTGCATCCCACGAGCAAGATTCCGAGTCCATTCTCGTGCTATACGCCGAAGTTTTTACAATTGGCACCACGATTGAGATCGTATTTGCATGGTTGATGATTTTTTTTGGTATTCATGAAAGCTCGCCTACCAATTCGCCGGAGGAGTGTGAAATTCACGACCAAACATTGACAGAAAACGAAAATATACAATATGTCATTGTAAGTAATATTGTTGAAATGCTTGGGCTGGGCGTCTATGGCATCGCTTGCTTGGTTCTTGTCCCGAATGAATGCTCAGACGGACCGGTCCGTGACAGTTTTTGCCACACGGTAACTTGGGTGCTTACTGTGTGTTCCATCGTGTGGGCCATTTCAGTGGGGTTCTTGTACTACAACAATAAAAAAACCGTGCCGTCCGACAGGGTCAGACTGAGTCATTATGAACACAATGCTGCTGGTGAAATCTCATTATAAGTAATAATGTTGAAATGCTTGCGCTGCGTGTCTATGGCATCGGGCATTGGTTGCTTGGTTCTTGTCCCAGTAGAATGCTCAGATGGACCGGTCAGTGACAGTTTTGCCACACGAAACCAAGGTGCTTGCTCTTGTGGGGGACTGTCTCTGCACGAAATAGGAGTATTTCATGCCGGCTCTGTTCTGAAACAACAGCCCAATAGCTATATTAGCAGACATTTCCACACGTACGGACCTCCGTTCCGTAAATATCGTGATACCATGTTGATGTCCTCCTGTGAATTTGCTGGTGTTCCTGTCTTGGATTCACACATCAGTGCGTCAAACACAAAGACGTACACCAGGAAAACACAAGACACAACACGCAATTTTCCTCTCTCATGTGCAGCATCCCTTACCCGGAAAAAATCGCAAAATACGCTTGACAAGATAAGACAGAGTGTTCAAGGGGGACTCATATCGTCATTTACTCGTGCAAGTAGCCAGCAACAAATGCAACCGGCAAGTCATCAGAAGATCATTATCACGCGGAGTAGCTCGTGGCACAGCAACAATTCATTAGCCAGTCGCAACAAAATGCAAACCGCCCCGTCACAACGATATGCCAGTCCCCAGGCGCCGGTGAATTGGCAACAACAGAAAACCACCAGCGTGGAGAATGTGTTTGCTGCAGGCGTCCCCCGGAAGTCGTTGTACCACAGGCAGCATGATACCGACCTCATCACTGCCAGACAAAACAGCATGATTGCTCTTCGAGCAGAATCACACAGTGCATGCGCTACTGCACGACCAGCACCGGTGGAGGAAAAGACCAGGTACACAGAAAACAAAAAGAGACGCGTGTATCGTTTTATTGGCAGACTTTGGCGATGTATATACGGCTACAGCTGAGACAGCCTGGATGTCTACTCCGGGCAAACGTCTATGACCACAGCTGCATGATATGGCTTGTTTTTTGTATTATACTTATCTTGCCCCTCTCCCCCACTTCTCCCAGCAAGGCTGGCTCGAGCAACCCCCCCCCACGTCTCTCCCCTTTTGATCCAACTTCGTACTCTCTAAAATGACTGCTCATGGTATACCTCGTCCAGTCTCTAACATGACTGTTTGTGGTGAACGACTGGGAGATGACGCCATGGGCGTACAGGGCAGGCGAGCTCGTCTTGCGGTAATGCTGGCGGGTGGGTTTTGGTTTCGTGTCGTGCATGCTGCTGTGATCATCCCTGCTGATGTCGATGCTCCTGTGGTGCATTCTGCTGTTCTTGGTGGAGTTATGAGGCCTCTCTAGACATTTGGGGAGCTTAACAGCTGCGAACTGGGTGTCTTTCGATTTCAATGTTTCTTAATCCTCTTGCCCCTGAAGGGGCCCCCTTGTGGGGAAGGGGCCCTAAAGGGCCCCGGAGGGGCCCTAAAGGGCCCCGGAGGGGCCCTAAAGGGCCCCGGAGGGGCCCTAAAGGGCCCCGGAGGGGCTGAGGTTAATCCTCAATAAACATCCTTACACATTTCAAAACTCCGCCTATTCAGGGCCCATACCGAGTAGCATTAGCACCCCGTCGCTACTTCCCTCCCGCAAAGCACAACGCATGCGCTGAAACAATTCCCGCAGCAGTTCTTCCGGGAAATTGGCACTGTACGCCGTGGTACCGCCATTGTCGGCGTTGTTTGCTAAGCCCACATGTGCGCCCATGGCAAAAGCGACGGTGCGTGCCCTGTTTTCTTTGTGCCAGCGGCCGGCTCGTGCATGGTCAGTGGTGTTGGCAGCCAGCCCCAGCGCGCCCTCTGCTAGACTCGAAACAGACTTGTTGAAGATGCCCCACGTATATACCACGCCTCCAGACGTGAGTGCAATTGAAAAATCACCACCCGCTTCTACCACCTGCACGTCATTGTCTGACAGTACATCGCTGTTACCATTGTTAAAACATTCGCTATCAACGAGTCCTGGTCTACCATCCACTTCACGTTGACGGCCGAGCTGGCCCTCGTTGTTGCTGCCACAGCACCACACCGAATTGTTCTTTGCTAAAATTATGCTATGTGTGAGACCACACGACACCATGCGCGCGCCTCCTGGTCCGAAATACTCAGCACCCCCGACACGTTCAAAGACCCTTGTCCGAAGACAACTGAACGTAACCAAACAACCGGTTTCGTTTGTTTTGTTGTTGCCACACGCCCACACAACTCCCTCTGAGGTCACAATCATACTGAAATCATAGCCACAACACACAAAAGCCACTTCCTCGCCGCCAAGACTTGCCGCTGGTATCAGGGTGGGAATTTCCACATCGCCGTCCTCAGACACACCGCACTGTCCATAATCATTGCATCCCCAAATCCACAACCGACCCCCTGTTTTTGATACTGCCATGCAGTGTGTGCCCGCAGCTGACACCATGCCTATCTCGTCCCCGTCAAAGTATGCGGGATCTATGCACGTGGGTACTTTGCAAGTCTCAACTCTTCCGGTTCCCAGTTGGTACTCGCTCCCGTTCCCGATCGCCCATATTCTTCCGCTGGCGGTCAGAATAAGCATAAACTCCCAGCCACACGCCACCATGATCACTGGCGAATTACCGTGCAAACTCTGGCACATTTTTACAGGTCTACACTTGTGCCGTTCCATGCCAGAATCTTGTATGTAAGCAAGGTCGGTTCCCCAGTTCCAAAGCGAGCCATCGTTTGTGATGCAGGCGCTGAAACTGTGCCCAGCAGCCACCATCACTACCTCACGACCACCGAATGAATCGACATAGTTCAGTAAACACAGCTCGTCGTGAACATTGAAATCGCCAACACCCAGCTGTCCCCGTTCGTTGTTACCAAATGCCAAAATGTGCCCGTCTTCGGTCAAGACAAGAACAACCCCCCTCGATGCTGCCACTGCCATCGTGCAGTTTGTACGCTCCCGCGCATTATTTATATAGTGACAGGACGGTCATCGTTTAAAATGAACACTGTCGCATACATTTGGATGCATCAGTGAACAAACTCACCACAGGGATGCGCCCTGGAAATGTACCCAAAATAACACACAGTCGGCTAGAATTCTCTATAAAATGCATTTCAAGTCTCGAAACCCAGCACCCTTCACAAAGATGACACCGAACGAAGAGCGAAAAATGATTGCTGCTGAAGCAGTCGAGCGCCGTCTTTGTCACGAGCTGAAGATGGCGCGCGACGAAGTCACCGCGACGACATACGCTACTCCTGAAAAACAACGCTCTGCTCAAGAAACCCTATGCCGTGCGATGCTGACGCTTGACAAGACCAGGAAGCAAAACATCGTGGAGAATTTACTAGCAGATGTTAAGTGCGTCGAGCAGAAGCTCGAATTCCTCGACAAACATGTCGTTCGCGATATGCTTGTGTTTGATCGTTTGATGGGAACTGGGGTCAGTGTGGACGAGCTCGTGCTGTTGAATGAGCAGGATGGCAAGTAGGAAAACACACAGCACTTGATGTGTATAATCAGGCACACAGCACTAGATGTGTTGGACATTATTGATCATACCGTGGGGGTTACAGTTTGTTTGCACAGACTCTGTGTGCTGGGGACAAACGGACGCTTGATAGATTGATTAAAAACAATAACATGTGTCTATTTTGTGTGTTTTGCGACTTAAAAAATCAGCCTAGTGTCAAAACATATATAGGCTGTCTGTACCATTGGCACATCCACAAAAGCAAATAATGATGAAACTGCAACAGTCTGCGGCGTGTCCTATTTGTCGGGAAGGACTCGAGAACGGTACCGACAACGACGATTACCTGGAAAATTGGAACCAGTGGCAGGAGCACCTGCTTGAGTTAGAAGAGCAAACAGAGCCGTGGCTATTGTGGAAAAATAAAGAACCTACCGTTACACATACAATTCACGGAAGTGACAAGGTGCACTGGCTTTGTCGTGCATGTGTTTACAGAAAAAACCCTGTCACCGGGCAGTTCAGTGTTCAGAAATGCCCCATTTGCCGACATGTCGTGAACATCCCAGCCCGAGATGCTAACAACATGGCAAACATGGACGACCACTTGGATGAATCTGTCGAAGAATCCGACGAAGAATCTGACGAAAATCCATCTTCGGACAATGAGGACGAGTCCGAACAAGACGTCAACGTGTTCATTTCGGGGTACCGACCAGGTAACCTTAGACATATGCCTCTCGAATGCATGCTGACAAGAGAGGTGTCGACACAAAATGCTGCACGTACTGCCGGAGAGGATATCACCAATCCGTCTGCGTTGATGGTGTTCACGCGCAACGCCCCCTACACACCATGCGGGGACGAGCGCAGAAACTGGGGGATCCAATTCCTGGTACATGCCACAGAAGTATTGCAAGACTTGAATGATTTGTACAGAGATACAATTAACATTGAGCACATTCCAGCACACAACTGGACGGGTGGTTCGCTGTTTGACCACGCTGCAGCGGCTGGTAGACATATTCTGGCACTACCAGCGTACTTTGCTGATGGTAGCATTGTGACACCACTCTATGATTTTTCCCCCGCTGGCAGACATGCTGTCCAAATCCAAGGGTTCAGAAATGAGTTGAGATACAATATAGACGAAGAAAGTAGCAACACGCATAACGAAGAGATTTGCGCGTGTGCATCGGTGTTTTTTTTGCAGACGATATTTCCCGAATTCATCGCTGCTGACCAGGAAGCAATATCCATTTACAATGACGGGCGATTGCTGGAGCTCAACGCACAGTACAATCTTGTGCCGCCAGCATTCACCAAACGAGAGTACGTGGTGCAAGTTCTCACAATCATCGACAACATCGCACAGCGATACAACCAATCCGTGTCACCGCTATTCAACCAATTGGTGTGTGTCAACGGTATTTTCCTGCCCACGACACTTGGACAGGGCTTTGTACAGACCATAGTCGCCCCCAGACCCTGGGTGATGATGCAAATCATTCAGATTCGTGAACAAGCAAATATCTTGGTTGGAGCGAACCAAGACGCTGGAGTCATCCCACCTGCACACAGGCGGTTCTGGAATAACGGGATACGGATTGCATACGCGGATCTGACGTTAATCAGACGGCCAAGAATCACCCCACCCCAATTATACGAGCGCGTCGCGGCGTTTTGGCACTATCTGGACTCACGGGATATCAATGTTTTCAGCAGAGTCGGCTTAGTTTCAGTTTCGAACACCTTGTTTGCTTTAATTGCAGCGGCTGGAATAGAAGTAGAACCACCCTTTGTGGGTCGATCACCAGGCCCGCTGGCCACGGTTATTGGACCAAGAAACGAATTAATATTCGAGGCAATGAAATACATCGCGAACGCCAATTAGTGAGCGAATACAACCACCTCTCACCAGCGCATCAACAACCGAATCTTGCTGTCAAGCATTTTGATTTTATTTAAAAATATGCCATCGCCAGGGTAAAATACCAACGGATACTCGGCTCTACCCCGGATTGACTCGGAATTAACATCATAGGAAATCCGCTCATCATTCTGGTGCTCAACACACGCGCCCTAAGAAAACGCAACAAGCACACAAGCCAACAAACACTAGAGCGCGAAAAAGGTCGAGACGCTGGCATTGATTTTCTTGGTGGCGGTGAGCGCCACCAGCTCGTCGTCGGTCATGTCCGCCTTTTTGACGAGGTGGTTCGCGCTCTCGTGGATTGCAGAAATCGACGCATGCACGCAGCGCTTTGCCATAGAGTCGAAGTCCTTGATCTGCTGCGCAACCGCGTCGACCAGCTGCAGAGACTTGTCGTCCTGCTCCTCCTCCGTCAATGAAGCATCATCATCCGATTCCCTCCACACCAGCACATTCATGATCGTGAACGACGGCTTCAGCATCTGCAGCTTGTTGCTGTCGTACGCCGGCATGCCTTCGACGTCGAACAGCTTCACGCCGACTCCAATAACGGGGTACTTGATGTCCGAACAAGCCTCCACGGGCTCGGGCGAAGGCTCGCGAGGCGGAGAGGCAATCCTTTTGCGTCCGCCGCCGCCGCGAGTGACGCCGCGAGTGAGCCCTTTCGTCTGACAGCCAGTGTCGTCATCGCTATCACTTCCACCTCCGCCACGATAAGTGTTTTTGCGAACCACCGGGCGTGCGCGGTACCCGTGAGACAACACTGCCACAAAAACGCCCTTCAGCTCCTGGTTGTCGACAAACGGGTACAACGATGCGCTCGGCGGCGGAAGCTCTTCCTTGGCAGTCTCCGTAGCATCATCATTGACAGTCTTCTCCTCTGCCTCCTTCTCCTCCTTTACCACCACCACCTCGGCCGCCACATGCATCGACTCCACCGATTTCAAGGTAAAATCCAGGTTTGACTCGCCAAGCTCAATTCCCGCCATTTCGATTTTGTTAGATTGCTCGTTCTTCGAGTAAATCCCCGAACATTTTTTGATCTGGTCCACAGTGTTGCTGTAGCAAGCGTTACCGTAGCTCATTGAATAATGGTCACTCGATGTGAAGACGGTCTTGATCAGTGACGTGCCGAAGCTGTTCGACACGGGAGCCACCGATGCCTTCTCTGGGGCGACGTGAAAGCGGGTGTTGACGGCGATCATGGTTGTTTTCTTGAGTCCATCGTTCCAGTGGTGGTAAGCCCATCCCTGGGCGTCAGGATGCTTCCACGTCTCGCCAGGGCCAAGAAGGAGAGCGTCCATCATCTCGATATAATTGTAAAAAGTAGTACGAGTCGCCGCACGTTCTTCCTCGTTCTCGCCGTCCTTGTATTTGAGAGTGAGACACGACGGGGAGGTGAAGATGCCACCGGCGTGCTCGTAGAAAGCAGCAAACGCCTCAAAGTAGGCTGCGGTGTAGAGAGCAACACTCCTGTCTTCAGGCTTGACGTCTTTGCCAATGTTGATATTGACAAGAATTTTCTGCGCCTCCATACTAAGGATTTTGCTCTTGAACGTGCCGTTGGTGTCGGAAATCGACAAGGCACGGTTGGAGATGATGCTTTCGTAAGTGACCCCACTTGAACCAGTCGACGAGTCAGCATAGGCCATAAAGCAATCGACATTGGTTGTTTTCCCAAAGCACTCGCCTTCAACACGATCACCGTCGTCCCAGAAGACACCCTTCGGACGGGCAACGAGGTCCATGACCTTGCCGTCGTGGCCGACAATCGAAAGATGTCCCTGTTGCTTGCGGATCTTGAAGCCTTTGTCGAAGCGCTTGCATGTGAGCTCGTTGAATTCTTGGAACGACAACTTTTTCTTGTCTGCGCGCTTGAGTGTCGTTGGGTCGACCTCGTGCAGAGCATCGGTGATTTTAGCCATCTTGAGGGCTGGGGGGCTATCTGCTGGGTTACAGCAGACTTCGGGGGCGTGCTGCATAGCGAGGATTTTGAATGAATTCCAATGGATTTTTCATCGATTATTTATGAAGATCTATGTGCCAAAAATAGAAGAGTGGAAAAACATCGTTTTCGGTCTCGGAATTTTGTTTTCCGCCGTGTGTCTGTCACTCACGTACCACACTGCTGCAGCACACTGCTGCACTATGTCTGTGGGTGCAAAGAGGAGTTGTTTTGAATAAATTATAATATACTAGTAAACGCAGAAGACTGGAAAGAATGAAGGAAGAATTAACTACGGAGTTTTCAAAAATGGTGTATTACAACAACAAAACCCAGAAAATGGGTGCAATTTTGTTCGGAATAGGGACTACACGTTGTCCAGCAAGGTAATCGCGTTGCGCACGATTGCCCAGTATTCGGTATGCTCTTGCACATTTTCATCCCACTCCCCCAAAGCTGGATCCATCTCGCCTTCCCACAAGTGGACCATATCGTCGTTCAACTTCTCAATAATTGGCCACATTTCGCCCATGGTCTTGTCCATCATCGGCGACTTGTGCTTGCTGTGCAGGAAAAGACCACCTTCCGTGCATTCCAGGTCCGCGGTGCCGTCGTCGCACATGCCCCACAACACCATGCGCGTACTTTCGTCGCTATGCAGACGGAAGCGGGCGGTGAGAAAAAGGAGCACGTCACGCATTGTCTTGCTGGCATGCACCATGAGATCTATGTAATAATGGACACTGCCACGCCTCTCGACTACGATGACAAAATACTCGTTGTTCCCGTCATTGTCCTGGCGAAATACTGTGGAAATGCTTTCGTCGTCGTCCACGTGTGGCACACTCGCGATGCCGCCAGTAAAGATTCCTGCATTGACACTGCTTTTTGCATCGAGCTGAGAATCGCCCCAAGACAAATCGTGCCACCACCATCCTTTTGTGCGATAGCATTCCTGGAAGAACAGCAGATAGTCGTCGGCAAAGTAGTCGTCGGCGCGTCTCGCCTCAAAAATGTCGGCGTCAATGATGTAGGGCGCGGCCAGAGCCGCAATGTGGGTCAATATTGCAGGTTCGATCGACTGACCATACCGCGAGCGAGCACCCTCGATATTGATGGCACAGAAAAATGCGAGAGCACGGTGCCTGTATCCGATGATTTCCTCGGCGACCGGACGCGCTCGAAACGCGTTTTTTGGTTCGTCGCGCTCATTGATGGCCGGCACCACCACCACCACCACACTTGGTGGAACTTTGAAGTGAACCATGGTAAACAGCTTGAAAAAAAATAACTCGAACCTCACTCACTCGTGCGTGGGGGCTCTGGTGGGTAATAAAGCTCGGCAAAGTGCACAAAAGGCCTGACTTTATGGGAATTGGGCTATTTCGGCTATTTTGGCCCAGAACACCTATAGGCTGATTTTGAAAGTCGACAAATGTACGACACGTACTGCAGCCGCCCGAACAAGCTCTGACGCTTCAATGATCTTTACACCCTCATCTTGACTTTGTATGGCAAAAGCACTTTCAAAATAGGTGTATTTACCGCAGAACTGCAGCCGAGATGCCCTCTGTAGCGTCATATATATCGTCACTGCGCATCTGGAGGGAAAGCGAGCGGCGGACATTCTCAGCCCCCATGCACAACATGTTTCGCCTGGCTGCTTGTAAAATGTTTTCGTTTCGGACTCGTTCGCGCACTGTTGTTGACACGGGGCCTTGAGTACTCTCAATTTCCTGCATCCAATGCTGCATCCATACATCAGGAGCTCCATGAGGTAGATCCTGGACACTGTTCTCATACTGCTCCAGTAGCATCGGATTCACTAGCTTCAGGATTACATCGTGATGATCCAAGTGCTCAGTCGCCTTCCCTGTGTACAAAGTGGTCCGCACGGGATCGCCCATGTCTGCAGCGCATTGCGCCAGTACTTCCTGTTTTTGCGCAAGCCTGAGTTGGTCGTTCAGGGACAATAACAGTTTTGTCATGTGCATCGAAACAGCGCGCGACAAACACACTGCTGACGAGAATCGCGCGCGACAACAGTGCACCGACAGCTTGAATGCTTCAATGGCCAACCTCGCATTCCTGTCACAATCCTCAATGTTTCGGAGTTCCAAGTCCTGCTTGGCCGCCACATAGTGTGTGTGTGCGCGATTTATCACGACATCCTCCAATGCCGCCGCGATTCCTGTGGTGCTCCTGTCGTCGAAGGCGTCTCGCAAAGTGGTTTTTGTTGCAAAGTCAGCGAGCCGTTCCGGTGAGAATTCATGCGACACCGAAACGAGCCATTCGCGTACTGCAAGATCGTATTGGTGCTGCTGTGCTGGAGAAATATTTCTTATACGCATCCAATGCATGGCTTTGGCGTCGCCACGTTCGTCGTCGATGCGCAGGGCATAGTGCACATGTACTTCTCGTCTAGCTTGCTGTTCTGCATGTATCTCCAAAAAGTGCAACGGCAATGCCCCGGGCAACGGGTATACACTCAACCCACTCGCGATGCCGAAAACTGCAAAATCGAATTGTTTGGCATGCAAATGATAGTGCTCGTAGTGTGCAATTGATTCCAACATCAGCGCATCGGCGCAGGGGACGGCAAGCTCAGAGATCATCAACAAAATGCTGGGTTCCAGCAGCTGTCCCCATGCACTGTTGGCGTGCTGGCTGGACACGACATCGCGGAAGGTAGTGGTCATTTTTTGGAAGTTTGTGTTTTCGCTGGGGTCTTGCGTTGCTGCCTGTGCCGCGAGCTTCATGGTGTGTCCAAGTTCGTGTGATTCGATCGCATTACACAGAGCATCAGAGCCATCGACATATTGCTGCATCAGCCTGTGTTCATCTTGTCGTTCGCGATAGCGTGCAACATTTCCACCAACGTCGTTAAGTGTCACAGAGCGGCTGTACATGGTCTGGCTGTCGGAACGAGCCGCTTCAGCCGACAATTTGGCCTGGGTGTAGTTATGGACATTCTTGGCTTGCAACGCGGCTCTATGTGCTTCAAAAATTCGCTGTTGCAGCACGACATTCGAGGGAGTATTGTCTTGTACAGGCAGAAGTGTAGTGTTCATGATGCGACGCAACGTTTTTGATGATACCAGGTTGTCTGTGACTTATATACTTTGTGTAGAATACGCTGATTTTGAAATTCGAGTTGACCAAATCATAAGAAAGCGACGTTGGCGACCACGCGTGCGTGAAATGGTGGGTTTTCTACGCAATACAAAATCCCGATCACCCATTACTCTATTATATTTGAAAATATGGGGATTCGATTGCAAATGCACCAGGTGTCAGCAGAAGCAAGTTCAGAAACCGGAGGCTGCACAGCCACTCGACTATGATAGTGTTCAAACCCGCCGTCGCCGTGTGGCAAGCTTGGCGATTATCCATAATATTTACCACAATATGGCGACACCTGCAGCAAGACCCCAGTGTTGTATTATACGAAATGCAGACTTTGTGTACTCGTGCCAGCAGTGTACAAATGCCAGAATTAAAATAGACAGATTGTCAGGGAGGGGTGTATGGATTCGGTTGTATAGAAACACAAAGCGGCGTATGTCGTGGAATATGCCGTGGCGACGGCGAAACGCACGTGATTGTTCATTTGTTGGAGCTTTTGTAAGGGGAAGTGATGCACCCCCTACCAGATATTTGTGTGTGTACGCAATGTGTATATACGCAATGAGAACTATATGAGACTGTGCTTTGTTTTGAAGCTAATGACCAGATGAATCGCAGTTTCATTGTTCTATTAGTTTTGCAGATGCTTCACGTCTGCTCCATCACAGGGAAATGTTTACCAGGAGAAGACATGACACATGCGACAGGCAACAATTTCTGTGGACAGCGGTGTATTGTAGGACAGGCAATCGATCTTGGCATTGCGTGGCGATATGCGATTTTCGCTTCCACAGCCATGACAGATACACCTGTGGGGTCGAGCATCACGGGATACGCTGGGACCGCTCCGGCTGTCACAATTCCAGCGGCCACGCGGGTTACAGGTGAAATTCATCTTTTCGACGAGACAGCAAAAGCCGTCAAGGCTAAAATGTTAGTGGTGGCCAGTGAAATTCGCGCAAGGTCAGAGTGCGTGACGACTTATGCCGCCGCAGTTGAATTCGGCGGTCAGACCCTAAAACAGGGCATCTACGAGTCGACCACAACCATCACAAGTAAGTAAAAATCTGCATTGATGCGCTCATGCTTCGGTCAACTTGACTTTGTTGCACACTGACCGTTCCTGCGGTCACAACAGTCTCGGTTGGCAACTTGATTTTGGACGCCGAAGGCGACGCAGACGCTGTTTTTATGTTTCGCACCGGTACCACTATCATGATAGCGGCAAACGTGAATGTAGTGCTAAGAGGAAAAGCAAATCCAAACAACATCTTCTGGAACTGCGGCACTGTGTTCATAATGGCCGCTCAGAGCAAGTGTTTCGGCAATGTGCTCGCGCCTTCGATTACGTTTGCAATTGGCACCAGTCTGCAAGGCCGTTCGCTGGCGTATGGCACCACATTGACTATGAGTTCGACAAGCGTGGGTGAGGATGTCTGTAAGAATAAACGTATTGCGGTATGTCTTGTGTTTTGTGTGTTGTGATTCAAGCTGCTGGTGGTATCAACTGACATGCACTATGTTCTGTGCAAACACGCAGCGGCGCGGTTCCCCTGCACAAGCGGGGCCGAATTCGACAATGGGCTGTGGCTGTGTATCGATTGTTTTATAGGTTTTTTCAAGCTTGCACCCGGGGACCATGCCTGCACACTGTGTCCCGCTGGCAAGAATTCCATCAAACGAGCGGCTACCGCAATTTCCGATTGTAAGGTGTGTCCTGCGAATTCCAGTTGGAGTGCGGTCGTGCAGGATCACATCTCGTGTTTGTGCAACGCCGGATTCGCTGGCAATGTCACAGCAATTATGAACCACACAGCGGAAACCAACTGCGCACAGTGCGGAGTGGGAAAGTACAAGAACAGCGTAGGAAGGGCACAATGTACACGATGTGGCCCTGGTAAGTACTCGGCACAGTATGCGGCGATAAGTGAGGACACGTGTACGCTTTGTCCTGACAAATACTACGCGGTGGCGAACCGAAGCAGCTGCACAGCGTGTGAATTTGATGCGTACTGTACAATGGGAGTCAAGGTGCTGTGTGAGGTTTTCCGAGAGGGTACACACACGCTGCTACCTTTGCGCAACGACAGTGTAGCTTGTGTCTGCCAGCAAGGATCGTTTCTGTCGTCCGAGGATCTGTGTGTGATATGTACCAGCAACCACTACTGCGGGGGTCAGAATAGTCGGCGTGTGTCGTGTCCTGTACACTCGTATTCCGCGGGCGGAAGTGTGACAGAAGACGACTGCGTGTGTCACAAAGGATACTTTCGTCACACAAATCCACAGAACAACAATGCAACAGAGTGTTGGGTGTGCAAGGCCGATACGTACTATGGGACGGCACAGGCTTTGTTTGTTGCTGAATGTTCTGTCTGTATCGACCCAAGGCAACAAAATAACATGTTCTGGCAAGATCCGACAGAGACTTGCGATTTCTGCGTGAAACGGGCTTTATTGAGTCCACCTTTCTGTCTGTGCGACCCTGGCTCGTATCTCACGGTGGAGATGCGGTGCGAGGCATGCTTGGAAAACCACGTTTGCACGGGGGCACACGCCAGTCCGCTGCAGTGCCCGCCCAAAACGAAGGCCCTAAGCACGGGACAGGGCCAAAATATGGACAACTGCGTGTGTGTAGATGGGTATTTCAGAGCCGACAAACTAGAAGCACTGGCTCTGGCGATCTCGCAGAATATTGTGCAACTAGAGGACGTTGTGAGTCTGTGGTGCGTTCCGTGTCCGGTGGGATTTTTCTGTAGTAGTAGCGCTCCGGGTTCTCTCCCCGAGAGTGGCGTCATGGGCATGCCAGTGGAAACAAGTGTACAGAAATGTCCTGTCATGGCCAGCACACACGCGCATGCATCGGTGAGTGTGTCTGACTGCGTATGCGCAGCTGGTGCGTACACAAGCACTAACAACAACATCACAGCAAGCATCAATGCGGTGGTATGTGATGAATGCAGCACCAACCACTATTGTGTGGGCAGCGCCAGTGGTCTGTCTTCACTGCAGCAAGCTCATCAGCGTGCATGTCCGTTGAACACTGTAAGCCGCGAGGGAACAACTTCCATCCATGGGTGTATATGTCTGCCGCCGCGAGCGATGCTACCCACACCTGGCCTCTCCTTTGCGTACGACTGTGTGCAACGACGCATGGCATCATACACAGACACTGCTGTTTCACAAGCCATGCAACAGTACGACATTTTTGCAATCAGGCCCAACAGCCAGTACACGGAGTATGCGAGCATGTCGTCGACCAATTGCTTGACGGTGGAAACCGGTTTTGTGCAGGATTGCGCACACGACATCCGTGTTGGCACGATTACGCTTTCGGACTTTGCGATCGTGCTCTTTCGAAACATTCTACTGGATCCTGTTTACCTTGACATGAGCATGCACCTGTTCAGCTCTGCAGAATATAACAGCATCGTGTACAAGGTTGAATCGTATCTCTGGGTCAAGACTAGTTCTCCATTGCCCTTGCCCGCGGGAGGTATTGTGGTTGCCCAACGTGACGAGACTACACAGTTTCTACACACATCGGTGCTTCCTGTGGCACTTTCCGGTAATATTTCGTGCACAACACAAGAGTCATATCGATGCGCTCTGGTATTGGAGTCAGAGATGTTCCGACACTCTGAGGCATACAAGACAGACATCTACAACGTCTCGAAACTGCGCTCATTTGTGTACACGTCGCTACAAGTATTTGCTGTCTTCAACATAGACATTGTCACGCGTCCGCGCAAAATCTCCATGCACACACACGGTTCAATGCTGCGGCCGGACGAAAGCACACTGCAAATGAAGACGGCCGTGCAGATGTGTCTGGCGGTGTCGACTACAACAACGCGTTGCTGCGGACAGTCTGGCTCAAAACACTACATGCAGTTTGGCGCGCCTGGCACCCCCAGCATATCAGTCATCGAGTATTTTGTCGAGGCGTCGTTCTGCCCGAGCCACGCGCAACTAAAGTGCATCAGCACACACATTGGCCCGCTGGCTAGCACCAAGGGAGTGCAATGTGTTGCCGACATTGATGTGCTGTTCACGTCCGAGAACGCCCAGCAAGGATTGGAGACTTTTGAAGAATATGTGCAGCAGATCAAGATGTTTGATAGCGCGATGCAGATTCATCAGATCGAGCCATGCATGAAAATGCTTTATATTCAACATAGGGGATCCACTACAGAATACGCAAACGCAATACAGAAGCAGAAGATACTAGGGCAACTTCATGCTGTGTACCAGCAACATTTTGCCACCGAGGTCATTTTCGACAGCGGAGTGCACTCGCTAGTCACTTACAACGTGACCATGTCACAACACAGCGCGCAGAACCCGGAAAGCTCGGCGCAGAACAGCACTCAGACGTTATTGTTGCTGCAAGCTGTGCAAAAGGAGCGCATGGCCCACGTGCTGCACGCGTTGGGCGTGAACATAGCACTTGAGAGTATCTCCACCCCAAACATAATGAGCCTACGCAAGACTTTCCAGGTGGACAGTAAAGGGTCGCAAGAAGCAGCATCCCTCATTTTCGTCATCACTGGAGTCTTTTTGTCCAGAACCAACGTGATGGCACTCGTGAATAATACAATCTGGCTGAGCACGGCGCGATTTGCCAATGCGTCGAGTGTGGAGCTTTCTGCGCTGTCCAGCAGCATCTCTGGTACACTATTTTTCGACGCGCTGTCTGTAAGTGATGCGCATGCTCTGTGCGCACATGTCGATGCACACGCTGACTTGTTCCAGTTACACAAGACCATGCACTACAGAACAATCGTCACGCAGAGCTTTGTAGTGGCGGACGTGCTGATGTCAGAGATTATCCCAGTTCAAATCAGCATGCAGCCACACATTGCCGAGTCGCGATATGTGTTGCGCGTCTCAATGAGCATTCCTGTGGAGACGAGCATGATGAATGAATTGCTCATTGAGGTGCTCAAAAAGGTCATATTCAAGAATGCCGTGCAAAGCTCCGTCCGTTTAGCCTCGTTGTCGCAACAGGCACCAACACGTGTGCCAATACGGCAAAACGGTTCGACGCCACAGGAGATGCCCACAGTTGAATATACACATGTTATCTATGAGATGCCAATTGTGCACATACAGCAGTGCATGCTCACTCAAAACACAAACACACCAGACTATTATGCGGAGCTCACCACTGTCATTTCGGGGCTTTTTGCCATTGATGTGGCGATCCAGCTGCGAGCTGTGTGTCTGGTGACAAATATCTTGCACTCGTCCTCCCATACTACGCCTGCTACAGAACAACAGCAGCAGACTCCAGACGACACGGTTGGAGGTTTTTGTCCTCGTCAGCTGTGCAATAGCAACAGCTCACGGGGCCAGACAGCCTTTATGGCAGCGTTTCCAGACACCACGTTTGCAAACATCACGCTTCGCATCTCTTACTCTGAAACGTGTGAGTTGCAGACAGAGCTCGTCGTCGCGGCACACGTTGACCAGCTGACAAACGCCGCGATGGACACCCAACACATGATGCTTCTGAAGAAGACAATTGCTTTTGGCTCCACTGAAGAGCTGACGGTGGGCACACAGGCGACCTTCCGACTGCTAAATGACGAGATGGATGCCTCCATGTTTGTGGAGGTGTTTGACAGACTGAATGCCCCTGTCCGCATGCAAGAAAGGAGTAGCGATGGCTCAGTCTCCATATTTTCATTGTACAATGACGGAATGTCGGCAGCCGAGAAAGAGGACTGCCATGACCGACCCACCGCAAACGCGTGTGTGCAGAATCTCTCAGTTTCACACAATTCTGGCAACAAACACCACCACAATACACGCGCAGGATGCATTGAAATTGAGGCGTCCAATAGTCGCATCAATATCGCAATGTTGAAGCGTTTCATCATGGGCAAAACCACACCCGACATGCTCCTGGCTACGAGCATAGGAATTTACAGCCAGCTAGACGCACATATTCAGCGCATTCCGTGCAACGGGGGCGTGCAGAGCATCGTAACTGCGTTGATGTCCCCACTAGAAGCAGAACACACCCGCTTTGATATCATGCCAAAACACACCATACAGCTCACGCTGGCGATCGAGCATACTGCCCCGTTTGGTAGCACTTCTAGCTACATGGATAATGTACTGAGATTCGTGCCAGCGATCGCCAAACTTGCAGTCGAGGCAGAACAGTATCAGGTCAGCACGACGGCGGAGATGCACCTACATACTACGGGCATCACACACACCATGGCAATGGCGTTTTTCGAAATAATGATGCGCGAGTACTTTGCTGTGCATCTGCCAAAAGACAGTATCGTTGCGATGCGCATCACCGAGATTTACCCGATTGTGCAGTACAAGTCAAGTTTCCCAGATTCGTTATTTGACGACGTGGAAAGTCTGGAACAGCTCTACATCAAAGTGCACATCAGCAACATGCGCGAGTGTGCTGAAATACAGCCCATTGTCACCGAAGCCGTCATTCGCAATACTATCTACGGGGTGCCAATCAACGTGAAACTTATCGACACAGATGGCGTGCACGTGACATGCAACAACTCTGTGTATCTCGAATACACAAGTACAGAATGCAACGACGACACCATGCTGCCTCTGCGGCAGCTGTCAGGGAAACAGGTCTCCGGCGGCACCGTGCTGTCAAGTGATGTGACGTGTCTGGCCGCCCAGGGCCACGAATGTGCAGCGCGCCTGTCTTCCTCTGACGTCGGGATATTCTACGCCATCTTGCGCATTGTGACTACTCAGCTAAACCCGTTGGTGTATTATTTCAGACATATTGTCCACTTTTGCGGACTCGACACGCGTTTGCTGGCGCCTTTGGTCACCACACAGGCCCTCGGCTTTTTCGGTGCGTAATACCTATGTGTTTGTTTCCTTCGCAGCAACGTAAATGTTTTTCGCTCTGGTTTCTTTCTTTCTCGATCTGCATTGGTCTTCCTTGTTCTCTTTCTCTCGCTCTCTCTCTCTCTCTCCACACACACACATATGACCTGTCCTGTCCCTGCCTCCCCCATTCTCCTTCTCCAGTGTGTGAGAGAACATGCACGCACGAGCAAGAGATGTACTTACTTGTGTGAACATGGCATTCAGTCGCAGAGACAGCATGTGGCAACGGAAGGATTGATGGAGACGAAGAATGTGACGACTATAATGATGTAGGATTAGACGGCTGCAGTCGCTGCAAATTGGATCCATTTTTCATGTGCCAGATGGCGTGGCGCCACCCAGATACGCCAAGTCGACGCGGGTACATGGTAACAATACATCTCGCATTTGTGTGTGTGTGCGTGTGTGCGCGGAAACGGAACCTAAGACACAGATGTCTAAAAAAACAGGTGAATCCAACAACCTTTCAAGTCACCGACGTGTTGGAAACCTGCGACAGCACCACTGTCTTTCCGTCTCGCGATGTTGTTAGTGGACCTCAGGGGTCAAGAGCGGCTCATGTTTTTGTATGTGCAGTGTCATTTTTCTGGCAGCCAGATCGGTGGGCTGATTTATTTTCCAACAGCTCAGATGCTGTGTCGTGGTTGCCAGCTGCAGGATATTACTGCCCGGGAGTGTGTGCCCAATTCCCAGTGCCCACTGGATATCACATTGAAAACTGCAAGATGGTGGACATAGATGAGTGTAGCATTGCTCAAAGCGATGGACGACCCGTGTGTACTAGCCATGCTACGTGTGTCAACAGCAAAATACAACAAAATACACCAGAAGCGCTGGCGCAGGGCGTTGTCAACTCATCGGGGTATCTGTGTATTTGTCATATTGGATACTTTACCGTGCAATTATTCCCCACTGTCTGTGATGGTCAGGGATTGGATCTGGTGTTTTTTGTCACAGAGCATCAGCAGCTTCTACAGCCTCACAACGTGACACCCACAACATCGACCATTTCGGGTCAACCCAACAACACCAGAGCGACAGCGAAAGTATCAGTTTTGTATATTCTGAACGCTATGCGAATGCGTGTCATGACCCAAATACTAAAGTACGTGCCAGGCGTCGACCACACAATAGATGCAAGTGTGTTTTCTGCGTCATCAGAGAAGACTTACAACAGCATTACACACGAAAACACCATCGATGGCAAAGTGTGGCGAATTTCTGTTCGTATCGCATCAGCCTTTGTTGTGGTAGATGACAACACCCTGCACAGCATAGCTGTGTTGCTCAAAAACACTGTCGCCGACTCTGTCTCGTGGCCACACGGCAGACATACCGATTTCAGATTGCACATGCAGAGAATTTGCAATGACAGCAGCAGCAGCAGTTACCGTCCGTCTTTGCACGACGTGTGTGAAAGTGATGCTGAGTGCGCCACCGCCGGCAAGGGTATGTGTGGAATGGAGGTGGCGTATATACAGACACTCCTAGTAGAGACAAAATCCACCTGGGACACAGCGAGTGTGAACTCTCAAGCCAACGGATTTTTGCTGCATGCCGTCAAGTTTGACATGGCCTCTCGCGTGTGGCATCTGGAGATGCAGTTTGAGGACCGACAAGACAACGCACGACGCATTTTGCTGCTCTCCAAGACGCGCAAAATCAACGGGCTGGCAGTGTATGCTCTTCCGCACTACAGTGTTTGCGAATCAAGTGCAACAGGAGGCTTGCCGCTACAGAACGTAGCAGACATTTCGCACTGCCTGGCCGGTATTTCAGACACCTTCCATGTATTGCCATCTTTTCTCAATTACGTTAATAATACCCGCCGCTCCATTACAGTGGGGGCCCGGGGCGGTGTGAATGAGACATGGGATGATGGTTTGCATTACGACCTGACAACGGGAAACTTTGTCAATCTCACATCTGCGAGGGCGCAGGAGGCAATTCGATCTGTGTCGGACCAACACAACGACGATAGTGTGGTTGCCACAAAAATCCGAAACATTGTCGTCACTCTTGAATACGACGACGTCATAAATCACATTGGCACGCACAGCACAAGCGGAACCGCTGTAAACCTTCACTTTTTCGTGGGAATGGCCACTTTGCGCGCGCAACACGGTATGATGTCGACAGTCGTCACCACTCGCAACATTCTGACCAAAATCGGCACAAATTTCGTCGTGACTCACGACATCACAGACGCCAATCACAACAACCAGATCGTGCCCACTGTGTCGATCTCACTTTACAATGTGTGGAGTCGTGACATTCCAAGGCATTCGTGGGGATTTGCTACCTATCACATCAGTCTTCCACCCAGTGCGGTGGCCGCTGGCATACACTTTGACCAACACGACGTGATTCCAGTCGACGCAGTCATAGGGTCCATAGCATTTTTCCAAGACGATCCAGTTGACACAAACCCCTACCCCTGCATCTACCGCCCCGATGCAGCAAGCTACAGGGACTTTTCCTCAAAATATGGCTGTGGTGACAGTATCCAAAGTGTGAGTATGTGTGTGTGTGTGTGTGTGCATGCGTGTGTGTGTGCATACGTGTGTGTGTGCATGTAGTGGACTGATACAAAACACAATGCTGCTCGCCGCAGATATGCAAACCGCTGTACAAATTCAACAATTCAGTGATGGAGTATACGTTTCCGTTGGGCATCAATGGACTCGACGCTGCACTCGATACACACAAACATCTTTTTATGAGATTCGTGCTCAAGCTGCGTACGGCCGAAAAAATTGGCATGCACAACTACATCAGCACAAAAACAAAAGTAACCCGATCAAGTATCCTCGAAAAATGCGCTGCAACTATGAAATTGGTCGTGAGCATGGCAGAGCTCCTCAAGTTTGATATACTCGACGGATTGCTCGATTCACACTCGCAATTGCACATGAACACGACAACGGTTTACAAGGACGTGACGGGCGCGGACAAGGACACTCGTGACATCACAGTGCAATTGGCAACTCCGCTTACTTTCGTGTTAAGAATCGACGAAATAGCGTTGGCTGCCACAGGCTACAACAGGTACGAGATCAAGGTGGTAACAGTGTTTACAATGTATTTTATCAGCAACGTGAAAAAAGACAGCATGCTGCGTCTACTCGAGGCTGGTCGAGGCTTCACACAGTATGCCGACGGCAGTATCAACCCATCCGATGATCTCTTGCGCATTTGTCCTCTGCACCGAATCGCAGGTGTCTATGGCTGTGTCGCGCGCTTCGAAGTGCAGAGTGGGTTGTACGATATTGACAGCACGTCGATACTATCGGTTGCTTCAGACCCACAGCTCTGTAAAATGGCATCAGAAACATGGGCACAGCGCCAAAAAAGTGCGTCTCTGGCGTTTGTAGACTCCATCACCACGCACGGCAGTATGGTGCGCGAAAACTTTGCAATCAACCCAAGCTCGCGCAAGGCATTTGTCGTCGCCCAGGACGTTCCCTGGAGCGAGGCCGAGTTTCGCAACGATAAGTCTCTCACATACCTGCGATATCCACAGGTGGAGCGCACCCCACGTTATGCACCTGTTTTGAAGACTGCTTCTGTCTGTGCGTAACACTTATTTTTTGTGCTCCGTATAAGCCTTTCTAGATCAGCCATCCCATGCCATCTGGTACTCTAAAACCGGGTGGAGGCGAGCAAAAAACCTGCACGTTCTCGGGAATCTCGCCATTGAGAAAAGCGGAATTTATGTCTAGATGATTGATACTCAGCTGAAGAGCACTGGAGATTGCTAGTACCAGTCGAATGCTTGTGGGTTCGGCCATAGGACTGTCTCGTCCACCCGCTGTCTCAGTTTGCCCAATCTTGCACTGTCCTGTAATGCAATGTGTATCAATGTTCGCTTCTCGTGATCAACACTGGTCGGCAGTTCTGTCGATGCTGTGAGAACGGAAAGAGCGCGAGCAAAATCCAAATTATCGAGATATCACCTGAACTGCGCAAAGCGATCGAGAGCGGCGTGTTTCCTTCATTATTGGAATGTCTGCAGATGATGTGGTGATTCGCATTATACTGATCCCTTGTACTGCACAACCGCCCAATACCCCTCCCACTTCGTCTCCAAATGCACCACACCACAACATTACTCGCTGGCAGCATTCCATCAGCATCTTTGCCGTCAACCTGGACATTGCGGAAACACAGCATGCAGACCCGCGCGACAAAAGCATCACGCTGAGCATTTCTGTGACGATTTCGGTGCATTTACAGCTTTTTTCCGACGCCGTTGCCGACCGACGGGCGCAGATTCGTGGCACGATGTCAGTGGTCACAGGAGTGGACTTGCACAATATCGAGTTGCTGTCGCCCGCCGCACAAGATGACCAGGGTTTGTTATTGCCAGGGGTGCAGCAGTTCGTCCTTGTCATGCGCATGTTGAGCTACAACTCTCCCTACCAAGACCAGCATGCAAAGCGACTGAGCAATGCACTTGCCAACCCGGAATCCCCTGTCCGCATGCGTGTGGATGCCATGTTTGCGCAGCAGATTCAGACGTGGACCGACTTTGTGGCTGGCAGCCAGTTGGCTATCCACGGAGCTGCTGTGCATTTCCCAACCCCCGCCGTGGATGCCCAGCTCAGAATACCTGGTTCTCGACGACTTTTGACTGACACTGGCGTTGTTGATAAGATCCCTGCAGGGGCGACTTGGAACCAAACATCTTCGTTTTTTGTGCGCTCTTATGACACCATCGAGAATTCAGACAGCATGCTCGCCTTTGGGTCCACACCGGGGCTCTTTTCGCGGATGTGCATTTTTTCTGTGCAGTATAGCCTCACAGCATACTGTTCCCGGGACGAAGCAGAGATTCTGCACGAATTTGACTTGCTGTTTGCTGGTCCAATTCTCTCCGCGTCGAATGGACACATTGTGCTCTCGAAAGCAGTTGCTCTCGCCCCTCGTAACGTCACGCTATGCTCGTCGGTGCAATCTTTGTCTCGCCGCTCTGCATCCGTGGTCATACTTCAAGTGGAAGTAATAGTGTATGCTACCAGCAGTGACTCTTTTGCAATTTTTGCTACGAAGGGCCTACTCGACGCAGGGATCGTGCAGATTGTCGTCCTTGCAACGAAAAACACGTCGAGCAACATCACCCTGTTCCTGGACGAGTCGAGTTTTCTTGCCGACGGTTCTTTCATGATCACGGCGGCGACACCGCGTGCGCAAAAAACGCCCCCGCCACCACGGCTCTCCACA
>Ga0209390_10001863_pt1 | contig 38873 bp, 31 predicted proteins | sample BON01_FD_187212 | JGI IMG/M metagenome (GOLD analysis project Ga0209390, IMG submission 187212) | Freshwater microbial communities from Lake Bonney liftoff mats and glacier meltwater in Antarctica - BON-01 (SPAdes) (version 2) | ecosystem: Environmental > Aquatic > Freshwater > Ice > Glacier...
AACATCAACCGGCCGCATTCAGCTCTTGGTAACCTCACCCCAGCGGCCTACACCGCGCAATGGCGAACCCGCCACCAAACCCTAGAAAACTCTCACTCCTAGTGGCACAGGAAACGGGACCCGGTCATCTTTGCGCCGCATTCTGGACAAAACTTCATTCGTATCCTCCGATACAACTGGTCAAACCCGTGAGACAGCTAAGGCTTGGAAGGGGTACCGATGGCGAATTCCCGCCGCGCTAGTCCCCGTGGATGCGCAGCCCCCGATGAATCGGCTAGCTGCATGATCAGAATAGCCGACACCGCCCGCAACCAACTCCAGTGACAAGTTCGGCACGCGGGGAACAACGATGCAGAAAGTAAAGGTAAGACTTTTGAGAATAGTGAGGAGAGGTTCAGCTAAACCTGAATCGTTGGCCTGTGGAACCTCGATAGACTCGCGTTTACAGCGGCCTCCACCCGCTCACTCATGAGGGGAAGCTTCGGTAGCGTGACTATTTGCACGAGTGTTCCCCACGGGCCGATAACCACACGGTGCTTGAGGTCTCAGATAGCTTGATAGCTCAATCTGTCGCTCTAACGCAGCGCCGCCCGATCCCGCTACGCAGTTGCGGTGTTGCCAGAGTTGATGTCGACAAGATGATGTGGGATTTCGGGCGGTAGCGGGACCTCGACTGATTGCGCAAAGGCGCATTCTGCATCAAGTCGTTGCAAGTCTGCGCCGAGTTGCTGCCCCAGGGCTTGTTGGCGCTCCCGCGTCTCCTTGACTGCTGCGACCGGTGCGCCGTTGGTTTCAATCGCTTGAATGTCACTGATGAGGATCGCTCTCAACTCTTGCTGGAGATGAGAGGCGTACCACTGGACGATCCGCAGTGCCATTAGAGCGTAGATCGCTTTCGTTTCCTTGCCGTCAACGACCTTAGAGGTTCGGATGTAGCGGGCGAGTGTCTTGGCAAGCGGCCCATCAACCGCCACTAGCGATTCATACGTTCGGAACGCTGCGCCAGGTGCAGCCCGTTGACTTCTAGGTAGGCCAGCGTCACGCAGGCTTTTGAGGTTCAGACTCCACTGTGTGACCCAGAGCGCGAGGCTCGCACCCGCAGCGGTTGGTAGCTCAGCGCTGACCTGCTTCGGCAGTCGCGCCTTCGGCTTTTCCCACGTCATTTTGGATTCGGCGATGTGCGTGAAGTCCGGCGCGGAGATGCCGACTGCCTCAACTAAGTAGGTCGAATTACCGTCACCAGGAATGCTCACGTCGAGCAGGCGCACAACGCAGTGCTCTACGTGGGTTGTCCCGCTGGGAGTCGCGATGGTGCCGTCGTCGTAAACAGCGATGTCATGGAACGAACTGACCAGGGTTGCCATTCGACGATTCTAATCCACGGATGATGAGTAGCCTCGAACGACAGTTGGCAAGTACGACCAGGGCCGCGTGAAGCTCGCCGCGTTTCTTGGTGCTCTTGCCAGATCCGACCTCGGAGAAGACCCGGACATACCCCGCCGCGACCAGTGCATCGTTTTGAAGATCGACCGTTTGGTCGTCTGTCCTGGCTCGGGCGTACCCAATCGTGTTTGCAGCTGCTCACTTTTTAACGGGTGGCGACAATCGGGCTGCGCCTCGGTTGTCGCCGGTTTAGTTGTTGGCAGGGTTTGTCGACATTTTCTCTTCTCGTGAACAATGGCAGGTCCGTTGTCCGACATATGTCTGTCGTTAAATGGGCGTTTGTCTACACGGGGTCCCTGGGGCCAGCTTCGGGAGTACCAGGCCCACAAAGACGGCTGACCCCAATCGTGGCGCAGAAGCAGTGTCGGCGTGCTGTGTCAGCGGACTGAGCCAGCCGATCGCCCGGGCGGATGCTGAGGTCTTGGCTGCATTACTCAAAGCCGTCGCCGACCCTGTGCGGCTGCAACTCGTCTCGATCATCAAATCCAGTCCAACGGGTGAAGCCTGCGTTTGCGACCTCACCGAACTAGTCGGGTTAAGTCAGCCCACGGTGAGCCACCACCTGAAGATCCTCACCAAAGCCGGGCTGCTGCACCGAGAACAGCGCGGAACTTGGGCCTGGTTCACGATCAACCCGCAACGAATGCACGATATTCAGCAACTGTTCTCTGACTGATTACCGGTGCCGGGCGCCGGGCGCGGACAGCTACCGAAGTGTGGTGCCTCAGTCCACGCGGGCCGCAAGCCCTCCCGCTTTGCGACCCGATACTTCGTCAAGGGATTTACCTGCCGGCTCTATTTGGTACACCAGCGTCACGACGAACCCAACAATGCAAATCCCAGCTAGCCCGGCGAGAAGCACCCATTGGTCGACTATTCCAAGGACAATCGGGAAGAAGAAGACCCCCAGGGCGGCCCCCAGCTTTGCCATACCCGCAGCGAATCCATGACCGGCTGCACGGACTTCAGATGGGAACACTTCCGCGGGAAGTGCGTAGGTCGTTGCGTTGGGTCCAGCGTTCATGAAGAAGTTGAAGACAGCGAACCCGGCGAACACGAGGACGAGATGGTCACTTGCGCCCCCGGTTAGCGCGGAGGCGAGAGCCAGAATCGCGAGCCCAACGGCCATGAACACAAACCCACCCAACTGAAGTCGTATTCGCCCCACCTTCTCAATGAGGAAGATTGCTGCGATGAATCCCAGCACCAGGAAGATATCGAGCGCTGCAGTTGCCTTGGTTGCCGCGATGTCGTCGGCGATACCGGAACTATTCGGCCCGGCGATAACCATCGCCGCCAGCAAGGTGGGTGTGAAGATGCCGACTCCGTACACGGCGATGTCCATCAGGAACCAAGGAACGGCGGTAAAGATTGTGCGGCGCCGTAAATCGCGTTTGAATAGCGCCGGTTGAATAAGAGATTTGAGGCCCTCCGGTGAGCGTGCTGGGACGCGCTGGTCCTTCTTGGACACAAAAACAGGAACGCCGGTCAGCCGCTGCGTGACTTCAACTGCTTCGCTCTCCTTTCCATTCTCGGCGAGCCACCGCGGGCTCTCGGGGACTTTTCTGCGTAGGAAGATGATGCCCAGCGCTGGGATGATTCCGAAGCCGAGCATCCACCTCCATGACGTTTCGCTCGGAAGAAGCACAAGGATCAGCACACCGACGATGGCGCCCAAGAGCATCCCAACGGCCTGTAGTGAGAAGGCAGACACCAGCCAGCGGCCGCGGTTCTTTTTCGGCAAGATTTCGGCAAGGAAGGACGCAGCAATCGGGTAGTCCAAACCGATCGCGATTCCAAGCAGGAAACGCGAAATGACCAATGAAGGAATATCCCAGGCGAACATGCACGCGACCGAGAAAACGACGAACATGACGAGGTCGTAGCGAAAGATCCGCTGGCGCCCAAGCTTGTCCCCGAGCGGACCCAAAAATGTAGCGCCGACGAAAGCTCCGAGGATCGCGGCGACTGATATCAATCCGATCTGCCAGGTATTCGCGCCGAGGTCTTCTTTGATGAGCGGGTTTGCCACGCCAATGATGAAGAAGTCGAACCCGTCGAGCATGATGCCCAGCCCGCCGAGGAACCAAAAAGTCATGTGCAGCTTGGACATCTTTGCGTTATCGAGGGCGTCACCCATTGAGACTTTTGGTTCTGGAGATTCGGCCATACGCTGACGCTGACAACGTCCAGCGCTGCGCGCACGTCAAGGAACGCAGCTTTCACGTGTGTTCGCCCAGTGTTTACCGAACCGCCACCAAGTTTACCGAACCGCCATGACCTGCGTGCGAGTACTCGCGTTCTCGTGCTAGCGCTCAGGCAAGATCGGGTTTGGGAAGTGTGAGCTCGTCACGGTTGTCGTCGTACTCGAACAGCTCGGCGTATCGCCCCCAGTCAATCGCCGTGTCAAGTTGCCCTTCCGATTCCTTGGTCCCGTAGTGATGCCGCAGAAGGTCCAGGAAGTAACCGCCGCGCATAGACCGCTTCGGTGATCGCTCCAGGCTTGTCAGGATCATCGATATAAGTGCCACGTTGGCTAGGGCGGCGCTGCGAAACAGTTCCTTAGCACTCTGCAGGGTTGCTGCCGCGAATTCTCCCCCGGCATCTGTCAATGCAACGCGGCCGTCAGCAACGTCAGCGAATGCCAACAGCGCCAGCGCTTCGATCAACGGGAAGATATCGTCGACCTCTAGATTGAGATCGTCAGCCAGGTGCGCAATCGAGCGGTCGCCTTCGGCGAGCATGATGTCGGCGAATCCGGCAATCCCGTCTGTTGTTGCCATTGGTAGTGCATGCCCGAGTCCATTCTGGTGTTCGCTCTCACTGCGCGCTGCCAGCGCAGCATCTTCCTCCGTGGGTGACTGGGTGAGTATTTTGTAGACGCGATCGATGTAGAACTGGAACTGCGGACTTGTCCGGAGCCGTGGGCGAGCGATGTTCACATCGAAGCTCGCCTTGATGCGCCCCGGGTTCGATCCGAGAACAGCGATCCTGTCCGCGAGGGTCACAGCTTCCTCGATGTTGTGCGTCACGATCACCACGGATTTGATGACGAACTGGTCGGACGAGATGAGCTCGATCAGCTCGCTTCGCAGATTCTCGGCGGTAAGGACGTCCAGCGCGGAGAACGGCTCATCCATCAAAAGCACGTCGGGTTCGGTGACCAATGCGCGGGCGAATCCCACCCGCTGCCGCATCCCCCCGGAGAGTTCGCGCGGGTAGGCATCCTCAAAGCCGTCGAGGCCAATGACGTCTATGGCGCTGCGCGCGCGTTTCTCCCGTTCATCACGCGCCACACCTTGTGCCTCTAGCCCGATTTCGATATTCTCTTGCACCGTTAACCACGGCAGCAGGGCAAACGTTTGGAACACCATCGCTGTTGACGGATTGGGTCCAACGACTCGGTTTCCCGATGCTGTTACATCACCGGAGGTTGGCAGTGAGAGTCCCGCGATGGCACGCAACAGGGTCGACTTACCACTCCCGCTCTTGCCGAGCAGTGCAAGAACCTCGCCGTCGCGCACCTCGATTGAGACCCCGTCCAACACCAGATGCGGACCCTCCGGCGTCGGAAACTCTTTCGTGATGTTGTTTACGCTAATCAGCGGTGCGTCTCTCATAAGCTGTACTTCCTTTCGGCAAGGGCATACATGCGCCGCCAGAAGATTCGGTTGAACGCGACGACGAAGATGGACATGACAACAACTCCGAGCAGCACTTGACGGTTGTTGCCTTCGATCGTTGCTTCGGCGATATATGAACCAATGCCGGCAGCGACGAGGATGGTGGTGCCGAAGCTGACCTTCTCAGCGACGATTGATGCGTTCCAAGCGCCACCTGCGGCAGTTACTCCGCCGGTCACGTACGTACCGAAAACCGCCGGCAGAGCGAACTTGCGCCACCACATCCAGCCGCCGATGCGCATGTCTTGCATTGCTTCGCGGAGATCAGTGGGTATTGCCTGCGCTCCCGCAATTGTGTTGAACAGGATGTACCACTGGGCGCCAAGCATCATCAGCAGAATCGCGCCCCAGTTCATGCTGATATCCCAGGCGACGAAGACCGTGACGACGATCGGATACAGGAAGTTTACAGGGAAGCTCGCACAGATCTGCACGATTGGTTGAGCGATCTTTGCTGCGCGCGGGCTCATGCCGATCTTGATGGCAACAGGCACCCAGATGAGCGTCGAAAGCACAATGACAACGACAACTCGCAGCATTGTCAGGAACGCAAGCCAAATCGGCTCCACAAACGCGGTCGGACCCTGCCCGTCTGACACGTAGACGTACAGGTTTGCAACGCCAGCAACGAGAAATACGGTGACAACGATCCAGAAGATCACATCCCATACCCGACCACGTTTTGTGACGACGCGGTCGACTGGGCGGGCGTCCGATCCCAGAAAGCCAGTGTGACGAACGAGCCAGTCAGCGATTCGTCGTCTCACGGCACCCAATCGAGCGGGCCACCGTGCGCGTCGGATCAGGGTAAGGACGAATGACTTCTGAGGTGTGCCGGTACTGGACTGCTCGTTTCGGAACTTCTCGGACCAGGCAACGAGAGGGCGCCAAAGCAACACGTTGGTCAACACGATCATGATGATCATCGTCAAGATCGCCCACGAGATGTTCGTCCAGTTCCCATCGTCTATGGCTTCGCCCGCGAATGCACCCACGCCCGGAATCGCGTAGTTGTTGCCGTCAACGGAGATATCTTCGGAGGCAGTCAAGAAGAACCATGCCCCCGCCATGCTCATCATCCCGTTCCAGACGAGTCCGATCGTCGCGTTCGGTACATCAAGTCGCCAGAAGCGAAGCCATCCAGTCAGGCGAAAGAGGCGCGACATTTCGTCGAACTCGGAACTCATCGACCGCGATGATGCGTACATCGAGAAGGTGATGTTCCAAGCCATCGCAGTGAAGATCGCAAAGATTGACGCGGCCTCCAGTCCGAGCTCAGAACCGGGAAATAGCGCGAGAAATCCGGTCACGGTTATTGAGAGGAATCCGAGGACCGGTACCGACTGCAGAATGTCGAGCGCCGGCACCATCAACTGTTCGGCCTTGCGATTGCGCGCTGCCCAGAATCCGAAGATGAGTGCAAACGCATAGGCCAGGCCGAGGGCAATCATCATCCGCAACATGGACCGCACCGCGTAGTACGGCAGGCTCGCGGGGTTGTCGGAGATCTTCGCATCGTTGCTTGGCGGCAGCGGAACGTCAGCGCTGTCGATGAGTGCGACAACAGCGAACAACACTATGAACACTGCGGCGGCAATAGCGATGTCTGCGAGCAAGGGTCGTTGAAGCTGCGAATGAAACCCGCTGAGGAACGGGCGTTGCGGGAGTGTCCGCGTCGAAGCCGATCGCGAACCAGATGCGGTTGTCACTAGGTGAGACTAGCGAGTGGCAGTCCACCGAAGACCTCTACAAGTTGGCCACAAGCTGAAGCCTCGATTGACAGGAGGCGAACTATTTCCAGCTCAGCCGAGCTTGGGTCTCTCATTAGACAGGTCGGGGTTAAGCCCCCAGTGCATAGTTGATCTCGGCAGCGTAGGCCTCCTGCGGAGTTGCTCCTGATAGTACGGTCATTGGCCGGTTGTTGGGGGTCCCGGTAGGGGTTTTCCTAGTATCGGTTCCGAATCCAACGAATATGAAAGGTCCTCAGGCCCTAATCGGCCCCGAAACTGGGCAGAACGGTCGCAGATGGACCGAATCGATCAGAAATCTGGCGAGAATCGCAACCCTCTTTGACCAATTATCTACGTTCAGGCCAAATTGCCTCGCGTGGGCCACCTGAATGGCCCCCGGCGGACCTCGGATCCCGTTTGATTGCGGATCCACGGCAATATTACGCGAATCGTGGACCCATATCCGTTGGATCCGGAACCATTACTACCCAAACCCCAGGTAGCGGCTCTAAGGTCCTGAAAATCGAACCCTTCACGCTTCCAGCCGCAACGTCCTTCGACTGTTCAACTGACGCCCTGGGCAATGCACTTTCGGTGGTCGACAGCAACGGCAAGGCGCACAAACTGTCGCTAGTCTCAGGGGCATCTACTCGCGGAGTTCCGCTTGCTGGGACATGGCTCGTCCACGCCGAGGGATCGCAAACTGAAACACCCTTCGTCGGATACCAGATCGATTGCCAGACCACTTGGACCCTGCGCCAGGTACCTGCAACGGACGCTCCGATGGTTGAACCGGGCACGCCACTGTCTGGGACCGGCGCTGCTGTTGTTCAGGTTGCGAATCTTGATTCGGGACTTTCCCCCGTCAAAGTCGCTGCCACGGGAAATGGCAACCTAATGATTTCGACCTTCGATGCATCGGGCAACCGCACTGGTGATTCCCTGGTGAATGCAGTGATAGAAGGCTCCTACATCGGGGAGTTTGTTGTGCCGCAAGGATCTAGCACCATCTATCTCGACGGCGTTTCCCCCGGCACCAGCGGGGAACTCACCATGCCCCAATAAGTAACGTCGCGGGGGTGGCCTGCACCGCGACCATTGCACGAACCGGCCCGTGATACCGGTAGCGGCCGGTATCACGGGCCAGATCGACATCAAAAAGCACCAGATCAGCCGACTAAAAGCTGAGTGGGGCTCAGCACACGTCCATAACCGACCACTTCTCGCCGATTACTACTTAAACCCCGAATGGTTCCTCGATATTCATTGCTGTCCCTCGGTATTGTGCAGGGCACCAGTTGGGTCGTTGCCCTCTCATCCGTATCGTTCGGCCTAGCTGCCCAGTGATGGGTCGCACTTCACGGCAAATCTGTGAATGCCGAACTACGCTAAGAGATCAGTCCTATGCGGCGCGGCGGGCGGCCATGAGGCGTTCGAGTTCGTGGGTTTTTCGTTTCCGTTGGTTGGCGGTCATTCCTCCCCACACCCCCGCTGGTTGGTCGGTGTCGATCGCCCATATTCCGCAGTCGAGCTTCACAGGGCAGTTCCGGCAGATCCGCAGCGCTTTGGCCGCGTGACCGCTTTTTGGTTCTGGGAAGAACAGTTCGGGGTCGGCGTCCTTGCACACCGCGTCTTTCTGCCAGTCGGGTTGGTGAAGCACCAAGTCCGCCGTCGTTGTCATACTGTCTCCTCTCGCAGGTCTTGCTGATTCCAAGAGAAGTGTATACACATAAATAAACAAAACGCCGACCCTGGGCTAACTTTCCACTGAACAGCAGCTACAGGCTACGGCCTTCGCGGGTCCGCTTGACGCCGGGGATTGGCGTCGCGTCCGTGGGTTGTGCGGATGTTTGGGGCGTCCCAAGCGCGGGCCGTGCGGAAGGGAACGCCTGGGCGACGGCGGGACTTTGTTGGTGTGGGACGGGTGCGGTACCGGCTGGTGATGTCGGTTGAGGTCCTGTCGGAGCGATCGGTGTCCCGCCGGTTGCGGGTGGGTCGTCGCTGTCTGGTGCGGGTGCGGGTTCGGCTTTTGCCGCGATTTGGGTGTTGATGCGGTCAGCTTCGAGTCGTTTCGCTATTAGGGCATCGTTGTGTTTGAACGGCCGCTCCGCGGCCTCTTGGCATTCGCCGATTGCGGTTTGCGCGCTATCGCGTTGGGCATGGACGTGTTCAGCGACGTCGCTTAGACCGTGGATGCGGTTCTCGATACGAAGTACGGGCCCGATCGCGCCCGCTTTCACGTCCGGTAGGTCGACGGTGAACGTTGTGCGGGGGGCATCTTTGATGGAAAAGGCGACACCCGGCGCGACGCCCATCCCGCCCGGTCGGACCCCCGCTTCGATGGTGTGACCACCAATTTCAGCGATTGGTCCGTACTCGTGGGATCGGGGAATGTAGGGGCTGATTGTTCGGTCCGCCCACTCTGCCAGCAGTTTCCCAGCTTCGGCTCGTTCCGTTGTCCGTTCCCCGTTGACGGTCATCGCGAAGGCGTCACCTTTTGTCGAGACAGTCTTCTCGATCGCTGCGACCAGCTGAGGTAGGTCCTCATCGGCGCGGGCCACAACATTGCGGTGGCCGTCGATTTGTTGGCGGAGCGATCCCACGGATCGGTTGTATGCCCGCGACAGCCGCTCTAGTTTCGCGAGCTCGTTGTCAACTTTGGCCTTGTCCAAGATGAGTGGGTCGCCGGATGCCAGCGCTTTGACTTCCCCGAACGACAACGCCGTGTCGCCGACGTCTTCAATGTCGCGAACATCGAGGCTGCCGCGCATGATTTGGGCGATGAACTTTGCTTTGCGTTCCAGGGTTTGCCACGAGTAGGAGTCGAAGCTGTTTTCCGTGATGTACCGGTAAATCCCGACTTCGGGGTTCTGGTTTCCCTGCCTGATGGAGCGACCGATCTGCTGTTCCACATCGGCTGGCCGCCACGGCGCATCAAGATGATGAGAGGCAATCAAGCGAGTTTGGGCGTTTGTTCCTGTTCCCATTTTTGCCGTCGAGCCGATGAGCACTGCCACATGCCCTGATCTAGTGGCGGCAAATAGTTGGGCCTTCTCGCTGTCATTGCGCGCTTCGTGGATGAACTTGATTGCAGCTGGCGGCATTCCTTGCTCGACAAGTTGGGCCCGCAACTCGTTGTACACATCCCACCGCTGAGCGTTCGGTGTCGCCAAGTCCGCGAACACCATTTGGGCCGCGCCTCGTACTGGGGCGGGTTCGCCGGTTGCCGGGTCGAGGTATTCGTTATCCCGGTTGGCTCGCCAGATTGAGGCGATCTTCTGCGCTGCGACACCGGCTTTAGAAAGAGTTGTCGGGTCCAAAGCGATGTCAGGCCGCACGAGACGCATGTCGAGTGCCGCTTTCCTTCCGTCACCACTAATTCGCAGCATGTTGTCGTCGTGAGGGTCGACTGCGCCGCCTCGTACCTTCTCGGCACGCTCGCCGAGTTGCTGAACATATTCGAGCAGATCCGCGCTCGGTTCCACGAGCACCGTTTCGGGTAGTCGTTGCCCATCGTGTCGGGCCGCGACCAAAGGAACAGGCAAGTTCAGATCCTCGGTGGTCTTCACATCAGTAAACGTGTGCCACATACGCAGTAGTTCAGGCACATTCTGAAACTTCGCGAAGCGCGTCTTCTGGCGGAACCCGACACCGGACGGGTCCATCTCGATATCGGACACCAGGCTGCCGAAGGTGGCCGCCCAGGAGTCGAAGTGTTCGACTCCTGCCGCGCGAAGCAGGTCGGGGCGCAGGAATCGTTGAACGATGTGAGCCTCGGCCACAGAGTTCGCGATTGGAGTGGCGGTCATGAATGTGGCGATGCGGGTGCCGTGCTGGGCGCGTAGGTGCTCCAGCTTCATGTGCATATCTTGCGCACGGTTCGACCCTTTGACGGAGGCAACGTTGCTTACTGTGTCGAGGTTCTTGAACGTGTGGGATTCATCCGCGATCACGTAGTCGATGCCGGTATCGGTGAAACTGACGCCGAGATCTTTCGGCCCATCGAGTGCCTTCTTTATCTTTTCCTCGCGCGATTGCAGGTTCTTTTCGATCCGCTTGACCGTAAGCCCACTCTCGGAGCTCTTCGCCGTTTTCAGCATCTCGCGTAGTGACTCTGTTTCCCGCTCAAGGTAAGCCTTGACAGCCTCGGGAGGCAGCGGAATCTTCTCGAATGCGCCGTGGGTCATGATAACCGCGTCCCAGTTGTGCGTGGCCGATTTCGCGACGAACAGGCGTCGTTTGTCTTTCTCTAGGTCCTTGCTACTCGCCGCGAGGAGCTTCGCTCCTGGGTAGGCCGCCAGGAACTCCCGCGTCACTTGATTCAGCATGTGGTTGGGAACGACGATGACAGGCTTGTTGACCAGCCCAAGGCGTTTGAGCTCCATCGCCCCCGCGGCCGCTTCCAGGGTTTTGCCTGCACCTACGGCATGGGCGAGGAGCACGGCGGGTTCGGACACCATTCGTGCCACAGCGGTTCGTTGATGTTCGCGGAGCGTGATGGAATCGGCCAAGCCGGGAAGGCTGAGACGCTTCCCATCATCTGTGTAGTCACGTAAGACGATGGAGTTGAAGCGCCGGTTGTATTCGGCGGCCAGGCGTACCGCACGCTCGGGGTCTTCCCAGACCCATTCTGCGAACCGTTCTTGTAGAACCAGGGCTTTTTCTTGTGCGGCGACTGTTTCAGTGGGGTTGGCGATGCGCTGGCCCTCGTCCCCTTTGTCGGTGACGGTGGGGACGCGCTGCTCCAAGATGATTTTTGCTAAGGCAGGAGCGGGCACCCGCGCCGTTCCCCATTGCGCGGTAGCGCGCGCTGTCTTGTTGTTTCCTCTGACTTCCCACACATTGCCACCGGGGTGTTCCACCTTGACGGTGGGATCGTTCAGGGTTTCGACGAGGAACTGGCGCACGTCCTGTGCCGGTATCCACACAGCGCCGAGACGGGCCTCGATTTCTGCTGCGTCTAGTGGAGTCGGCATCACGGCTTTTAGCTCGGCCACGTTGTGTACGAAGCGGTCGTCGGTGCTGGCGGCCGCTATCGCTGCATCCAGTTTGACTCTCACGTTGCCCGATAGATATTCAGCGGCGGGCACGATCTGGTCGGTCAGGGGTTCGTCGAACACGAGTTCGCCGAGTTGTTCGCGGGCCTCTGACTCATCGACGCCGAGCAGCCGCGCGATCTGCCCGAGGTCGGCCCGGCCCACGGTGTCCATAGATATGGCGAGGGCATCTGCGGGATTCTCGGCACCCATCTTGGGTGCGCGTGGAACGACGATGCGCTGTTTGAGCAACGTGGCAGGTTGGGCGGTCTGTTCGTTGTCGTCGAATACTTCAAGTGCGGTGACCAGGGGGAAGAACGGGTCTTGACGCAGCCTCGTCATGACACCAGGCACACGCCGGGTCACGATTGGTTCCCCTGTTTCTTTATTGACGCGGGTTCCTACCGAAAGCGTGTAACGGTTGATGGGCCCGTGCTTGTCGGTGTAGCTGGTATAGCTGTCATGCAGCCGAGTTCGCATGGTGTCGAGGTCGTGTGAGTCAGCGAACCGAGACGCTTCGGCCTCTAAAAGCGCTCGTGCTTGGTCGCGGAGGCCCAGCAGTGTGCGCGCTTCGGCGGCCTGGGTCGTTGGAATCGTGTATGGCTGCGGGACGCCGTTGGCCATAGTGGTGAAGGTTCCATTGTCGAGCGCGTCGATATGGCCCTCCCATTTGCCGCTTCCTACTGCTGCCACGGCACGCAGATCGACCGGGGCGGTGGTGCGTTCGGTTATGGCAAGGTTCTTGCTCCGCGCGGTGGTCGCGATTGCGCTGAGCTGCGTTTCGAGGTCGAGTGCGAGTAATACGTCAGGCTTTTGGCTGACGTGGACGGTGGTCGCTCCGTGCATCCCCGTTCCGACGTGGAGGTCACCGAGAATCCGCTGTGGGTTGGCGTCGAAGTAGTTGTTGAGACGGATCTTCTCGCCGTCGATAATTTTCGGCGTTGTTGTCACCCACGAGTCTTCGCCGGGCTGTTCGTGGTCGTGTCGTTTCCGAAGGATCACCAGGTCGGTTAGCGCTTCGGTTCCTGCCATGCGCCGATGTGCCCCAGTCGGCAACCGAACCGCGCCAACTAAATCGGCGTCAGCGTGCAGGGCACGCCGAGCAGCTGGGTTTTGGGAATCGAGGGTGTAGTGGCTTGTGAGAGCGACAACCAGCCCACCCGGCCGGGTCAGCGCGACACTCTTGAGAAGGAAGTGGTTGTGCATGGAGTGCCCGGCCGGGTTGTGGCGGGAATCGACCAAGCTGGTTCTACTGAATGGGACGTTGCCGATTGCCAGGTCGAAGGTGTCATCGGGGATGCGGGTCTCGGCAAATGATTCTGTGCGGATCGTTGACGATGGGTACAGGTGGGTAGCAACTTTGGCTGAGATCGGGTCGAGCTCGACGCCGACGATGCGCGCGGTCTCTGGGGCCAAACCAATGAAATGACCCGAGCCGCAGCCTGGCTCCAGAACATCTCCACCGTCGAAACCGAGCTCGGCGGTGAGCTTCCACATCGCACGAGCAAACACCGGGTCGGTGTAGTGGGCGTTAATCGTCGTTCGGGATGCGGCCGCGTACTCGGTGTCGGTCAGAGCACCGCGCAGCTGCTCGCGTTCGCGCACCCAGTTTGCTTTGTCAGTCTCAAAAATGTCTTGGACTGCGCCCCACGACCCCCACCGGGCGAGCGCCTGCTGGTCGGCTGGTGTGGCTTGCCGGTCGGAGTCTTCGAGTTCTTTGAGCAGGGCGATCGCGTTCATGTTCGCGATGGCCCGAGCCTTGGGTCCTGATGGCGTGAGGTCGGCGGCAGTTTCGGGTCGATAGTCGACCGCCTCGGCTAGTCGTTGGCTGCCTCGTCGAGTGCCTTCACCGCTTCCTCGTCCTCCCACTGTTGGAGACGCTCGTTGATCTCTGCGAATGGGCTCGGCGCTTCGTCCTCCTCCTCCGGTTCGGGGATCCACACCAGGTCGGTCAGGACCAGTTCCTCGGCCTGCATCCGTGCCATGTTTAGGCGTCCCACTTTCTCCATGTACTGCTCCCCCGGAGGGTCGGTCCCGGCCAGTTTGTCGCTGACCTCCAAGACCTGGGCCTGAACCTGTTCCCCCAACGTCGAAAAGAACTCCATCGGGTTCGGGATCGCGTCGTACCGGGTTGGGTCGGTCTCCTGCCAGTGCTTCATCGCCAGATTGCCGTACTTGTTCATCTCGCTGCTCCTCGTTGTCTGCCCAGAGAAAACCAAGTTGGCCGTCGCCGGGATCTCGTTTGCTTGCCATTACATCGCCTTCAAGAGTCGTCGTTGCGTGAGCTCGTCAACACGGGGTGTCGTTTCGTCGTGGACACGGGTCGCCACGCTGGCCCAGATCCGACTCAACGCGATCGTCACGACCCCGTTACCGCTATCGACGGCTCGGGCAACATCGTCGTCATCGTTGACTTCACGAACGCGGGTCCCGTCACACACCACGGTCAGTTCTGCAAGTCGGTCCGGGTGTATCGCGCGCAGTGCTCCCACCGTTGTTCGTGCCGTACTCAGTGCAAGACCTGCGCCAATCATTCGGGCCGCAGCCGAGAGAACAACCAGATCGGTGAAGTCGAATGCGCGTGGACTTCCCGAACCGATACCGGCCAAGACCGATGGGCGAAGCACTCCCGAGCGGGCCCAATAGTCCAACTGCCGGTATGAAATCCCCGTCAGATTCGCGGCCTCACGCGCACTGAACGCACGGCCCTGAGCAGGTACGTCGCGTTCAAACAGGCGGAGTTGCTCGACCACTCCATCACCACTAGTCATCGCCACATGCCCCTCTCCTAACTAGCCCGTTCAGTATTCAAAAACGTTTTGTTGATTGCAAAGAGTACGTCCGTTTACTGAGTACGTAAACAGAACTTGCAGAAACCGTACCAGTCGTGACGACGAAAGCAAAGCGGGAGCGAGATAGTGCAAATGTCGGACATTTGCTTGAATCAGCCCTTTTCGGCCGCTACGCTGGCCGCATGGTCGATTCCTCGGACGTGTCCGCTCACGCTGGACAGCCGGAGTCTGCGGCCGGGCGCGGCCGCGTGACTGACGAGCGTGGGAGCGTGGCGGTACGTCGCGGCCGCGGGGGCCAGGGGCGTACACGGAAGCTGACGGTGCGCTTTTCTGACAGCGAGTTCGCGGCTGTTTTGGAGGCTGCCAATGGACACCCGTCCAGCTGGATTCGGGAGGTTGCGGTGGCAGTTGCAACGGGCCCCAAGGCCGGTTCGTCTGAGTTGTCCTCGGAGCGGGAGCCAGCACAGAGGGGGCGCGGTGGGGTGGCCGCTCAGCAACAGATGCTTGAGGTGATGAAGGCCCGTGCGGTGCTGGCGGCGATTGGTAACAACGTGAATCAGATCGCGAAAGGGATCAACGCTGGGCAGCCGTTGGAGTCTGATCAGGCGGCGGCGATGTTCCGGTTCTTGCGGTCGAAGGTGAACATTTTGGATGCCGAGGTGCGTCGGCTTCGGGTGGTGTCGGAGTCGTGATTACGAAGGTGTTGAAGTCTGCCCCGGCTGGTGGGGGTGCTCGCCAATACGGCCAGGACGTTGGTGGATTGTTGCGCTATTTGTATGGGCCTGGGAAGTCCAATGAGCACGAGAACCCGCATCTTGTGGCGTCTTGGGACGGCCAGCCGGAGGACTATGAGCCGTCTCATTTCGTGCGCCCGGATGGGTCATCTCGGTTGTCGGTGGGTCAGTTGTCTGGGTTCCTGACCGAGCCGGTTGCGGGCTCGGAGAAGATTCGAGTGACGGATCCGCACGTCTACCACGTCAGCTTGTCGACTGGCCCGGATGATCGCCGCCTTAGTGATGAGGAGTGGGGCGAGGTCGCGGCCGACATGATGGATCGGGTGGGGATCGCGCCGAAGGATGATCCGCTGGGTTGCCGCTGGGTCGCTGTCCGCCACGGCTTGTCCTCAGCTGGGAATGACCACGTTCACGTCGTTGCGACGTTGGCTCGTCAGGACGGGAATCTGCCTCGAATTCGCGGTGACTGGCGGGCATTACGTGAGGGTGCGTTGGAGTGGGAGAAGCATCTCGGTTTGACGCTGACAGCGGCCGCTGGTCAGGGCGGTACTCAGCAGCAACCAAGTATCGGGGAACGCCCTAAGCAGAAGCGATTAGCCGGGGGCGACCTCGACGAGAAAGGCCTGACCACCGCGAAAGCCGTGCGGGCGGCGGCGGTCCGGGCCAGCAATTCTGAGGAGTTCTTCAAGATTTTGGAAGCCAACGGAATGCGCGTCAACCGGTCATTCGACCGCGCAAGTGGGCAGGTCCGGGGGTACTCGATTGGGACCGGCTCTGACCGGCTCAGTGGCAGCGAGCTCCAGGGCCAGTCGTTGCCAAAGTTGCAACGCATGTGGTCCCAAGAGGGCCTGTCGCAGGCGGATAAGCGGGCGCGGATCTATCCCCCGGCAGCGGAGAACACCCGCGAGCTCCTGGCCCGCGGCGTTCGGATGGCAGCAGCGGGAGCCAGCGGCGAGCAGGACTTCTTCACCAGACTCAAGGGTGCCGGGTTCTCTGTAAAGGTGCGCTACTCCCAGACCAATCCCGATCAGGTGACCGGGTACGCGGTCGGGCTCAAAGGGCAGACAGACGCTACCGGTCAACCCATCCACTACTCCGGGTATCGGCTGGGACAGCAACAAATTGGCAGCCTGCGCGCTCAATGGGCGGCCGCGAAAGCCGGTTCCAGCACGCCACTCGGGGCCGAAGGGGCCGCCCGCAAGTTGTACGTCGGGGCCAAACTCATCGACGGAAGTCTGACGGGTAGCGAACGCGAAGGTGCAGCAGTGGCGGCCGGGGTCGCAGTCCAAACCTTTGCGGCGGGAGCCGAAGGGCTACGGGGCGGGCCGCTCACGGAGCTAGGCGACCAGCTGGGCCGCGCCAGTGACCCCGACACCTCCCCCACGTTCGGTGCTGGATCGCTCGGGCTCATGCAAGCCGCCCGTGGCCTGTATGTGTTGAAGGGTGCAGCTACAGATAAGTCGCACAAACAAGTTCTCGAGATCCTGTCTTCTGCCTTCCTCCTCGCCGAGGCCCTGCACCGGCTACGGGCAAACCAAGGCAGGGCGGCGCAAGCTCAATCCGCGCAACGGGCGCAGTCAATGGCGGCGCAGCTGATTACCGATTTTGGGGGCACCGCGCCCACCACAGCTCCACCCGCGCCGCCGCGTACGCAGCCAGGTGTTTCGGTCAGCGCAACTGATTTCGCGAAGTCTCTTGGCGTGGACCATGCCACCGGTAATCATGGGGTACAACCGAAACGGAAGGGACCGACGCGCTAATGGATTCCACTATCGAGGACCCGCACGCGGAAGCTGGCGCACATCTGGGTGCAGGCGCCAGCGGTGCAATGGGACTTGCCCGACTCGCGACAGCGCTGCTCCACCGCCAACGCCAGCCGAAAACGGCTGAGCCCGAAGCCAAACCTGTCCTTACACGCTGGCCCCACGACCCGCGGCCCGTGCTCGACGACATTCATCCCGACATCGGCAGGCAATATCAGCTGGAGCTCACGTCTGGTGGGGATCGTGAATCAGCGATGAGCGCGGCCGCTGAGCGTGGCGAAACGATTGTCATGGATGAAAGGTGGGCCAGCGGCGAGGGTCGCGTCTTCGTTGCTGGTGAATGCATGCAGGAACGCACGGTGTCGCGCAAGGGTGACGGTGCGTTTGCGGGCCACACTCCCTTCCCGGACCGATTTGATATGCGGACGCTGGACGATCAGACGATGCTGTCCCGGCAGCTCCAAACACGCGATGGCCGCCTCCACGCCAGTCTCGGCTCCCATACGGAACTCGAGTGGGCGGCTATTGACGGCCACTCGAGTATTGAAGGCCTCAACGTTGAGCGACAACGCCGGTTCGACACCACAGGTTCGACCAGCACGGGCGATATCTCGGTGGATGCCTCCGCCATGAAAGCCGCCACCGATGCCCGCAAGGATGCCCGAGACGCCGAGGTGACACCAGACGATCCCAGTACGCCGACAATCAACGAACACGCCGTTGGTCAAAACGTCGGAAGCAGCGACCGCGCACGCGCGAGTAGCTATGTCACTCAGGCTTTTCCCGACGCGAAGCCGAACCTGTCCGCGCCCGCAGTTGCTACCCCCGCGGTGCAGAACTCGGCGGCTACGGCGATCGCGAAAGTCGCTCGTGGCCGCAGCGTCTAGTCTCCGTTGCTAGAACGCCTCGGCCACGTCCATGGCGAGGGTTGGATTGATCTCTGTGCGCGGCAAGGTGTGGTGGTGCCGCCCGCACTGGGTGAATGGGCCCTCAGAATCCGAGAGCGCGGCAATATGGGTGTCGAAGTGTTGCAGTAGCCAGGTGCTCATCGTTATGGGGTTTGGGTGAATGCGGGCAAGCTCCCAGGTTCGCCACATCGCGTCTATCCGAATTTCTGCTTCGGGGTGCAGCCACCACTGTTCGCACCAGGCGGGAAACGTGCGCGCTGTCATCGACACCATCCACGTGTTCACCCAGTCAGCCGCACACTCAAACATCGTTTCTGGGCTTTCAGGCTCAGCCGAGGGGTCGTCGTCGCCCGGTTCCGCGGCGGTCGCCGTAGCAGGCTCGGGGTCGCGCGGCGGCAGCTGTTCCGCGGCCGCGGCGGTAGTGATCGCTGTTTCGAGAAACAGGATTTCGTCCCTTGCATTGCTGAGCTCAAGCTGTGCGTCAACCAGGACGAGGCGCAGCTCGTCTCTGGTCATTTCGGCGATGTCACTGGCTGTGGCGTCCATTGGGAACTCCCCTACTGTGTTGGTACGTCGGCACTGCGTGCCGCTAATACTTTCTCTGCGTCGTCGATGGCAGTTGAAATCGCGGCGGCATCGGGCCCGGAGTAGAACGGGCGGAGCCGGATCATGGCTGGTTTCGCCCCCGTTGCCAGCAGTAAGGCCCGGCCTTTGGGTAGGGCACGGATCTGCGCGGCTGTCAGGACACGCTGTTGGCGCAGCGACGTTGAGGTGTTGCGTTTGCCCTGCCCCGTGCTGACAGAGACGGTGGAGACGTCGTGGTCGCCGACGAGTTTGGAGATATTCTCGGCGAACTCGGGATCATCCATACCGGCACCGATCAGTTTCACGGTTGCCGCCGACCACAGCGACTTCATTCCGCCATCGCCCCACACCGCTCTGCCTTGGGCGTAGGACTGGAGGATCGTGATCGGCAGGATGCCGCGTGACCCAAAGTGGGAATACAGCAGCGGCAAATCCGAGATGCGGGCGACGTTGGCGGCTTCGTCTAACACCACGACCAAAGGCGGGTCGAGACGACGCGACGCTGGTGTTGCCTCGGCGGTGCGGACTCCCGCGCGCAGCACCCGGTCGACGAGTGCGGCGACCAGCGGGGCCGCTGACCCTCCCCCATCTTTTGACATCAAATAGAGCGTCTGCTTCGAGGTCACGAACGCGGTCGGATCGAAGGTTGCGTCAGCGGTTCCCGGCGTTACCCAGGCAGTGATGTGGGGATCACGCAAACACTTACACGCAGCGCGGGCGGTGAAGAACACCGAGGCACGCGTCTCGGGTGCGGACTTCTGCAAACCGTCGAGGGAATCCGCTGCGGGAGAGAAGCTGGCGGAGTGCAGCAAATCGACTGGTTCCTTATTGGTTTCCTGTGACAGCCAGCGGTACACGTCAGTAATCGGTTTACCGGCGAAGGCGGCCGCCAGGAGTAGCGAGGCAAGCAGTTCTGTAGCGGCTGGACCCCAAATATCGCGGGAGCGTTCATCCTCCACCGTGGTCACGAAGTGACCCGCGAGCCGTTCGGCTTCCTCAACTGTCGTGATCCCCGACAGCACTGGCCACCACCATGTTTGTTCGGTCCGGGCCACCGACTGTGGATCGAACGTCCACACCCGCTGCTCAGTCCGCTTTTCGCGAATGGTCGCCGTGGCTGCCCACAAGTCGGCCTTATTGCTGGTCGCGATACAGGGTCCAGGCGCGCCGATGATTGCCGGGATTGCCAACGAGGTCGTCTTCCCCGCGCGCGGTGCCATGACCGCCACGATCACGTCTTCCCACGACGCGAGCAGCTGAGTTCCATCCGATTCCAGATCGCCCAAGGAAATGCCAGCGTCGGTGGCCGAGATGTCTCGCTGCGCGACTTCTGCCAGCGTCGGGCGCAGCTTGCGGGACTGATTCCGACGCGCATTCAGCGCCATGAACGCGGTGTCGCGCCCTTTCGCGAGGGACCGAACAGCCTCATCGGACTTTGGCCGAGTGAGGATCTTTGCCGTGATCCACGCAGTCGGTGGCACCACGACGAGCAGGAACAGCAGCACCCACATCACAATAAGCACGGTCGGATCAACCACGGGCCACGTCGCCGCCAGCCCACCCGACACCGTGAACGCCTCGATCAAAAGAAACAGCGACCAGCTTGAGCTCGGCCAGTCACTTCCCCCGGCCAATGTCAGCGCTCCCCCGACCAGCCATAGCGTTGTGGAAGCAGTGATAATCAGTGCGAAAACCGAAGGGATCGCCCACGCTGCGAAGGAGCCGTTGGAGGCGATGTGGGATGGGCGGACGGGGGTACTCACGACTGGTCCCCAAGTGAGCCACCCATGAGTTCGCTCAGAGAACGCGCCTTCGTCGACGTTGCAGCCGTTGGCTGCTCGGCCGCGGCTTTACGACGTAGCCGTCGCGCTGCTGACCGCTTCATCGCGGCCGATTCTGGGGCGGTTCGGGCCGCTGGGACTAGGACGGGAGCATCGTCGGTGTCGTCGACCGAATCGGGTGCAGTCTCGTGGGAGGGGGTATCCATGAGGCCCAGGAGTCCGCTGATGCTCGTGCTGGTTTCGGTCAAATCAATCGTTTGATCGGACTCAGCGGGTGCAGCTGCGGGGACGTGGCGTTCGAGCAGATCAGGGTTGGCTAGCGCCTCCTCCAACGTGAATCGTGGTGCGACGGGAGCAGTCGGCGCGGCAACCGGCTCGTGTACCGGGTCTGAGGCTGACTCGGGGACGACTGCGACGGGCTCGGGATCAGCTGGTTCCAGGTGACTTGTGTTGGAGAAGACGCCTTCTAACGGGTCGGTGTCCTCGGGCTCATCATGGATGAGGACGGCGGAATCAGTGACGATTCCGGTCATAGTCATCTCGTCTGGCGGCTGTACCTCGACGCGATCGTTTCGACTCCTGTCCATCGGGTCCCCGAGGTCAACGGATTGCTCAACGTCGGGCACGTGTTCCGTAACCTCAGCGACGGCGGGTACCTCGATAGTGGGGGTTGTTAGTCGCTCGAGGTTCGCTAACGCCGACCTCGTGTTTTCCAGCTGGCTTGCTCTGCTCGGTTCCGTGCCCCTAGCAGCCACCTCCGTGGCGACTTCCTGGGTCTTCGGGGCCGTCAGTCGCTCAAGGTTCGCCAACGCCGACATTGTGTTCTCCAGCAACGTCGGCCGCGGAATTGGCCGCTCAACGGCGGCTGGTGTGTTCTCGGAGATTTCGACGGCAGCCGGGTTCTCGGCTACAGCCGGTTCTTCGACTTGGGCCAGTTCGGCAAGAGCCGCGGCCCACTGTGAGCCGGAATCTTGGGACGGCGTGCGCGACACGGAGGGTGGAGTCTCCGGCATGGGTGCCTCCATCACAGGCCGGGGTTGGTGCGTCGTCGACTCCGGTTCGACGACTGCGGCTTCAGTTACCAACGGCAGTTGAACGGGTGCAGGGCCCGGCGGTCGTGGAATGGCGGGTGCGTCGACCTTCTCGTGCCAGCGTTGGTTGGTGTCGTGGATGCCTGAGTCGAGTTCGGCTTGGGTGAAGTCCAGATGGACCGGGATACCGGGGCGGCCACCGATTTTCAGGAGGAAGTTCCCGCGACCGGGTGGCTCAGATGATTGCGACAGCGACGGTGGAGACGACCAGGACGTGACGAGGTTCTTCTCCGCTTCGGACAACCGCACAATCTCGGTGATCTCGGCCAGTTCCTGGGCAGGTAGTCCACCCATGATGACCATCCCTGCGCGCTCCACAAACCCGCGCGCTTTGGCACGATCCTCCTCCAGCGGCAATGCGCGAAGGTCCGACAGCGTGTGGGTAATCATGATCTGGCCGACACCTTGGGCCCGGTTCAGCCGAGTCAAGGCATCGATGCGATCAACCATTCCCGGCGCCCCGCGCAAAACTCTCCAGAGCTCGTCGAGGACAACCAAGAATCTTCGTTGTGGGGCAAGTCCGGCATCCGCCAAGGCATTGGCCGCCTCAATCGTGCCGTAGCCCTCCGCCCACGTCGCCAAAAGCACGGCCGCTTCCAGTTCCTGATCGTGTCCGTTCAATGAGGACACATCGACGCAAATTGCGGGGGCGTCCAAGGCTAGGCGCGTGGTGGTGGGTTGGGCGAACACCGACCCCAGCGGTCCTTCCAGCAAGGCGATCACGGTGCGTTGGAGCGGGTCGACAACCTGGCGGTACACATCGGAGTTGCCGCGATCCAGTGTTGGTGTTCGCACCACATCCGGGGGGTTATCCAGCAGCGCCACGAGGTCAGTCAGCACGGCGGGGTTGTCGGGTGAATGCTTGTCGGCCAGCACCCGCAGCGCCGCAGACAAGACAGCTTTCTCCGTATCGGTCACCGGAGCTTGTCGAATCAGTGCAACGAGGGCAATGACCATATTTAGCCGCCGACCGTGCGCGTCTTCGCGCAGCGCATGGGCAGCCTTCCCCGTCAGGCGTTGGGCGGCGGCATCGAGCGCACCGAGGTCCAGGACGTTGATGGAGCCTCGGCCTCTACCAATCTCCACGACCTGTCCACCAAGTTGAAGGGTTGTGTCCCGGTGATCGGGTTTGGTGTCTCCCAGCGTCATGGGTGTAACCCCGGCACCCGCGAGACCGATCTCCATCCTGCGCACGATCGAGGACTTTCCCAGGCCGGGAAGGCCCAGGAGGAACGCTGATGGGTTCGAGAGCAGCTTCGCGTCGGCGAACCACGAGATTGGGTCGCAGCAGACAGTTGTTTTACTCAGCATGTGATGCCCGATCGGTACTCCCGTGGTCGGCGCGGAACCGCCAGCAGCCCACGGCCACAGCCCACACACTTGAGATGACGTACCGCGGTATTCGGTGGGTGGCTCGACCAGATGGGCGTACCCACCGCCCCGCTTGCGCACACCGCGCCAACTCGGGGTCGGCGCTTGTGGCTGCTTTGACGCCTTCTTCCCCTTCGTAGGGACCTGCACGTCGATATCGAAACTCTGCGAATCGATCGCATCTGGCTTCTTTGTGCGTAGTTTCATCACATCTGCTCCCTGATGACCGACGGGATGCGGGTATGCGACGCGAGTACCAGACCCATACCGAGGGCGGCTTGAAACGCGACGGCTTGGGAGCCAGTGGCCGGTTTCATCTTCAATCGCGATGTTCCCGACAGCTGGGATACGACCGCTTCGCCCTTGTGCTGATTCTCTGGGGTGGTTGTCGCGGTGACGAGAATCGCGAATCGAATCAAACCGGCACCGGATGCTTGTTCTGCCGCCGTCTGGCGAGCAGCTGCCAGCGCGCGTGAATCCACGGCGCGCTGCTCCCCTTTGCGTGAGCCAGCGTGCCCTGCGGCCGTGCGCAGGTCTTCGTCGGCAACTCGTGCGGCCTCATCGGAACGGTGCGGCCGGTACAACAGGGTCACTCTTTTGCGGAGTAGGTCTGGGTGCGGTTTGAGCAGGGGAACCAGAACGGTTGATTGCACCGCGGAGCGGGGCGGCTCAATCATGCGCCACGTGACCGACACCGCGTCAGCGTGGGCAAGTTGACCGTATTGGTCGATAGCTGGTGACGCGACGTCGCACCACGGGACCGAGGCGTCTTGCCCACTGGCGCGAGCCTCGTCGAACACGGTCGATGTGGCCGGGTCGTAGGCGATGTGCACCTGGCGGGCGATCTCATCGGCGGTCATTGGGTGGGCTGCTCCGACGCCGGTTCCGATCAGGTTGGAGACAAGTCCCGGCATTCGTGTACCGATGTGGGCCAGGAGCTCGTCTCTCCCGACTTTGCGTGAACCCGCTCGAGTCGGTGTCCATGTGATGGCCAGCCAGGAGGACACCTTTGCCGATCCCGCTGGGTAGCGCTGGGCTGTCTCTGTCATGACGGCGCGCGACAACGCTGGGGCGTCGTCAGTCAGGAGTCGGTTCACTTCGGCGGCAACCGTGTGGCCAGGATCGGGCGCGGTTTCCACCGTAACCGAACATCCGACTAAGCCTGGCTCGTCACCGAGTTCGGAAAGGAAGTTCCCCCAACGAGCAACCCACAGGTCGATGTCGGGCTGATCGACCAGCTGTGCACCGTCAGCGTCGGCAGAGATCACGGCTGAGAAGTGCTTAGCCGCTCCCCCTTGTTCGATGATCCCGAATGGTCGACCGAGGGAATCGGTGATCGTGACCAGTGACGATTTCGCGAGCAGGCCCGGAAGGGTTGCCGGGGCTCCGAAGGCAACGCGGCCCATGAGATCCGGGGCGTGGATCGTGGTCCCGGCACGCGTCGCCTTCTGGTGCGCGACTTTCACCAATAAGGCGGTCCACCCGTTACGACCATCGCGCGTGGTGATCGCCAACGGTGCAATCGCGATCACACCCACGGTAGCGATGACCAGACCGGCGAGAAGCCCGGCGAATGCTTGAACAATCATCGCCAGAATGCCGATCGCGAACACGGCACCTGTGCCGATCAGGCCGAGCTTCCAGATTCCTGGGGTTCTGGGCAGAACAAAGTTGCCATAGGTCCGGTTCTCAAGAGCGGGGGTTGTCATAACAAGGTGCCTTTCAGTCGAGCTATCAGGATTGAGGGACGGGAGAACTGCCAGCGGCGTTGACAGCACCTGCGGCGGCGGGTGCCGCAGCCGCAACAGCTGGGGCTGCGCTGCCACCGGAGGCGACCATGACGGCACCGGTCGCGACGGCGGTGCCCACGGCCATCGCGCCCCCTCCGCGCCCCATCGCCGGTCCGACTGCGGGGACGATCAGGCGCATGAGGGCGGGTAGCGCGATGATCGACAAGGACATGAGGGTCAGTCCTGAAAGGGCTGCTGTTAGGTCCTGGGAGTCACGGACGAGGCGCATCGCGACCCAATAGATGATCGCGGCGACGGGTTTGTAGAGGATCAGGGCGAGCAGCCAGCCGGTGACGCGGGAGAAGAACTGTTGGCCTGTGCGGGATGCGGTTCCAGCGGCCGCCAGGGGAAGCAGGCCAGCGAACAGCACCAGAATGGCATCACGACTCAGCATGAGCACCCATTGCATGGTGGCCACGATGATGCCGACCGTACCGAGCATGAACAGCAACGCCGTTGAGATTGTTGACCCAGCCGAGAACTCAAACTTCTCCGCACCCGCCTGACTCATAATGTAGGACGAGAACTCGTCCGATATTTGAGTGAGCAAGGCGACCGCAGCGAGACCGGCGCCAGACACGACGACGAGAGTGAGCAGGCCCCGGAATACTTCCTCTGCTGGTTGCGCGCTGCGGCTCAGCACCATTTTTGCGGATGCGATCAAGACCGAAATGATTGCCACGGTGATCGTGATGGGTTGGACGATTGTTTGCATCCGCGTTGAGAGCGTGCCTGCATCTCCTTGGGTGACGTCGGCGGTGTCGTTGCCGATCCACCACATCGTCATTGCTTGAAACATGCTGTTGAAGCCTTCGGTGGTCTTCTCCGCGAGCATGTCGAAAGCGCCGCCTGCGGCCGCGTCCGTGACGATGTTCAGCGGTGACTCAATAGCTGCCAGATCCAGCAAGTGCTCGATCATCGTGGTGCCTGCCATTCGATGAACCCCGATGGAATCTTCGGTACCTCAAACGAGCTTGACGTGGCGCGATCTTGGCCTGGATCTACACGCCAATCCTCATTCACCCATTGAAGGTTCGTCGTGGCGACAAGCACATTGAACTTCGGCCCAGCCGAGTAGACCAGCTGCACGCTGGCCGTGGTCGGTGTAAACGCGTTGAACCGAAACGCCACGAGAAACGGTGAGTCCCCGGCGCGAGTCGTGGATACCCCGCGCTGGGCAAACTCTACGGCCGCGGCCTTGTACGGTCCCTCCAGATAGTGCGACTGAGCCTGCTGAACCGACACGTCCAAGCGGGACTGCAACTGCACGGCCGCGCCCAGGGCACCCAACGGGGTTTGGGACCAGCCGCCGTGCCACTTCGGGTCGGCAGGGTCCGTTTGGGTAGGCCCGTAATCCGGGTGCGACGGAACGGACGTGATCTGGTTCGGGGCAAGCGCCACGGGTTCCCACGTCCAGCCCACTGGGCTACTCGTCGGGACAGAAGGAACGGCGATGCTCTGTTCCATCGGCACACTTGCCGTGGCCGGTGCTTCCCCATCTGGGGTGAATGCGACAGCGGCCACGCCCACAACGAGTACGCCCGCACCGATTCCGATGAGCCTTGCTCGATTCATCAGCCGCTCAACTCAGATGAGCATATTGATCATTGGGCCAGCAGCAACAGCAAGAACGCAGCCACCAAGCACCCAGCCGAGACGACCCGCCGTTTCTCCGCCTTCGCCGCGGCGATGAGAAATCATCATGGCCCCAGCGGTGATGAAGACGCCTAAGACGCCGAGGAAGCTCACAATCCACAGCGCCCAGGTGATGAGCTCTCCGAGTTTTTCCGTTCCAGGCGGCTGCTTGGCGTTTCCGACGCTGATATCGCCAAGAACGTTGAGCCAGGTGTGCGCAAGATCGAGCATGTTTCCTCCCAAGTTTCATTTACTGATTCCGCTAGTTCTGTTCACAGTAACCGGCGAATCGTTTACGGTACGGGGTAAACATACATCAGCTTTTGGGAGGCGCAAGAGAAAATGCCACATCCAGCTTTGATTGCTGGCGCAATTGGGGTCGTGCTCCTTCCGACCACCCTTGTCGCGCCCCTTCTCGTCGCTCAAGAAGCTCAAGGGGCGGCTGTTGCCTGCCTGGCTGGGGAATCCTCCCCCGACTCGGTCTTCGATGACGTCAGCGAGAACGTTGGCGGCACCGAACTCAACGCCGAGCAATGGGCGAACGCGCGCACCGTCGTCGCGACCGGCGTCAAACGCGGCATCCCCGAACGCGGCCTCATCATCGCGGTCGCTGTCGCAAAAGCGGAATCTGATCTGATCGTGCTCGGTCACGGCGACGCGGCCGGACCAGACTCGCGCGGACTTTTCCAGCAAAGGTCGGGGTGGGGAAATTTAGCGACCAGGCTCGACCCAGCCGGTTCGTCGCGGTTGTTCTACAACGCTCTAGTCAGCGTGAAGGGCTGGCAGAAGTTGGAGATGGGCGAAGTCGCTTACCGGGTGCAGCGATTCCAATCGAACTTGAAATACCGCTACTCCGACAATGAGACCTTTGCGACGGGCGTCGTTGCACGAGCGGTGGCTGGGAGTAGCAATCCTGCCGTCAAGCCGAGCCAGGCCGGCACGTTGGTGGCCACCGATGTCGTGTGGCCAGTCGGTAAGGGTGCCCTCGGTGGATTGCATCCAACCGGAGGCCGCGATATGGCACGCGCCATGAGCCATCCCGTCGTCGCCGCTCATGCGGGCACAGTGGCGATCTCTGCCGACATTCCGCCACAAGAAGGCCGCAGAAACAGCGGGGGGTACGGCTCCTACGGCCGCTACGTCGTCATCACATGGAAGAACGCCAAAGGCCAATGGTTGGGCAACCTCTACGGGCACATGCGGACACGCAAAGTCGCCCAAGGTGACACGGTGGCTGCGGGCCAACTCGTCGGCTACGTCGGCTCAACGGGTAACTCCAGCGGCCCTCACCTTCATTTCGAGTTGTTCTCCGCCAGCTCTAATACCGGATCAGGCAAGACAGGGCATGATCCGCTCCCGTGGCTATCCAAAGGACGCGAGCCCGACGTTGATGCACTCCCGGTCGACGACGGAGGCGAGGTCAGCGCCCAGGAGTGCCAGGAAGCCGGTGGCATCACCGCAGACTTACCGCAGTTCGGCTCAGGATCGGGCCCCTACACCGATTCTGCGGTTCCTATGCGCACTAAAGGCGTTGGCTACACGCCCGTCCAAGCCGCCAAACGTCTTGTCTCATGGGCTAGTCAAGGACGAAGCGGGTACGCGCATTTGTGCCTGAAACTCGTCGATGATGCCTACGGCCGCACCGGGGACGGAGCCCCGACAGCGATCGCGCAGTGGTACAAGGCGAAAGCGGCTGGCTATGCCCACCCCAATGACCGCAACGTCCCTGTGGGCGCGCACATGTTCTGGTGGTCAGACAATTCTGCTCGACATATCGCGACCTACATTGGCGGAGGCAAAGCCGTGACGAACATGTCCAGCGAAGGCGGCATCGTCAAAGTCGTCCCCGCGCAAAGTCTCGATTCCTGGGGCCCATACCTAGGGTGGGCCGAGCCTTACTACCCGTAACCGGCCACAACTCGTACAACTCCCCCACACACCAGATGAGAGGCCTTGAACGCTGATGACAACTGTCGATGACACACCCCACTACTTGCGGGCACCAGATAAAAGTGACGCGATGGCCACAGTTGGCTGGCTCCTCGCCCGCCCAACCCGCCGGGGCGTCCTCGCGGCACTCGTTGATTCCGGGTCGCTCACCTTGACCCAACTCGGGACCGCCACGACGATGCCCGTCGGAACAATCGACCCGATCCTCGGAGTGCTCGCCCACGTCGGAGTCGTGAGTGCCACTCCCCCACGCGGAACAGCAACCGGGCCACACCCCATCCGCTACAGCCTCAACGTCGCGCGGGTTGATGAACTCAAGACCATGACCGGCATCGACCTTTGGACCCTCGACAGCTAGCCGAACTCAACGCACTTGGGGTCTCACAGACAGGGCGAGTTTCTTGATGACGGTATTGAGCTAAAACCGATCGGTGAGCGATCCACGCTCAAACACGTGTGGATTTTGACCGACCTTTTGGCCAGATGCCCCGCGAACGCGATCCGAACTCTGCTTCCCCGCGACTTTCTGCCCCGCTGTTCCCCGCCCACCAAGCGCTGGGCCGTGTGAACATAATAAATAGTTAGTGTAGAACTAGCTATTTAATAGTGGTATGGTCTTTTTAGAAGGTTTGGGTTATCGAAGGAAACGGGATTGCGATGGAGATGTGTCGTTGGCCTGGGTGTGAGCGTCCGGTTATTCAGCGTTCGGGGCCGGGGCGTCCCCCGGTGTACTGCTCACTGCCTGAACACAGTGCCGGTGCTGCTCAAGCACGGGAACGCACGGCAGTGACCAAAACCCGGGTCCGGGCCGCGTCGGCGGTGGCTGTGTTGTCTGAGGATTTACCGGCCGAGGGCCGGGTGCGTCTGGTCGTGGCCCGCTGGGCCGAATCAGCCGCTGAGGTACTGGCCGCTTTCCAAACCCACAGCGCGTTCCTCGAACTTGTTGTCGACGACCTCGCCCACTACACCGACCCTGACGCGGTCGAAGCCCGACTATTGGGGGCGCGGGCGGAAGTGGAAACCGCCAACGCTGGACTGGAAGCCGAACGTCAACGCCGAGAAGAAGCCGACCACGCCACGGTCGCCGCGCAAAAGGAAGCCGCCGCCCACGAAGTGGCAGCCACCCGAGCACATGACGCTACTACTGCCGCGTTAGCCGACACGGCCACCGCGCGGGAGGAAACCACCCACGCCCTGAACGCGCTGGCGACCGCGCAACAGCACGCACAAGCCAGCGCCGATGCTGCCGCCAACGCAGTCGCCGAACGTGACCAGGCCCGCAGCGTGGCCCAGGCAGCTCAACAATCCGCGCAAACAGCCCGCGACGAGTTGACCGCTGCCCTGGCAGCAAGCCACGCGACCCACGCTGGGCTGACCAGTGCCCGCGATACTGCTGTCGCAGAACGGGATCAGGCCAGCGCCGATGCCGCCACTGCGCTGGCCGCCGCATCTCAGGCCACGACTGCGACCGCTGTGGCCCGCAGTGAACGCGGCACCGCCCTGGTCGAACGCGACACCGCCCGCGCCCTGGCCCAGCAAGCACAAGCCAGTGAACGCGACGCCCACGACGAACTCATCCGCGCCACCGGGGGAACACCTGACGTGGCCGAGAAGAAGACACCAGCACGTAAGCGCACACCACGAAAGACGCAGTAGTCCGTTTTCCTCCGGCCTGGTTTTAGCTCAGCACAAGCCTTCCGCAACGCCGGACTCGAGAAGGGACCGACTCCGGGTTTCGTTCATCCTGAGCACAACCCCGACAGCCCCGACACGAGGAAATAGTTTGCTACTGGGTTTGCAGTTCCACCAGGGTTCCGCCGCCGATGCGATCCCGCATCACCAGGCTCGCCCCGATCCGCTCAGCGCGTTCTTTCATGATGGACAGCCCGAAGGAGTCGGGGCGGATATCGGCCACCCGGCCAACCCCATCGTCGGTGATCCGCAGCAGTAGGTTTGGTGGCTGCACCCGTAACTCCACCCACACATTGTGGGCGTTGGCGTGCTTGCGAACGTTGGCGATTGCTTCTTGTGCGATACGGAACACCTCGACCTCAATGTCAGGATTCAGTCGTGTCCCGTTGCCCTTCTTCGAGATATGCACGGTGGTGTTCGACGCATCCAAGGCGTGATGAACGTGGGCGTCGATTGCGGTGAGCAGATCGGTGTCAGCGTCGATATCGGCGCGCAACTCGAACACCGAATGGCGCAGATCGTCTTGGATCTGATCGAGCTCACCGATAATGGGATCGAGAGCGTCGGCCGATTCCTCGGGGAGTCCATCGACAATGTTCTCCAAGCGCAGCGCCAAGGCGGTGATGTCCTGGGTGATGCCGTCATGGATCTCACGGGAGAGTCGCCGCCGTTCTTCCATCGTCGCCAGGGCACGGACTTCGGAAAACAGTCGGGCCGCGTCCAATCGGACAGCGCCATCAGCCAGCAGTGGGATTGCGTGCGCCAGGTGGTCTCCGGTCCACAGATCGTGGTCGCGCTCGATGCCCACAGCCCCGGCGATTTCGCCGTCGATCCGCAGCGGGAGAACGGCACCGACACCCGATGTCGGGTCAGACAGGCTCCCTGGTGCTGCGGTGATCTGGCCGTCGTCAATTGCTGTACCCCAGCGAGTATCAGAGTCCTCTGGTGCCCACTCCGCGCGACGCAGCCCGAACACGGCAACGAGAGATAGGCGCCCGCCCTCAAGCCAGTACAGCGCGGCCCGGTCGAAGCCGACGCTCTCGCGCAGGTCACGCAAGAGTTGTTCACCGATGCCGCGCTCGTCGAGGCCCGCCGGTAGCTCGCGGGCGAGTTCGCGCAGGCTCGTCAGGAGTTGACGGGCTTGTGCGTAGGTCGGTTCCCCGGTGATGTCCGCGGTTGTTTTGTCGCGGCGCAACGAAATCATGCGTAGAACCCCGTGCGGGTTCTCAGTTGCTGGGAACGCTGCGCGGCAGCCCTCACAGATGGATCGGGGTCGGTCGCCATCGCCTTTTGCCGCTGGGTATCTCTCACCCGAACATTGAACAGCACAGCGGCGCGCGCCACCGGGTCGGCGCTTTCTAGCAACGTATTCACTAGATCCCCGCGAGTGAGGATCGCAATCAGGGCTACGACCGGAACCCCTGGTGGGGAATGCGCCACGATGCGCTTCCAGTCCGAACGCGGCGGCAAACCCCACGCCTTCATCGCCTCATCCGAGCCCATCAGCCCAACAAACTGGGCCAACAGCAACGGACTCAAGCCAACTCTCAGGGAATGTCGGCGTGCGGCCGTCATCCGAACAGCCTGGGATTCGTCACCCGCCAAATGCAGCACGATGTTTGGTGGCAGATCCGGCAATTCTGCCAGTGAGATCCGGATCGGTGTGTGCAGATCGTTCGCTAGGGACCACAACTGCGCATTGGTGAGCGCACGGCCAGCGCGAACATTCGCCGCGACAGATTTCCGAACCAGCGGCTCAGGGTCGTCAGCGGCTGCCTGGAGCACGGCCTGGGGCATATCGGCGCGAGCCGCGATAGAGGCACGCACCATCGGGCTGGGATCGGCAGCTAGTTCGTCTACGACCCTGTTCGCCGCAACGTTCTCGTTGCCCGCGATCGCTGCGCGCACTTCCTGGGATGGATCTCCCATCAAGTCCGTGACCGTTGACGGGCGCAAGTCAGCCCTTGTTGCTGTCCCAAGCCGCCCCCGCAGTCGGTACTGCGGTGTTGTTGTCGCCTGGCTCGCATAGCGCGGCCGACGTTTCACATTGTCCGAATTCACAATGCACCCCCTTTCGCATCCTCACCGTCATACCCACTCCCACGCTTCCGAAAACAATCTGCAAACATACCCCCGATCTAATCGGCGGTATGTTTACTATGTTCGCATACGTTTTGTGAACCACAAGAGGGGGTGAGGAAATTGGCGACACGCGGCCAAGGATTCCCCGCATGTGACATGTCATCCGACAAGATGGGCGCCATGAGAGCACATACCGGTGGAGCGCAGATTGGCAAACGCTATGCAGGCCGTGAGGCCAGCTACGACCCATCGACAGGTCGCTCGTACCGGACAGCCGTGACGCTGGAACCGACAGAGGCTGAGCGCTTACTCATCTTGGCTAAGAGAGCCAACATGTCCGTCAGTGGGTTCCTCAACCGCCTCGTCAAAAACGTCGAGGTCGATCCGGTCACCGGATTGCCACCATTCATCGACGCGCCCGACCAGGATCTCAACCTGTTCAAGGAGGCCTCGTGATGTAGGGCCCAGAAAAGAGAATAGCCCCGCTTGGAGGCGGGGCGTTCTCGGAAAATCTGTTCGGAAGACCAGTTCGCTGCTGGTGTTTCCGTCCTAGCAAATGTCAGTAACCCCGAGGGGTTTCTCCCTGTCCAAGGAAGTTGTCTGTGACTATACGCAAACTTGTTCCCGCTCGCCACCTTTTCGCGCTCTTTTCGCGTGTCGAGCCGGTCAGATGACCGCAATAGCAGAGCACGCGCGTTCGTTGACCGCCGCTGACTTCACTAATGAGGCAGCGGCCACGCGCGAATGGGGACTTGTGGCCCGCCTGGTGGCGGGCCGTGACGAGATGTTCTTTGGCCGCTGGGAGGGCGCCTTTTTCGTCTACAGCGGAAAGACGGGTCACGCGATCCCCTCATCCGCACCAACGAGACCAGCCGCAGTTGCGCTCTACGACGATGCAGCTCAGCTGCACTGTCTCGGATTCGACCTCGACACCAATAGAAGCGCGTATCCCGAGCAAGTGCGCCATGAATCGATTGAGCTCTATGAGTTGCTGACAGGCTGCGGGTTCGTCTGTTGGATTGACGAGTCCCCCACCGGCGGACGGCACGTCTACGCGCTACTGCATCGGCCGCGGTCCCTATTCGAAATCGCGCCCCTGGCCCGAGCGCTCGCCCGCCGCTTTTCCACCCTTGACATCAAGCCGCTACTCAATGAACGCAGAGGAATGCTTCGCCCCACCGGGGCCGTCCACAAGCGTGGCGGCTTCCAGCGGCTCCTGGGTGACCGCGCCCAACTCACTGAGCACCTGGCCGAAGGCAGTACCGCCCAAGCCTGGTGGCACTTACTCGCCGTCGTGAAGCCGCAACCAGAACAGCAGGCTGTGTCCGCCTCAAACCCGGCCAACCCCCAAATAGTTCTCGATCTGCGTGCCCCAAGGCTCAGCGCCTTCTGGGAACGCCGCGCCACCCAAGGCCATCAAGACAACAAATACCCCACCGACTCAGAACTGCGGATGGCCATCGCAGGCGCAGCTAAACGCGCTGGTTGGACCCAGGCGCAGTTCCTCACGGCCACCGACGAGCGGTGGCCGTGGCTCTTCGAGTCCTACAACGCGAAGCGTCGGAAATGGAAAACAGCCGCCGCGGGGGACCTCGACAGAGCCGGGACCACCGTTCCCGAAACTCACCACTCGAAGCCCCGTCAATCGGACACAAGACCTAGCTCTACACGGGCGGGGTCTCCCCCCCCGTCTGTTGAAACGAGAAAATGGTTGACGTGGGCTACCCGGCGCGGACGGGAGTCTTCGCGTCGCTACACCCCCGGCGCCCAAGCGGTCTTGCGGGCACTCGCGGTATTCGCTTTACTTCAGAAGCGTTCACACATCGACGTTGGTTGCCGGTCGCTGTCTATCAAATCTGGAATGGGTATCGACGCGGTCTCCCGGTGGCTTCGTACTTTCGAGGAGGACGGGCTGATCTGGCTTGTGAAAGAGCATCGCGGGGTTGATGCTCAGGTGTGGGCGCTGAACACCGACGCGGCCGCTGAGGCTGCGCCTTGGTTGGGTCCCGTCGAAGGTGTGCACCCAGTCTTTTACGCGCTAGGCGGCCCTCAAGTTGCTGAAATCTTTGAAGAGCTCTCTCGGTGGGGTGGTCGGCCAATCAGTGTTTCTTCCCTAGCGTCAACGCTGCGGAGGGCCGAGTCGACGGTTGCCGAGGCGCTGGGGTCACTCGCGACGTGGAAACTGGCGCGGCGTGAGCAGCGTGGCGGGTGGGTGTTGGGCTCGGGTGACCTCAAGAAGGCGGCGCGTCAACTCGGAGCGGACGTCATCGTGGCCGCCAAAATCGAGACCTACCGAGAACATCGTTACCGATGGCGTCAGTGGCTCGAAGCAGTGGTTGAGCGGATCGCTGTCAAAATAGCTCGCACACGCCAAACTGAGACGCTGTTTGATGAAATGCTCCTAGCAACAACGAATGAGGACGAATGGTTCGCGCGGCTAGCTGCCGGTCCCCCAGTCGAACAGGAATCGGACGTCGGTTAGTGCGGGAGTTAGTTGCAATGTTAGCGGGGCCGTTAGTTTTGGTGTTAGTGCAAATGTTAGCGCCGCTGAAGGCACGGATCAGAGTTAGTGTGCGCGTTAGTCGAACTGTTAGTTCCAGTGTTAGTCATTGCGTTAGGTGATGGGACGATGACTGGGCTGCCCAGACTTGATTCGGCGGATGTGCCAGTCCCCTCCCGCTTTTCTTGCGACATCTCCCCGCCGGGAGATCACGGATCACGCTGTATCGAACGTGAGCGGGCTCTAGCCGGGCTAATCGCCTACCCCTCTCCACCTTTCCCTGCGTAGAGCTCGATCCGCGCACAGCCCTCCCCAGTGGTTAGCCATCGCGTTAGTCAATGCGTTAGCGCTGGCGTTACTGGCCGTGTTAGTGGATTTGTTAGGCGCCTTCGGCGTGTTCCCCTCGGAATTGTCGGCGCGCTTACTAACGTCAGTGAACGAACGAACTCAACCGAAGGGGAGGACCCACGACATGACTCACGTGATTGCAGTGGTGAACGGCAAAGGGGGAGCAGGCAAGTCGAGTATCGCGGCAAACCTGGCTGGCCTTTGGGCCGCAGCAGGGGCTCGAGTCCTTCTCGCTGACGTTGACCCCCAGGCCAATCAATCCGAAGAACTCGGTTTCGTCGCAACCGACCGCGACGACGATGGTGCCGAGTTCACCCGCGCACTCCTCCAGGGCGATACCCCTAAGCCGACTCCCAACGTCCGTGTCGGCCTAGACGTACTTGTTGGGGGCAGCCAAATCCACCAGTTCCGTAAATCCGTCATTGTTAATGAGTCCCAAAATGGCGAGTGGACGGAAAGTGGCCGACTCGCGGAAAGTCTCGCAGGGCTGGTCTCGGACTACGACTACATCTTCATCGACGCACCACCTGGATACCCAGAGCTCCAAGCCAACATCCTTGCCTTCGCCACCCAACTGCTTCTTCCGCTGCAACAAGACCTCAGCTCGCGCAAAGGTTTACGCAACATTGCCGACATCATGAGCCAGCTGGGGGAGTCGGGCTTCGATACGCCCGAACTGCTCGGAGCGGTCATCTTCGATGCCAACTCCCGTAGCCAAAACACGACGATCGCTGACGTGCGACAAGCACTCGTGGACGACCTCGGAGACAACAGTGACATCTTCACTTCATTTATTCGCGCAGCCAAGAGCGTAGCGATCGAAGCCCGATCACGAGGGCTACTCATTCACGAACTAGAAGTCGACGCCGCCGAAATGGAACCGGAAATCAAGAAGAATCGATTTAAAGCGCTGGCTGCGGGCAAACGCCCGACAGTCCGCCAGACAAGTGCAGCTGTCACCGGGCTAGCGGCCGACTACTCCAACCTGGCGCACGAAATCAATACCAAGCTGGAAGGGAAGGGCAATGCCTAAGACGCCAACACAAACACTCAAACCACCCGCCAGGGCTGATGGGCTGTTCTCACGTAAGAAGCCTCCGGCCTCCGCCAGCACCGGACAGACAGTCGACGTGCGCGAAGCCGCAGTCGAGGGCGAAGCCCCACAAGATGAGACTGCTAACAAACGTACTAACGCCTCGACTAACAGCCCGGCTAACTCAACCACTAACAATGGGAGGGGGAGTAGGCCTCGAACGTTGACCCCATCCCGCTCCGTCGCGGTGCCGATCAACTACACATTCACGATCGACGGACAAGACAAAGCCATCGTCCAAGAAAATATCAGCAAGTCGAACCCAGCACGCTCGTACCTACTTACGGCTCTCGCTGCGACAACGGCCGACATTCCAGCCGCGATCGAGAAGCAGAAGCAGCGGATTGGTGACTTCGAGGTCGGGGTTCGGACACGTCCGTCAACTGTGCCGTGGGGATTGCGCCTCTTGAAAGCCGATGGCGACAGGATTGCCGAACTAGCGGCCGCCGCTGGCGCGCGCGGACCATCGGACTACGTCCGAACTGCGCTACGGATCTACCACGAGGGGACGAACCCAGAATGAACCCAGAAATTGCTGACCTCCTGAATCCGCGTCCCCGTCGGGGAGCGGAGCTATCAACAATCCCCAAACCGGCACCAGCTCAGGCTGGAGCACAGCAGCCGTCTATCCCGACGATTGGTTGGCGACAGCGTCGGGTTCGACGACGGGAGCGCATCAGCAGGCAACGCACTCATACCGTCGTGAGAACCGATGGTCAGTGGCATCACTGGGCCCGCACCCACCTTCTGATGTGGGGGAGTCGACGCGACGGCAGGATTGCACTACGTCCAGTACCGCGGCTATTCACCGTCGCCGCGATTGTCGCGGCGGCCTACCTCGGGCTATGGATCGCTGTCGCTGTCACTACCGAACCGATGGCAGACCCATTCGCCGCCGTCGCCCTCGCGCTTCTTGGCTTCTACATTTCAACGGCACCATTTCGCAGAGATCACGTGGTCCGTGTCGCGCAACTGGCCCCCGGCGATCTCATGCGTCAACCACGTCGACCGAACTCGGCGCGCATCGTGACGTGCGTGACCACGATCAACGGAATCAGCTACGTGCGCTTCCATAACGCCCCCGATAGAACTTTCCATGCCGGATACGAAGCGAGCACAGTCCGCTTGCGCGGCGCCCGCGTGATCCGCTGGCACTACGGCCGCGCCTAACAATTGAGACGGTCCGGCACAGAGATCGCGACCAGCTGACCTATTTCTGTTGATCGCGTGGGCGATAGTTCCGGGGCTTTCGTACGCTGCCCGTGCTCATAAGGTTCCGCGTGAGGAGGCTGAGACCAAGCCCAATTGCGACAATGATTCTGCGCTGGCGACCGTAGAAGAACTGGCACGAAGCAATTTCCCAACGAATCTTGTCCAGTCTTTTGTAGCCCCTCGATCTAAAGTATCCGTCTTTGTCGTTGACGACGCTCTGCGGGATGTTGGTTTCCAACGCATACAGACGCGCGTCGAACTGTGCGATCCGGGCCTGTCGGTACTCCCTCAATTCGAGGGATGTATAGGGCAGCTGATCCGGCTGTTCCACACCGACCCGACTAACTTCTTTTTCGAATTCTTTCACCTGCCCGTGCCAGGCGTGGGCTTCATCAAAATCGCTACGTTCAGTCATCGTCCCTGCTCACGGCAGGCGACGATCACGATGAAGAAGGTGAGAAGCGAAAGTCCGTTACGACTTTGCCGACAATTAGGTGTCGTTACCTGTAGCCCCGGGTTTTTCCGCCAGGATCTGGCTTATGGATCATTCTTCGGCTCGGTGGGCTCGTCATGCGTGTTCTCTGCAGGTGTTCACCGGCATCTCCAAGCCTTGTTTGGGTGAGCTGATAGCGGAGCTGGCCCCCCGGTGGGCCGATGCTCGCGATGGCCACCGGGATCAGTCGCGCGGGCACGCCCGGATGCGTGCACCTGGTGCGGGCCGTCCCTACGCGCTGGTGTTCACCGATCGGGTGCTGGTGACATTGATCGGGATGCGTCTGGGGCTGCCCCACGCGGCGCTGGCCTCGATGTTCGGGTGTTCGCGTCAGACGGTGGACGCCGCCGTGTTAGAGGTCCGCCCGCTGCTGGCTTCTCGCGGTTTCGGTACCCCGATCCCGGGACCACGGTTACACACGCTGGCTGACGTGTTCGCCTACGCCCAAGCCAATGATGTCGCGTTACGCCTGGACGGCACTGAAATCCGGGTGCGGCGCCCGAAACAGGGGTACAAGGGTCGGCGCAGGTTCGTGTCCGGCAAGATGAAAATGAACTCGATCAAAGCGACTGTCATCTGCGATCAGGACCGCAACCTTCTGTGGGTCGGGGCGATTGTCCCTGGTCGCATGCATGACCAGACCGCTGTCAAACACCACGGAATCGAGTCGCTGCTCGACTGGTATCCAGGCGTGGAAGTTCTCGTCGATGCCGGGTACCGGGGACTAGCTAAAGCCCACCCAGACCAGGTCGTGGCACCACCAGTCAAACCGAAGAAAGACCCAACAGCTGAACAAACCGCCGCCTACGAAAAGGCCCGCTTCCAGCAATCCTCGGCCCGTATTCCGGTCGAGCAAACCATCGGCGCGCAGAAACGCTGGCGCACCCTGCAGCGCTGGAACGGGCGCCGCGAAACCCTACCTGAGGTGATCTTGGCAGTGGCTGGTTTAGCCAGCCAAACGGCGGCAGCCTGACCAAAACAAGTCAAGGTGCGGCCGCGAAGAAGCACGCGCCACCCCTAATTGCCGGCCAGGTCGTTAGTTGAGTAGGCCACGGGACATCGCGTTGGCGACCGCCTGGACGCCGTTCTTGGCGTCTAGTTTCTCGTAGGCACGGTGAAGGTAGATGCGAGTGGTGGACTCGGCCATACCGAGGTCAGCAC
>Ga0209390_10001864_pt1 | contig 38863 bp, 18 predicted proteins | sample BON01_FD_187212 | JGI IMG/M metagenome (GOLD analysis project Ga0209390, IMG submission 187212) | Freshwater microbial communities from Lake Bonney liftoff mats and glacier meltwater in Antarctica - BON-01 (SPAdes) (version 2) | ecosystem: Environmental > Aquatic > Freshwater > Ice > Glacier...
CTTGGCGCACAGCCGCCGACGGGGGGAGGGCGCGCGCGCCGGGCGAGCCGCGGCGGCCAAGGCGGCGGCCGCGAGAAAAGAAGATGAAGCACACACACACGTCCGCGATTCGAGATGAAAATCGCAAGAGACCCGCGCGCCCACGTCACGCGCAGCGCACAAACAATAGACGACGTGAACTCAAGAAAGCAAACGCACGCGCGTGTGGCGCATTTCCTCTCTTGACGACGACGGCCGCCGCCGCTCGCGAGCCCCCACGAAAAACCTCGCTTACTTTCCCTCCCGTAAGGGTTCACGGCGGCGCGGGCGGCCTGGACGGCGGCTGCCAGTCCCTGGCCGCCAGGTGCGCCCGGCGCCCGCTCCCGGGCGGCCACTCGACCAGCTTGGCCGCGCGCAGCAAGAGGGCCTTGAGCGCCGCCTTGGCCTCGGCCGTCGGCGCGCGCGCGCGGAAGCGGGCCATGACGGCGGCGACGGGCTGCGGGCCGGACGCGAGGGCGGCGAGGACCTCGCGCTCGCTGGGGAGGCCGGCGGGGGCGGGCGGGGGGGCGGGAGGGGCGGGGGGCGGGGCGGGGGCGAAGGCGCCGGCGCGGGGGCGCTTGGCGGCGGCGGGCGGGCTGGGGCCGGCCTTGCGCTTGGCGGCGCCGGGCGGCGGTTGCGGCGGCGGCGGCGAGAGCGAGGGCGTCGGGCGGCGGCCCTCGCCCTCAGCTCCTCCCGCGCCTCCTGCTCCGGCTCCGCCAGCAGCAGCGGCACCGCCGCCGCCCATGATGCCCTCGGCCATGGCGTCCAGGTCGACGTCCTCGTCCCCCTCCAAGAGCGCGTCCTCCTCGTCCGCGTCGTCGTCGTCCTCGTCGCCCGAGCCCCCGCCGCCGCCGCCGCCGCCGCCGCCGCCGCCGCCGCCGCCGCCGCCCGAAACAAACGCGCCGCCGGCGCCGTCGCCCTCGATGCGCGAGGCCGCGCGCCGCCCCCTCTCGATCGCGAGCTCGAGCCTCCTGCGCCGCGCCTCCTCGTCGGCGCGCGCCTTGGCGGCCGCCTCGCGCGCGGCGTCGAGGACCTCCTTTGCCGCCGCCTTGCCGTTGCCCTTTTGGTGCTGGCTCGCCGCGCCCCCCTCCGGCCCGCCCTCGCCCCCTCCTCCCCCCTCGTCGTCGCCCCCTCCCCCCTCGTCCCCATCCCCCTCCTCCTCCTCCTCGCCGTCCGCCCCCAGCTCGGGCTCCGGCGCCTTGGCCCCGTCCTCATCCTCGTCCCCCACCCCGGGCGCCCCGATCCCCAGCGCGCGCCGCATGCCGGGGTCGTCCTCCCAGTCGCCGTCGCCCGAGGCGCCCTGGTCGAGGTCGTCGTCGGGCGCCGCCTCCTCGTGCTCCCACTGCGCGTCCTCGCCGGGGGCCACGGGCCTGAGCTGGTCCTCCTCGCCCGCGTAGATGTCCTCGGGCGCCTCGTCGTCGTCGGCGCCGCCGTCCTCGCCGTCGTCGTCGTCGGCCCCGCCGCCGCCGCCCGCGCGCCGGCCGCCGCGGCGGGCGCGGCCCCCTCCTCCCGCGCGGCGGGCGCCGGCGCCGGCGCGGGGCCGGGGGCGGCCGTCCTCGTCCTCGTCCGCGCCGGCGGCGCCGCGGGCGCCCGCGCCCGTCTCGAACAGCTCGTCGAGCTCGTCGTCGACAAAGCCCGTGCCGGCGGCGGCGGCGGCGGCGCGGGCGACGGCGCCAGAGGGGCGGCCGGCGGCGCCCAGGGCGGCGGCGCCGGCGCCCGCGGGGAGCTCGCGGCGCAGGTCCTCCTCGAGCAGGGCGTCGCCCTCCGCGTCCTCGCGCTCGCGCTGTTGCACGGCCGCGAGCGAGCGTGGCTGCAGCCGCCTCGCCTCGAGCGCGCTCAGCGGGTCGGCCGCGGCCGCCGCCGCCGCCGCCGCGGCGCCTCGGCCCGTCGCGGCTGCCGGGGCCGCGCCCGGCCCCAGGCCCGCGGCCGCGCGCCGCATCGCCGCCTCGGCCTGCTCGAGCGTCTTGGGCATGGCGGCGGCGGCGGCGGCGGCGTTGCCCGCAGCCCATCCTCCTCCGGCCGCCGCCCCGGCCGCCGCCGCCGCCGCCGCGCCCCCCGGCGCGCCCGCCGCCGCCGCCAGGCGCATGGCGCGAAAGCCGTACGCGCGCTCGACGGGGAAGGCCGTGAACTCGTCGCCGGTCTTCATGAGCACAAAGTAGGCGCTGCCCTTGCCGCCGCCGCGCGCCGCGTAGCCGCGGCCCGGCGCGGGGCCCAGGAGGCGGCCCGCGGGAGGGCGGCCGCCGCCGAGCGGCGGCCGCATCGGTGGCCCTGGCCGGCCCCCTGCAGCTGCCGTCGTTGCGGCCCCTCCTGCTCCTCCTGCTCCGGCTGCCGCGGCCGCCGCCGCCGCCGCCAGCGCCGCCGCGTCCACCACCCCGGCCACGCCGCCCGTCTCTGGTATGCCGCGCGACAGCGTCGGCCGCCGCCCGCCGCCTGCCAGCAGCAGGGCCTGGAGCGACGGGTCGGGCGGCGCCTCGCGCGCGGCGGCCGTGCCGCCGCGGGCCCCGCGGGCGGGCTGCTCGGAGGCGAGGACCCAGTCGGGGGCCTGGCCCCCGGCCCCCGTTGCGTCCTTGAACTTGGGGATGCCCTGTTGTTTCGTGCGTGTTTTAGTGGGTGCGTTGTCTTGCGTGGGCGATTTCGTCGCAAACAAGTGAGCGGGACGCCGACCGACCGACGCGACGCGACGCCAGCGAGCTGGACCGCTCGCTCTGTCGCCCCTGTCGCTCTCTCTCTGTCTCCCTCTGTTCTGACGCACCGAGGGAAACCGCGCGGCGATGAACTTGCGGTGCTTGCTCGCCGGGCCAGGAGGCACGATGTTGAATGTCTGTTTTTTAGAGGGGGCGTTTGGGAAGAGAGGGGTGAGAGGAGGGAGGGCTTGGAGGAGACGCAACACAAACGCCGTATGCAATTGAGCAGCAGGTCACAAAGAGCGAAACGCACTTTGGCAGGCGCCGCCGCATGGTCCTCCATCGCGTCCCCAGCCCGGGGTGAGTGTGTCTCGCTTGCAAGAGACGGTTTTGTGGCGATTGATGGTCAAAACTTTGATGATCAAAACTTTGATCCAAACGTCGAGAGTCTCTTCCGGCGTCAACGGGAACGGGTGATGGTTGCTGCTTTTAGGTCTGCTGTAATATGGTGTGTGCTCGTCAGGGCAGGATTGCGTGCGATCACTTTATCGCCACATTTGGATGGACCCCGACGCGGCGCGACACCTCTCCCGAGCGTCGACGGTCGATCGCGCGCGCGCGACTAAGAGCGCACTGCTACTCCAATCGTCCACACAAATCAGAGGGATTGGAATGTTCTGACCACAACCCACCGACCTCGTTGCAGCTTTCACCACCAAGACAACCATCGCAGACACATCATAGCGCGCGCGCGGAACGCGTAGAGAAATTCCTCCCCCACTCTCCCAAGCTACCGGCGAAAGAGGCAGGCAGGCGCGCGCTCCCACGCCCCCCGCGCGGCGGCAAGATGCCTGCGGGAGGGTATGGCGTGCTGCTGCTCAAGCGGTGGCTGATGCTCGTGGCATGCCTCCGGCTATTCTCAGGTGCGCAAGAGGCGTGGGCGTTTGAAAACCAGCTCTGCCACCTCCTCTCTCGGATGCCGACTTCACTCACCCGCCCCTCCCTCTTCCCAACCCCCGCGCAAAACAGTCTACATCGGCATCATGGACGTGCACAAGTTTCGCATCGCCCTGATTGACCTGCGACCAGAGCTTGGTGCGTTGCCCCCGGCCTGCAGAGAGACAATCGCTCTGACGACCGACGCCGACGCCGTCGCCCCGATCGCTCACTCGAAACTTTTGAAACGAAGCCAAAAACACAACGAAAACAGTCAACGACCTCTACGGCCGCCTCTTCGCCACCTGGACCCTCCTCACCTGCGGCCTCTGCCTCATCTGCGCGCGCCACCCGACCAACCCCTCGATCTACGGCGCCACCCTGCTCTCGTTCGTCGTGGCGCTGGCGCACTTTTCGACCGAGCTGCTGGTCTTCCGGACGATGTCGCTGAGGGGGGCGGCGTCGCCCATGGTGGTGGCCGGTGAGTGGGGTTGGCTTGGAGGGGATCGGGGGTTTTTGGCGGGGGGAGGGGGCGCGGCGGTCGGTCGACGGCGGCGTCGTTTTTTTTATCCGCGTGTCGCGTGCGCGCTGCCGCCGCCTCTTCTCACGCGCTGCCGCTCCCTCTTCCACTCAACAACACACAAAACACCGTCGCGGACGCAGGCCTGTCGACGCTGTGGATGAGCGCCGGGTGGAACTACTACACGCGGGACGCGGCGGGCCTGGCGTCGCCGACCGCCTCGGCAGAGACGGCGCCGAGGCCCAAGGAGAGGGAAGAGTGAACGAGACGTTGTCGGGCGAGCGGGCGGCGATCGGCGTCTCCGGCCGTGAAGTGACATTTTGTAAGCGACCTCTTGCGTTCTGCTCTTGCATACACACACACACACAAACGCACACATATAGTACTCTCACTCGTACGTCTCGACCGACCGCCATTGTGAACGCATAGACCTCCAGAGGAGAGCGCGCGCGGGTGTGATCAAAAACCACTCGATTTCTGCTCCTTTCGCCGGATCGCTTGGTTTCAGACACCCACAAACACCATGCGCTCCCTCGGCGCGGCGCGCGCCCTCGCGCGCCTTTCCGCCGCCGGCAGCAATAGCAGCAGCATCAGCAGCGCCGGCGCGGCGTCGTCGTCGTGCCGCGCAGCAGCAGCAGCAGCAGGAACCCCCCCCTCCTCCTCCTCCTTCTCCTCCTCCTCCCGCCCCTCGTCGCCCGCGGCAACAGCAGCAACCACGCTCGCGGCGAGCAGGAGCAGCGGCCTCCTCGTGCAGCACCTCGCGCGCTTGCGAGCGGCCGACGCCGCGGCCCTCTGCGTCGGCTCGGCCGCGCGCGCCATCGCGACGTCGGCGCGCCCGTCGGCGCCGTTGGCCGACGCCAAGAGCGACGACGACGCCGAGCCCGAGGCCAACCCAAAAGTCAAGGCGCTCGCGGACGAGGTGTGCGGCCTGACCGTCCTCGAGTGCTCCTGGCTCTCGGAGATCCTCCGCAAGCGCCTGGGCGTCGCCAAGCCGGCGTTCGGCGCCATGCCGATGATGGCCGCCGCGCCAGCCGGCGGCGCGCCCGCCGGCGCCGGCGGCGCGCCCGCCGGCGCGGCCGCCGCGCCCGCGCCCGAGGCCAAGGAGAAGACCGAGTTCACGGTCAAGCTCGAGTCCTTCAGCGCCGACGGCAAGATCAAGGTCATCAAGGAGGTCCGCGCCGCCACGGGCCTGGGACTCAAGGAGGCCAAGGACCTGGTCGAGCGCGCGCCCGTGGCCGTCAAGGTGGCGCTGCCGAAGGCGGAGGCCGAGGCGCTCAAGAAGCTGCTCGAGGGGGCCGGGGGCAAGGTGGCGCTCGAGTGAGGCGGGGGCGGGGGAGAGGCAGGGGGCAGGCGCCCCGCGCTACACTCTTGTTTTTTTTGAGGGGGGGCTGAGGGGGCGCCGGCGGCCGTCAGGTTGCTACAGGGGGCGAGGCGGCGCTCGAGTGAGGCGAGGGGCGGTTCCGCGCCCTTATGTCAAGTCGGGGCTGGGCGGTTCGTCTCCATCGCTAGAGGGGGCGCGCGCGGGCGCGCGCCGACAGTAGAAAAAAGGGGGGGATATGGAATCCAGCCGCTGGATGTGTGCTCTTTTTTTTGCGGAGGAGCGCGCTCTATAAACGGAGAAAAACGGAGAAAAACGGAGAAAAACGGAGAAAAACGGAGAAAAACGGAGAAAAACGGAGAAAAACGGAGAAAAACGGAGAAAAACGGAGAAAAACGGAGAAAAACGGAGAAAAACGACGAGAGACGGAACACAAAACCAAAAGCGTCGCTCGGCGCTAGACATAATCTTTACAGCGAGATTCGGGGCGAGGGGGGGTGGGTCAGGAGGAGGAGGGTGAGGAGGGAGGATGGAGAGAGGGGGGAAACGGCACGCCAACTCGATGCGGTTTGAAAAAAAAGAAGAGAGAGAAAGGGGAGGAGCGGGGGGCGGCGGCTAGGGGGCAACAACACACAACGCACGCGACGAGGCCGCGAGAGCGCTCTCTTTCGCCCGGCGCCAGCAGCAGGAGCGGCTGCAGCCGCCGCCGCCGCAGCAGGAGCATCCGCAGCCGCGCATCAATCAGCGCCTCAGAAACCCGCCGCCGCCCCCTCCGCCCGCGCTGCTGCTGCCGCTGCCGCCGCCCCCCAGGCCGAGCCTCAAGCCCGCGCCGCCGAGCCGCCCGCGCGCGCCGCCCGCGCTCACGCCGCCCGCGCTCGCGCTGCCGCCGCCGCCGCCGCCCTGCCGCGCCGCCGCCGCCGCCGCCGCCGCCGCCGCCGCCGCCTTGGCCTGCACGGCCGCCCACTCCTCGCGCCGCCGCGCCTCGCGCTCCCGGAGGCCCAGCTGCTCGCCCTCCCACGCGCGCCGGCACGCCTCGAAGAGCGGCTGGTCCAGCTCTTCGAACATCTTGCGCACGTTGCACGTGAGGCCGTGCACCGCCGGGTTCCAGTGCGAGGCGGCGTTCTGCTCGAGCGCGCCAAACACCAGCGGGAGCACCGCGTGGCGGAACTGCGCGACCAGCGAGACGATGTACTCGTTGTTCCACAGGAACAGAGAGCGCTCGGCCACCTGAAAGTGCGCGCTCGTCAGGCAGCGCGCCAGGCGCTTGAACAAGGGGGACAGCACGCGCTGGAACTCGTGCGGCTGCGTGAGCTCGAGGATCTCCTCGAGCTCGCCTAAAAACAGCACCTCCTTTTGAGAGTTGGTCGCCGGCCACAGCCGCAGCAGCTGAAGCACCACGGGCTCCGCCAACCGCGGGTCTTTCTCCACGAACTGCGTCACGCAGTAGGCGAGCTGCTGGTGGAACGACGCCACGCCCTTGGGCTTGTGCAGGGGCATGAGGGCGCGCTGCAGAAACTGCTTGTGCTCGTCCTTTAGCGGCAGCGCGAACCCGTTGATGATCGAGCCGAGGATCTCAAGCAGCTCGGCGATGCCGTTGTGGCGCTCGGTCTCGAGCGTGAAGCGGTAGAAGACGTGGTTGATGGCGCGGCGGATGAAAGGCCTGTGGACCATGAACTTGCCGTATATCCGGTGGAGGATGGTCTGTTTTTAGTTGGTGTTGTTGTTGTTGTGTTTTGGTTTTTCGGCGGCAGATCGAGCGTCCGGGTGTTTTCGTTGTGGGTCGGCGTCGTTTTTTTTATGTTTTGGCACGTGAGTGTCGAGTGTTTTGGGGAGGGGGAAGGAGAGATTCGTTAGTTTGCGTCGTGGTGAGGCGGCGAATACGGTGCTCGTCGGCCAGCGGAGAGAGAGAGAAACTGCTCTCCGTCTCTGTCTCTGCTCGCCCTCGTATTCCCCCTCACCTTCAGGTAGTCGCGCTCCCTCGGGTCCTCGCTGTCAAACAGGTCGAGCAGCCGCAGCACGAACCCCTGGTCCACGTGGCGCTTGGCGACCTTGGCGTCCGTGTCGTTGGACACGACGTAGCGCAGCAGGAACTCGTAGACAATCTGCAGGTGCGGCCACGCGGGCTCGAGCGCCGGCTCCTCCTCGTCGGCGTCGTTGCCGCCGCCGCCGCCGTCGGCGCCGCCGCCGCCGGCCGCCAGGACGTCGTGCCGGGAGGGCGGCAGCGCGCGGAACAGGTTGCGCGCCAGCATGAAGGCGATGTCCTCCGACACCGCCTCCGAGAAGCGCCCCGGGCTGCCGTGCGCGTAGTCCACCAGCTCGAGCAGCGTCTGCCGCTTGGCCTCTTTCTCGCGCGCGTCGCGGCCAGGGTCGCCGAAGTCGAAGGAAAAAGCGCAGAGGTGGAGCTTGCGCACGAACAGCAGCTGCTTCTCTCCGGGCGGGACGTCGCGGAACGAGGGGAGGGGCTCGGCGTAGGCGCGGCGCATGGCGGCCTCGTCGTCGACGTCGGGCAGGGCGGGCTTGCCGTTGGCGCCGACCGGCGGCGGGCCCGGCGGGAAGGCCGAGGCGGCGGCGGCGGCGGCGGAATGGGCGCCGGCCGGGGGGGCCTGGCCCGCGAAAGAGGCGGGCGCTGCGCCGCCGCCCGTGGCCGCGAGCCCGCCGGCGCTGGTGGCCTGGTGGTGGACGGCGGCGGCGGCGGCGGCGGCCTGCGCGCCGGCGAGGCCGGGCCGCGCGGCGCCGCCGCTGGCGCCGCTGCTGCGCGCGCCGCCGCCACCAAAGCCGCCGCCGCCGCCGCCTGCTGCCCCTGCTGCTCCTGCTGCTGCTGCTCCTGCTGCTCCTGCTCCTCCCTTGCCGCCAGCCGCTGCCCCTCCCGCTCCTCCCGCCGCTGCTCCGTGCGTCGAGCCGCTCGCGCCGCTGCTGCTGGCGCTGCCCCCGCTGCCGCCGCTCGAGGCGGCGGGTGTCGCCGACGCGCCGTCGGCGGCGCCGTCCTTGGCCGGGCTCGCCGCCGCCTTTTTGCCGGCGAGCTTTGCCTTCATGGAGCGCAGCATCGTCAGCCGCTGCTGCTCCTCGGCGGCGGCCGCGCCTTGCCCCTTGCTCGCCGCCGCGCCCGTCGCGTCCTGCTGCTTGGGGGGTGGGGGGGGTGCCTCCTCCGTCTGAGGCGGGGGGGGAGAAGGAGGGAGGAGGAAGGGTCGTTGCTTTTTTTTCTTTTAGAGGCAAGTCTCCCTCTCTCCCTCCCAAAGAGAGAGAGAGATCGGAGGCGGGCCTGGTGGTGCACGGCGGCGCTGCGTCCGACCGCGGGTCGTGCGCTCGTGAAAGGGGGCGCGTGCAGAAGCCTCGGGGGGAGGAGGGCTTGTGGCGCGCGCGGAGAGAGCAGAGAGGATAAATCACTCTCGTTTTCGTTTGCTCTCTCCTCCGACAAGAGAGGGCGGCAAGCAGGCTCGGCGCGCGCGGAGCGTGTCGAGCGCCACGGGAGCCGGCTGCTGTCGGGTGCTGGGAGCGCGCGCTGTCGTCCGCGCGTGGGTGGGTTGTGGGGGAGAGGGGGAGCTCGTGCAATCTGTTGGGGGAGAGAGGGAAAAGAACGCAACGTTGGCTTGGCTATTGGGCACTGTCGTCGCCCCCTTGCGTGTGATCGGAGAGACGCCGGCGTGTGTGTGTGTACTGGCCGAGGACGGGCCGTGGGGAGGTCAAACAAAGGAGGAGGATTGGAGGGAGAGGAAGAGGGGACCAAAGGGGTCAGTTTTCCGAGAGAAGGGAAGCTCGCGGCACCTGCTCAATCCTCGAGCAATCACAGACAAGCTCGCAATCTTCGAGTTGTCACACTCTTGTGGCGTTGCACGCCTCACGTCGTCGCAAAGCAGAGCGAGCGGAAGCGGGCGAAACGTTTTCTGCTTCGTCGGTCCTACTTCCTTCCGCGCCCGCCCAATCCAATCCGCGGGACGCCGCTCCCCGATGCTGACGATGGTCAGCTGAGTCACCCAGCCGGCGCTCTCTCCGAGAGAGAGGGCGCGCGTTCCTCCGAGCCGCGTGAGACCCCGCAGAAAGAGGGACGAGCCGATGTCGTCGGCGGCGGCGGCGCGCGCGCGCGGCGGCAGCGGCGTCGGCAACACCAACGGCGGCGGCAGCAGCAGCGCCCGCCCCTGGCACGCCACTAGCCACGTCGCGGCACCCCCCGGCGCGGCGCCGCGACCCCCCACCCGCCTCGAGCAGGTCGCCCTGCTCGTGCGCGCCCTCGTCGACCGCCGCCGCGAGGAGCTCGACCCGCGGGAGCTGCGCGCCCTGAAGCGCCTGCTCCGCCGCGCCCCGCCGTCCGCCGCGCGCGCCGCCTATGCCGCGCTGCGCCAGGCCGGGCTCGGCGCCCGCCACCCGCAGGCCCGCCTGCGCGCGGTCGAGCTGGCCGACGTCCTGTTCGTGCGCTCGCGCGCCTTCCGCGCGGTCCTGGCCCTGGACCTGTCGTCCTTCCTGGCGCTGGCGGTCGGGTACGAGCGCGACGCGCCGCCGCTGCCGCCGCCGGCGCCCTTGGCCGCGCGCCTGCGGCAGGAGGCGCTGCGGTGCCTCGAGGCGTGGGACCGCTCGCACGGCCAGTTCTACCCGCAGGTCGCGCGCGGGCACGCCCACCTGCGCGACGCGCTGCGCATGCAGTTCCCGGAGATCGCCTCGCGCGCGGCGGCGGCGGAGGCGGCCGCGGCCGCGCGCCGGGCGCAGGAGCAGGCGGCGCTCCGGCGGGCGTTCGAGGCGCTGCGGGCGGACGCGGCGCGCGCCCTCCCCGCCGTGGGCGGCGCTGGTTGGCGGCAGCCGGAAGGTCGCGGCGAGGGACTGGACGAAGAAGGGGAGGCGGCGCCTCGCCGGGGGCCGGGCGGCGGAGCAGCCTGCGGGCGCCGCCGGCCTCCGGCCCTCTCCGCTGCTCCCTCCCCCCCCTCCTCCTCCTCTGCCTCCTCCCGCGTCGGCGAGCTGCGCGCGCTGCTGGCGCAGGTGCAGGCGTGCCTGGCGCTGCTGGCCGAGGCCGGCGCCGCCGCACCCGAGAGCGACGACGAGCAGGAGGGGGACGGAGACGAAGAAGAGTGGGAGGACGCGGCACACGCGGCGGCGGCGGCGGCGGCGGCGGTCGGCGGGCGGGCGGACGACCCCCCGCTGGACGACGCCGCGATCGACGCCCTGTTCGAGGACGACGGCGAGGACGACGGTGAGGGCGGCGCGGGAGCAGTGCGCCCGCTCGCCGCCGTGCCCCCGCGCCGCTTCGGCGACGTGGAGGAGGACGACGAGGACCTGATCGGCGGCGGCGGTGGCGGCGGCGGCGGCGGCGGCGGCGGCGGCGGCGGCAATGTCGGCGTCGAGGAGGGCGAGCGCCAGAGGGCCGCCCTTGCGGGCTACTCGGCCGCCTCCGCCGACGGCCCGGGCTCGGGCGCCGTCCGCCGCCCCGCGGCCGCCCGCGCCGCGCGCGCCCCCCCTCCCCCCCCCCCGCCGGCCCTAATAGAGGAGCTCCGCGGGCTGGCCGCCGCCCTCGGCGGCCAAGGCGGCGGCGGGCAAGGCGGCCCAGGCGGCGGGGCTGGCGAGGGCGACGGCGGCGGCGGCGGCGGGCGCCTGGCCGAGCTGCGCGAGTGGCTCCGCGTGCTCACCAACGTCGACCTGCCGGAGGGCTCGCCCGAGGCCCGCGAGCGGCAGCGCCTCCTGCGCGAGGTCGTGGAGGCGCGGGCGGCGGCGGCGCGCGCGATGGCCGCGGCCGGCCGATGGCTGGCGGCGGCGGCCGCGCCCACCCCGCCGCCCGCGGCGCCGCCGACGGCCGCGCGGCAGCAGCAGCAGCGGGGGCAGCCGGGCGGCAGCGAGTTCGAGCGGCGGCTGCCCGAGTCCGTGCGGTCGCTTGCCGCCCTGCCCTCGGGCCGCGGCCCCGCTGGGATCGCAGACCGCCTCTCGGCCGTTGCTGCGGCGGCCGCGAGGGGGCGGATCCCCGGGACTCTAGCGCCCGCTGCTTCCGGCGGCGGCGGCGGCGGCGCGCCCGCACGCCTCCGCCCGCTGTCGCGCATGGAGGAGGTGCGCCTGCGCGAGGCGCGCCTGCGGCGCCTGCGCCAGCCGACGGGCGCCGACCCTTACGCGGGGCTGGTGGACCCGACGACGGGCGGGCACGGCGTTTTTGCGCCGCCGCCGCCGCCGCCGACGCTGATGCCGCCGGCACCGCCGGCACCGACGCCAGGCGCTGCCGGCACGTCCGCCGCCGCTGCGGCGGCGCCGGCGGCCGCGGCGTCTCCAGGCCCGTCTCAGCCCTCGCCGCAGGCCGCGCGCGGCCGCAATCCCTACATCATCCCGCGCGCCGTCCGCCGCGCCGTCCTCACGGGCGCGCACCTGCCAGAGTCATACCGCCCCACGCCCCCGCCCGCCCGCCCGCCGCCGCCGCCGCCGCTTCGTCCTCCCCCGCCGCCCTCCGCCGCCGCCGCCGGGCCCGGCGCGCCCGCCGCCCCGTCCTCCCTCCCTCGCCAAATTCGCGAGCGCCTCCTGCGCCAAGCCCCCCTCGTCGCCGCGGACGACGCCCTCGGCGCCTGGTTCGCCGAGGGCGGGCACGGCGCCGCCGCCGCGCGCCTGTTGGCCAGCGGCGGCGCCGCGCTGCAGGTTAGCAACCACTGGGGTCCGACGGACGCCACGCGCGAGATGGCGCCGGCGGCCGCGGCGCGCCTGGCGGACGCGCTTGGACTGGGGGCGTCGTCGTGGCGGCCGCGGGTGCTGGCGGGGCCGGCCGGGGCGGGCAAGCGAGAGGAGGACGAGGAGGACGGGGGGGCCGAGGCGGCGGCGGCGGCGGCGGCGGCGGCGGCGGCGGCGGCGGCGGCGGCGGCGGCGGCAGACGCGGGACGGGGCGGCGGCAACCCCTCGCCGCCCAAGATCCATGCCGCACCCAATTCCGCGCCTCGCCCTGCCGCCGCCGCTGCCGTGCCTCCTGCTCCGCCGCCGCCGCCACCACCACCGCCACCGCCTCGGCCCGTGCCGCCGCCGCCGCCCACCTCTGAGCGCGCCGCCGCCGCCGCCCACAACACGCGCGCACTGCGCGGCGGCTTTTCCGACGAGGCGCTCGCGGCCGAGATGCAGGCGCAGGAGGAACGCGAGGCGGGCGTCGGCGGCGGCGCAGGAGCGGCCGTGGTCGGCGGCGGCGCCGAGCCCAGGAGAGGCAAAAGGAAGGAGACGCGGGGCGATGTTTACCGGAAGAAGCTGTTTCGGTGAGTTTCGGTGTCCGCCTTGTGACAGGGGGCGAGCGAGCGAACGAAGCGTCGGCGCAAACACGGCGCGTTTTTTCTTTTGTTTGAATTGTCAAACCTTGCGACGCGCGCGCCCTTCCCCATTCACACTCGACCAATGCGCATAATCTTAGGTTGGATAGCAGCCATCTGTTGCACTCCATCATCGCCCGCGTTCCCCAAAGAAAGCATCGTCGAAAGTTTGGTTCTGTTGACTCGTCTTTCCGAGAATAGCGCGCGACGAGACAATGGAAAGAGGGTCGCGCCGGCCGCTCGTCGCACGGGCGGCGCTGGTCCTCCTCCTCTTTTCGGCCGTCGCGGTCGACGCCACCGCGGCCGGCAAGGAAGGGCGGTCCATGAGCCGCCGCCGGCGCCTGCTGCAGCCGTTCAGGCTAGGGGTGCCGGACAGCGAGTGAGTGTCGTTTGCGAGAGACAAGGAACGGGGCGGGGGCGGCGGCAAGCTCGCGAGGGAGGCGCGCACGCCCGCCCGCCCTCCCGCGCTCTCGCCCGCCTTCTCACCCTCTCCCTTGACAGCCCCCAAACACTCAAACAGCTACCGCAAGGGCATCGCCACGCAGATCGCCACGATCAACCTGATGAACATCGCCAACGTGCTGACGCTCAACCCCACGCTGGGCGTGCGCTCGACGGCCCCCGCCAGGCCGGGCAACGGCAGCGGCAGCGGCAGCGGCAGCGACAAGGGGCAAGGCGACGACGGCAAGAAGGAGGGCGACGCCGGCGGCAAGATGGAAGAAGCGGCGGAGAAGCAGCCCAAGCGCGCCAACCGCGACAAGTCCATCACCGCGACCGCCCTGACCATCCGCGCCCTCGGCACGCTCGGCCGCAACTTTGCGACCAACGGACTCTTCGGCGGCGCCGCCAAAAGTTCGGCGGATTTTCGCGCGGCGGCAGACACCAAGGAGGGCGGCGGATCGTCGCTGTCGGCCGACGCCCGCTCGATCGGTCAACCCGGATTCGGGCGCACCACATCTAAGTCGTCCGGGATCGTCGCGACGTCAGCGCAGCAGGTCATCTACAACGAGACGGGCGACGGGTACAAAGTGTCGGACGAGCCGTCGTCCAAGGGCGGCGACGGCGTCAAGGGCGACGGCGACAAGGGGAGCGACGGCGGAGACAAGGGCGGGCCGCCCTCGTCGCCGTCCCCAAGGACCCCGCCGCCGCCCTCCGGGCGCGCGCGCAAGTACAAGGTCTTGGTCGCCGCGTCGTCGGACTACAGCGCCGCGGGGGACTATCGCACGGTCTACAGCAGCGGCCTCGGCTTTGGTGAGATGGCTTTTGCGAGCTGTTTTGGGGGACGCCGTGGCCACACGCCGCGCGACACGCGTTTCGTCCTCTCGCTCGCTCAACACCCTATTCCTCCCACAAAACAAAAAAACAACGAACGACACAGGCCGCGGCGACTACAGCAACCGCGGCCAGCGAGACTACGACTACGGCCAGCCCCGCCCCATTCCCGAGGCCGCGCGCTCGACCACGCGCGCGTCGACGGCGACGTTCAACGGCCCCCAGAGCGCCTGCGAGGCGGGGGACGAGGCCGCGCCGAGCAGCAGCGGCGGCAGCAGCGGTGGTGAGGAGGGCTGCGGCGAGGGGGACAGCAATGACGGCGTCGTGCCGCCGGACAAGATGCGCGGCGAGTCCCGTTCGCGCACCACCGCCGTCACGACCGCGCCGGCCGCCTCGTCGCGCGCCTCGTCGACCAACGTCGTCGCCCTGGGCAAGACCTCCGCCCGCCCCGTCTCCCCCAACGACACGTTCGGCAGCCGCCCCGTCATCCTGCCCGTGACGCCGGACCGCCTCGCGGGCGCCGACACGAGTGGCCTTGCCGTCGGGCGGTCGTACCGCAGCCAGGGCCTCCCCGCGCTCGCCGTTTCCAGCGCGGGCGGCGACGCGGGCGTCGGCCCCTCTGGCGGGCTTGCGGGCTCGAGCGCCGACGTTTACAACTACGCGACCGGCACGCGCAGCAGCAAGGCGCGCTCGGAGATTGTCGCGGCGGCGCCGGCCGCCAACATCGGCCTGGGCGTGATCGGGAGGAAAAAGACGTAGGGAAGAATGCGACGCTGGCCGATGGCGCCTGCCCGCCGCGGCGCGTGTGGCCGCGTGAAATGTGGCCGCGTGAAATCTCGCGTCAGAACGGTGGAGCGCACGCCGGCCCGATGGCCGCCCGCCCGACGGCAAGAAACGACAAAAAAGAACCAGACAGACCGAAAACTCAACCTCGCATATTTCTAATCCCCCCAGGACGCGGTCAAGGTCATGAAGCGCGTGGAGGCTCACGAGGAGGCGGGCGGGCGGGCGGGCGGAAACGAGGCGGCGGCGCCACTGCATCCGCTCGCCCCGAGGGATGGGCGGGAGTCGGCGGACTGCGCGACCGCGCACTGCTTCGTGCGCCTGATGCGCCGCGTGCGCAAGGTGCGCGCCGAGCTTGTCGAGCGCACGGGAGGCGAGACGATCGCGGCGACAGGCAACACGTGGGCCGGCCAATGCAAGTGCTGCAAGGCCCCTTTGTTTGGCGTTGTCGCGATCAATGGCACGCGTAAGCTGTGCGCCCTTTGCGCGCTCGACGACGCAGCATGCGATGCCGCTGGCGGGTGGACGTCCAAGGTGGCGCAGGACTTGAGCGAGTTGGACGCTCTCTCGCGGGTTTGGGAGGGCGGCGGGCGGGGGGGCAGTTTTTGCAGTTGGCGCCTTAGACCGACGCGCCCTCGGCGTCGACTGCAGACGCGGACGAGGTGTCCCCCATTTTATCTCGTCGGCGGCGGTGGCGCCGCCGCCCGACGAGAGCGAAAGGGAGGGAGCGAGCCGGCGTCGCGGGCGGCGCGTCGCCGCTCCTCCTATTTCTTTTCCTTCATCCGCGGCCTATCCGCCCGCGGCACGTGCCCAGCACGTGCCCGGCGCGTAGGAGCGAGTGTCCGAGCGAGCGAGGGGATCTTTATAGGCTGGGGCCGTTGAGCGTTCCGCATCCCGGCATTGCCCCGTACAGAACTGAACGCCCCAACCTTTCTTGTTCCCAAAAGATAGCGCACCACGTTCACGAGTGCGAACGGTGTAATCCCCCCACGTAAAACCAGTGTCCCCTACGTAAACCGCATGCATTTTTCACCGCCACAGCTTGATGCACCCGTCGCGGCTGGCCGACGCCAGCAGCCGCCACGCTGGCGGCAGGGCGAGCGCGCCCCCCGCCCCTCCCGCTCCTCCCCCTCCCCCCGCGAGCGCGAGCGCCGAGGGGACCGCCGCCAGCGCCGTGACACAGTCCGCGTGGGCGAGATCGTTCAGGCGCACGCGCGCGCCGTAGTCCGGGCAGGCGTCGGGGCGGAGGCTGCGGGCCGGCCCGCACGAGGTGACCACCTCCTCGACCACGGTCGCCGCGTACGACGAGGGCGAAGAGAGGGCGCCGCCGCCGCCGCCGTGCGAGGGCGAGGACGAGGACGGAAAGCTGCCGCCGGCTCCTCCTCCTCCTCCTCCTCCTCCTCCTCCTCCTCCTCCTCCTCCGCCATAATCGACGACGACGCGCCGCGACGCAAACCGCACCGACAGCGAGGGCACCTGCAGGAAGCCAGTGGACGGGTCTGCCGACGCAAGGGGCCCGAGACCGTCGGGCCAGAGCGGGCCGCACACGCAAAAGGAGCGGCCCTCGGGCGCCCACGCCGCCGCGCCGTCGTTGCCTCCGTTGCCTCCGCCGCCTCCTGCGCCAGCGCCGCCGCCGCCTCCCTCCCCCCAGCACCTCACGCACCGGTCGCTGCCGCCCGAGAGCAGCTGGCCGCTGGGCAGGGGCAGGAGCGCGCGCACCCCCGGCGGGCGCGGGGACGGGCGCGTGACGGCGCCGACCTCGAGCGGGCCCGCGGCAAGGGCGTCGGGGTCGTCGGCCGAGCGGGAGCCGCCGTTGCCGCCGCCGCCGCCCTCCCAGGGCGCGCGCGGGTCGCTCGGCAGCGGGGCGAGCAGCGCCGAGGGAACGTCGTGGCTAAAGCTGGCGCCCGCGGCGCCGGGGCCGGGCTGCATCTCAAAAAAGCCCGAGGAAGACGGGCTGGCGTGGTCGAGGGCGGCCGCCGAGCCAGCGCCGCCGCCTGCCGCCACCGCCGCCGCCGCTGCAGCGACGCCCGCCGCCGCCGCGCCGCCGCCCGACCGCAGCACCTGCACGCAGCGGCCCATCGCGACGTCCCACAGGCCAACCTCGCCGTCGCCCGCGGCGGCGTACACCAGGGGACCGGCCAAATCGGCCGAGGCGGGGCCGGAGGACGAGAGGCCGCCGCCGCCGCCGCCGCCGCCTCCGTCGCAGGTGGGCAGCAGGCTCGACCGCGGCGCGCAGGCCAGCGCCATGGCGTCCACCGGCCGCCTGAGCGGGTGCCGCCACCCGCGGGCGCGCGTGCAGAAGCGCGCGTCCCAGAGCGCCAGGTGCCCGCGACTTGTGCCAAGCAGCAGCCAGTGGGCGCCGGGCGAGGGGTCGCAGGCCACGTGCGTCGGCGCGCCGTGGTGCGGCGGCACGGGGCAGCGCCAGGCGGCGCCAGCGCGCGCCGGGGCGCGCAGGTCGAGACACTGGACGCCGCCGCGCTGCGTGGCCGCGACCAACAAGGGCGGGCCGCCGGCGGCGCCGTAGCCGCCCCACCCGGCCAGGTCGAGCACGGCGCCGTCGCCGGGGGAGAGCTGCCGGCGCCCGACGATGGCGGCGGGACCTGACGCCGCCGCTCCCGCCGCCGACACCGCCGCCGATGCGAGCTCTACGCGCCACACGTGCACGGCGCCGCCGGCGCTGCCGCTGGCGATGGTGACGCCGTCCTCGACGGCCGCGGCGGCCAGGACGCGGGAGGCGTAGGAGGCGACGGCCGGGAGCAGGCCCGCGCCGCCGGACGCCGCGCCGGCAGAGGCGCCGCCGCCGGAGGACGAGTCGGCAGACCCGCCGCCGCCGCCGCCGCCGCCGCCGCCGTTGTCGTGCCCCCTCCCTCCCGCACCGCCTGCCCCGGCCGCCGCCGCCGCCGCCGCCGCCGCCGAGGCGGGCGCCAGATGGCCCGCGTACGTGGCCAGCGACCGGAAGCACGCGTCCCGGTCGGCGCGCCGCGAGTCCCAAACCTTGACCGTCCCGTCGTCCGAGGCAGAGGCAAAAAAGGCGCCGCCGGCCGCGGGCACGAGCCTGTTGACCGCCCGCCTGTGCTCGCTGAGCTGCGCGACGAGCACGCCTGCGGGGCGCCAGGGTGCGGCGGCGGCGGCCGAGGCGGCGGCCGCCGCGGCGGAGGACGCCGACGAGCTGCCGCCGCCGCCGCCGCCGCCGCCGCCGCCGCCGCCGCCGAGCAGCGCGGCGCCGAGCGGCCGCAGCACCGACGAGGCGGGGCCGCTCCCGGCGGGCGCCAGCAGGGCGCCGCCGCCGCCAGCGCCGCCCTGCCCGAGCCGCTGGTGGTGCGCCAAGGCGGACGGGTCCAGCGCAGCCAGATGGTAGGCGCCGTCGGGTCCGGCGGCGTCGGCGCCGGCAAGCAAGAGCGCGCCGCCGCCGCCGCCGCCGCCGCCGCCAAGGGCGCGGCGCTGCTCCGCTCCCCCGACCTGCTGCTGCTGCTGCTGCTGCATCTGCATCTGCATCTGCGCCTGGCCGCCGCGCGGCAGCGGCACGGGCACGTGGCGCGTCGCGAGGCCCGCGAGCTTGAGGGTGGCGAGGGTGGCCGGGTCGCGCACGTCCAGAGGGGCGGAGAGCAGCCCCGGTGCCGCCCAGACGCCGCCGCTGCCCTGGCCGGCCGCAGACGACGACGGCGGCAACAAAGGAGCCGCCCCTCGCCGGGCGGGCGCCAGGTCCTCCTCTGCCGAGGGCGCCAGGCTCAGGCGCAGCAGCAGCGCGGACATGCGCTCCAGCAGCTGCCTCTCCGACTGCTCCACGGCCCAGGGGTCGCGCGCCAGGCGCGTCCGCAGGGCCAGCACGCGCGCCTCGAGCGCCGCGCGCCGCGGCGCGACGCCCGCAAGCGCTGCCGCGTGCGCCGACGGGCGCAGAGGGGGGCCGCCGGGCGGGCAGCAGAGGCGGCGTCGGCCGCGCTGGTCGTCGCCTTGCCCTGCTGCCGCTGCCGTTCCGCCGGCGGCATCGGTCGCGGACGCGTGAGCGCCTCCGGCCGATGACTCCGCTGCTGCCTTGGCGGCCGCAGAGGGGCGGGCGCAGGCGTCCGCCGCCGCTCGCGCGTCTGCGGCGCCGCGGTCGCCCGCTGACGACGCAGACGCCACGGCGGCGGCAACGGCGGCGGCGGCGGCGGCGGCGGCGGCGGCGGCGCAAGCAGCGGCGGCGGCTGCCGCGTCCCGTGCGTCCACCTGCAGCGTGTACACGGGCGCGCCCTGCGGAACGACCAGCACGTGGGCCGGGACGGACGAGTGCGCCGACGCGACGTCGACGCCCGAGGGGCTCGCGGCGGTGGGCGCGTGGATGGTCAGCAGCGTGGCGGCGGCGGCGGCGGCGGCGGCCGGGGCGCGCCGCGACGAGAGCTGCGGCTGCGCCTGCTGCTGCTGCAGGGCGCGAGAGGCCCCCTCGGCCGAGACGCGCTGCGCGCGCGCGGGCGGCAGCAGGCTGCTGGCGGCGGCCGCGGCCACGGCGCCCAGGACCGCCAGGCCGGCGCCGCGCCTGCGCGCGCGGGCGGCGGCCGAGGCCGCGGCAGCATCGGCGGCCAGGGCCTCGTCGTCTTCGTCGTCGTCGTCGTTGCCGCCGTCGCCGCCGTCGCCGTTGTCGTCGTCGCCGTTTTCCTCCTGAGGACGCGACGAAGCGGCGAGCAGGGGCCGCAGCGACAACGCCAGCACGCGCGGGTCCGTCAGCTGCAGGAGGGGCCTGCGCGCGTAAGGCTCGACCATCGGCTGGAGGTGCGCAAAGGCGTCGGCGGGCGAGAGGGCGTGCGCGGCCGCGGCGACAAACGCGACGGCCGCCGCCCGCACCGCCACTGATGGCGACGGCGGGGAGGACGAGGACGAGGAGGAGGAGCAAAGCGCCAGCAGCGGCACCACGCGCCGCGCCGCGTCCAGCAGCGCCCGCCGCCGCAGCAGCGGGCACAGGGCCGCCAGGCACCGCACCGCCTCGACCGCCACGGCCGGCTGCGCGCCCGAGGCCATCAGCGCCTGCTCGAGGCACGGGAGCAGAAAGACCTCGGCGGCGACGCCGCCCGCGACGGGGCCGACGTCGGCGGCGGCGCGGAAAAAGGCGGCGCGCAGGCGCCACTCGGGCGCGTTGAGGCACGTGATGAGCAGCGGCAGCAGCGCGTCGTTGACGCCGCGGCGGCCAAAGAGCCGGCCGATTGGGCCGGCGCCGCCGCGCGCCGCCTCGTCCGAGAGGGCCGGCGACGACGACGAAGACGAGCAGGACGACGGCGGCGGCCGCGACAGCGGCTGGGGCCGGGGCCGCGGCGCGCGCAGCAGGGCGCACCGGACGGCGGCGGTCGAGCTCCAGCCCGTCAGCAGCTCGACGACCACGCGCTCGACGGCGGCGCGCGCGGCGGCCACGTCTGCGTCGTGGCGCTGGCGCCGCTGCTGCCGGCTGTGCGCGTCGCACTCGTCGCGCCGGCGCCGACGCACCGACCTGGCCTCGTCGTCGTCGTCGCCGGCGGCGGCGGCGAAGTCGTCGCCGGCGGCGCCCTCGTCCTCGTCGCCCCCCTCTTCCTGCTCTCCCTCCTCCTGCTGCTGCTGCCGCCAGCGCGTCGCGGCGGTCGATTCGTCAGCGCCATCGCCTCGACCACCGCCGCCGCCCCTCGCTGCCGATCCGCCCGCTGCTGCCGCCGCAACTGCTGAGGCCGCCGCCGCCGGCGCCGCCCGCCCCTCCTCCGCCTCGTCCTCCTGGTGCTGCAGCCCGAGCAGCTGCCTGTGCGCCGCGCCCGCCAGCGGCCCGACGGCCGCCGCGTACGCCACGCGCACCAGCTCGTCCGGGTCGTCCGGCAGGCGCGACAGGGAGGGCAAAAGGTAGTCGGTGTAGAGGTGCGACTCGCTCGCCGGCAGGCGCCCGACGCCGCCCACGAGCGCGGCTGCCGCGCGCAGGGCCGCCTCGCGCACGGGCGCGGAGGACCCGCCGCCGCCGTCGGGGCCCGCGACCACCTGGGTCAGCAGGTACGGCAAGGCGGCCTGCAGGCGCACGGCGTCGGCGCAGCGCGCGGCCGCCTCGGCCAGCAGCCCCGCCGCCGCACGGCGGCTCTCAGGCAGCGCGGCGCCGCGCAGAGAGGCGCACAGCAGGGAGCACACGAGGACCATGTGCCCGCCGCCGCCGCCGCCGCCGGTGTGGGCGGCGGCGGCGGCGTGGTAGTTGTGTGGATGAGAGCGGTCGTGGGGGGCTCGGGGGGGCGGGGCGTCCGAGGCGGCGGCGGCGGCGGCCGGGCGCGCGGGCGGCAACGGCGGCGGCGCGACGGCGGCCGGCGCTGCCGGTGCTGCTGTTGCCGCCGCCGCGGGCAGGGCCTGGGGCCGCCGCCTCCGCTGCCGGTGCCAGCGCCGCCGCCGCCACGTGCACCCCTCCGGGCAGTGGGGGCCCCACCCGCCGGCGCCGGGCACGCGGTACTGCCACCCGTCCGGGGCCGTCGCCCCGGCCGCCGGAGCCGACGCCGCCGCCGACGCCAACGCGGACGCCGGCGCCGACGCCGCCACCGCCGGCGCCCAGTCCCCCGCCCACCGCCAGCCCCCCTCGTCAGGCAGGCGCACGTCCTCGCGGCGCCTGCGCGCGGCGCGCATGTACGAGCCGCCGGAGGCGCCGCTGCCGGCCCAGCTGGGGCCCCCGCCCAGGGAGCGCCCGAAGCTGCCGCCGCCGCCGCCGCCCGCGCTGCCGACGACGAGGCCGCCGGCGCTGCTGCCCGGGCCGCCGCCACCACCGCCGCCGCACGGGCCGCCGCCAGAGGGCTCCTCCGCGGCCCAGGGGGCGCCCGGGCCCTCGCGCACCTCGAACTCGCACACCTCCTCGACGGCCACCTCGTCGACGACACCGGGGGTGCCGGCGCCGGCCAAAGAGGCGGCGGCGGCGGCAGCGGCGGCGGCGGCAGGCGCACCCGCTGCTGCTGCCGCCGCCGCTGTTCCCTCGTTTGCGCCCGCTGGCGTCCGCGGCCGGCCCGACCCGCGATCGTTGAAGTCGCCGCCGCCGTCGTCGTCGTCCAGGTCGTCGAGAAAGATGCCACCCATGTCGTCCGCCACCGCGGGGCGGCGGGATGGAGCAGCAGAACGGGGAGCGACGTCGGCCGGGGCTGCCGCCGTTGTCGTCGCCGCTGCTGCCGCCTCGGCCCCTGCCGCGCCGACGGCGCGCCCCTCCTTTTCAAATCCCCCCGCTCCTCCCCCGACCTCGAGCGGCGCCAGCGCCGCCGGGCCCGGCAGCGGCCAGGGCGCCGACGCCAGCGCCTCGTCCCCGCCCTCGCCCTCGACAGCGGCCAGCAAGGCCGGCAGCGCCGCGCGCGCCGCGGCCACGCGCCCGTCCGGCGCCATCGGCAGCGCCCACGCGAAGAACGGGTGCAGCGCCGAGGCGTAGAACGCCGGCCACGGCTCCCCCGGCCAGTCCGTCAGGTAGCGCCGCGCGGGCCACCGGCCGGCCGGTTCGGGCTGCACCATGTGCAGGATCAGGGCGGCGAGGTCCGCGTCGACGCCCGCGGCGCGCAGCACGGCGGCCGGCGACTGGGGCGCGGGCAGCGCGCCGCGACGGTAGGCCAGGAGGGAGCTGAGCTCGAAGAGGGCGCGGCCGTCGAGGTGCAGCTCGGCGAGGGCGCATCCCAGGGAGAAGACGTCCATGGCCGGGGTGAGGGCGTCCGCGTCGTCCGCGGGCGGGGGGGGCGGGGGGCGGGACGACGGAGCCGCGCCGCCGGCCGACGCCGCCGCTGTTGCCGCCGCCGTCGCCGCCGACGACGCCGCTGCCGCCGCCCCTCCCCCCCTGGCCCCCTCGCGGAACCTCTCCGGCGCCAGGTAGCACCGCCGCCTCCCGCCCGCGTCGAAGAAGAACGAGAAGGCCGCCGGGTTGTCCACGGGCAGGCGCACCGGCTTGTAGGGAGCAAAGTCGGCCAGGAACAGCCACCCCCAAGAAGTTACCAGACAGTTTTCCAGCTTCACGTCGCCGTGGCACACGCCGGCGCCGTGCGCCTGCGCCACCGCGTAGACGAGCTGGAAGGACAGCCATCGGCGCTCGGCGCGCGTGAGGAAGGGCCTGGCGCCGACGCGGTCGTAGAGGGTGGCGTGGAGGTGGGGGCGCACGACGTAGGCGGCGGAGGGGGTCTCGAGCCAGGCGTGGGCGGGCCAGACGTGGGGGAAGTAGGCGAGCGGGGGCGGGCGGGAGGAGGGGGAGGGGGAGGGGGAGGGCGAGGAGCTGACGAGGGGGGCGGCGGCAGCGGCGGCGCTCGCGTCGGGGGCGCCCGCGCTTGCGCTGGCCGCTGCGGCGGCGGCGGCCTCGGCCTCGGCCGCGGCGGCGGCGGCGGACAGGGCGCGGCGGATGGCGGCCAGGGCGCGGCGCTGCGGCAGCAGGGAGGGCGTGTCGGCGCGCTTGAGGTAGACGCGCACGACGACCAGCGACGCCGCGCCGCCGCCGGATCCGCCGCCGCCGCCGCCGCCGCCGCCGCTCGAGGGGCCGGCGCCCGCTGCGCCGGCGCCGGCGCCGCCGGCCGACGACGGCGGCGGCGCGCCAGCCGCCAGGGACCCCGAGGGGCCGCCGTCCACCTGCGCGCACAAAAGCGTCTTGAGGAAGCGGCCGCCGCCTGTGTGATTGTTGGTTGATTGTTTTGAGAACGGGTGGAGTGAGCGGGGGAGGGGGCGAGAGAGGGACGACGAGCGCGCGCCCCGGCGTCGTTGGCGTCGTCGGCGTCGCGTCGTCGTTTTTCCCCTCTTGCCGCGCGCAAAGAAGGAGTTGGTCTGGTTGATGCGCAATCGACGCCGGCGCGAGACCGACATGGGCATGCCCGCGCAAGCATCGAGAGAGAAGGAGGGAGACAGAGAGCGCGCGCGCGAGAGAGAGAGAGAAAACACAACGACGCGTCTCACCTAGCGTCTCCTTCAGCACGACGCCCGGGAGCTCCGGCGCGTGCTCGACCGCCGGCTTGAGCGGGGCCGCGAGCTGGTTGCCCATGGCCTCAGGTTCGCGGGCGGCAGGCCCTCGCTCAGTGGGACTTATCGACGGCACATGGCGTTTTGGTGTCGTGAAAGAGAGGAACGTGGCGATCGATCGATCAGTCCGCGAGCGCGCGCCACTTTGGCGTGATGCAGTTGTTGCGCCTGACAAACGTGTCGCAAAGCGCGGACACAGAGCCGAGTTGAACGTCTTCAGCGAGGCGCTTTTTGAGCGCGGAGCGGCGACGCCGACGCCAACGACGACGCCGACCACGCCGCTCATGGTCGTCGCGTCGCTCCTCTTGCCCCAGTCAACGCGGGCGCATCGCCTGAGTGCGGTCGTGCGTGGGTTGCGTGCTTGCGATTCTGTTCAACATCGTGGTCCAACAAGAAGCCCCTGCTCAAGCGTCAAACAAAGTCCATCTGCTCCGCGCCGCCCGCTGCGGCGGCCGCTGTCGCCGGCGCTGCCGCCGCCGTTGCCGTCGCCGCCGCCCCCCCCTCCGCCGCCGCCGCCGCCGCGCCCGCTTGCCCGGCCCCGCCCGCCCGCTTGCCCCCCTCGTCGCCCCCCTTGTCGCCCGCCATCATCTCCATCAGGCCGTCCCGCACCACCCGGTCCGCGTCCAGCACCGCGGCGCGCGGGTCCCCCACCCACCGCAGCTCCTCCAGCGCGGCCGCCGCCTGCCGGTAGATCCGCTCGATCGCCGGCTCCCGCGGCGCGCCGCGGCGCCCGAGCAGCGCGCCGTTCACTTTCGCGGCGAGCGCCTCGCGCGCCTGCGGGCGCAGCAGGTGGCCGCAGGGGGAGGACGCCGGGTCGTCGTAGGCGAGCAGGGAGAGGGCGTCCTGCAGAAGCTCCTCGTCCCGGCGGCGGCGCCCGAGCCAAAAGGCGGGGGGCAGGCCGCCGCCGGCGCCGCCCGCCGCCGCGCCCGCGCCGCCGCCGCCGCCGCTGCCCGGCGACGATGAGGCCTCGCGCGCCGAGGCGGCCGACGCCTCGGCGGCGTCGCGCGCGGCGGGGCCGAGCTCGGCGCGCGCAAAGGCGAGCGCGCCGTCGACGTCGCCGCGCCGCACCGCCTCCAAAAACTGCTGGACGCGCACGCGGAACAGCAGGTGGGGGCCCAGGGCGACGGCGGCGACGGCGGCGTCGACGGCGGCGTCGACGGCGGCCTTGTCGGCGGCGGCGGCCTCTTGCTGCTGCTCTTGCTCGGCCGTCGTCAGAGGTGCTGCCGCCGCCGTCTGTGCTGCTCCCGCTGCTGCTGCTGCCGCCGCCGCCGCCGCTTCTGTTGTGACTGCCGCGGACACCCTCGGCCCCAGCGTCCGCGCGATCGACCGCAGGGCGCGCTCCACACAGCCGTCCATGAGCGCGTCGTGCACCTCCTGGCGCGCGATGGCGTCCTCGACGTCCGCGCGCAGCGCCGCAGGCACGCGGTTCTTGGCGGCGGCGGCGGCAACGGCGGCGGCGGCGGCGGCGGCGGCGGCGGACGGGGGGGGGGCGGCTCCGGCCGATGCCAATGCTTCTTTCGCTGCTGCTGCTGCTGCTCCCCCTGGCGCGCCCTGCCCGCCGTCGCCAGAGCCGGCGCCGAGTTCCATCGGCGCGGCGCCGCCACCACCGTCGCCGTTCTCGGCCTTGCCGTGGCCGTTGCCCGCCTCCTTGACCGCCGCCCCGCGCTCGTGACCGCCGCCGCCGCCGCCGCCCCCGTCGTCGTCGTCATCGCCGTCGCCGAGCACCTCGCGCGCCAGGATGGCCGCCGTGCGCCAGCAGCGGTGGTGCATCAGGTACTGGAAGACGAGCGCGGGCATGAGCGGCATCGAGACGGAGGGCGGGACGGGCGGCGACGCCGCAGCGGCGGCAGAGGGGCCCCCGTTGGCAGCGCCCCATCCGGCCGCATGCTGCTGCTGCTTAGCCGCCCCCCCGCCCCCCAGCAAGACGACATGGCCGGCCCCTCCACCCCCGGGCGGTTCCCCGTCGTCCCCGGGCAGCGCCGTCCCGGCCACCGCCGCCGCCGCCCGCGCCACGACGCCCGCCTGCAGCCGCCAAAAGTCGGCGGCACGAAACGGCGCCGCGCGCGCGTCGCCGCCGAAGTTGGCGCGCACGCTCTCGCCGCGCGTGCGCATGCCGGCCATGGGGTAGAGCCGCTCCTCGGCCACGTCGGTGAAGGCCGGGCCCAGGTCCTGCCCGTTGAGGAAGAAGCGGATCGTGCGCTCGGCGCGGTCGAGCAGCACGCCGACCGTGTCCCCCAGGCCAAAGCGCGGGCCGTAGGGCCACCCGCGGCCGCTGCCGCGGAAGGCGCACCCGTCGTCGCCGTGGTAGCCGTAGGAGCGCGGCTCCCAGCCCGGCAGGCGCCCCAGGTTGACGTCCTCCGTGCAGAAGCCGACGCCGATGAACCCGGACGCGCCGCGGTCCTCCACGGAAAGCTCCCAGTAAAAAAAGGGCGCGTCGGAAGGGATTGGCCGGTCGGAGCGGCACGAGGCCGCCTGGTTGTCGTCGTCGCCCGGCCCGACGTAGCGGGCGCAAAGCCCCGCGTCGGCGAAGCGCAAGTACGAGGTGGCGGTGGCGTGGCGCGCGCCGGGCCGGGCCTCCCAGCAGGAGGGCATGGCGCCGTGGCCGTGGCCGGGCCCCAGGCGGGCGGGGTAGTAAGGGGGGGGCGGGGGCGGGGGGGCGCTGGGGCCGGGGCCGGCGGCGGCGTCGGTGGCGGCATCGGCGGCGGCGTTGGCACCGACGCCCGTCGCCGCGGCCGCTGCCGGCGTATCCGCCATGCTGTTGCCGTCGTTGCTTCTTTGATGAGCGTCTCAGGCGAGCGCTGCACGCGTCTCAACCTCCAACCCCCCGCTGACGTTGCCGCGACCCCGCCGCGGGGAGAGCGAGAGACGCTGTCGTTCTCCCTTGTTCTCAGGGGCAAGCCGTTGTTGTCGCCCGCGCGCGACACAGGCCCGCAAACGGCACGCAAGCAGGAACGACGAGCTAGCGCACGATCTGTGCGCCCGCGCAACGCGGCGCGCGCCTGTGATTGCGTGTGGCAAGGAGGATGGACGCGTCCGGGAAGAGAGGGGGAGGACGAGTTCTCGAAACGCAAGCAAGGGGTGCCGTGCTTGCGCTTGAATTGAGTATTGATGAGGTGAGGATGGTTGTGCGCGCGTCTGTGCGAGCGTTGTAGCTGCCCTGTCGTCTGATACAGGCAAGCTCGGCCGTTGTCCGCTCAAACGTGCCGAAACGCGCGCGTCGATCGGCGTCGGCGTCGGCGGTCGGCGTCGATCGCCCAAAGCCCACGGTCTCTCTCTCTCTTTCGTCGCACACAAACACTCGCACATGAAGACGCGCTCACTCGACCCATTCCCTCCGTCACCACACGCCCCCTCTCGTCCCGCCTGCCTCGTCGGCCCCCCCCTCCCCCCTTCCTCGCCGGTCGCCAGAGAGGCGCGCGCGCGCGCGCGTCCGCCGTCTCTCTCTCTCCCCACCCGGCCCCCCCCCGGGAGAGAGGAGAGCGCCGCGCGCGACAAGGATGCCCAAGCTCCGCTTCGCCATGATCTGCGCGTCCAACGTCAACCGCAGCATGGCCTGCCACGCCGAGCTCCAGCGCGCCGGCCTGCACGTGCGCTCGTTCGGCGTCGGCGCCTCGGTCAAGCTGCCCGGCCGCTCGGCCGCCGAGCCAAACGTGTACGAGTTCGGCACGCCGTACGAGGCCATCCTGCGCGACCTGCGCGCCAAGGACGCCGCCTTCTACGCGCGCGTGGGGCTCGAGGCCATGCTCGAGCGCGACGCGCGGGTGAAACCCGCGCCCGAGCGCTGGCAGGCCGCCCGAGCCCCTGGGGACGTGTTTGACGCCGCCATATGCTTCGAGGAGCGCGTGATGGAGCAGCTCGTCGAGGACATGTCCGGGCGCGTGCAGACGGCCATGCGCCCGCTCCTGGTGGTCAACGTGGACGTCAAGGACTCGCACGAGGAGGCGGCGCGCGTGGCGCCCCAGGCGCTGGCGCTGTGCCGCGCGCTCGAGGCGTGCGCGTCGTGGGAGGCCGGCGTCGACGCGGCGCTCGCCGAGTTTGAGCGCAAGTTCAAGCGGCGAGCGTTCTACACCGTGTGCTTCTACTGAGTGGTTGGTTGATTGGGACGAGGTAGGACGGGTTGTTTTGCGTTTCCGTTTGTCGGAGATTGGTCTATTTAGGTTTTTAGTTTCTTGTAAGTGCAAGGATCGCCGGCGTCGCTCGGCTTTGTGTGCGCGTGCGTTTTTTCGTGTTTCGTTTTTTCGTGTTTCGTTTTTTCGTGTTTCGTTTTTTTGTGTTTCGTTTCCGTGCTGTCTCTCTTGTTGTCTCTTTTCCAAACAAAACATCAAAGCATCGACCATCGGTCCTCCTCACAACGTGCTCACCACCGCGCCCTCGGCGTCGAGCAGCTCCCACCCACTGCCCGCGCCCGGCAGCGCGCCGGCCGACCCGTCCACCACAATCAGCCCCTCGCCGCCGCGCGGCGACGCCCCCCGCGCGCGAAAGGCGGCCACGTCGCGCGCCACGAACGCCGAGCGGCCGCCGGGCAGGACGAGGCCCGCCGGCAGGCGCCACGACCAGCCGCCGCCGCCGCCGCCGGCGAGGCGCAGCGTCCACCCGCTCGCGTCCACGGCCGCCTCGGCGCCGCCGGCAAAGTCGGCGTCGTTGGCGATCTCAACAAAGCCGTCGGCCCCTCCTCCTCCGCCTCCTCCGCCTCTTCCCCCGCCCGCTTCGACGCGCGCGATGCGCAGCCGCTGCGCCCCGCCGGCGGACGACGAGTAAGGGAGTAAGGGCCGCACCCCGTCCGGGCCGTAAGCGCCCAGCAGCTGCCTCGTGCGGATGGGCACGTACTCGGTCAGGATCTGCTCGACGCCACGCGACGGGTCGAGCCTCGCCCACAGGCGCGCGTCCTCCTTGGCGGCGCCCTCGATCTTTGCCCAGTGCGCCTGGACCAGGCGCGCCATGCGCGGGCTTTTCTGTTGCTGCTCCCGGCCGTTGGTTGTTGCGGCGGTGCCGTAGTAGGCGTCCGCCAGGGTGCGTAGGCGCCTCAGGTACATGGCGCGCGTGTCGGGCGCGTCGAGCAGCGCGTCCGTCAGGTGGTTGTAGGTGTAGCGCGCTCCCGAGCCACGGCTCGGGGGCGGGGGCGCGGCCGGCGGGGCGCCGAGTCGCGCGAGGCCGACGCCCGGAGGCACGGCGTCCGGGTCGTCCCACCCGACGGGCGTGGGCCAGCCGCCGGTCTGCAGGGGCACGCCCTCAGCGAGGATGCGCTGTTGTTTTTGCTTGAGCGAGCGGCGGCGGCGGCGGCGGCCCGAGGTGGCGCCGACAGGCAGCGCCGGCGCCGAGTTTGCAGCGGCCCCACGCGCCGCGCCGTGATATGTGTTGAGGTTCCTGCCCGTCGCCGCGTCGATGTCCTGCGGGTGCTCGGAGTCGCAATAGAGCGGGGAGTTCCACTGCTCCTTGGACAAGGGCGAGTAAAGGTCGCCCGGCTTGCCGCCGAGGCCGTTGTCCTGGCCGAGCGACGCCTCGACGTCCCAGGGGAACCGCCGCCACTGCCGCGTCGCCGAGTGGACGTGCACGTAAAAGTTCTTGGTGCAGCGGTCCATGTTGCCCAGGACGGTCTGCGCGGCGGCCTCGTTGACGACGGCGGGCAGGTCGAGCGCGTCCATCACAAAGAGGCGGCGGCCGAGGCGCGGGCCCGAGGAGGCGGGGAAAAAAGACGAGGACGAGCCGTTGCCGCTGCCTCCCGTGTCGCCCGGCGCGCCCGCGCCGTCCAGGCCCTTGACAAACAGGTCCAGCATGCGCCAGTCGGCCGCGTCGCGCGCGTCGCCCGATTTGCCCCAGTAGGCAGGCAGCTCGGACGGCGGCAGGTCCCCGCGCAGGTTTGACAGCTCGCCACTCACGCTCTCAAATATGGGCGCCCCGGCGCCCGACGGCAGCCCGCGCCGTGCTAAAAAGCCGCGGTCGACGTCCTCCACCATGCCAAAGAGGCCCAGCAGGCGGCCGTTGAGGAACAGCCGGACGTAGTGCGTCTGCGGGGCGGCGACGCCGCTCTCGGCCAGCACGGCCAGGCCGACCGCCTCGCGCAGCATCGAAGGGCCGTCGCCGAGCTCGGCGTGGTAGCTGTTTATTTTCAGCGCGCGCGCGCCGGTCCGCGGGGCGTAGGCCACGGGAAAGGTGACGCCCGGGTCCTGGGGCGCAAACTTGAGCTTGGGTTTTGCCCAGGCCAGGGCGGTCACGCCGCGGCGCTCTGAAAAGACGGCGTCGTGAAAGGTGCCAAAGGCGGCGGCGGCGGCCGGGGGCGACGAGGACGAGTTGTCGCCGCTGCCAGTCGCCGGCAGCACCGCCGGCAGATACAGCGCTCCTCCGGGCGCGCCGAGGTCGCTCGTGGCGCGGCTCTCATTGGGGTGCCACCAGTGTATTTCTGGGATCGCTTTGGAAGAGAGCAGATCGAGGTTGGACTGGGCAAACGAGGGCTCGAGCGGGCGGGGCGCGGGCGTGAGCGCGGTCGGCAACGACGAGACGAGCGCGCCCAGGTAACGCGCGCGGTCTGGCTGCGGCTGCTGTTGGGGCGGCGCCGCTGATGCTGATGCTGCCAGGGCGTTCTCCATGGCCTCGGGAGCCTCGGGCGGGTCAAAGGTGTCGGACCCGATCTTCAGGCGCCACCGCAGCATGTCGCCCTCTTTCGCGGCCGAGCTCGCGAGCGGGATCGTCGCCGAGAACGAAATCGCCCCCCCGCCTCCCACTGCCGCCGGCGCTGTGGCTACCGGCACCGGCGCCTCCTCTGGCCCGAAATTGATGCGCCACAGGAGGACCACGGGCTGGTCGGTCGCCGTCGCTCCCGCGCCCTTGGTGACGACGTCTTTCCCGGGCGGCACGACCGTCGGCGCGGAGCGGTCCAGCTGCCAGGAGGAGAGAGGGGCGCCGGGGGCGGCGGCCAGGGCATTGGCGGCGGCGACGGCGGCGACGAGGTTTAGCGCGAGCGCCGCCGCCGCCAAAAAAAACGACGCCGCCAGTCGAGGCGGCGCCATTTCGTCTCTTTGTTGCTGCTGGCTCTTTCGGGTTGGGAAGAGGGTGTTGTATTCTTATTCGATGATTCTCAAAATGCGGTGGAAACGTGAGGAAGAGGGAGAAGACGTGCAGCGCGCCTAATTTTGCGACGCTCCCGTCGAAAGAAAAAAACCAAGGGGTGCGCCGCTCTCCTCCGCGCTCTAAAAAAAGCATCAAATCTCAGAGTCTCGACCACGACGCCCCCGCGCTCGGTGCCTCCTGCTCCCCCTCCTCGGCCGCGTCCTCCAACTCGAACCACCGCATCTCCTCCGCGCTGAAGAACGACACCGCGGCCTGGCTGATCGCCGCCGCCCTTTCTCCTGTCGCTCCCCCTGCAGCCGCCGCCGACAACGCCGACGCCTCCGCGCCCGCCCGCGCCCCTGCTCCTCTCCCGGCCGCCGCCGCCGCCCCCCTCTCCACCATCGTCCGAAACACGATCCGCCCCCCTCCCCCCTCGCCCTCCCCCTCCGCCGCCCGCCACCCCTCCACCACGAGCACGTCGCCCGGGAACACGTGCGACGAGAACCGGCACTTGACCTCCCGCGCGGCGAGCGGGTCGCGCCCCGCCGCCCGCGCCAGCAGCAGCAGCGACGCGCCCAGCGTCGCGAGGCCGTGCAGGATGGGCCTGCCGTCGAAGCGCCCGGCGGGGACGGCCGCCGGGTCGACGTGCAGCGGGTTGAGATCGCCGTTGAGCCGGTACAGGGCGGCGGCGGACGTGGGCACGCGGAGGCGCGCGGAGACGTCGGGCGGGCGCGCCGGCGCCGGCGGCGCGTTGGCGGCGACGGCCGCGGCGGGGCGGCGCTCGGCGCCTGGGGCCGTCCACTCTCGGGCTGCCGGGCCGAGGGCCGCGCCGAGGACGAACGACGTGAACTGGTTGACGGCGACGACCTCTCCCGCCGCCTGGGCGTCGGCGTCGGCTCCCCCTGCTGCTTGCCGCCCGCCCGCTTGCCGCCCCCCCGGCCGCCGCTTCCGTCGCCGCGTCTCTGTCTCCAGCACCACCACCGCCGCGTCCCCCCCCGATTTCGGCGTCACGCGCACGGGCCGCGCCGCGGGCGTCTCGTAGACGCCGCCCGCGCGCAGGGGCCGGGACAGCCGCACGTAGTGCTCGCCGTGCAGGGCGCGCTCCTGGGCGTATCCCGGCACGCGCTCGCGCATGGCCGCCGCGCCGAGCAGCGAAATGGCGTCGTGCGCGGCGACGATGGCGAGCGCGGGCAGCGGCGCGAACCGCGGGTGGCGCTCGTAGACGAGGCGGAGGTCCGGGTCGCCGTGGAGGACCGGGTCGGCGCCGACCGAGACCGCGTAGAGGGCCACGTCTCTGGGGCTGAGGGTGCGGGTGACGGTGGTGGCGCTTGGCGGTTGCGAGAGGTCGCGGTCGTCGTCGTGCATTTGCTCCCCCATTTTTTGGGGACGGACCGCGCGCGCCCAATGAACGGCGGATGGGCACTATGTATCGAGTGCGTGAGCCGAGTGCGTGCGTCAATTGTGCGGGTAGTAGGAAAGGGAGGATATCTTTTGACGTTGGCCGAGCGCGCGACAAAATGATCGATCGTCGGTGGCGTTCGCGCCGCTCAAAGCCGATGTGGCGTCGGAAACGAAGGATGCAGCGCGGAAGCACTCGACTTGAAAAACAGACGCCGCTTCACGTTGTGCTCCCGACATTCGTTTCGCCAAACACGCATCTCGTCTCTCACGGAGCTTTGAACCGGCCTTGGAAAAACAGAACAGCGGGAAGGAGCAGGAAAACGACGAGACGTGACCTGATCGATTGGTGACCCGCCCGGCACACGCAGAGGAGGACGCGCTGCCCGAGCGCGGGACGCGCATAAGCACACGGACACACAGACACACACACGGCTGCCCGTGGCGGCGCGCTTTTGCGAGGAAGAGAGAGGAAGAGACCTTGGTGCCGACCCTCCCTCTGCCTGTTGGGCCTGGGGCGCACGCGTGCGGCGCTGTGAGCGAGCCCGTGGCGCGCGTGACGCATTGGCCGATCGACCGCGATGAACGACCTCCTGTCGCAAATCGGGAGGGCGGCCGCTCAGGCCGACGGTGAGTCAGGCGAGAGACGGGACGCGCCGCTCGCCGCCGTCGCGCGCACGCGCTGCCGGCGCCCAACGACGCGCCTTTCCTTTCCTTCCCCCCTCGCTCCGACAACCAACCAACCAACCACCTCGAAAACCCCTCCACAAAAACACAGGCCAGCGCCTCAAGCACCTCTTCCGCCTCGACCCCCAGCTCCAGCCCCTCACGCGCCAGGCCGTCGCCGGCCTGCCCTCCCCGCTCGCCGCCCGCCGCGCCGCTGACGCCGCCGGCCGCGCGCTGCCCGACGGCTGGCCGCCCGTCGTGGCCGGGCACCTCGCCGCCGCGCAGGCCTGCTTCGGCGGCAACAAGAACGACAACAACGACGACGCGCGCGCCGCCGACGCCGCCTACCGCCTCTACACGGCGCCCGACGGCCCCGCGCTCGCCCTGCTGGACGTCCTGCGCGACCGGCCGGACGAGGCCTGGCTCGCCGCCGCGTTCGAGTCGCTGCTCGCAAACGTGCGGTGGCTGGCCGAGCGCGCCGACGCCGCCGCGCTCCGGCAGGGGCGCGGCCCGGCAGGCGGCACGGCGGCCGCGCTCGGCGGCGCCGAGGACGGCGCGGCCTCGGCGCCGTCCGGCCCGTCCAAGGTCGAGGCCCTCGGCGGCTTCCTGCAGAACGCCTTTTCGCACCTGGGCGCGCCGAAGGGGCGCTCGGGGCAGGCCGGCCGCCGCCGCGCGGGGCTGGCGATCATGGTCGCCCTGATAAAAGCGTACTTCAAGCTGAACAACGTGAGCGGGTGCGCCCAGGCCAGCCGCACGGTGCAGGGCGTCCTGGCCGCGCGAGACCCGACGCTCGCCGACTTCCCGGCGGGCCACCGGGTGAGCTACCACTACTACATGGGCCGGATCGCCATCTTCACCGAGCGGTTTGACTCGGCGGCCGAGCACTTGGGCGCGGCGCACGCGGGGTGCCTGCGCGGGGCGGCGTCGCACCGGCGCAAGATCCTGCGCTTCTTGGTGCCGGTGCGCATGCTGCTGGGGGAGCTGCCAGGGCGGGGCTTGCTGGCGGGGGCGGACGCGGGGGCGGGAGGGGGGGCGGCGGGAGGGGCGGTGCAGGCGGCGGATGCGGCGGCGGATGCGGCGGCGTCCTCTTCTTCGCTCGAGGGCGATTACGGGGCCTTGGCGGACTGCCTGCGGCGCGGGGACGTGGGGGGCCTGCGGCGCGCCCTGGCGGCCAATCGCCTGCGCTACGCCCGGTCCGGCACCTACCTGCTGCTCGAGCGCCTGCAGCTGCCCTGCCTGCGGCGCCTGTTCCGGCGCGCGCACGGCGCGTGGGCGGCGGCCGTCGTCAGCGCGGCGGGCCTGCCGCCCGGAGGCGGCGCGCCGCCGCCCGCGCGCGCCAACCAGCTGCCCGTCGCGCTGCTCGTGTCGGCGCTGGAGGCGCAGGGCGCGTTCGCGGAGGAGGACGCCGAGGAGGAGGCGCTGCTGCGGGAGGAGATGGAGGAGCAGGCGGAGGAGGAGGGGCAGCAGCAGCGGCGGCAGCAACCACAAGCGCAGGCGGCGGCGGCGGCGGGAGGGGCGCTGCTCACGCCGCCGCCGCCGCCGCCCGCCCTGGACGCCGCCTTGCTCGCCGCGCGCCGCGCGCAGCGCCGCGAGGACGCCGTCATGTGCGCGCTGGCAAACCTGATCGCGCGGGACTACGTGCGCGGGTACGTGGCGTACCGGTCCAAGGTCCTCGTGCTGTCCAAGCAGAACCCGTTCCCGGGCTTTAGCGACAAATGGCTTGGAGAGGTCATGTAAACTAGACGCGGGGGGTGACGGCGAAGCGGGCGGGGGACGATGACCGGACCAAAAGACCGGCGAGTCGCGCGAGCGGCGCGGCGACGATCAAGCGACTCGGAGAGGCCGTTTTCGCGGATCGGTCGCGGGCGTTGTCGCGTCGCGCGCGGGATGTGTGTCATTGGTCGTAAGATGGTCCTTGACGGCGGCGGAGGGGGGGGTCCGGGGCCGCGAGGCCAGTGTGGCGGATTGGACCTCAGGACCGTCAAAAGGTCGGAGAAAAACGAAAGGAAAGTCGGCGCGCCCACTTACCTCCCCTCTGCCCCGCCTCCTCCCCAGCCTCACAACCCAAACAAAACACTTACCTGTGCCCTCGATCCTCGGGCCCCCACAACTCAACCCTCGTACGCTGCCCAGTTGCAAAAAGAGCCCCCCAAGTTTTTTTATAAATCTGTGACACCTTTCGATTCACGAGAGTTCGCCGCCACATACCCTCTCAGTTCGCCGCCACATACCCAGACACCCGAAGCCAAACCCGGCCGACGCCTGAGAAGGCGACCCTCGAGTGACCCGACGAAACGCGCGACTCGCCCGCCATTCCTGCCGGCTCTCCCCCCCCCCTCCTCCTCCTCCCGCGCCCTCGTGGCTTGGGCACGTGCGTCCCCTCTGCACCCACGACCATCAACCCACGCGCCCTTCTCGCCCCTGCGAGATTAGATTTGCTGTTGCCACTTTAGAACCTTTCCGTCCGCGCGCGCGCCTGCGCACGTAGACTCCCCCCCCCACATCAAGACAAAAATCACGCGCCTGTGATCCTCCCTTCTGTCTCTCTCTCGCGCCGCCAAAGGCTCTCGATGGCGGCCGCCGAGCAGTGCGACGCCAGCTATGGCTTCCTACCTTGGTGAGCTCGCCCGTCGTCGCTCCGCAGGAACAGAGACCTCCTTCCTGTTGCCGTCGCTGCGGCCGACGCCGCCGCCGACGCCGTCTCGTTGCGTCGCGGCGGCGGCGCTGATTCGGAACCCTCGTCTGAAGGGATCGCGCGTCGTCCGTCTCACCCCGCCCCCACAAAATAACGCCACCACCCGTCTTCCGTCGTCCATCCTCACCGCCGTCCCGACCACATCAAACTACCACCAACCAAAAACACCGAAATAACACCGACAAAAATCCCACCCACCCACAGCTCCACCACCCCGGGCGGCGCGCTCTTCCTGGTCGGCGCCTACGGCTGGCTGCTGCTCAAGGGCGCCAACCTCATCTCGGACGGGGGCGAGGCGCTGCTCGACGCGGGCGTGGCCCCCTCGCTCGTGGGCGGCCTGGCCCTGCCCGTGGCCGGCGCCCTGCCCGACACGCTGATCGTGCTGGCGTCGGGCTTCCACGGCGCGGCGGCGCGCGGCGGCGCGCACCCGCGGCGCGAGCTGCGCGAGCAGGTCGACGTGGGCGTCGGCGCGCTGGTCGGGTCGACCGTCATGCTGCTCACGGTGGTGTACGGCGGGTCCATCCTGGCGGGCCGGTGCGCCGTGGACCCGCGCACGGGCCGGGCGGTCGACGGCGCGCCGCCGCGGCTCCCGCCGGCCGACGAGGGGAGCGGCCCGGGGCAGCGGCTGCTCCGGTGGCTGCGCCGAGGGGCGGGCGATGAAGAGGACGACGCAGACGCGCGACAGCAGCAGCAACTCGGAGCAGCGGCAGCAGACGTCGAGTGCGGGCCCGCGTCGGAGCCCCTGCGCGAGGCCCTGCTGCTGCTCCGGGAGCAACCGGCCGACGGCGACGGAGCGGAGCCCGCCTGGCGCGCTCAAGCGCGCCTTTTGGGCCGCCGCCTCGGCCGCCTCGCGCGCCGCGCCGCGCTCGTGCTGGTCGTCGAGCCCCTCCTGCTGCTCACGTCCGGCGCCGTGTCGACCGACCGCCGCACCCCCGCGGCCGCCCGCGTCATGGTCGCCTCGACCCTGCTGTGGCTGGTGGCCGAGCTGCCGCTGCTGCTGCCGGCAATGTCGGCCCGGCAGCACCACCACGCGGCCGCCGAGGCGCGCGCCGACGCCTCGTCGCTCGCCTCGTTGCTCGGCGCGCTGTGCTGCTTCGCGGCGCTCGCCGCCTACTGCCTGTCGCACGCGCTCCGGCCCCACTCGGACGAGGCCGAGGCCGCCGCCGCCGCCGCGCAGTCCGGCCCGGCCCGCCACTACTACCTGACCGCCCACCGCCACGCGCTGCGCGTGCGTGCCGTGCGCTCGTTCGCGTGGGCCGCGGGCTCGCGGCACGGCGGTCTGGTGGACGCGTCCGGGGCCGTGCGCCCGGAGGCGACGCTCGCGCTGTTCCGGCGCTTCGACCGCGACAGGTCGGGCGCGATCGACGCGGCCGAGCTGCGCGCGCTGATCACGGGGCTGGAGATCGCGCGGCCGGGGCTGGCCGGCGCCGCGGCGCCGCCCGACGCGCCGCCCACGCTGCTGCCCCCCTCGCTGCTCCGGCTCGCCCGGCGGGGGGTGGCGGGCGCGTCCTCGACCGGCGCGCTCGCGGACAAGGGGGGCCACAGCAATGGGGCCGGCGGCGGCGGCGGGATCCTCGGTGGCGGCGGCGGCGGACTCGCTGGCGGCGGCGGCGGCGGCGGCGCGGCCGGCTGGAGCGACGACCCCTTCGCCGCGAGCGCCTCTGCCGCCGCCTTTGAAAAGGCGCTCGGCCACCCGCTGCTGACGGACGCCGAGCTGGACGCGCACGCGCGCGCGTGGATGCGCGAGTTCGACCGCGACCGGTCGGGCGCGATCGACTACTGCGAGTTCCACGCGGGCGTCGAGCGGTGGGTGGCCTACAAGCGGCGCGCGTACCGCCGGCGGGCGCTCGAGCAGGGGGGGGCGGCGGCGGCGGCCCCGGCGCCCGAGGCGGCGGCGGCGCTCGCGGCCGCAAAAAGCGCAAGCGGCGGCGGCGCGGCCTCGCCCCCCCCCTCCGGTTCGCCCGTTTCCCAGACCCTCGGCCCCAGCGCCGGCGCTGAGGCGGCCGACGACCTCCCGCGCCAGGCCGAGCACGTCGCGACCGCGGCGGCGGCGGCGGCGGCCAAGGGCAAAAAGGACCCGGGCGGCAAGGCGGCGCGCCGCGAGGCCAAGCGCCGCGCGCTCGACCCGGTCGGCGCCGAGACGGCGGCCCTGGCCGCGCTCGAGGGCGCCGACGCCGACCCAGCGGCCATGGCCATTCCCTCGCTGCGGCGCGCGTCGTCGTCGTCCGGCGCGAGGGGCGGGGCCGCGGGCGCGGCCGCGGGCGCGACGGCGTCGCTGACGGCGGCGCTGCTGCGGCAGTGCGCCGAGGGGGCCAAGGAGGGGCAGGACGAGGAGGACCTCGGGCGCAACGGCGCGCTGTGCTTCGAGAAGGACGACGGGGACGATGAGGAGAAGGAGGCGCAGGAGCAGGCGCGGCAGCAGCAGCAGCAGCGCCAGCAGCAGGAGCAGCGGCCCAGTGCCGCCAACAACGCCGGCAACGGCAACGACGACGGCGGCGGGCTGTGCCTCGTGCTGTCGCCGTCGTCGCGCGGCAGCAGCGACGCCGCCGGCCACGCGCGCCACGGCGACGCCCTCGCCAGCGCCAACGGCAACGGCCACGGCCACGTCGGCAACCACAGCGACAACAGCGCCGGCAGCCTGCTCTTCCCTCTGCCGGCCGCGGCCAAGGCGTCGGGCCCCGCCGCCGCCCCGCTGCCGGTCACGCCCTCGTCGTCCGCCGGCGGCGGCGGCGCCGGCGCGGCGGGCGCCTCGCTCCCTAGCTCGTCCTCCTCGGGCGGTGGCGGCGACCGCCAGGGCGCCGGCGCCCCCGCCGCCGAGCCCCGCCCGCTCTGGGCCGCCCTCTGCCTCTCGGCACTGTGGTTCGCCGCGGGCACCGCCCTCTGTGCGGCGTTCGCGGGCCCCCTGGTCAACAGCCTCGGCGACCTGGCCTCGGCCACGGGCGTGCCCGCCTTCACGCTGTCGTTCTTTTTCGCGCCGCTCGCCTCCAACGCCAGCGAGCTCGTATCCTCGCTCCGCTTCGCCTCGGGCCGGCGCGCCTCGCGCATCAGCGCCACCTTTGCGCAGGTGTACGGCGCCGTGGTCATGAACCACACCATGGTGCTCGGCGCGCTGCTGGCCGTCGTGCACGCAAAGGGCCTGCCGATGCGATACGGCGCAGAGGCGGCGGTCATGGCGCTGCCGACGCTGTGCGTCGGGGTGCTGGGGGCCACGCGCGAGACGGTGCGCGCTTGGGTGGCGCTGCCGCTGCTGGCCATGTACCCGGCGGTGCTGGGCTTGCAGTACGCGCTGAGGTCGGGGCCGCGCGGCGCGGAATGAGGGCTTGTCTTCCGGTCTTCTCCCCGTCGCCGCCGGCGTCGTCGTCGGCGTCGTTTTTTCTCTTGCCATATCTGCGACGGCCCGGCCAGGGATAGATCCCCGAC
>Ga0209390_10001872_pt1 | contig 38790 bp, 34 predicted proteins | sample BON01_FD_187212 | JGI IMG/M metagenome (GOLD analysis project Ga0209390, IMG submission 187212) | Freshwater microbial communities from Lake Bonney liftoff mats and glacier meltwater in Antarctica - BON-01 (SPAdes) (version 2) | ecosystem: Environmental > Aquatic > Freshwater > Ice > Glacier...
TGTTTGTAGTAAACTGATATTGCTTTGATTTCAGTATGTCTTTTAACTCTAAGAAATTATAAATTTCCCCATTAAATATAATACTTAGTTTATTATTGGCGCAGCGCATGGGCTGTTTTCCTGCTATAGAAATATCAAGTATTGATAATCTTTTATGCGCAAAGCCAACCCTACCTTCATTGTAAATTTCAAACCCTTCTCCGTCTGGACCTCTATGGTTTAAGGGTACAGCAAAGTATTTTAGGTCTTCTAAGTTTACCTTTAACCCTTTAAATCCATAAAATCCAGCTATTCCACACATATTTACTTTTGCAAAAATGATTTAATATTTCATATTTAAAAAGATAAAAGCAAGATTATTGCTAATTGTATTTTTCTATCAATAAAAAAGCCTTTACAAAATTGCAAAGGCTTTTACTTTAAATTAATATTTTCTACCAATCATCATCATCAGACAATGACATGGGTTTATCATTCAGGGCAATTTTCATTTTATCTACCCAATTATTTACTTTTTTATCTATAGCCTTCAAGTAACTATTATTAGACTCAGAATTGCGTTTAGACTCTTGATAATACTCAAAATAAACCATTTGCGCTTCTGTTTGTGTGCCAGTTGGTGGCACTTCATGCACAAAGTTTGTAAATAAGTATTTGTAACGGTATGGTTGAAACCACATGGTAAAAGATACGTTAGCACTACCCACCTGATTTATGGTAAACTTATTGTTTTCAACCATTAAAGGCACCTTTACCTTCATGGTAATCTTTTGAAATTTTTGATCTAGGCTAATAGCTTTTTTGTCTTTAAAAATTCTAGCGCCAAATTCGTTTTCTGCCCAAATCTTAAATCTGTAATACAAGCTGTCTTCAGTACAAAATTCACATTCTTCTAATTCTTGAACACCGGTATATATTATTAATTTGCGAACAGAGTCATAAGGTAAAAAAACTCTGTCTTCTTTCATATACATTGGTTTAGAGGCTCTTGGTTTTTCATAACCACCGTCAGCACCACTAGTACCCCAAGCACTGCCACCGCCCCAATCAGAATTACTTTCTTCTTCAGTTCCCCAATCTCCGTAGCCATCTACATCAGCTGCTGGTTTTGCAGTGTCCGCTTTAGCTTCTGTTTTGGTTTCTGTTTTTTTCTTCTCCTCCTTCTTAGGTTTTGTTGTCTCTGTATCCCCCCAAGAACCCCACTGACCAAAAGCAAATATGCCAGTTGTTGTCAATGCAATTGTTAAAATTAGTTTTTTCATTTTTTTATTTTCAATATAACCTAGTGCAAATTGCTTACCAAAGTTTTATTGTAGGTTTGCAAAAGTATTTTTTTTTATCAATTAAACAACTCTATGTTATATTATTATTTTAAGTTAAACGCAATGCTTTCCATTTTATTGTGCACCGTTTTTGTTTTATTAATTTGCTGCAATACTACACAAAAAAACCATATAAACAAAAATAATATGAAAATAACAAATCACTCCTATAGTAATTATCAACAAATTGCGCTAAATCACATAGATTTGGATTTAAAAATTTCTTTTGAAAAACAGATAATTTACGGAATAGCTACCTATAAGCTAGATAGGAAGACACAAACAAATATGCTTATTTTAGATACAAAAGGTATCCTAATTAATACAGTAAGTTCAGATACAGACGAGAAATTGAAGCATGAATTGGGCAAATATGACTCCGTTTTGGGTTCCGCCTTGATAATAAGGCTACCCGAAGCCTGCAATAATGTTATCATTGAATATGAAACAACCGAAGATTCAGAAGCTTTGCAATGGCTAACACCAGAACAAACATACTCTAAAAAACATCCATTTTTGTTTACTCAAAGTCAGGCAATATTAGCTAGAACCTGGATACCCTTGCAAGATTGTCCTGCGGTAAGGTTTACATATACCGCAAAAGTGCAAGTGGATATGGATTTGCTACCATTGATGAGTGCCTCAAACCCACAGGAAAAAAATATTGAAAGAGTATATTCCTACAATATGCCACAGCCTATACCCAGTTATTTAATGGCTCTGTGTGTTGGCGACTTGGTCTTTAAGCCTTTAGGAGATAGCTGCGGAGTATATGCAGACCCCGAACAATTAAATGCAGCTGCTACTGAATTTATTGACCTTCAAAGTATGATAGACAGCGCATCTCAACTGTATGGCAATTACCAATGGGGAAGATATGATGTGGTGGTTCTGCCACCAAGTTTCCCATTTGGAGGCATGGAAAACCCTAGACTTACCTTTGCAACCCCTACTATTATTGCCGGTGATAAAAGTTTGGTAGCCCTTATTGCCCATGAGCTAGCCCATAGTTGGAGTGGAAATTTGGTAACCAATGAAACCTGGGAAGATTTTTGGTTGAATGAGGGCTTTACGGTTTATTTTGAAAATCGCATTATGGAGAAGATTTATGGCAAACCTTATGCCGATATGCTTGCCGTGCTTGGAATGGGTGAATTAAAAACAACATTAACCGATTTGTTAGCAGAAAACCCTGATGACACAAAATTGTTCTTAAATCTGGCAGGAAGAAATCCAGACGATGGTGTTACGGATATTGCTTATGAAAAGGGTAGATTTTTTCTTTTGATGATTGAAAATGTTGTTGGAAGAGAAAACTTTGACACATTTTTGAAAAATTACTTTAAAAAGAAGGCATTTACTACCATTACAACTGTAGAATTTATTAAAATTTTAAATGATGACTTGTTAAATAAGAACCCTGCTTGGAAAGAAAAAGTAAATTACAATGAATGGATTTTTGAAAGAGGATTGCCTGCCAATTGCCCAATACCAAACTCTACAGAGTTTGATAAAGTTGCTGCAGATGTTAAAGCATTTAACAATAATGGAACATTGCCCAATGTTACCCAATATACAACCCACCATTGGCTGCAATTTTTAAGAGCCCTACCAGAGAAAATGGTGATTGCCAAAATAGATGCTCTAGACAAAGCCTTTAATCTTACAAATAGCAGAAATTCAGAAATTGCTTGTGATTGTTTTAAGCATGCCATTGACAGTAAATATCAAAAAGCCTATCCTGCAATGGAAAATTTTTTACTAAAAGTGGGCAGAAGAAAATTTTTAACACCCTTGTACAGCCCTATGGTAAAAAGCAATCAGAAGGATTTAGCCAAAAATATTTTTGAAAAAGCCAAATCTGGATACCATGCTGTGAGTAACAATACCATCTCAGAATTACTTTATGCTCAATAAATGGTTTAACGAAAACCACAGCGAAGAACAATTATTAGAAAATAACCAAAACCAAATTTGGATTAAACGTGATGATTTAATTCATCCAATTGTATCGGGCAACAAGTGGCGCAAATTGAAATATGTTATCGAGAATTGCTTAGAAAATAAAGTCGCGCATATTATTACTAATGGCGGGGCTTATAGCAATCACAGCATTGCGGCCGCATGTGTTTGTAGTTTGTATAATCTAAAATGCACTATCATTATAAGAGGAGAAAAACCAGCAATTGATCATCATTACACGCTGTTGCTAAAGGCTTTTCGGGCGGAATTGATTTATGTATCTAGAGAAATTTACAAAGACAAACAGAAGGCTCTTACTTTTGTTGATTACGATGAAAACAATTGTTTGGTGCTGCCCGAAGGAGGAGCAAACTCTTTATCAAAGATAGGTTGCGCAGAGCTTATAGAAAGTTTAAAAAATCAATATGACGCAATTTTTGTAGCTAGTGGAACGGGAACAACCGCGCTAGGAATGCTACATGCCTTGAATGGTAAACCATTAAAAACCCATTTATACATTGTTCCAGTATTAAAAAATGAAGAAGAAATAGAGCAGTTATGCCAAGGATTTTCTAATTTTACGGTTTCAAAAGATGCTCATTTGGGGGGATATGCCAAAACCAATGCTGAGGTTTTTGAAACCATTAACATGTTTTTAAAAAAATACGGGATAATGCTAGACCCTATTTATACTGCCAAATGCTATATTGCCATGCAAAAGAAAATTGAAGAAGAACATATGCAAAACCAAAAAATATTAATGGTGCATACGGGTGGGCAATTGGGCTTGTTTTCTGATATGATGATACAGAGATGGGGTAAAAAAATTTAAAGAGTCCTAATTTTGTATTAAGCACCTGTGTTAAGCAATTCAAGTGTTTTCAAAAAATGTGTCGGATATCATTACAAATGTTTACTTTTGAGGCTATGAAAAGACTTAAATCAATCATTTACTTTTTTGGAACTATTGTGCCAATGCTCTTATTTTCTTGTAATGGCAGAAAAGCGCAAACAAAAACTAGTGCAGCCTCTTTGCCGGACGACAAAGTTGCATTTTATGACATAAGCCTTAATTCTCTGTTGGGAAATAAGGTTATAAAAATGGCTGATTTTAAAGGAAAAAAGATACTGATAGTCAATGTAGCGAGCAAATGTGGTTACACCTCGCAATATAAAGACCTAGAAGAATTAAATAAGAAATATGCTGACAAATTGGTTATAATAGGCTGTCCGTGCAATCAGTTTATGGGGCAAGAACCCGGTTCTGCCGAGGAAATAGCACAGTTTTGTTCTTCTACCTATGATGTTTCATTTGCATTAACAGAAAAGCTAGACGTTTTGGGAGATAAGCAACATCCATTGTACAAATGGCTTACTCAAAAAACATGGAATGAAAAAGATGATTACAAAGTAACTTGGAATTTTAATAAGTTTTTAATTGATGAAAATGGCAAATTGATAGGATATTTTGGCTCAAGAACTAACCCAATGAGTGAAGATATTACTTCCTTGTTATAAGTTATAAGGGAAGTCAAAATTTGTTCTCAATCTTATTTTTAGCGAATACGAAGAATTGCGTATGGGATAAGTGTTTTTTTTACATTTATTTTGAACACTAATGATACGGATAGCAATTGCAGAAGATATAGGTCGCTTGGCGGAAACGCTTAAAAGCAAAATAGAATTACTACCAGATTTTAAGGTGGTGTTAATTGCCAACAATGGAAAAGATTTGATGGCTAAACTTGAAGAAAACCATAATGTTGATGTAATATTTATGGACATCAATATGCCACAAATGAATGGAATTGAAGCTACAGAGGTTGTATCCAATCGCTATCCCAAAATAAAGGTAGTTATCTCTTCTGTTTATGATGATGAAGACAACATTTTTGATGCAATTATAGCTGGAGCGACTGGATATTTGCTTAAAGATGACAAGCCTGAAGAAATACACAGGGCAATCTATCAAGTGTTGGATGGAGGAGTGCCTATGAGTGCTGCTATAGCTCGTAAATCTTTGAACCTTATTAAAAATGGGCGACCCAATCAAAAAAAGGAAGTAGATTATGGACTAACGAACCGTGAAATAGAGATTTTGGAACACCTAAGCAAAGGTTTGCAATATGATCAAATTGCGGACAACCTATTTATTAGCAAAGGCACTGTTAGAAAGCATGTAGAAAACATTTACCGCAAATTGCAAGTAAACAATAAGGTTGAAGCCATTCAAAAATTTAACCCTTAAAAATAACTAAATTTGCCCTTATGGGGCGAGTCATTTTCTTTTTAATCTTAGTTTGTTATACATTTAAGTTATCAGGCTTAAATATTGACAGCACTTTATCTATAGCTTTTCATGCCGATGTATATTATGGTTATGATTTTAATAACCCTACATCCAATAAACGATTGGGTTTTTTGTACAATCATAACCGCCACAATGAGTTTAACCTTAATCTAGCCTTGCTTTCAATAAAATATCAAGACAAAAGAGTAAGAAGCAACTTTGCCCTACAAGCTGGCACTTATGCCATTGACAACTATGCTGATGAAAAAAGCGCCTGGCGCAATATTTATGAAGCAAATGTTGGTATTGCCATTGATAAAAACAAAAAACTTTGGTTTGATGCAGGGCTATTGCCCAGTTATTTGGGTGCAGAAACAGCCATTTCTTCAAAAAACTTAACACTAAGTCGATCATTGTGTGCGGAAAACTCGCCTTACTATTTAACGGGTGCGCAATTAACTTATCAAGCTAATAAAAAGTGGTTGTTTAGGGTTAATGTTAACAATGGTTGGCAGCGCATATCTAAAAGGAGCAAATTAGATTTGCCAGCTATAGGTTTTCAAGCGCAATATGAAAACAATAATGTGCTTATTAATTATGGAAACTATATTGGAACCGAGCAATACCCTTTTCACAAAAGAACAAGGTTTTTTAACAACTTTTACATTCAAGGGCAGCATAAAAAATTAAAATATCTTGTGGGTACAGATGTCGGAATTGAGCAATATCAGGGAAGCTTTTATCATTATTTCTATCCATGGTGCACCCCGTATGGTGTTTTATCTTATCAAGTTGGAGATAACCAGAGAATTGCCATGCGAGTAGAACAATATAGTGACATCAATAATGTAATTATCAGTACACCCAAAAATAAATCCTTTAATGTTTTTGGGTTTTCACTAAACTATGATAAGCAGTTTGATAAAAAGGTTTTATTAAGACTTGAAGCAAAATACTACAACGCAACCAATCCCATATTTTTTGAAGGGAACAATTCATTGTCCAATCAAAATTTTTCTCTTTTGGCATCAATGGCATTTACATTGGATTAGTATGGCTTAACCAATTTTTCAGATAAAATATAATTAAACTTTATATTTTAATGCTTTATCCTTAGGTTTGTAAGGTGGAGAAAGCACTCATTTTTTCGGCACCATCTGGCTCTGGCAAAACAACGGTAGTTAATCATTTATTGCAAATAATGCCTGATAAATTGGCGTTTTCAATATCTGCAACAACCAGAAAACCACGACCCAATGAGTTGGATGGCAGAGAATATTATTTTTTATCTGAAGCCGATTTTAACCAAAAATTAAAAGAAGGAGCTTTTGTAGAATATGAAATGGTTTATAAAGGATTGTTTTATGGGACACTGAAATCTGAGGTTCAAAGAATTTGGGATGCGCATAAATGTGTTGTTTTTGATGTGGATGTTAAAGGCGGATTAAATTTGAAAAAGCAATTTGGCAAAGTGAAGTCTAAATCAATTTTCTTAAAACCTCCGAGTATTGATATACTGATGGAGCGGCTAACCAAGCGCAGCACAGAGGTAGAGCATATCTTAAATGAACGCCTTTCCAAAGGAAAAGAGGAATTGACTTATGAGAACAAGTATGATATTGTTTTGGTAAATGACGTTCTAGAAGTGACGCTAGAAAAAGCAGAAAACATCGTTTTAGATTTTTTAGAATCATGAAAGTAGGGCTCTTTTTTGGGTCTTTTAACCCTATTCATATTGGGCATTTAATTATTGGCGAACAAATAAGAGATGCGGCCAATTTAGATGAAATATGGTTTGTTGTTAGTCCATTTAACCCTTTTAAAAACCAAAAAGACCTAGCACCAGCAGATTTAAGGCTGCAGTGGGCTAAACAGTCTCTCACAAACAATAAAACCTTAAAAGCATCGGATATAGAATTTAATTTACCTCAACCCTCTTATACCTTCCAAACTTTAAAAACGTTAAATAATCAGGATTGCGAGTTTCATTTAATTATGGGTTCAGACACCTTTTTATCTTTACCTCAATGGAAAAACGCCAGTTCTTTTATGCATAATTATCCCATTGAGATTTATGAAAGAGTAAATGCTTTGGTTTCAGATTTAACGGCAGTCCCCAAAGCAACTTTGCATAAATTTCCATTATTATCGATAAGCGCCACAACGATTAGAGAAAATATCCGAACCGGAAAGAGTGTTCGTTACATGGTTAGGGATGAAATATTGCAGGAAGTGCTCGATTATTACAAATGTTAAAAATATGGGATTTATAAATACTGCATCGCATTATTATCAATAATCACCTTTGCACCACATTTTATAGGAATATTAAGTTTATCATGACCACAAGGCATTCCGTAAAAAATGGGAATATTGTGCTTTTCTGCATAATACTGCATTATCCCTTCTGCATCTGACCCAAACGGAACGGTATTGTCATGCATATCTTTAAAAGAGCCCACTAAAATAGCCTTTAAATTATCCAGTTTGCCTGCTCTTGAAAAGGCATTCAGCATCCGGTCAATGTGGTATAAATATTCATCCAAATCTTCCAGAAAAAGTATTTTATCATCCCAATTCATTTCAGAGTTGCTACCCATTAAGCTGTAAAGCACGGATAAATTACCCCCAATTATTTCCCCTTTAATGCTCGGATGTTCGTCCATATCAGACTCTAAATAATATTCTATCGGTTCTCCTTTAAGCGCTTCTATCATGGCATGAAAAGATAAAATGGACTCCTCATCTGTTTCTGTTAAATGAATAGGCATGGTGGCGTGCATGGTCTGTATTCCCTGTTTATTGACATGTTGATGTATGGCAGTAACATCACTATAACCCACCAACCATTTAGGCTGTTGCAAGAGCAATTGCCAATTAACTAAATCTATAATTCTTGCTGCTCCATATCCTCCTCTAAAAAAAATAATGGCTTTTATTTCCTCATTTTGCAATGCCCAATTAAAATCCTCTGCCCTCTCTTTATCAGTACCTGCAAACTGATGATTTTGGTTTAAAATATTGGGGCCACAAACCACTTGGAAATTAAATTGTTTGAAAAATGCAATAGCCCTTTCAAGCATACTTTGTTCTATAAACCTAGAAGCCGCAATTAGGGCAATGGTATCACCTTCTTTAAGATAGGCTGGTGCAATCATATACTGGTAGTTTATAGTTTGGCATCATAGCCATAGTCTGCCTTAATTTCTGTTTTGGATTTTTGCAATACTTTTACTTGCATTTTTATATCAGTGTCGGGTCTGTCATTGGCATTTTTAGGTTGAATTACAACCGAGTCAATTACATTTTGCCCTTTCATAACCATACCAAAAACAGTGTAGTTGTTGTTTAATTGTGCTGTTCCGCTAGTGCTATGGCAAATATAAAACTGACTGCCGCTGCTAGCCTTTGTTGGATTGTTGGTTCTGGCAGCTCCCAGTGCACCCCGCTCATGTTTAATGCTATCCCTAATTTCTGCAGGAATAGTATATCCTGGCCCTCCTTGACCATCATTGTTGGGGTCAGTATCTTTGCTATTGGGGTCTCCTCCTTGTATCATAAAGTCACTGATAATTCTGTGAAAAGTAGTGTTGTTGTAATATCCTTCTTTTGCCAATTTTAAAAAGTTATCTCGGTGCAATGGTGTGGCTTTGTAAAGCCAAATATACATATCGCCATAAGTTGTACTAATTTGTACGATGTCTTCTTTAGGTTCTGGTGGAATTTCCTCTGGTATCACATCTTTTTTCTTGCAAGCTGCTATGGATACCAACAGGCAAATTAAGTATAAATAGACTTTCTTCATTTCACAAAAATAGATTAAAATTTATAATCCCTACAATTTTAAATATCGATACATTTATTGTTGGCAGCAAACACGCGATATGACCAATCGTTATTATAAATTACTTATCCTGAAATACCGCTTACAACAAACCTTGTTTCTTTTTGCTGCTTTTTGCTAAGGGGTTAAAATCAATACAAAGGTTTAGCCAATAGCCCAAATCTTCATCCGTATCAAAACCTGTGGGAGCTACAAAAACATATCCTTTCATGGGTCGCCCAGTAAAGTCCATGGGCATGCAACCATTTTTCTTCATAGCATTATCATAAGCACTTTCACCTATCCGCGCCATTAACAATTCCATATTGTGTTTTTTGTTAAACATCAAACCACAAAGCATTTTGTCATCCATCATGTAACACAAACCACCCATCATATTTTTGGTAAAAAAAGGAATGTATTTTTCTTGTAAAATGCGGTTTATTCGTTCTGCTAGGTATTTGTCATACGCCATGGATTTTCAAAAGTAGGGTTTTATTTTATAATGGTATAATTTATGCTGCTGTTTATGCGTTAAGTTATAAAGCAGCACCATGATAAGAATAGCATTTGCCATATTGTTTACAGCCATTATCCTAACCGCTTGCGGAGGTCCAAAAAAATGTAATGGCAAAAAAGGAACAAGAGTAGAAATGGGAAGGATGTAAAAGATAATTGTTAATGGTTAATTTTGAATGTTGAGTTTTTCTCCTGTTTTCCGCACCCTTTCTAAATAATCCTCTATAGCCCTTGATTTTATTGAATTTTCGTTTTAAAACTGGGTGTTGCACTAAAATTCAAATATTAAATTCTCAGAGCTTTCAAATCAGATTTGAAGTGAAGTCATTTTTAGACTTTTTTCTTTTTTGAATTTATTTTTGAGTGTTGCAAAGCTGAAAACAAGAAATAGGAAGGATGTAAAGGAGAATGCTTAATTTTGAATGTTGAGTTTTTCTGTCCGTTCATTATGAGATGTTAGAACATTCTGTCCATTGCGTTCCGACACATCGGAAGTTACGCAAGTGTCTCTGCTAACTATTTATCATAATTTCAACAATAAGTTTGCTTCTCTCGACCTCATTCGGAACCTCGCTTCTCATTTTCATCGGAAAGCGGTTCGTTTTGAAAAACATCAATAATTAAAAACACATCATTTTTCAATTACCTAAGTACCGTTACAGTGCCATCTAAATTAATAACCTTATCAAAAATATCGGTGATATAAACCGCATAAACATAAACACCCTCGGTTTCAGGTTTCCACCTATCGTTAGGATTGTTGCTACTAAATACCTTTTCGCCCCAACGTGAGTATACTTCCATTTTATAGGTTTTTATAAACCGTGCAGAGGCAGTGCCAAAATCGTCATTTAAACCATCTGCATTGGCGGTAATTGCATTGGGAAATACAAATTTAATCTCGGGGAAAACAGCCAATATTTTATCTACGGTATCGCTACAACCTTTGTCATTAGTGGCAATTAGGTTTACATGCAACATCCCTGTATCGGTAAACTGAATTACAGGGTTTTCTGTTTGGTAATAGCCCCCTTTTTCTGCAAACCAAGTATAATTATTGGCAAATGAACTTTTGTTTTGCATGGCAAAATACAAATAAGGGGGGTTGTAATCTGTTCTTTGATACGCAAAATCTGCTTTGGGCAAACTGTGCACCATTGCTATTGTATCTGCCAAATATATACACTCAAATTCATCCGTAAATTGCAAGGCAATAGGTTTACTGCCTGCTTGTTTAAAAGTATATTGGGTGTTTAATTGTTGGTTTCCGTTTTCTGTAAACAATTGATTGTCTAATGTCCATTGGTATTGATAATTGCCTGCCTGAACGATGGCAAAACCTATTTCCGTTTCTTGACCCAAGCAAACCTCATTTATTTGGCTAAAAGAATATTCTGGTTTTTCTAATACCCTAAAACTTGCCCTTGCACTATCTTCACAACCATTTATATCTTTTACATATAAATTAATGAAATGATTGCCAGCATTAGAATAGTTTTTTTCTACCATATTAAAAGCACCCGTAAAATTACTAATCCAACCCTCATCATCTGTAAGGCGTTGAATATTGGTACTAAACGGAGCAATAATGGTGGAGTTAATAGTTAAAGCACCGGCATTGCCACAGAGTATCGAATCACTTAAACTCAGACTCGCTTTTGGGTTTTGCCATAAAACTATCACTTGTTTTGCAGTATCTGTGCAACCAAAATCATTTGCTGAAACCAAGGCAATTTCATAATTACCATACAAAGCATATTGATGACTAGCGTTGTTTATTAAAGCTTCTTGGGTGTTATCTCCCCAAAAAACTTGCTCATTATTACCATTAGGATTTAGGGCATTGATTGTTATTTCATGGTTATTAAAACAAGCGGACAAAGCGGAAAGGGATAATGCTGCTTTGGGATGTGCTACAACATTAGCAATAATTTGAGCCGTATCTGCACAACGAAATTCTCCTGTTGCAATGTGCATGATATTTTTTTGCCCTGTTGCAGCATAATTATGAGTGTTTTGGGTATCTTTACTACCGCCTTGCTCCCAAATAGTGCTGCTGCTCAAACTATCGGCATTGCCTTGATATTGGGTATTTTTATTTAAAACAAAACTATTGCTGCGCAAACAAGCACTGTCTTTTACCAAGGTAGCATTTACTTTGGGGCGTGCATACGTTTGGGTATAAAAACTATCTGTAGTGGTGCAGCCAAATTGGTTTACACTGGTTAAGCCAAAGAGCTTAGGTTGTGTATTGCCCTCAAAAGATAAGGAAAGCGTTGCTTCTCCTGCCATTACTTTTTGGCTATCTAAGCCATTGTTCCATTTTAGGGTAAAAACCGCTAAGTTGTAGGTTGTGTCTGCTGCTGAAAGTGCAAAAGGCTCACAACCCTGAAACAAGGCTGTGTTATTAAACTGAATGCTTTGCGCAGTTAGCCCAATAGTATTTACCACAATCTTCTGTATAGGCTTAGGATTAAATATACTTTTAAAACTATCATTAATAATAGTTTGGCAACCATTATTGCTTTTGGCAATGGTTTTTAAAGGATATTGTTGTTCTTTAAAATAAATGTGCTGGCTGTTATAAAACGTATCTGCCGCAACATTGGTTTCTTGCAACCCATCGCCCCAAAAGTGTTGTATAGAATCTGTATAAGTTAAATTGAAATTGTATTGAAGGGTATCTGCATAGCAAGCTTTGCTATCTGTTAGGGTAGCCAAATTAATTTTTGGTGCAATGGTTATAGCAATGTTATCTGCATATTGTTGTTTTCTATCGCAGGTAGCGTGAAAGCTTTTTAAGCTAACCGCATAAGTGCCATCTTTTAAATAGCGATGCTTAACCTGCATGTTTTTTTTGATGTTGGGTGGCAGAAAAACCGTAGAATCTCCATCTCCAAAATACCACACCAATTTGTAAAAAGTGGTATCTCCGTAATAATTAAACGTTGCCGTATCTTGGCATACCCCATTGTTTAAGTCTCTGTTAAAATAAAGGGGTTTATCGGTGTTGTAGGTGTTGGGGAGATCCCAAATGCGTAAATAAACACTTACATTATTTAGTGATCTTCTTTTCTCTTGAAGTAAGGTGTCAATATATATTACATCGGCTTGTGTACCCAGTTTATTGGGATGTTTTATTCTATACAATGACGAAGCTAAACAAGCTACCATTTCTCCTTTTGGTGTTTTTTGAATGCCCCAGTTTAAAGATTTAATTTGGGCAGGAAGATTATATCTGTTCAAGCTAAATGCTATGGTTTGCTTTAGTGTGTGCTTATCAATTTGAGTTAAACGGTATAATTCTAAGGCATTGTATTCTGTATAGTTAAACCAATTGTCAAAAATAGCATAGACCAATGAATCATTGGGTGAATATTGAGCATTGCGCAAAATCAATCCTCCATCATAATCATGATGTTTTAAAATGGCTTTAGGATTACTAAATTTACCTGTCTTGTTATCAAAATCATATTCTACAATGGTACCTAAAGAAGTTTGATACTCCTGTATATTAACGCACAACATCTTATTAAACCCATTCGCCATTTTTATATAACCTACTTGGCGCTTTTCCTTTTCTGTGGCAAAATTATCAAATGTTTGGGTTAGAACAGCGCTTTTTATTGCATTCATATCAAATCCATTTCCATCGATTAAAAAAGCACTGATACTGGTTTCGCTTGTGGGCGCAATGAGCCATATTGCGGTATCATTGATATGCTTAGCCCAAGCCAAATTAGTACTTGGATATTTTATACTGTTTAATAGAGAATCTTTAAAAAGCACTTCACCCAAGCCACCATCACCATTCATATCAATTAAAGCAAAAAACAATCCTGTGCTATCTTCAGGGTGGATGCCACCATATTGGATGTTTGAATAGATAAAGTAATATAGTGTGCCACTTAATGGAATTGGGATAATCAAACAGTTGGTTGAAATATCTGCATTGTTTCTGCCTGATGTAATCAGCCTACCATTCAGCATTTGTTTATGGTTTTTGTTGAGAACAACATTACCATTACTATAAAACAGTAAATTGCCGTTGCAATCACTTATTGTACTACTATAACCCGGTTTATACTTGTAATCAGCAGTATCATTGATCGCTGTTTTAATCAACTTTATACTATCTCCATTAAAATTAAGCCCTTGCTCTATACCAAAGGCCCAATTGTTGTTAAACTGGGCTTGGGTGCTTTGTCTAATAAAAACAGCCAAGCCTATAAGTAAAATATAAAATTTTATTTTTCCTAAAAACAAGCAAAGCACAGAGACATATTTGGTCCCTGTGCTTTGCATTGATTTATTTAGGTTTAGTGTCATTTTAACATTTTTACTACTTTGTCTGTATGCAGTATTTTATCTCTATCATAAACTTGCAGCAAGTACATACCCGCAGCTAGATTGTTCAAATTTACAACTATTTTATCCACATTTGCAAGGTTGGGAGATGATTGATAAATTAACTTACCATTCAAATCTACAACTTGTATGTTAATTTGGGCATCTACGGAGGTGTTTTTTACCTCAATAATCATTTGATTGTCAAATGGATTAGGATAGTTAATCACCTTAACTTTCGTTAAAATATCATTCATTTCTTCCTTTTCATCTTCAATATCAACATTAGAAATAATAGAATTTGATCGCCTTCCAGTGCAGCCATTACCACTTCCTTGAGAAGTAGCAAAACATAGATTAGTGTAGTTTGAATTGTCAATTAAAACTCCGTCTAAAATTGTATTGTTAAGCACTCCATAAGGATTCTCATTAGTTACTGGGTTATCAAAATAATAAATAGACCCAAACCCTGTAACACAAGCGTTCCAATTGTTAACATTGTTAAAGCTATTGCCAGATTGAAAACTAAAACTACCTTGTGTTAAATACTTCCCAGTCCCAACCCAACCGTAATCTCCATTGTTAAAGGTATTGCAACCCACGTTTACATACACTGTTTGTGTGCTGCTATTTTGGTAAGGTGCTACAGCGGTGGCAGGGTTTTCTTTTGTTGCTGTTACTAAACCGTAGGTGCAAGATTCAAACCTGTTTTTTTCAATGCTACTTACTGTCAATGGGGTGTTGGTGTTTTGATAAAATTGTATGCCAGACTCTGCTCCTTCAATCAGGTTATTGTTAACCGAGGCAGCAGTATTGTTAATCAATACAATTCCATTTTTTGTCCATGCAGAGCGGGTGGTAAAACCAAATTGTGCTGTTTTTAACTTAAACTCAAACGTGTTGGTGTTTACATTGTTGTTTGTTCCGCTGATGAGGGTTATGCCACTGTTTAAAAAGCCATTATCACTGTTGCCATTGATATTTAATTGTGTGCAATTGTGCACCTGAATAGCTTTAATATCAAAAGCATTGTTGGTGTTTAAGGTGGTAAATGTATTGTTATTAGCAGATACTCCTGTGCAATTTTCTAAAAATACCATTGGGTTGTCGCTACCTGTATAGGCTCCTATATGGTTTCCTGTGCAATTAGACCCCTGCTGATTTAACTCACCAAAGGTATTATTGGTAGCAGTTCCTGTTGCATTAGAGATATAAATATGCCTGTTGTTATTACCAAATTTACTGTTGGTTACCGTTATATCCGAACCGCTTGCGGAGGTCCAAAAAAATGTAATGGCAAAAAAGGAACAAGAGTAGAAATGGGAAGGATGTAAAAGATAATTGTTAATGCTTAATTTTGAATGTTGAGTTTTTCTCCTGTTTTCCGCACCCTTTCTAAATAATCCTCTATAGCCCTTGATTTTATTGAATTTTCGTTTTAAAACTGGGTGTTGCACTAAAATTCAAATATTAAATTCTCAGAGCTTTCAAATCAGATTTGAAGTGAAGTCATTTTTAGACTTTTTTCTTTTTTGAATTTATTTTTGAGTGTTGCAAAGCTGAAAACAAGAAATAGGAAGGATGTAAAGGAGAATGCTTAATTTTGAATGTTGAGTTTTTCTGTCCGTTCATTATGAGATGTTAGAACATTCTGTCCATTGCGTTCCGACACATCGGAAGTTACGCAAGTGTCTCTGCTAACTATTTATCATAATTTCAACAGTAAGTTTGCTTCTCTCGACCTCATTCGGAACCTCACTTCTCATTTTCATCGGAAAGCGGTTCGTTTTGAGGAAATGAAAAACCAGGACACAACCGAATTGAAAATTCAACATTAACAATTTTACATTCAACATTAAAATGCTCCAAACCCTATACTGCCATTATAATTACCACAAAGCCATCAATTTAGGCACAGTATTTGAAGCAACAAACGTTTAAAATAAATTTAACAATATGAAAAAAACCTTAACCGCCCTCGCCCTTTGTGCATTTGGCTTAGCACAGTTTTCTGCCAATGCGCAGGAGTATGATTTGAATAAATATAAATATCGGTTTCAACAATACCGCGGCTTAACTGGCGGATTTAGATTGGATGGTGATGGTGATTTAAGTACCACCAAATACTCAGACAACGACACCATTCCTGAATACTCTAATATCCAAGACTATAATACACGGGGATTTGATTATCGATTTAATTTAAATTATTTTACTAATATTAGCCTAGATAATCTACAAAGGGGAACAAGTCTTACTTTAAACAGCAGTGCAGAATTTGGCCAAAATGGAAGTGGTCGTAAACTAAATGATAGTTTACTAAACAGTAGTTACAATAAATATTCCAGTTACCAGCAAAGCCTAGATTTTAATCAATTTAACCGATTTTATAAACCCAACAATTCCTTTACTTACCTAGAATATGGCGCTAGGGCTAGAATTGATGGTGCTAGAAATTTTAACAATGAATCAAAACCAGGAGATACCAAAAACAATCAAAATAGGAATCAAATAGGTGCTAATTTAAACATTGGAAAAGGAAAGGGAAGAATAGAGAATGTATCTGATGCTGTTTTAGCGATGTTTATCATCAAAGACTTACAGAAAAAGGGAGGTTTGGGTAAACTAACAGATGCTCAAACGGAGTTGATAGCACAAGGCATTACCACCGCCAGAAACAGGCGTTTTATTGATTTTAGGTTTAGAACTATTGACCAAATTGCGCTATTAGACAGTTTTTTTACGGCTGCAGGAGCAAAACCACCCAATGATTTAATTTATTACACCACTTTGTATGACAACTGGTTTTATGCTACTGAATTTTCAAGAGGAACTGGCAAGCGGTTTACTTACTACCTGTCTAATGAAGCAGGATACTCAGCACAACAAGGTACAAGAGAAAACTCCATTGGAACTGATTATAATTACCAGAAATATACGGGCACGAGTTTATTTAACGCAATCAATTTAGACTACATAAATAGTAAACAGCTTAATCTCTACCACGAAAGAAGTTTTAGCATCAGTATAAAATCGGGTTTAAATCATAGAACCTCAATTAATGAATTCAAAGATAGCCTAAACCTTGCCCGTCCATACTCTGAAAATAGCTCAAAAAGCAAAGATGGGGATGCTATAAATTCTTCTATTTCTGGAGTTTATTCTCATCTTTATCAACCCAATACGCGTACATATCTTAGATGGAGCGTTGAGGGATATTACCAACAAAACAACAGTATGTTGGGTTTAAGAACCGCTAATCCTACCAAAGAAAATAACATCGCTCAATTATTATCCAGTCGTTTTAATTTAGATTTCTTTCACTTTTTCTCTCCAAGGTTATCAGTTTATGGCGCAGCAGGCGTTAATGCCTATGCAAACCTGAATACCGAAAAAAGAGAAATTGCCTACGCACCTAACAACTTGTTTAATTTTAAGTCTAATAATAATGGGATTACTGGAGGCGTTACCCTTTCAGCAGGATTGAATTATGCTTTGTTTTAGGGCTTTGGTTAAGTCCTCTTTTTTATTGTAAAAAAGGTTTTATCCATTTTGTGTTCTATATCGGGGTCTAGGTTATAAGCCCTTAATGATAAACGATAAGCAGCCACCAACCGCTCATTTACCGACTTTGCCAACCAAAATTTTTTGTTGTCGTTGGCCTCTTTGTGGCTTTGTTTTACAAATATGGTTTTATCTAATTTATCCATAATGGTTATTGGTTTTCTAAGTTTTCGATGTCATTGAGGTCTTTAAACCTACCTGCTGCTTTTTTGGCATTGATTAGATGCTGATAATTAATCACATTAATTTTAAAACCTTGTGAATCGTCCATATTTGAAACAGCAAAAGACTCTTCAAAGTTTATCCCTTTTACTTGCGTTAAAATATCAATGCTAACTGGAGGTCTTCCAAAACTAAACACATCTGCTTGGATAGGGTCTATAAATTGGTCTTCGCCTATTGCATCTATTGGTAATCCAAATTTTGCAAATGCCATTGACAATTTTTTATAGTTTTCTTTTGTCGGGTTTACCCAAATATCTAGGTCTCCTGTTGTTCTATAGTAGCCATAAATAATAACAGCATAACCGCCTACCAGCAAGTAATCAACCCTAAATAAATTTAGAGTTTCTATAAAGTCTTTAAAATCAGGATTAAACAAATTACCCATCATGCAAATATAAGCGGTCTGAAACATTCTTGCAAGAATTGAGTCTAGGATTGAAATACCTTTATTGTCTAGGTATTATGCCTGCTAATTTATGAATGCCGATGCTTTCTAAAATGTCGCCACTAAGTGGCTAATAGAAATTGATTTTATCAATTTCTATTAAGGTTTAGCTCCTACAGAGCTGAATCCAAAACTAAGGATTAAAAACCGCATCATTCAGCATATCAATGGCAATAGCTGGTTTTTGAGAAAGCACAATCACATTTTTTAAGAGCGTATATTCCACTTCAAATTTAGGTATATTGATGCTCAGATTTTCTATAGATTTATGGAAATAGAATACATTGGCTTTGGCATTTTTATTAATGCTGAGTTGGGTTCTTGTTGAAATGTTCAGTTTGCCTATTCTCTCAATAACGAAAGTGGTATCCTTTTTAAAATTATCAGATTTTTCCTTATTCAAACCTAAATACAAACTGTCCTCATGCCGTATAACTTCCTTTAATAAAAACAACCCTCTAAAAGTTTTGTAATCTACTTCATCAGTTGTTTTGCTGATGGTATTCAATAGCTGATTTGAAGCATTGTATTTTTTAATAATGGCATTGTTTATTGTGTAATAATTGATTTCTTTGGTGTCGATATTCTTCATTAAAAGCACAATACTGTCCTTATTTTCTTGACAAACAATGTGATATTTTCCTTTGTATAATTCACTTAATGAAACTGAATAATAGGAGACTTTGCTTTTACCTGCCTCCATGTTATCTGCCATGCCCAAAACTCCTTGAGATAATAACAACATGATTATTATGGTTTTAATGCTTACAAAAATTGCTTTCATATTGGTGATAACGAATATTTTTAAAGATTATTGGAATTGCCCTCTTTTGAAAATAGGTAGTTATGGCTTTTGTTGTTCAGCATCAATTATGTATTTGATTTCTTTTTCTAGCTGAGGTATAATATCCTCAACAACGCCCCAAACCGCCCATAAATCAACTCCAATATAATCATGGATTAATTTATCTCGCATTCCTGCAATTTTTTTCCATTCAATTTCAGGATATTTATCTCTCAACTTTGAATTTAAATGCTTGGTTGCCTCACCAATAATTTCAAAATTTCTTATAACAGCATCTTGAATTAGGCTATTGTTTAAAAACCCCTTTTCATCAATACCTTTTGTATATTCCCTAATTCTAGCAATACATTCATGAATATGGTTCAGATAAATAAGGGGGTCTTTTTCCATCATATTATTCTAATCAAATCCTTTTCAATATACGGTTTTAGCTTTTCATTAACTGATTTAAGGGTAACCAAATCTACTTTTATCCCCAACATTTCGCTTAGTTCCTGCTCCAGTCCTATTAACTCTATTAAATTGATGCGTTTCTGAGAATCTATTAAAATGTCAATATCACTCGATAGTTTTTCCTCATTTCTAGCATAAGAGCCAAATACTCCAATCAATGATGGCTTATACTTGTTTAAAATTTCCTTGATGGACTCTTTTTGCTGAAAACTTAACATACTACAAATATACGTTTTTTGTTTTTAAATGTTAATGGCCATAGATTTTTGAATCTAATACCCTTTTGGTACAAGAAAATTTTTAAGATAATTCCTAAACATTTTGGCTGCGAGGTGAGAAACACCACGCAGGTAGAAGCAGCCTTTCTTAAAAGCCGCTAGGCAGGGTGTTCCGCCTTTATCTAAAATCAAATGAATAATAAATTTCTTCATCCGCAATATTGTAATCACGGTCATGCACAATATACAAATTTGCACTGTCATAATTCCATACCCATAGGTTCCCAGAATAAGGCGAATTAATAAAAAATTGTTTCTCTGTTTTTAGGATATTTTTCTTGAGAACAGGGTGATAAAAATACCAGCTTGAATCACGAAAATCATAGTTATATTTACCTTTGGTAAAAAAAACCGAATCTATTTTACCCCCAATAGTTACAATTTTATTAATAGAATCAAAGTCCAAAGTAACATCACCGTCATTAAATTTCTTTTCTGAACCCCAATTAGACCTCCTTGTTAAGTGCCAAACCTTTTTACTTATTTTGGGGATAGGCAATACCAATGGTGCTGTGGGTGCAACTGGAACTGGAACCGCAATCACCATAGAACCACTTTTACTTCTTTCTTTAGAACAAGAAAAACAAAGTATAATTCCAAAAAACAAAGTATAATATTTCATATATAACCAAGACACCAAAAAATTCAGGAATGTTGCCCAAAGGTGTTTATTACTTTTTGCAGTCGGGTCAGATGTACATCTGACTTCCAACCCGAATGTGCAGTACCAAGAAAAATGTTGGGATGATTGCTAAACATTTTGGCTGGTTGGTGGCGGAACACCAACCAGGGAAGAATCGACTTATTTACTTTTCAGGAGGTGAGTGTTTTTTAATAATTTCCTCACCTTTCTTAATTAAAATAGCCGCACTATCTCTAGCTAAATTACTTGCCTGTAACGTCTTTTTCAAGGAGAGATCGGCAATGATATCGTCATGTTTTTGATCACCACTTTTGTATTTTTCTATTGTTCCCATAAATGAACGTTGCAGTGAAGTCGGGTTCTTGTTTTTAAGTTCATCAACATGCATATAGAATTGTTCCAAATCAATTAGAGTATCGCCAAATGAGTCAAAAAGTTCGGATTTTTCAAGACCTCTATAGAGGTCGGAGTTTATCGGTGGGGAAGCTATTGTTTTTTCAATAAGTTGTTTTCTCTTTTTTAAGTCATCTTCATATACAGTTAAAATTTCAATTAAGTATTTGGACTGTTCAATCATTTGCTTTACATGCAGCAACATCATAAATAACAGTCCAATCAATCTTTTTTTCTTTTTTTTCTCTTCTGAAAATTTATCTTTAAAAAATGTAAAAAGTTGACTAAGAAAAGCACCTATTGCTAATGTAAAAACTATAGTCAACCAGTCCGCATATTGCGGTTCAGTTTTGGGTTCCTTTGGTAGTGGTTGTATTGTTGCTGTGGTTGTATCTTTTGAACCTATTTGAATAACTTTTGCGCTATCGACCGAAATGATTGCCCGAATAGTATCTGGTTTTAGTTGGTTTTTCATGTCATTAAGATACTTTTTTTCTTTGGAGTTTTGGCCAAATCGCTAAACTAATAATTAATCAACTCCTCTAACCTTTCATAAACCTTATCCGCATTGGGCAACATCTCTTTTTCTAAGTCCATGTTTAATGGGATAGCTGGTAAATTTGCCGAACCCATCGTTTGCACAGGCGCATCTAAATTTTCAAAGCAATTTTGAGATATTCTTCCGGCAATGGCTTCTGCAAAGCTGTTGCGCAAAGTTTCTTCGGTTAATACCAGTACTTTTCCATGCTTTTTGGTTTGGGCATAGATAGCTTCTTCATCTAAAGGATTGAGTGTGCGCAAATCTAAAATTTCTACCGAACCCTTTAACTTTTTAGCAGCAGCCAATGCCCAATATACACCCATGCCATAAGTAATAACTGCAACAGAATTTCCATCTTCCACTTGTTCATCATCGGCACTTAAAACCACCCTTGCCTTGCCTAAAGGGATCACATAATCCTCATCCGGTTCAGGCGTTTTTGCCTGCTCTGTTCCGGGCACTTTGCTCCAATACAATCCTTTGTGCTCAAACATCACTACAGGATTAGGGTCATAAAAGGCAGCTTTCATCAAGCCTTTCATATCCGCAGCGTTGCTTGGATAAACTACTTTAATTCCCTTTATCTGTAAAATACTGCTCTCAACTGTTCCACTGTGATAAGGACCACCGCCACCATAAGCCCCTGTTGGCACTCTAATAAGCGACTGTATAGGAAACTTGCCCATCGTTAGGTAACAGCTCTTAGAAAGCTCCGTAACCAATTGGTTTATGCCCGGCCAAATATAATCAGCAAACTGAATTTCTACCACGGGCTTACAACCCACTGCACTCATTCCTTGCGTTGATCCCACAATATATGCTTCTTGAATTGGGGTATTAAACACACGGTCTTGACCATATTTAGTCGCTAATGTGGCAGCTTCTCTAAAAACACCTCCCAATCTGATACCCACATCTTGTCCATACAACAAAGCTTCTGGATGGTTTCTTAATATTTCATCCATGGCAAAAAGTGCAGCGTCCACCATTACAATGGGCTCTCTACCTTCTGGCTCACGTTCTCCTTTTTCCTCGGTTATGGGTGTTGGAGCAAATTCATGTAGGTATAAACTTTCTGGCTCTGGGTCAGCTGATGCCACGGTTCTATCAAATTCTGTTTTAATAAAGGCAATTTCCTCATTGACAATTACACTTAAATCATCCTGGCTTAGCCCTAAATCTAACAAATAGTTTTTTAGTATCGGTAGCGGATCTTCTTCTTTATCTTCCTCCAAATCATCTCTATACCACTCTGAACGCACTCCACTGGTGTGATGACCAAGTAAGGGTACTTTGGCATGCAATAGCATAGGCTTTCTATTGCTACGCACATATTCAACTGCTTTGGCAACATCCTCAAAAGATTTTACAAAATCATTGCCTTCCGTTCTAGCTCTTTTTAATCCCTTAAATCCTGCCGCATATTCATACGCATCCATGGCACGCATTTCATCCCCAGAGGCAGAAATACCCCAATCATTATCCTGTATTAAATATAAAATGGGTAACTCATGCAGCACCGCCATTTGAAACGCCTCTGCCACTTCGCCTTCTGTTACAGAGCCATCGCCCAGTGAACACAGAACAATAGGCAAAGGCACTTCTGACATTAAATTTTGCGACTCTTTGTACTTAATTCCATGCGCTGCACCCGTAGCAGGAATTGTTTGCATGCCCGTTGCACTGCTCTGATGAGGCATTTTAGGCATATCATCTCTATTCAAGCTTGGGTGTGCATAATACGTGCGTCCACCAGAAAATGGATCATCAGCCTTTGCCAATAATTGGCACATTAATTCATAGGGTTCCAAACCCATTGCAAGCAAAATGCTTTCATCTCTATAATAAGGATAAGCAAAATCTTGCGGTAACAATTGCATTCCCATAGCCAACTGTATAGCCTCATGCCCTTTGCTTGTGCTATGCACATATTTGGTAATCGGTCGGTTTTCTTCATAAATAGCTGCCATTGCCCTAGCCCTACTCATCAACCTAAAAGCCATAAGTAATGTTTCTTTATCCACCTTTCCCTTTTGTTTTCCTTTTATCATTGTTTATTAAAGCCCTTTAAATTGGTGCAAAAAGCGTACATCATTCTGAAACATCTGTCGTATATCCTTGATACCATATCGCAACATGGCTAATCTATCTATTCCTAAACCAAAAGCGTATCCCGAATATTTTTCTGGGTCAATTCCACAGTTAATTAAAACATTTGGGTCTAACATACCGCAACCTAAAACTTCCAGCCAACCGGTACCTTTGGTAAGTCTATAGTCGCTTTCTGTTTCCGTACCCAAATAGATATCCATTTCTGCACTCGGCTCTGTAAAAGGGAAATAGGAAGCTCTGAAACGTATTTCTCTTTCCCCAAAAAGTTTTGATACAAAATGGTACAAGGTCTGTTTCATATCGGCAAAGGTACTTTCCTCATCAATAACCAAACCTTCTATTTGATGAAAAAAACTATTGGAACGTGCACTCACCGCTTCATTTCTATAAACCCTGCCTGGAGCAATAATTCTTATTGGCGGTTTATTATTTTCCATAACCCTTACTTGTACAGAACTGGTATGTGTCCGCAAAGCATATTCCTTATCTACAAAAAAAGTGTCTTGCATATCTCTTGCAGGATGATCTGGCGGAAAATTTAAAGCACTAAAGTTATGCCAATCATCCTCAATTTCAGGACCTTCTGAAACCACAAATCCCAACTGATCAAAAATTCCAATAATTTCATTTTGAATGATACTAATCGGATGCTGACTGCCAATTTCAATAGCATTAACGGTTACTGAATTATCCGCTAACGATTTAATTGTATTATCGTCATACAAATGTTTGTGTGACTCAAAGATACTTTCTAAACTCTGCTTAACCTCATTCAGTTTGCGCCCCAAAGTTTTTTTCTCTTCAACACTAAAATTTTTAAAATTATCAAAAATTGTTTGCAATGCAGATTTCTTTGAAAGAAACTTTAACCGAAAATTTTCTAATTCATCTTTGGTTTTGATTTGGTAATCTTTCGCTTTTTCTAAAATATCTTCTAACTCTTTTTGCATTTAATTTTCATTCGGGGCACAAACTTACAAAAGATTGTACAATTGTTAATCCTAAGCTTTGTCATCAACAAAGCATAAGTATTACTATAATTTAAAAAAGATAGTACTTATTATTATAGGCTGTTGATATGTGGATGATGAATTTTATACCCGCTTTTTTAAAATTTATTGTGGGTATGTTCATTATTATGTAGTTGATAATCAATAAATTAAAATTTAATTAACATAAATTTAATCAATGTTAATGATTGTTTTAAACGTGGGTAACTGTGTTTAAAAGCAGCCATTTTATCCACCGTAATCCACAACATTATTTTTTATTACTTATTTTTTTCATTCATCCACATATTAATTATCAATCAAGTACTATTTCCACATCCATTGCAGCACCAATGTCTATAACTTTAAGGTTATACACTACCTTTTCTCCTGTTTTACCATTCTTAGCATCGGCAGCATCATAAAAACCATTTGTATTTGCATCATCATACAAAATAAAAAAATAAGAGCCTTGAAACAGATTAAGGGTATCTTTTAGCTTAAAATCCAATTTTTCATAAAAATCATCATTAAATAGAATTCCTCTCAGATTTTGTTCATTTGTTGCAGGTATTTTAAATTTGATACTACTTTTACGCATATCACTTAATAAATTATAGGTATATAAGGTATCACCCAAATTATTTGTAATGGCTAATGTGGTATCTTTTTTTATTGGTTTAATTAACCATTCTTTATTTCCTGTTGATTTAAAAAACTGTGTGTCTAAAACAATTGTACTTTTCTTATTATTGATTTGATATAATTTTTGCCCGGAAACTAAGTTTTTAGTCTGACTAAGGACGATGCTGTCTGTTTGAGAAAAATCATAGACTGTATCTTTATTTATTTTCTCTTTGGTCGGATTAAAATAATTCAGTTTATATTGATTTATATTTTTATAAATAGATAACTCATTTTCCTTGCGTAAAAAATTATTACTCATGTAAGAGATATAAAATACAGAGTCTTTTTTATTATTGCTGTATAAGGGTGAACTAAGCATTGCATAGTCACTCGTATCCAACATATTGTTATTATTTACATCTTTAAAAGCAATTATTTGCGCCCCCTCATATTGCGGAATGTATTGAAGATTAAAATAACCATCCTTATTGGTTTTGGTAAAATTGTAATTATAAATATCGCTTTGGTTTTCTAAAATAATTTTGTCAAAATACAGTGCCACATAGGTATTATCAAAGGCACTATTGTTTTCAAAAAGATAGCCAATTTTTCCTTTTAAACTAAAGGTGTCTGCACCAACATTGTCAGCATATATAAAATCAGGCAGCACAATTCCTTCATTCAAATCTAGTATGCTGTTTCTAAAGTAAATAATTTGCTTAGCATTATTCTCATTCTCTAGCTTTATAGTAATCTTGTTTCTGTTAAATTGAATATCTGGCTTGGGATAAATGTTGCTAACAATATCACTGGTATTGGTTAATGTAATATTTTCGTCAAAAGATAGGATGATTTTGTTGCGGTTTTTTTCTGCCTTTTCAAGGTGTGGTGGTTGGTTGTCTTCTGGACCTCCAGAAATGCTTCTATCTCCTGTTAGGCAAGAGGACATAACAACACTTAGGGATATGATGGAAATAAGGAGTTTTACGGGAAACATAGCTATTTAGAAATATTGATTAAAAGTATACTTACATCTGCCGGAGAAACCCCAGATATGCGAGAGGCTTGACCGATGGAAGAAGGCCTTATTTGCTTAAGTTTTTCTTTTGCCTCTGAAGATAAGGCGCTAATGGTGCTGTAATCAAAATCTGGGTTAATTTTAAGGTTGTCAGAATTTTTTAGTTTTTCGGCCAGTTCATTTTCTTTGATAAGATAGGAGGCATATTTCATCATTATCTCAGCACCTAATATTTCTTCATTGGTGTATTTTTCTAAATCAATGAGGGTAGAAAAATCGGTAAGTTTTAATTGTGGTCTGAGAATAATTTTACGAGCCGAAGTATTTTGTGGTATAGCTGGAGTTTGTTTTTCTTCTAAGAGCGCATTTATTTCATTGGGTAAAATACTTCTGTCTTCAAACCAAGTAATCATTTCATGAATATGTGTTTGCTTTTTTTCCAAATTTCTCATTCGTTCTTTATCTGCCAAACCAATTTCAAATCCTTTTGGAGTTAATCTTTCATCTGCATTATCTTGCCTGAGCAACAAGCGATATTCCGCTCTGGAAGTGAACATTCTATACGGTTCATCCGTCCCTTTATTGATAAGGTCATCAATTAAAACACCAATATATGCTTCTGCTCTGTTGAGAACAAACTCAGGTTTATCAGTAATTTTTAAGTGGGCATTTATGCCTGCTACCAAACCTTGGCAAGCCGCTTCCTCATAGCCCGTGGTGCCATTTATTTGTCCTGCAAAATATAGGTTTTCTATGCCTTTGGTTTCTAATGTTAATTTAAGTTGAGTAGGATGAAAAAAGTCATATTCTATGGCGTATCCTGGACGAAACATTTTGGCATTTTCAAAACCAACTACTTGTTTTAAAGCCTTTTGTTGAATATTTGCAGGCAAGCTTGTTGAAAATCCATTGATGTAATATTCAACAGTATCCCAACCTTCGGGCTCCACAAATATTTGATGACGGTCTCTTTCTGCAAAACGGTTAATTTTATCTTCTATACTTGGGCAGTATCGTGGTCCGATACCTTGGATAGTTCCATTAAACATGGGAGAATCTTCAAAACCTTCGCGCAATATTTCATGGACATTGTTGTTGGTATAAGTGATATGACAACTTCTTTGCTTGGTTAAATTGGGTGTATTGCTGTAAGAAAATTTACCTGGGTTCTCGTCTCCTTTCTGTTCTTCAAGTAAGGAGAAATTGATGGTTCGTCCATCTACTCTAGGAGGCGTTCCTGTTTTCATTCTAGCATGGGTAAAACCCTCTGCGGATAATTGTTCTGCAAAACTTTTGGATGGTGCCTCGCCCATTCTTCCACCACGCATACTGTTTTTGCCAATGTGCATGTTGCCATTCATAAATGTTCCAGTTGTTAGGATAATGCTATTGGCATGGATGGTATGCCCCATTTTTGTAATGACCCCTTTAACTTGTTGTTTTTCAATTATTAAAGAATCCACCGCGTCTTGCCAAAAGGAAACATTATGATTTCCCTCTAGTGTCAGTCGCCAAGTTTCAGAAAACCTAAAACGATCACTTTGAGCACGCGGACTCCACATGGCCGCTCCTTTAGACATGTTAAGCATCCTAAATTGAATCATGGTTTGATCTGTAATAATCCCACTCATGCCACCCAAGGCGTCAATTTCACGAACTATTTGCCCTTTAGCAACACCGCCCATAGCAGGGTTGCAGCTCATTTTGGCTATGGTTTCCATGTTCATGGTTATCATCAGCACTTTACTCCCCATTTTTGCTGCGGCATAAGCGGCTTCGCAACCGGCATGCCCAGCACCTACAACAATGATGTCATAATTGTTAAATTCCACTGTGCAAAAATAAGGCTTTAAGTTTAATGATTGGTTCCACGTGGAACTTTATAATATTATTTATTGGCTTCATCTATGATTAGTTTCAAATACTTGTCTTCTTGCTGCGTCATTTCTGTTTTGAGTTTTGTTGTTTTGTCATCAAAACCGATCAAATGTAAACAGCCATGGATTATAATTCTTGCCAATTCGTTTTCAAATGGAACATTGTTAGTGTTCGCATTTTCTTCAATTCTCTCGAGTGAAATTAATAGTTCAGCCTCAATTTTCTCTGCAGTATTTTCGTAGTGGTAAGTAATAATATCCGTGTAATAGTCATGATTTAAGGATTGCTTATTCATTTCTAAAATGTACTTGTCGGAGCAGGTGGCAATAGTTATTTCTTTTTTGATGTTTTGAATAACGGCATTCACGCATTTTTTTACCATTGCATGATGTGTTTTTTTCAATGGCATATCTACTGTTGTAATTGAAATCATTCTATAATTATTATTTTACCACTAACACTTTGTTTCCTTTTTTTCTTTCCAAAAATTACACCATAGTAAATATACACCCCAGGAAGCACTTCGTCTTCCTTATATTTCCCGTTCCATTCTCTTTGGTTGTTGTTTATCTCAAAAAGCTTTTCTCCCCATCGATTGAATATAGAAATATTAGTTTTGTTCCAATCGATGCCTGTACCGTATACGCCAAATTTACTTGCTCCTCCTGTTCCTCCAGAGCCACTCAGTTTAAGTCCGTTTGGAATGTAGAATACCAAGGGTAGATTAATGCAAATTGTATTAGAAATAGAAGTGTCGCCCAATTCGTTAAGGCTAATAACTCTGTAGCAAATTGCAGTATCATTGGGGTCAATTTGCAAATGAAAACTATCAATATTGGCATTTTCAACAGATTTGTCGTTCCACGTGGAACTAAAAAGCTGAATGGTATTATTTTGATTTGTTCCAATATTGAACTTAAAAGGGTTGTACAAAAGCGTTTTGTCGTTCAAATTCGACACGAATATACTTTCTGTTAAAGTAGTGCTGCCAATGTTTCGGTCACAAGAGTCAATTAAAAACAGTTGATAAAAATAACCTTGTTCTGTTGTGCTAACATTATCCAAATAGTAATTGATGCCTTCTGAAACAGAAACGCTGCCGATATTAACCATTTGTGAGGGGCTTTTCCCTCTAAATATGTTTGCAGCCTTTACCTCTTGGCATTGGCTACAAATCCATTTTAAGCGCATGGACAATTCATCGGCCACTGCTAAACTTATAATTTCTGTATTGCTAGGATAGATAAATGGTTTTATAGAAACGCAAACCCTGTTGGAGGAGCTAGTAAAATTGCTGCCTGATTTCTTTGACCGAATATAAAAGCAATAATTAGTGCCATCTTTAATATTGCCAAATTTATAGGAGGGTGAACTGGTGCTGTCGGTTAAACTATAGCTCGAACCATTTTCACTGGTATAAATGTAGTATTTCGAAGTTACCCAACCAATATAAGCTGACCAATTGAGGTCAATAGTTCTTTCGCAATAATTTAGTTTTGCGTTTAAAAACATAGTTACATGTGGGCTGGAAATAATAGAGGAAATGCCACAGCTATCATAGGTATTGAAAGAATAGGATAATGGTCCAGTTTGTGGATTGCTGTTTGGGTCGGTAAAATCTTCTGTTCTTTGATCTGAAATTTTAATGTTGTTGCCCCCTGTTTGTTTAAAAACGGCATATCCCTTATAATCAGGACTTGGGTTCTGTTGCCAACCGATAACAACCTTTTGGCTAGGCAAATCAACACTTACAGAGTCCATGGGTTGTGCAAATGGTGGCTCTAGGTCTGTGAAAACGGTATCAGAATACAACACAGTAACACCATCACATTGAGTATAGAAAGCAATGAAATACTGCCTCTTTTTGAAATCGGGTTGCTTAAAACTGATAGTGTTTGTTGTCATTACAGCACTACTATACTTTAAGGTAAAAGGGTCTGTAATGTTTAGGCGCTCGTAAACCTCAATTTTTGAAAATGTTCCACATGGATTGCTCAAGTCGGAAAACGATAAATTGATGCTTGAGTCAGTGATGTCAAGGCAAATGCGTCTTATTTTTATGGGTCCATTGTAAGCTGAAACCGAAATAGTAGGCGCAAAGAAAATACCCATAAGGGCATACCTTAAAAATAATTGTAAAAAACGGTATGGTTTTAAAGCTATCACCCTATTGTATAGACCCTGTTACAACGAAAAAAGTTGTCTGTTATTACCTTTCTGGACCACAAGTTACGAAAATAAAATTTTCAAAAAGAATGTGAGATTGTGCAATTGCAATCATTTCATCTATGGTGCAGGCTTTTATACTCTCAAAATATGCATGGTGGTAGGTGTTGGGGAGGTTTTGAAGATACACCAGCTTTGATTTGTCTAAGATTGCAAAGGTGTCATCAAAAGATTTAGCAATATTACCTAAAAGATAATTTTTTGCTTTCTCAAAAAGGCCCTTTTCAAAAGTGCCACTGTGCAATGCTTGAAGTTCAGATTTTATAGCATCGATTACAATATTAATATGATTGCTTTTGATATCACCTTGAATATTGATGGTTCCAAATAGCTCACCGGCACTCAAAGAACTGCTTATGCCATAGGTTAAACCCTTGTCTTCCCTAATATTTTTCATTAAAAGCGAACCAAAAAACCCTCCAAAAACAGCATTCGCCAATTGTAGTTTAGGATAATCAATATGTTTTCTTCCAATGCCAATAGACTTGCCACGGATGGAAGTTTGGATGGTTTCAGATTTATATATATGCTCATATCGACTTATTGGAGGCTGCTCAATTTGGGGCAACGGAACAGTGCTATTACTTGCAGTAATCTTTGCTAAATTCGCTAAAATTTCCGTTGAAAAGCCCGCATAATTTCCTGAGTAGTAAATGCTTATATTATTTTTGAATACGTTTTCATAATAATCTACCAATTTGTTTCGGGTTATGTCATTATAACTTTTCGAAGAAACTTGCTCTTTTAAAATGGGAGTTTTATAAAACAAATTATTGCATTTTGTTTTCGCCAAATAGGATGTTTTTTCCAGACTAGACTGTAAAGCGGCTTTTTTCCTGTCCTTAAAAAGTTTCAATTTTTCTTCAGGAAATGTTGCATTCAATATTGCATTAATAAAAATAGGAGCTGCTTTGTAAATTAATTGAGGAGTGCTGTAAAGGGTGAAAGTAGTCTCATTTAAATTAAAATCACAGCCATAGTAAGTTCCCAGCATGTCCAACTCATCCAATATTTCTTCCTCTTTTTGGTCTGCTGTACCTGCCATGAAAAGACCTTGCACACAATCCAAAGCCCCTTTAAATGGCTGCTCTAATAATCCGGTTTTAAAAATAATATCAAATCTTGCAACATCATCTACCAATGGAACATAAAGCGTGTTGATACCAAAAGTATTTTCAACAGGATGAACCTTAAAATTTGGCAATTTAATGGTATTTAAAGCAGGAGAAATACGTCTATTTGGTGATTTTGTCATAGATAATGGTCGTACAATTATTTTTTGTTAATGTTTTATTAGCTTGTTCTTTAATATCAGTTACTGAAACTAAATTATAATGCTCAGCCTCCGTATTTACTAAATCAATATTACCCATGTTTTCAGCGATGCACAATGCCATTGCTTTGTTTAGCAAATCGGTTTCATGATACTTTCTAGCGGTAATGAGCTTGTTTTTTCTGCGTTCTAAATCTGCATTATCAGGAATTTTATTTTTAAATGTTTCAATAACGTTCCACAGGGAACTTTCTGCTTTTTCTACAGTAATATTTTCTGCTATTCGGCCACTGATGTAAAATAGGCTTGGATCTAATTCTTCACCAACATAAGCATCGATACTGGTAAAGATATTTTCTTCTTCCACCAATTTTTTATAAAATAGACTATTTTTCCCGTTGCTTAACATGTCCGACATTAAATCTAAGGCATAATGGGCTTTGTCTTTTTTGCTGCAAGTATGAAATGCTAAATACAAGGCCATTTGTGCATTGGCTTGGGGCGCAACAAAACGTCTAGGCTCTAATTGCTTATTTTCCTGGGGATATTGGTTTTTGTTAGCAGTTCCTGCATCGATATCCGCAAACCATTTTTCAAATAATGCTTTCGTTTTTTCAAGGCTAATGTTTCCCGCAACGCAAGCAATGGCATTGTTGGGTAAATAAAACCTTTTAAAAAAATCCATAACATCTTGGAGTTTTGCATCTTCAATATGAAAAATTTCTTTTCCGATGGTTGGCCATTGGTATGGATGGGTTTGATAAGCAGTCGAGCGAATGTGCATGAAGGCTTGGCCATAAGGCTGATTCAAATAACGTTGCTTAAATTCTTCAATGACCACTCCTTTTTGAACGTCCAAAGACTTTTGCGAAAAGTTCAAATGTTTCATTCTGTCGCTTTCAAGCCAAAAGGCTGTTTCTATATTTTCAACAGGCACTTGAATGTAATAGTTGGTTAAGTCATTGGATGTAAAGGCGTTATTTTGCCCTCCAGCTTCTTGCAAAGGCCCATCATATTCTGGAATATTAGCAGAACCACCAAACATCAAGTGCTCAAAAAGGTGTGCAAAACCGGTTTTGTCAATGCTTTCATCCCTTGCACCAACATTATACAATATGTTAAGCACGGCAGAAGATTTTAGCGAATCATAATGATGGATAACGCGAAGTCCATTATCCAGAGTAAATGTTTCAAATTCAATCACACCACAAAAATACGAATAATCAATGGCTAATTTTGCTTAGTTTTATTCAGTTTCTTTTGAATTGATTATAATGGCTTAAATCATGGGAAATACTCCATTTTAAATTATTAATGCTGAGCTCTGCAAAAGTGAAAAATAAAAGCTTTGTGATTCAAATTAGATTCGTCTGAAATAAACAATGCCCGAGTCCCTCAAACACATTGTTATGCATTGGGACTTGAAAGCGTAAATTGCAACTTCTGAAATGTAAAAGTTCTGCGTTAAAGGCGGCTTAGCAGCTTGGCGTGCGATTTTTTCTCGCGCTCCCGATGTACTTCGGGAGTCGCAGAGTCTCAATTTAAAACCCGTTAGAAGTAAATTAGGAAATAATAAAACTTATCTCTTCCATTAAGCTGATGGATAGGCTTTTGTCATTTTGCAGCGCTGTAACCCAAGGGTGAAAGCTCTTTAAAAGTCGCAATAGTATACTGAATAAAACAACATAAAGTCTCTTTACGGCATCCCGACTCATGGGACTTAGAAGTGAGCCGAATTATTGATTAAAATAACAATAAAAATGGATGTAATTTTGCAGGATGAAGAAATTTGGAAAACCAACCGATGGCAAAGGGTCAAAAGATGGAAGAGGGGATAGAAGGGAAAGCGGCAGAAAGCCTTATAAAGAAGGGGTTAGAAAACCGTACAAAGAAGGAGAAAAAAAAGATTTTGATAAAAAGGAAGTAAGGCATAGCAAACCACACTATAACAAGACTGATAAATTTTCTACAAAAACTACAGAGAAGAAAAAAGTACTTTTTTTAGATGAAAGTTCTTTGGAAGGCAGTACCCGTATCGGTCAGCCAGCTTTTAAGGCAAAAGATAGCGATCATAAAAGTACCATTAAAGTTTTTGATAATACGGATGTAAGATTGAATAAGTTTATTGCCAATGCTGGAGTTTGCAGCAGGAGAGAAGCAGATGAATTGATTACGATGGGTTTGATTACTGTTAATGGAATCGAGGTAACGGATTTTAGTTTCAGGGTAAAACCATCTGACCGTGTTAAATACAATGACCAATTGCTGAATGCGGAGGAAAGAGTGTATTTATTGATGAACAAACCAAAGGGGTTTATTACAACCACCAGCGATCCTGAAGACCGAAAAACCGTAGTGGACATTGTAGAATCTGCCACACCGTTTCGCGTTTATCCTGTTGGAAGACTGGATAGAAACACCACTGGAGTGTTGCTGATGACCAATGATGGGGATTTTATGGAAAAGATAACCCATCCACGGTTTAATATTCATAAGGTTTACAAGGTTACTTTAGAAGAAAAAGCAACATTGGCGCAATTGGAGCAATTGCTGGAAGGGGTGAGTCTTGAAGACGGAATGGCAAAGGCAGATGCCATTGCTTTTTTGGATGAGAGCAAAACCATCATTGGCGTTGAAATTCATAGTGGAAAAAACCGCATTATTCGCAGAATGTTTGAAAGCATTGGACATGATGTTAAAAGGTTGGATAGAACAGCTTTTGGCCCATTCACTAAAACAAAATTAAAACCCGGTGAATTTCGCTTTCTTAATGACAAAGAATTGGTTTTAGTAGAGCGATTAAAGAATCAAAAAACGCAGTCAAAACCAGGAGAAGGGGCTCCGAAAAAGAAATACGAGGCCAAAACCTATGTTCCAAAAAAGGATTATGGCAGCAAAAAACCCTTCGATAGAAAAGGTTCTGAAGATAAACCTGCTTACGGTGAAAATAAATCGTATGGAGAGTTCAAGAAATTTGATAACAAAAAACCATTTGACAGAAAAAGTGGAGAGGATAAACCGGCTTATGGAGAAAAGAAGTCTTATGGTGAGTTTAAAAAGTTTGATAATAAGAAGTCTTCAACAGATAAGAAGCCTTTTAGCTCAAGCAAAAAAAATGATGTGGGCAGAGGACGCAAAGAAAAGGACAGGGTCATTAGCGAACGAAAATCTAAACACCCAAAACCTACTAGGAATGTAATTCCTAAAACGAAAAAGAAGGATTAAAGTTGGATAAGCTCTGAAAAAACTAAACAGTTTATGGAAATCGCAAATGAACGAAAAGTTGAAATAAAAGCTGAGAATGGAAAAGAATCCACAAACGCTATTAAAGAATATATTTGGTTACGATGAATTTCGTCCTTTGCAACAAGAAATTATTGACCGCACTTTAGCTGGAAACGATAGTTTTGTACTGATGCCAACTGGTGGTGGAAAATCGATGTGTTTTCAGATTCCAGCCTTGTGTTTTGATGGAATAACCATTGTGGTTTCACCGCTTATTTCTTTGATGAAAGATCAGGTTCAGGCATTACAATCAAATGGCATAAAAGCAGATTTCTTTAATAGTTCAATTTCTCCACAAGCCGAAAATGACGTAATTACCCGAGCTACCAAAGGCGAAATACAGTTGCTTTATTTATCGCCTGAGAAATTGATTTCGGTGAGTAACACGTGGTTGAAAAATTTGAATATAAAATTAGTAGCCATTGACGAAGCACATTGTGTAAGCATGTGGGGACACGATTTTAGACCAGAATATACGCAGCTAAAAGTATTTAGAAATTCCTTGCCAGCAGTTCCGTTTATAGCTTTGACAGCCACAGCAGATAAGTCTGCTAGAGCGGATATTGAAGAACAATTGGGATTGAAAGACTCCAAGCTATTTATTTCTTCTTTTGATAGACAAAACCTGAGTATTGAGGTAAGAGGACAAATTCCAAAAAAGAAAAAATTGCAAGAAATTGAGCGGTTTGTAGAACGAAAAAAGAATGAAAGTGGAATTATTTATTGCCTCAGCAGAAAGAATACAGAGGAAGTAGCTGATTATTTGAAAGAGAAAGGACATTCGGTAGCGTTTTACCATGCAGGAATGGACGCTGATGAAAGAGAACGCGTGCAAACGGAATTTATAATTGACGACACCAAAATTATTGTAGCTACAATTGCTTTTGGTATGGGAATTGACAAATCAAATGTGCGCTGGGTTATTCATTATAATTTACCAAAAAACTTAGAGGGATATTACCAAGAAATTGGAAGAGCTGGTCGTGACGGACTGCCTTCTGAAACACGGTTGTATTATAACATGGGGGATTTTGTGTTGTACAGTCAGTTTGCAGATGATGGAGCAAACTCAGAGATGCAAAAGGACAAATTGAGCCGAATGTTGCAATTTGCTGAGGCAAAATCGTGTAGGAGAAAAATACTGCTTTCTTATTTTGGAGAACATTTAACCAAAGATTGCGGAAATTGTGATGTTTGTGACAATCCGCCCAAGGATTTTGACGGCACTTTGTTGGCGCAAAAAGCCCTTTCTGGAATAGCTAGAATGCATGAGAAGGAAGGGATTACAATGTTAATTAATGTATTGAGAGGCTCCAATAATGCAGAGTTAACGGCAGAAGGTTATTCCCAACTCAAAACTTATGGAGTGGGCAGGGACATAAGTTTTTTTGATTGGCGAGATTATATCATTCAATTGGCAAATCAAGGGTTGGTTGAAATTATGTATAGCGAAGGTTCAGCATTAAAGATTTCGCCTATTGGGTGGAAAGTTCTGAAAGGCGAACAGCCCATAAAATTGACGTTACCAATAAGTGCGGGAGAGAAAAAGAGTAAAAAATCCAAGGTCATGAAAATGGTTGACGAAGGTGAAGTAAATACAGATTTATTTGCTGAATTAAAGAAGTTGCGGTATTCCATTTCAAAAGAAGAAAATGTACCAGCTTACATTATTTTTAATGATAAAACTTTGAAAGCCATGGTGAGTGAATTGCCTGTTACAGAAAATCAGTTTTTATCAATTTCTGGAGTGGGAATGAACAAAATGAAACATTACGGAGAGGAATTTATGGAGTTGATTAGGAAGTTTAAAACAGTGGCAAAACTAAAAGGGATTCCAACCACCGAGGAGACTTTTGCAATGTACAAAGAAGGACTCAACCCCGAAGAGATTGCCGCAAAAAGGGCTTTGCAAATTACTACAATTTATTCGCATTTATCGCAATTATATACCGAGGGAAAACAAGTGCAGTTAGAGAAACTTGTTGAGAAAGAGGTGGTGGATAAAGTAAGGATTGCTTTCAATGAATTGGATAGACAAATAATACTGAAACCCATTTTTGAAAAACTGGAGGAAACCGTTTCTTATGGCGAAATAAGAATGAGTTTGACCTTAATTCTTAAGAATGAATAAAGCATTGAAAAATGAATTGATTGAAAACTCTGCCAAGAAATAAAATCCCCCTAAAACCCCAACCCTCACAATAAATTTGTTTAGAATCACGCTTATCACTAATATTGAGCAATGTCTTTGCATTGGAAAATATTAATTGGCTTAGCAGCAGGAGCTTTGTGGGCCATTTTATCAGTTAGTTTGGGAATAGGGGCTTTTACCGTTTCTTGGATTAAACCGATTGGCGATTTATTCATTAAATTATTAAAACTAATAGCGGTGCCTTTAGTTCTTTTTTCCGTTATCAAAGGGGTTTCAAGTCTGACAGACATCAAGCAATTGGGCAAAATTGGACTTTCAACCATGGTTTTTTATGTCTGTACTACCTTATTGGCGGTAAGTATTGGTTTGATTTTGGTGAACACCATTCAACCGGGAAAAAGATTAACACCAGAAAGCAAAGAAATTATTCAGGCAGCATCTAGTAAATTAAGCAGCAAAGACGCAGATAAGATTGCAGAAAAAAATGCCGAAGCGCACAAAATGAAAGATGCCAATGCGCTAGAGTATGCAATTGATTTGATTGTACCCTCTAACTTTTTTTATTCGTTAACCAATGATAAGCTGATGCTGCACATTATCTTTTTTGCGGTACTGTTTGGCATTGCCATTACCCAAGTGCCTTTTGAACATACCGCAGGACTAAGAACTTTTATTGATGGGATGGACAGCGTTATCTTAAAAATGATGATGATGATTATGAAAGGTGCACCCATTTTTGTTTTTGCCCTCATGGCAGGTACCATTGCAGATATGGCAGGAGATAACATACAGGTTGCCTTAGAGATTTTTAAAGGTTTGGGTTGGTTTTCTATGACAGTTTTGCTTGGCTTGGGAATAATGGCATTGGTTGTTTACCCTTTAATGGTTAAGTTTTTTGGAAATAGAAACCCAGTGGAATTTCTAAAGGGAATAGGTGCTGCGCAAGCCTTGGCATTTTCTTCTAGCAGCAGTGCGGCAACGTTGCCCGTTACCATGCAATGCGTGCATGAAAACCTAGGAGTTTCAGAGAAAACAACCAGTTTTGTTTTACCCATTGGTGCCACCATAAATATGGATGGTACCAGTCTTTATCAAGGTGTTACAGTTGTTTTTTTAGCACAATTTTTTGGAGTTGAGCTAACATTTGGGCAGCAAATTATGGTTATCGGAATGTCCACTTTGGCGAGTATTGGCTCTCCTGCTGTGCCTAGCGCGGGTTTAGTCATGCTTATTATGGTGTTAGAATCTGTAGGTTTAAATGCAGGGTGGATTGCCTTGGTATTTCCAATAGATAGATTGCTGGATATGTGCAGAACGGTGGTTAATGTAACAGGTGATGCAGCAGTTTCTACTATTATTGACCGGCAACTTGTTGCGCAGAAGGATTAGATGCTGTTGTCATTAACGTTATTGTAACCCAAAAAGTAGTGGGTCTGATTTCCATCCCGCACGTTGAGCGGAGCCGAAATGAAGGGAAGGAATGGTCGAAGATGGGGTCAACGTATTTTTATGGGGATTTCAATTAATTAGGCAAAGAGTTTTTCTAGTCTAAACAAGAAGAACTTGGTATCTTTAACACCCCTAAGATTAGCCCTAAAAAGCTTAATTTTGGCATTAAAC
>Ga0209390_10001873_pt1 | contig 38789 bp, 33 predicted proteins | sample BON01_FD_187212 | JGI IMG/M metagenome (GOLD analysis project Ga0209390, IMG submission 187212) | Freshwater microbial communities from Lake Bonney liftoff mats and glacier meltwater in Antarctica - BON-01 (SPAdes) (version 2) | ecosystem: Environmental > Aquatic > Freshwater > Ice > Glacier...
AACTGCTTGGTTACGATTGAATCCAGTGATAAAATTCATTGCTATAAAGATACTCTTTCTTACTCATACTACCATGAACCTTCGCCCTTTTTTTAGTAGATAGTTTTTAGACAGTCTGACGGTTAGTGTATGCGGAGGGCCAAATGTGCGTTGGCATGTGGGCTGGCTTGGCATTCCGTCATACATAGTGTTAGCGGTTTGTTCTTCATCTGTCGACGAATTGTATTTTTCTTGTTATGCAGTATTTCTTGTTATGTAACCTCAATATATAGAGCCCGTGTCTGAAATGTTCAGGCGGTATTTCAATAAGTTGCTTTTGATTATTAAACTTACCAGTATAGATTAGTTTTCCTGTTAAGTCTAGAATTTCTATAGTACTTTTTGGGACTTCTTTTGCGTGTAAAAACACGGTGAACTTACCAAAAGAAGGATTTGGGAAGGCTTCCATGACTGCTATACTATCTTCTCCTGGTTCAGAAGTGTATAGGTCTGGCCTTAGATAAACAAGATTACTAATCATCCGCTGTACTTGACCATAAGTAAAGTATTTGCCACAACTAGCAGGTGAATAGTCCATAATATTCTCAACCATATCCGGTAAATCATCTTTGCCCTCATCGCATGTGTTTTTGGTGTAATCACAAGTGTATGAAGGTGTGGCACCCAATGGAGTATCATCTATGCCATCGTCATTGTCACAAGAATTGCTAGAATTTCCCCAGATGTGTTTCAAGCCTAAATAATGTCCGATTTCGTGAGCTAGAATATTGAAATATTGTGAGTCTAAAAAGCATCTATAGTTTATCACCACACCTTGCCGTTCTGGACTTACAAAAGAGGTGTAATCCCAATCATTAGCAAGTGTTGGTGGGAAGGCATAGCCTAAAATGGTTGTTGGGTTTTGAGATGTTGGGTCTAGGTTGCAGACCCATATGTTTAAGTATTTGTCAGTTGGCCAAGCGTCTGCACCTCCAAGGGTTGAGTACTTTGGGTGGTCTTCTGTAAACAATGATTGACCAATATTAAAGGAGGATTTAGTAGTAAGGTATTTACGTATTGTGTCTATTTTAAAGAAAATCTGAGAGGAGCTAATTAATGATTGAAATCGGTTTCCTTCCAACGAAATACTATCTTTATTGAAGATTGTATTTAGACCAATAATTCGTTGATGCAAAGTGGTATCGGATACTTGAGCAACTACGTCTTTAGATAGAACATGAAGGACAATTGGTATATTTCTGCTGACTAGATTCTGAGGGTAATCAATTGATTTACTAATTGTAAAATATTCTTGGGTGCCACAAGTCTGTGATAGTGCATTTAAGTACATTGATAAATATATAGTAAAGAGAAATGGTCCTCTCATAAATGCACTATTCTGGATGTTTTGTAGCGATGTAATATTCAATAGAATCTATATTATTACTGGTGATGGATATGGTTTTATAGATGCCGTAATCATCTGAAAAGGTCAAAACATGACCATCGTCGGGCAAAATGAATGACCTACTAACACGGTCCGTAGAAATAGCTATATACTTTGATGTGCCAAGCATATAGTTATTAACATGATAAAATGAAGAGTCATAAACTATAGAAATCTCATCTGACCATTTATGACGCTGAGCCAGTATTTTATATCCACAGCTCGGGCAGACATCATTTTTAATAAATATGTTGAACTTGGTCATAATTTTATTATCTTTAACAAACTCATTTCCAATATAATTTTTCGGAATATGTTTATAACATCCCGTCAGTGATAAAGCGATTGTTATGCTAAAAATTATATTTCTTAAACGCAAATTCTTTACTCGTTTCATCTCTTACGAAAATATTTTTGTTAGTAAAATAGACATCCCGATAATCCATGTCTTTTTTGAATTTGATGATTTTTGACCACTGATTACTGTTTAAATTATATATTGAAACAAACCAATCAAGTTCAAGAGAACTAGGGATATAGTTGTATAATGAATTTTCTACAACAGGTGAGAATGTAGTGATTAAATAAATCAAATTTAATGTTTTGTCATAATGAATAAATGCATTTTTATGACCTGCAACTCTAGATAATTTTAAATCAGAATTAGAATAAACAGCATCTACGTTTTCATTATTAAAGTATTGGAAATTAAGTTCGTTTGGTAAGCTAATTTTACCTTTTATTTCACCTAACATATTAAACTGGTAAATAGTATCTAAAAAATTATAAGCAACAAAATAATTTTCTTCAGACTGACATATAAGAGACTTTGTGCTAAGACCAATCTTACTTTCGCTTAGGTTATAGCATGCTTGCGTTAGGGGCACAGTTCTAATGAACTTTAAAGAATCTGCAGAAATTGAAAATAGTCCAAGTTTTTCACGACCGTTAGTTGCGAGCAACTCAGATTTAAGTTTAATCGGATGGTCTAGTTTTTCAATCAGTTGAATCATGACAAGAGTGTCATTAACTATAATTTTTGAAGAAGGGTCGTATATGACTAAATTGTAATTTTTATTGTCAGTTTTAGCGTGGATAGGTGTAGTTATTTTGGTTGTATGTTCTGAATACTTATTTACAAGGTAGAATTGAAAGTCATTTTCAATAATATAATAATCAGAAGTTAATTTAATAGTGCCATCTTGGACTACATTTTTAGGAAGAGAAGCGTATGTCAAGCTGTCTCCTTTTTTAGAGATTATTAACTGATTTTTTCCGTATTCAATATAATTAATAGGCTCTATGAAGTTACGCTTAATTCTGAATAGGTCAGTAGTTCGAATGACAGGAAGAATTACAGTCGCCTCATATAAACTATCAGATTCTATTGTAATTATTTGTGGTGAAGTTTTATTCGAAATCGATTTCAAGCTACAATTTGCGAAGCTAGAAATTAGCAAGGTGATTAAAATCACCTTGCTAAAATTATATAAACCAATCATGCTAATCTACAAAAAGTACCCAAGTTGGGTCTAATTCTATTTGAGCATTTGATAAATTAACATCTCCAATTAAGTAGTAGTCGATATTCGAGTTTTGATTTGGAACTAAATTTACTTTTAAACTGCCATTCACAATGCCGTCAACCACTGGCTGCTGAAACGCAAGACCGGGCCATAAATCAGCATATGGTTCAGTAGCAAAAAATACGTCTAAAGTCCCATTGGTGTAAGCACTTTTGAAAGAATTGTGTAGTGCTACCTGATGTGGATTTAAGAACTCAGTCACAGGTCTAGAACAGCATACGTTTTCAGTTACTGGTACGCAGTCTTTCTTTGATTCATCCCAAGAGGTATTGTCTGGTGAGTTAATTGTTAGAATGTCTGAAGTGTTTGTAGAGCTACTTCTCATAACTTCCTCCTTTGTGCATGCTGTCATTCCTAGAACCACAGCCATTAAAATAAAAATACTTTTTCTCATTTTGTTATTTGTTAAAATTATTCGTTGTTGAGTGTTTCACACTCATTTTATTTGTCGTTATCTTCTGATTTAGGGTGCTGAGATAACAAAACACGATAATGCGAAAGAACGCAATGTTCTTTCAAAAATATCACTAATAGAACTCGTTCTCAAAAGTGTTGCGAACAACACCCTAAGGTAATTAAACCCCTGAAGCTCAAACCACCTGAGCAGTCTTCTCGAAAGCTGTCACTAAAGTGTCATTTTTATTTTTAGTGTTCTTCTGACACCCATTTTTGCACTTTGTGACCCAAAATTGGTCTCTATAATCGATGCTCTTGCCTGACTATAGGTCTTCCTTCTTGAATAACCGCTAACGTGGGTATATGCAGAGTGGCACTGCGGGTTGGCTTGAGCGTATGCGTGACATTCTGTATATACATTTGTTACAAGCTGCTTTCCTTTCATTATTCGAACAAGACTCTTTCGTCACTGCCGTCAATGTTCATTATTACTATTTTAGATTCTTCTGTCCATCCACCATTTTCTTGGTTAAAATTTGTCCCATCCACTCTTTCAGCTAAAAGTCTAGTGCCATCAGGAGAAACACTCAGATGTCTGTAGCTATGAGTATCACAGGCAGATTTTATTTGTATTCTAGAATTTGATACATTATCTATCCTGAAGACACCGGTACGGTAAGTAGAGTAATAAATGTTCTTATTTTTCTTGTCAACGCATACTCCCGTTATTTGATTTAATCCATCAAATATTTCTCCATATTTTATTGAAGCAGCTTTGGTGGGGAAATCTAAAGAGTAAATACCATATTTTCCATCAATGCTAAATTCTCCATAAATGAGTGAATCGGCTGTAGACATAAGCCCAAAAACGGTGCCATATTTTGCTGCAGAGGTGCTATCAATTCTGTCACCGTTAAAATTTATCATTTTAAGTCCGCTTGCACCAGGAACACTCTCGCTCCCTACGCTAAATAAAATTAAAGTATCTTGAAAAAATTTTGGGTTGTTATTCCAGAAGTAATTTGTTAGTCGCTTTGGGGATAGACTCCAGTCATCGAGGAGATATACCTGTTGGTCATTTGCAGAATAAATTATTGCATTGAAGGTGTTCCAGTCGGGCTGACCAATAATGTTCACATTTTCTATTAAGATCGTTTCTTCAGCGGTCTCTAAATTGCTTTTAACTAATGCTTGAACATCATGCTCAATTTTCAAGTAAATGAATTCATTACTATTTCGTGGGTTAAAGCAAGGGGCTTTTCGTTGATTTACTTTTTGAATTATCGGGCCTTCTATACTTGGACCGTCTATACTAGGAAAGTTCTCGCAAGGAGTGTCTGGTGTGCAATTTTCATCATCCTTACATGAATGACAAAGAAAAACTAATAGGGCAACTAGCCCTATTAGTTTAGTATATTTAGTAAGCATCATTATTTAACGATGCTTATTTTTTTAGTAAAACTACCTTTTGAGGTAGATAATCTACAGAAATAGAAACCAGAATTTAACTGATTCGCATCAATCTCTATGTTTTGATGTCCAGCAAAAGTCTTACCTAAGTTTTTGCTTTGAATTACCTTACCAGATAGATCGAGAACTTCGATGGTCAAATCTTCAGTACTCTTTAAATTAAAGAGAAGTGAGAAATTACCATCAGAAGGATTTGGTATGACCCTAGCTAAATCACTATCAAAAGGGAGTTCATTGACACTTGACGTAGCTAAAGGATCTTCGGAGTATACAGTAAGTGCAAGATTATTGGAAGTAGTACTTCCTGGCTGAGATGGCAACCATGTATTGACGTTCTGCCCAGCCAAGTTAGTTTTAAAGTGAAACATAAAACCACGCATCTGTGCAGATGTTTGATTCCAAGAAATTAATGGACAATTTACTTCAGGAACAATGGGGTTATTCCCTCCCCACAAAGAAGAGCTGGAATTTCTGCCCCACACATCAATAATTGTACGACCTGTGGGCTGTGTAATGTTGAAAGTAGCATCCACCCTAACAACATCTCCAATATACGTTCCAGCAACTAAACCATTTGTAGGTTCAGTCAAAACTAACTGAACATTAGTCGATTGATAAGTATTTGTTGTACTATTTGGCTGACTATAGTGCCTAACCTCAAATCTAGGCATCTCAATTCCTTGAAGTGTTGCCCCAGCATCAATTCGGCCAAAACCAGTGCGATCATCATAACCTACTGCTGCTGGTGCCGTAATGATGTCAGTTGCGAATCTTTGCAAAAGATTTTCAACATCCTCTGGAGCGAGGTTATTTGGTGCTGGACTTGGAGTATTGATATAGCTGCACATTAGTGCTGCTACACCTGCGACATGTGGTGCAGCGAATGATGTTCCGCTGCCACTATAGGCGTATGTGGAATTTGAAAGTGCATCAGTAGTTGCATAAATATCTTGTGTGCCTGGTGCTATGAAATCTAAATCATTTCCGAAAGTAGAAAACGTGGCTCGGTTGCCAGTTCTATCATTTGCTCCAACTTTCAAAGCCCACTCATCACGATAAGAAGATGGGTATCTAACTTGTTGTATGCCAGTATTACCAGAAGTAGCAGCAAAAATACAGCTATTTCTGTAGCAAAATCGAACAGCATCTCGGATTGTATTTGAGAATCCTGTACCACTCCAGCTATTATTTTGAATATGTAAGCCAAATCCGCCACTACTAATTGAAGTTGCTCCTTGGGTTATTGCGTTTGCAGCTACAGCAGAGCCAATACCACCTGTATGCCAAATTTTCATTGCAAATAACTCTGCACCCCACTGACCTGAAGCTCCATTGCCTCCTGCGATGCCTGCAACACCAAGCTCATTATTACGAATTGCCCCTACTATCCCAGCACAAGAACTACCGTGACCATCAATATCTAGTGTAGTGTTGGTACTTATGTTGGTACTATTTATCAAATCAACTCCTCCTTTTACCCTACTTCGTGTATAAGTGTTTGAATTATTTTCACTAAAATCATCGTGGTCCCAATTTATACCGCTATCCATGATACCTACTCTTGTATTATCTCGCCCAACAGTTAGATCCCAAGCAGGATCAATGTTAATGTCAGCATTTGGAATTAATGCGGTTGGGTTCAGACTTGCTTGATTACCAGCTGTAAATTGTGGATCGTTAGGCAATACGTCATGTTCATAGAGGTAATTAGGTTCCGCATATTCCACAGCAGGATAAAGAGTGTTAAGCTCTGATAATGCTTCATTATATGATGTGCCCGTTTCATACTCGTTCCAATAAATAAGAAAAGCAGACCAAAATTTTGGCATTTCTATGGTTGTACCTATCCTAGTTTCAGAAGTAGTAATACTCGAATTTAACCACGGATAGATTTTTTTGATGGTTAAATTACCTAGTCCCTCTTCAAAATATCCGCTGTCTATCAATACTTGCAATGCAAGAGGATTGATAAACTCTGATACCGAACCTTCTATTATACTTGGGTCATCTATCACCTCCAAATTGACCAAGTCGGGATGAAATTTGACAATCATCTCGTTTTTTATATACGGATTGCCTTCCTCGTCGTATGCAATATTGATGTTTGGTGGTGATTGAGCAACTGCCGCAAAAGTCATTGCTACTAAAAGTGGAACTATTAAGAATAATTTTGTTGTTAAATTTTTCATTTTATTTCTGTTTGAAAGTGTTAAATATAGTCATTTCAGAATTTACTCGCTGTCAGACCGTTTCCCGAGTTGGCTCTTAATGCTACCATTTCGGGGGACTTCTTGCTTTTATGTTTTCTCTTTTCTTTACCATCACAATCTTTTTTAGCTTGCTTGTAACGTGAGTGTATGCGTAGTGCCGCCCTTGTAGCGTGTACAAAAGCGGCATTACGTTATACACAGTGTAATATGCTAGTTATCATCTTGAGGTTTCAAATGCTCTTTGGGTGGCAGGGTTGCAGCTTGGCTTGTGAGCCACCCAATGTGCATTTGCTTATCTAGAATTTATTATATATTAATCCTTCGAATCTACCGTTCCTAATTTCTAAAAACTCGGAAAGTGATGAATCATTAATATAGGGCAAATTACCAGTCATATTGCTATCTAATTGCATGTCGAGACTAAACCTTCCTTTGATGTACGTGGTGTCTATGTTAATACTGTCAATAATAATGAAACTATTCAAGGGATATTCCCCTGATAACCTGTACGAGGCTATAACTGCATCATCATCAACTACTGCCAATGAATGATTAATAAATTCATTGTACAACCAAGGGTGTTGGTCTGATAAAGTTAGAAATGTAGTGTCATTAACTATTGGCACGGTAAAGCCAAGACTTTTATAGAACAAAGGAGCATATTCTGAAATACAAGCAAATGTTAAATAATTATCATTTGATTTTAAATAACATTTTGTATCCCAATTATAACCATTTACAGAACAACTGGCGTCAGCATGATTATACTTTTCGGTAATTTTACTTTGTTGCGTTGGCTCTATTAAATCATCATCCGTACAACGGACTTGGAGTAGTGCCAAAAGCATCAAGAAGCAAATAGTACTATAATTTTTCGACCACATATCGTTTTCCTTTTATCATGACAAAGTATATCCCTTTTCTATAGGATTCGAAGCTAAGCTGATGCTGAGTAATGCCCGGGTTTGGCATTGCAATTACTTGGTCATATATGTGCTACTTTTTGGGTTTTGAGGAAATAATCCTGAAAATGGGTTTTCAACAATTTCTAAGACAACACCCGTCCCAATCTGCACACCTGGCACAACATTGATATTCTTTGTAGCACGAATGATTACAGTCACCCCTGGAGCTGTGCTAATATTAGATGAAATGTTTATGGTCTCAGCAAAGATAATTTCATTTGAAGTATAGTGTTGCCCTCCAACTTGATTTAGATTAATAACATCCGTTGTTAATTGATTGAACTTCGTAAATGGGAAGGACCCATCAAATGTTTGGATTTCAAAAGGAATACTAATCATTTGTGTTGTTCGAACTGGCTTATTATCCTTTCCGATGTCATTAGATTCTAGCTCAAAATATAGTTTTAAAAATACTTTTGGTTTAAAACCTGAAGAAATATCTAGATCTGAACTTGGGTTCACAGGCTCTATCCAAGAGTTATAATCTGTAGCAATTATCCTAGCTTGGAAAAACAATTCTCGAAAATCATTTAGGGCAACGGGTGCTGAAGTTAGAGTTTTCGACACAGGCAAATACTCCATATTTATTGGATTTTTATCCTTGATTGCATTGTTGTTCATTGAAGTTTTAAATTGTTGAGGAATCTTATTCTCATTCATAAGTTCCCAATTCCAGCTTTCTGTAGATGCTCCAAATTCTACAGTAATCAATGCAGAAATTTTAGATTTATCTAAGTTGAGATTCATCTTTGGATTAAAAACAAATGATAAATCCTCGGGTAAAAATCCTTGAATTTTAAAACCATCACAAGACCAATATGATTTCATCTGCTGGCCTGGATTCTGAGGGTCTGGCTCCAAAACAAATTGATTTACGCTATGCTCCCAAATTCGTGAAATATTTAAATTTAACTTAGGGGTTTTTAGTATAGCAAATGTGCCCAAAGCCTCATTATACAGCGGATACTCAGGATTTTTTCTAGGTGAACTTGGAGGAATATTTGGGTCTTCATTACTAACTTCTTCTTCGCATTCTAAAGATAAAGCACTACCTGGTACAGACCAATAAGGGGACGTTTGAATCGGAGTTTTCTGTATGACTGTGCCATTCAGATTTATCTTTCCATTTACCGTTGTTACAGATTTGCCTCCACCGCCCTTGCTGTTTATGTCCATTACAGAAGAGACATAAGTGTTTATAGATCCCATCATTTTTACCACGTCTGCATCTTTTAGGGTGTCTTTAGTTAGCCAATCCACCCATTGCCCATCTTTCCGAGTCAATTTGTCTGAGGCTTCTAAAAACTTTTTGAACATCTCCCATTGCTTCTTGTCATCAGCAGAGATTCCTGGCTTGTTTGTTATTACGTCTATTAACTCAACAAATTTGCCAACCTGCACCACTGTTCCCTTAGTGGCTATGGCAGTACCTAGGGCAAACCCTGCACCTACTACCTTTTTAAATACCAACTCACTGTAATTAGATGAGCTTGGAGTTTTTACCTCTTGTAGCGTTCCTAGCAATGTTCCTGATGCGGTAAATGATGCTTCTTTTATGAGAATTCCACTCATTTCTATGGCTACATCATTATAACAGATACAAGGATCGTAAGCTACAGGAATGTCAAACCAAAAGAAATAAGAACCCCGCTCAGAACCCGGAAATTCTGTTAGTATATCAAAGCTGACTTCATCAGTCTGCTTATCTAAAGCCCCTATGGCATCTCCTTGAATGCTTAGGAGGTTCGTAGCGTCTAAATTTCTATTTTGAGTAGTGGGATTCTGGGTGTTTCTCTTATGAGAAAGAACTTTTACAGTCCAATTGACAACTTTAAAGGCTTCATTGGCATTGGGCATTCCACCAAAGAACCGCATTGTCCCAGTATGTCTGTTGTATAAACAGAAGTAGGTAAATGAAGAACGTGAATTTCTTAAAGTAGCCTCATCTGCCAAGTATCCAAAGTCAGACTTTATCAGTTCCCAGCCATCTTCAGGGTAAAAATCACTGCCAGCGTACAAAGCAAATTGCTCAAAAGCATAATTGTTAGAAGATGCTTGCCAAAAGGGATTAGTCATATCAATATCAATATCAGTATTTGATCCTGACAACCGTATATTGATTTGACTGTTGTTGTTCCCGTTGTGAGGAAACCAATAAAAATTGTTTTCAGCACTGGTTTTTTCTGTATTATTAGGGTCTCTTGGGTCTGTACTGATACCCTTGTCATCACATTGAGCAAAGACAAATCCTTGCCACAGCAGTGCTATGGCTATTATTATCGTTTTTTTCATTGTTCATTCAATTTAATTTTGTTCCGTGAAAAACGTAAGTGGTTTCTATCCCATTACGTTCGGTTTGATGTTTGTATTCTAATCTAAGCTTGTGCCTGCCATCGGAAGCTCGTTCAGCATAGGCGTGAAAATAAGTCACTCCTGAACTCAAGGCGATAAATCCTGTACTGGCTGTTTTATCTCCTTCATCTGCTTTCCATTTCCTTTGCTTGTAACTATAAAAATTTGGGAAACCTTTTTCCAAAGTGTGTTGCCACTCAATTCTCATAAGTTCGTTTGGAAGAAGATTATATAGCCACACACCTGTCACTTCGCAAGAGTCGGGACAATCAGCGAACGTCTCTTTAGGCAGTTTGTATGATCTGGCTTTAGTAAAATCATACGAAATCACCCTTTTCTTATCAGGTTCGTGTTCAAAATACCCTTCAAAAGTACCGTTCCAAAGAAACTCGTCTGCAAATACCAAAAATCGTTCGGTGATGTAGACACTATCCGCAGGGCTATGCGGTGCATCGGGCACTTTTACTATTTTTAGTTTTACGGATATCGGTTTCCAGATATTATCAGCGTCTTGTAAATAATCATCAAATCGCAGTGCAACTTCTCTAGTGTTGAAAGTACGGTTTTCATCTCCAATTGTCCACTCGTAGCGTAAGGCATTTTCCTCCTTCGCAGTAAATAACACCCCTGAATTGGAAGCTACAATAGTGTCACAAAATTCCGCTATCTCTTCGGGTTTGTCAGCCCATCCAAAAGGCTTGAGAGATTGTCTCATTGTAAAATCTGCAGAAGGTTTACCAAAGTTGGGGTCATAATTGCCACACTCTGGATTACTAGGGTCAACGCATGGTGGACAGTTGTCTTTACATCCTTGCAAGGCCATCACTGAACCTATAATAACAAATCCAAAAAGGAATAATAAAAATTTTAAGTCTCTCATAACATTAATGTTTAAGTTGTGCCATTTCGAGCTTCATCGCTTCCATTTCTTTTTTAAGTTGTATGATGTACAAAGTTAGTTCTTCAATCTTTTGCTGTTGAATGGCTTGCATATTGGCTACGTCTAGCCCGTTTTCTAATACTTCGGCTTCGCTTGGAACGTTTGGTAGGTGCTTGTTAGAAGCTATGTATGCTTCTACTTCTGCGAGGCTAGGTAACTTGTAACCATCTGCAAACACAAAGTCACTCCACCATTTGGCGTCTACGTTCATTGTCGTAGCTCTTACCGTACCGTGAAATTGGGTGTTGCCATTGGCATCCATACGCATACCGCCCTTATTGGCATTATTACCTGCTACCCAAGGAGCTAAAACAAATGAGCTTTGCATATTAGCACCATCAACATCTTTACCGTCGGTAAAGAACATACCTTGGTCGCCTGCTTGTACAATTCTATTATAGCCATTTTCATTTAGAATAGGTACAAACTGAACTTGCTGTGTATAATAGGTAAAAGTTCCTGTTAGAGGGTCGATTGTCTGTGTACCTACGGCTCTGCTTCCTATAATAGCTGCTGGTCTATTTTGTCCATTGCTACCTCTTACGTCTAGGGCGGCACGTGGCTGCACTACGTTTATACCACAACTTCCGTCTGGCATCACGATAAATTTGGTGTCAAACTTGTCAGGACCTGAGCTTTGCCAAAAACCATTAGGAGATTGAGCTCGTACCCAAAACATAGGTGCAGCACCAGGATTCAGCAGTGGACTAGCTACATTAGTGGTGTTTCCGGTTTTAAAGCTAAATGGAACAATAAAATTATTATTATTCTCAGGCGGGCTGTTAGGATTCCATACCGTAACACCACCGCCAATTAAATCAGGCTGCCCTGCATCAACTAGAATGTTATTGTTGCAAAAATTTCGGGTAACGATGAGTCCATTGTCAGTATGCCCTGGAAGAGGGCAATAGTTAAGTTCCATCCAACCACGAGGTTGGTCAATACCTAAACCAAGCCATCCGGTCTTTGTTAGATTCATTCTAAATTGATTGTCGGTGAAGAATTTGACATCTTCTGCATCTGTGGAACCTAATTTTAATAATGGGATCCCATTAAGGGCATTACCAGATAAGCTCCAGTTTTGAGCTTTTGAAACTGTTGATACTCCTAGAATGAGTAACAAAAAAGCGATTTTGTTAAGTTTTATATTCATAATTATATGCCGTTATTATGGCCAAACCGTTCGTTGCTACCCATGTGGATAGCTCCCCAAGCAAGTGAGAGAAGCCGAGATTTACTCTGACCGACCTTTTAGGCGGACTGTGCAAATCTGTTTATTTTCTTATTTCTTACTTGCATATTACACTTGTATATGTGTATGGCACATATATCCCCTATATAAATTGTCGTTTGGTAAACGTTTACAAATGTTTATTATTGGATAGGGATAGTGGTGTTATTCATTTTTATCTGAACCAAATATATGCAAACTTAATTTAGGCTACTATGAGAGGCTGCAATCTTCGATAAAGTCGCTGAAAAGAACCCGCAGAAGGAATTAGAACTACTCCTAAAGCTATCTGAGTTCACTATACATAAAGCTACAAGCTATTGAGGTAAATAATGAGTCAGAGGATATGCATACCTCACTTAACATTAATATTATAGATACTGGAGTTCCGCCTACAAGTTGTAAGTGGGATATAGTTGATTAGGTTAATTTTAAAAAAAACTTTAGTTCTTGATTTTATCAAATATGCAAGCAAGAAAACAAAATGGTTTGGCACGAGATTCTAATTTACTTAGGGCCACGTTTTGCCCTAAAAATTTTTTGATCCTGGCACCTTGCAGAAAATTCTCATACAAGCAAAGGTTCAAATTAAATGTCCGACTATATTACATAGTAATTTTCACGGCTTAATTTATAAAATATCCTCCCTTTGGATTACGCTATCTTTTAATATTTGATAACTTCGTCCCTTGTTTCAAAAAGAGCTCACACATCCTATTTTCCAAATAGTATCACAAGAGTCTCAAAAGCTAGGCTTTGAGACTTTTGTAGTAGGTGGATATGTGCGAGATATATACTTGAATAGAGCATCTAAGGATGTAGATTTTGTAACGGTAGGTAGCGGCATAGCTCTAGCTTCTGCTGTAAAAAAACGTTTAGAAGGTTCGTATCTTAGTGTCTTTAAAAACTTTGGTACTGCTCAAATAAAAACAGATGATTGGGAATTTGAATTCGTAGGTGCACGCAAAGAGTCCTATGACCGCGATAGCCGAAAACCGAAGGTAGAAGACGGCACTTTCGAGGACGACATATACCGCAGAGATTTCACTATCAATACATTAGCCATCAGCTTAAATAAGCAAAATTATGGTGATCTGATAGACACTTTTGATGGTCTTTCAGATTTAAAAAACGGCATAATCAAAACACCGTTAGATCCTAAAGTAACCTTTAGCGACGATCCCCTTAGGATGATGCGTGCTGCTCGATTTGCAACGCAACTCGATTTTAAAATTGAAGAACAAACATTCGAAGCATTAAAGACGGAAGCCAGTAGACTCAATATTATCTCGCAAGAGCGAATAACAGATGAGCTCAATAAAATAATATTAAGTGCCAAGCCAAGTATCGGATTCAACATACTATTCGACACTAAACTACTGCACCAATTCTTTATGGAATTTGTATCATTGCAAGGTGTGGAGATACGAGAGGGTAAAAGCCATAAGGACAACTTCTACCATACGCTACAGGTGCTAGACCAAGCATGCGAAAAGACCAATGACCTCTGGGTTCGTTGGGCAGCTATCACGCACGACATCGCCAAACCACCCACCAAAAGATTTGTGCCTGGTGACGGCTGGACTTTTCACGGTCACGAAGACAAAGGTTCTAGAATGGTAAAACCTATCTTCAAGAGACTAAAATTGCCTTTAGGCGAGAATATGCGTAAGGTAGTGAACCTCGTAAAACTTCATCTGAGACCGATAGCTCTTACCAAAGAATACATAACAGACTCTGCTGTAAGACGTCTCATTTTTGATGCTGATGAAGATTTAGAAGATTTGATGATACTATGCAAGAGTGACATCACCACCAAAAACAAGAACAAAGAAGATCGGTTTCAGGCCAATTTGGTCAATGTAGAAGCCAACATTGCCGAGGTAGAAGAGCGAGATAGAATTCGAAACTGGCAGCCACCCATAGGAGGAGAAGAAATAATGAAAATGTTTGGGATAGGCCCAAGCAAAGAAATAGGTACTATCAAAATTGCGTTAAAAGATGCTATACTGGACGGAGATATTACCAATGATTATACAGAAGCATATAAATTTGTACTTCAATTAGGAAAAGAATTAGGTTTGCAGAGTAATGAGTAGTTTGGTTTTTAGATTTAAAGTGACTTTTGAAGATGTAGATGATGTACTACGTGTAATAGACGTAGGCTCAAAAAACACATTCAGAGATTTTCATAATGCGATACAAGAGGCGGTAGGATTTGACAATCTTAATGCGGCTTCTTTTTACAAAACAAATGACTCTTGGAGACCGGGAGAAGAGTTTTGTACCGACCCTAAGCCTATGGCTAAAGCTGCAGGTGCATCAGAACTTGGTAAATTCATAGATGATCCACATCAAAAATTCTTGTATGTGTATGATGCTGACGCTGGAGACTGGCATCTTCGTGTTGAGGTGATAAAACTATTTAAAGCAGAAATGGGTGTAAACTATCCCCTTGTATCTAAAAGTGATGGAATAGCTCCTAAGCAATTTGTAAACCCCAAGACTATAATAGATGACCCAAGTGCTAAACTATTTAAGGAAGCAGATTCTTTAATAAGTGGCTTGCTTGATGAGGATGACGACGAAGACGATGAGGACGAAGAAGAGGATGAAAAAGATGATTTCAACCTATTCGGAGATACAGTAGACGAGTCAGAGATAGATGAATCACAAATAAATGACGGCAAACCAACAGAATAAAAGACTCCTAGTAATTGCCGGGCCTACAGCCGTAGGTAAGACTGAGCTCACTATCCGATTAGCTCAATATTTCGAAACTGAAATCATATCTTGTGATAGTAGACAGCTATACAAAGAATTAAATATAGGAGTAGCCAGACCCTCTGAGAGAGAACTAAAGGCAGCCAAGCATCATTTCATAGCCTCTCACTCCATACATGACGAGTACAATGCGGGTAAGTATGCCAGAGAAGTAAATGAACTCTTGAAAAAGCTTTTTACCAAGCATGACGTAGTCATAATGACTGGAGGAACGGGCCTATATATAAAAGCAGCCACAGAAGGCTTAGATCTACTGCCTACTAAAAACGAAAAACTCCGTGAGCAACTCAACTATATTTTAGAAACAGAAGGACTAGCCGCTCTACAGAGTGTTGCTAAGTCTATGGACATAGTAGATGCGGATCTTGATTTTGACAATCCGGTTCGTTTAATGCGTGCTATAGAAATAAAGGAAGGTGAAAGTAATCCAACTGAAGCTGTACAAGTGCCTGAATACGAGACCACTTATCTATACCTAGATAGAGACAGAGATGAGCTATATAGTCGCATAAACAAGCGAGTAGATACTATGCTGGCCATGGGACTAGAAGACGAAGCTAGAACGGTACACGATTATCAAGACTTAAATGCTCTGCATACCGTGGGCTACAAGGAAATGTTCAGCTATTTCGATGGTGAATGGACCTACGAGCACACTGTAGAGAAAATAAAGCAACATACTCGCAACTATGCCAAAAGACAGCTTACGTGGTTTAGAAACCAAGGAAAATATACTATGGTGAAAGCTAGTTTTGCGGATGTGCTAGCCAAGATACAGGAAGACTAGATTCTTTTCTTACGCTGTTTGTAGATCCCATATCCAAATATACAAGCTACTAAAATCGAAAAAAGGCTGGTCTTTAGTATTGAATCTAAGTTATTTCCGTCAAAACTTAGGAATATCATTTTCTAGTAATGAGCAAATAAATGACCCACTTGTATACGCCATAGATAAGGTCTCCGAGTACAAGAGTGGCTGCACCTAGATACCACAGCAACTGGGCATCAGACACCTCTCGCACTATTGCACTATAAAGAGTTCTATATCAAACACTAGAGTCTCATTTGATCCTATAATACTATTAGGCTGTCCACGCTCGCCATAGGCTAGTTTAGACGGGATCAGTAATTTACCAGAACCTCCTTCTTTTAGTTTGGGAATACCTATCTGCCAACCTTGTATCACATTAGCAAGCGGGAAAGTACTTTTCTGCCCTCTATCGTATGATGAGTCGAAAACACTTCCGTCTAGTAAATATCCTCTGTAATGTACCGTAACCGTGCTAGTAATATTGGCTCTACCACCCGTTCCTTCTTTGGTAATGATATAATACAAGCCTTCATCTGTTTTCTCAGCAGTAAGGTCATTAGCCGTTAGATAATCTTGAATGGCCTTATCTTCATCTACTGCAGACTCCTTTTTGCACCCAACTAGTATAAAGAGGGCCCCTACTACACACCATAGTTTAATATTCATATTAATTAGCTCTTTGTTGTTTTTCAAATTTCCTTCTACCAATAGTATGATTCCAGCCAAAACGAACTGAAACAGTTTTCACATTGCCTAGGGCTACGCCTATTAGGTTATCACTTACTAGGTAAAATTGCTCAGGCCCCAAGTTAATCCCTAAGCCTAAACCAAAGTTAGTAAAACTGCCACTCATCATAGTATAGCTAGCACTTAATGCCAATATTCTTCCAAATTTGGAATTCCAAGAAAGTGTCACAGATGGATAGAATTTTTTATTGTAAAAACTGCCGTTCATCAATATACCTGCATTGTGTCTATCATTCAACTTAAAATTACCCCCTATATAAAACTCTCCGAGTAGTCCCGTAGAAAAACTATTTTTAGAAGTATCCAATGCAAAAACATCTAGTAACGTATCAGCCAAAGCCTCAAACCCCCTTCCGCCAGAAGTAGAGTCCCCAATATACTCACGTATATCTATCCCTTTGTATTCAAAAGAAGCCCCAGGATTCTTAGACTGCACATTGCGTAGATTATTAGTCCAGTTTATACGGCCTATATCTACCAGACTAGCCGTTAATACTATTCTTTTGGTCAGCTCAAAACTAACTCCTAAATCTACCCCATAGCCAACGCCACCCGGAGTAGTTATTATTTGTACTATATTACCACTTCCTGCACTATCTGAAAATACAGGAGATGAACTATTTACCTCTATATCTGCTGTCACTTTATAAGCAAATAAATTAGGGTCTGTTCTAAAAATGATGTCATTTTTCTTGGTCTCCAATACATTAAAACCTTGTACATACTTCAATCTACCTCCTACCTTAAGTTTACCTCTGAGTAAGCTTCTATTAAATCCAAGAGCATATTCACGCGTATGCAGCACATCAAAAGCAAAATTAAAGTTAAAATCATAACCCAAATTACTTCCGCCATTACCTTCAAACGCAAGCTTAAAAAGATCATTAGGAATCCCTATTCTGGTTTTTACCTTTTCAGTAATACCAAAGGTAAACATGCTCTTTTTTATTCTAAAACCAAAATTGATCCATTCTTGGTTTATACCCAAACTTATATACGTTTCTTTATCCAATACACTGCTCAATTGGGTAAGATCTAAGGTAAACGAATCTGTGCCCGCTTTTGGAACCAAAGCACTATTTAAACTTATAAAATCTAGAGCATTACTCTCAAAGCTGAAATCTGCAGACGACAAAGCCGGCATGCCCAAATACCATTTACAATCTGGTGCTAATGCAGGATTTACGCTAAGTCGCTGTGGAATAGGCTCCATATTATATAGCGTCATATTGCTCTGTGCTCTACTCGTATGACCAAGAGCACTAAGTACGATTATTATAAATATCTTTCTCATAATTTATAAATCTTGATTAATTAACACTTCTGCTTGCACCCCCATTTGTAGTAATAAGTCATATATATTGTAGAATTTGACATCTGGTTGATTACCGCCATTTTCTTTTAATGTATTGAAATATGCTTTGATTCTTATTCTATTGGCAGCTGTAATCCGTAAGACATTGGCTGTTCCCATAAGTATATCTGTCGTTTTAGGATTCACCCCATCTACCTTACCGTTTGCGTCTATATTGGCAGATGGAAGAATAAGTATATCGCCAAGAATCAAAGAATCTAGCACCGTATTACTTACACTATCTTCAAAATATAACTGTATGGCAATGTCTGCAGGGAAACCATTTTCAGTATATAATCGAACGAGTATCTCTTTTACTTGATCAGGATTATCTAATTCTAAATTGAAAGGCTGAGCTGATTCTAAAACATAATCCTTAGCTGTGCCTTCTAACGGTATCTCTATCTCCACACGAGCTGATACTCTAGAGGAATCTAACAAGAAATGTCTATCACTCCCAATAGTGGTTGTCTTTACAGCTAACTCATAGTAATTACTAGCTGGTCTATTATTGATATAGGCACCTAGATTACTCGTATTTTTATTTAGTTCAAACGAATCAACTTTGGTGGCCCCCATTTCAGAATTTGCAACAACGGGGAATGGCAATGGGTTTGGAAACCCTGTAAGGCTCACTAAATTATTATTAGGGTTTGTTCCTTCAAAACGAGGAACTGAAGCATCAATGGGTATTCCAATACTGTTTCTAAGAATAAATTTAATCCGCGGATCAGCTAGGGTAAATGAGCCTGACTGACTATTTCTAAAGAAACTAATGTCGAAGGTATTACCTTGAGTAGAAAAATCTATGACGTCGAATAGGCCAGTTATCTTACTGTACTTCTGATTAAGTAGCTGCATACCAAAAGTTACTGATTCTACAGGTTTAATACTATTGCTTCCTTTCTTGGTAATCGTTATTTCTAACTCTACATCTATTTCTGAATAGGTCTGAGTTGTTTTAGTAAAATCTATTTCCAAGTCTTGCAGTGAAATAGTTGAGCTGCCAGTATTGGGAGCCGTAGTATATAGAGCAGAAACAGTTTCGCTTAGAGCAGTCCCATTTTTCAAAGCCTCAGGTATAGTTATTTTAAAAGTGACGTCGTGCTCTAGTGTTGTACTTATATTGAGTGGCAAGGTTCCACCTTTAAACCAAATTTTATCTACCTCATTGGAACCAGCTGAGTACCCTAATGTTCTATTAAAAGTAAGAACAAGGGTGCCAGATGTTGCAAGTGTATTAAGTTGTGAAGCATCTAAGCTAAAGGTTTCTCCGTACGACTGGTTATCAAGCGATAGTAAATTTTCTGCTATATCAGATTCATACTCATCTGCGTATACTATAGTAAGGCTTCCATCAGCCTCTACCCTTATATATTCTAAGTCTTGTACTTGGTTTAGTACATCTTGCAGACCTAATCGGGAATAGACTAAAGGTACAGCTATTGTGGGGTTCCATTGTATACCGCTAAGGTTTTGACCTTTTTCTATGGTATCTGTTATGTCTTTCATGCAGGAGCATAAAAACAAAACTAAGATTATAAACGGGAGTGTTTTTTTCATATTTGCTTAATTTTGAACAAAAATAGAATGAAAAGTCATAAAACCACTACCCATATGCGGGTAGCCGCTGTGCTATGTGCTCTCTATGTCATATTAGGGGCATTTGGGGCTCATGGATTAGAAAATATACTCTCGCCAGACCAAAAGGCTACCTATGAAACTGGGCTTCGGTACTTCATTATTCACGCCTTAGGCTTATTTATAGTTCAGATCATATACTACATAAAAGAGAACTATAATCCCTATCCTAGTCGTTTTTTTTACTTGGGTATGCTTTTATTCTCTGCTAGTTTAATCCTTCACGCTCTCAAAGATATACTCGGAATAGACGTAAATGTGTTTGCCAGGCTCGCACCTATCGGTGGATTGAGCTATATCGTAGGTTGGTTAGTATTTGCCTATACATTAGCACGCAAATGAAAAGAGTAATCCTAATGAGACACGCTAAGTCTGATTGGTCTAATGCTGGCCAAACAGACCATCAACGTACTCTAAATGCTAGAGGTAGGAAAGACACCCCTCATATAGCTCAAAAGATAAAAGACTTTGGAATACTCCCCGATCTGATACTCGTATCAGATGCTGAACGTACTCGAGAGACTTGGCAGATTTTATCAGAGGTGTTACGATCTACACCTACACGTTTTAGCCATGACCTATATCTGGCCAGTGCTAAGCAAATTATACAAACTATAGTGGCAGTAGACCCACTGATAGATACCGTATTAATAATAGCTCATAATCCAGGAATCACAGATGTATTCTATAGCCTTGCAGGTGTGCAAATAGATAATGTACCTACTGCGGGTGCAGGATGTATCCACTTTGATACTGATAATTTTAAAAATGTATTGGAGGTTACTTCTGAGCTAGAATACTTCTACTATCCAAAAATGATTTAGTAGCGGTGAATTATAGTTTTACCATTAATGGTAAGGGATACTTTATTATCGCAAGCTGCATCTTTATCTGGGTCAAAATCAATGTCTATCGTGGATATAGAATTTGAGATGGCGACACTAACCTTTCCTTCTACTATATTTTTGGCACACTCTAAAGTGTAGTTTTTCAGTAAAGGTAATGTGGTCGCTAGTGAGATAGTTAGTTGACTATCTATAACGTTAAATGTCCCATCGAAGCTAAGTTGATCATTTACTATTCCAAAACCTTTATCTGACAATTCTCTTATGGCAATAGTAGCATCAACCATTTTTTCTTCCTTATTTTCTATTACAGAAAGCTGTGAAGTAGTTAGTTTCAGTTCATCGTCGCTTATTCGCTTGATTACCATAGCTCCGCTAATCTGTGTCATAGAGACGCCATCACCGGAATAGAATGGATTATCGTCTGGGAACTCTATTACTAATTTAGCATCTATATCTCTAGGATCTCTATTAAGATATATTGTAAAATAGCCTGCTCTGTATTTACCATCTTTGCACAGTAACCCTTGAGGAGATTGACCTAAGAAGCCAAAATCAAATCCCAATTGAATACCATCCCCATCTAAAAAAGTAGTGTCTAAATACGAAACCTCAACATCACTTGGCATAAGAGACTCATCTTTCTTTAAAAAAAACAGATCTCCAGTAGACCAATCTTGAATAATATCAAAAGTGGATAAAATTTCAGAAACAGCATTTAAGGAAGTTTGAGCAGATTCGTTAGTCTCTATAATTTCCAATATTGGCTCATCTTGGCATCCTCCTGCTATAGCAAGTAGACTAAGTAGTAATCCTCTGAATAATAATCGTTTCACTTGTCCTTCTTTATTCTTGTTATGCAAATGTAGTGTCTCTTACTGAGTTTTAAATTAGCTTTGACCAACATTAGGTTTTAATTTACACTACTTGGACACTTTAGACGCCAGACAGACATTGTTTATTGAGGTTTTACTACCTCTGAATCTCGCAAACACTTTTACGTACCGCATACCTTTCGAACTTAATGAGGAGGTAATAGTTGGCAAGCGAGTAAGTGTACCCTTTGGCAAAAACAAAGTACAAGCGGGTATAATCTATGCCATAAGCGAAAAACCACCTGCTGCATATCAAGCTAAATACATTATAGATATAGTAGATAATGAGCCTATAGTAAGCGAAGATCAACTTGCCTTCTGGCGATGGATAGCGACTTATTATATGACATCACTAGGACTAGTATATAACGCTGCTATGCCTGCCGGCCTAAAACTTGAAGGAGAGTCAAAGCTGATGTTGCATCCTGACTTTGATCAAAGCGGGGTAATACTAGACCCAAAAGAATTTTTAATACTAGAAAACCTAAAGTCTAACAAAGAACTTAGCATAGGCCAAGCAGCCAGTATTTTAAAAATACCCCAAATACACAAGTATATAAAATCGCTGTATCTGAAAGGTGCTGTACTCATGCGAGAAGATGTAAATGAGGTGTATAAACCTAAAATGGTCAATTACATTACTATAAATAAGGAAGTACAAACCGACAAGAAACTCAATGTACTTTTTGACGAGCTAGAAGCCAGAGCAAAAAAGCAGTTACAAGCTCTTATGACTTTTATAGCTAAGTACGGCATTACCGGAGAAGCTGAAAAGATAGAACTGGTAAAGCACGACTTGAGTAATGCGGCTATTAACGCACTAATAGACAAAGACATTTTCTTACAAGAAAACAGAGCTAAATCTAGGATAGACTATACCACGTCTCAGCTCCCACTAGAGCCATTGCAGCCCGAGCAAGAAGAGGCATACAAACAGATAAAAGCTTCATTTGCAGAGCAAAAACCTGCCCTACTATTTGGGGTAACTAGTAGTGGCAAAACGCATGTATACAGTCACTTAATACAAGAAAGACTAGATGCTGGCGAGCAAGTACTCTACCTACTACCAGAGATAGCCCTTACTAGTCAACTTATAGAGCGACTGCAACAATACTTTGGAGAGCAACTAGTTGTATCCCATTCTAAATTTAGCAATAACGAACGAGTAGAAGTATACCACGCTATACAAAGCGGCAAACCCCTCCTTATAATAGGAACACGTAGTGCTGTTTTTCAGCCATTTACTAAGCTAGGACTTATAATAGTAGACGAAGAGCACGAGAGCAGTTTTAAGCAGCATGAGCCTGCTCCTAGATTTCATGCACGAGATACGGCTCTGTATTTAGCCCATACAAGAGGTGCTAATATAGTGCTGGGTAGTGCTACGCCAGCTATAGAATCATACTACAATGCTACCCAAGACAAGTATGCTATGGTGAAGCTTACTAAGCGATATGACCACGCCATAATGCCACAGATAGAAGTGGTAGACATGCAAGCTCAAAAGAAGCAAAAAAGGATACGTGGCATTTTTAGTGATACCCTGCTAGACGCCATTTCTGATGCAAAACAAAAAGGGAAACAGGTTATTCTTTTTCAAAATAAAAAAGGATATGTGCCTGTGCTAGAATGCAATGTATGTGCATGGACACCTAAATGCCAAAACTGCGACATCTCACTTACTTACTATAAATACCAAGACAATCTGCGTTGCCATTACTGTGGGTTTACCCAGCCGGTAGTAAGCCAGTGTGCTACGTGCAATAACAAGGGAATAGAATTAATAGGCTATGGCACCGAGCGTATAGAAGACGAACTAAGCTTGTACCTTCCAGATCTTAAAATAAAACGGATGGACTACAATACCACTCGTCTCAAAAATTCACATACCAAACTAATTCAGGAATTTGCAGCAGGGAAAGTGGATGTACTTATTGGCACACAGATGGTAGCTAAAGGGTTAGATTTTGAGAATGTAACCACAGTAGGTATTCTGAATGCAGATCACCTAATCAACTTCCCCGATTTTCGGGCAAATGAACGTGCCTTCCAGTTAATAACACAAGTAGCTGGTAGAGCAGGTAGGCGACAAGAGCAAGGTAAGGTATACATACAAACATCTAAACCCGATCACTTTGTAATAAAACAAATAGTAGAAAATGACTACCAAGGAATGTACGAAGCAGAGTTAGCTGAAAGAAGCGAATACGGCTATCCTCCGTTTTTTAGATTAATAAAAGTAACACTTAAACACAAAGACCCTTTGCAACTATACAAAATCGGGGAGAAAACTAAAAACCATCTACTCTCCTTCTTTGGCGACAGCTTACTAGGTCCAGAAAAACCCTACGTAAGTAAAATTAGAAATTGGTACATTCTCAACTTTGTGTTAAAAGTAGAAAACAAAGGTGGCCAAATAAGAGAGCAAAAAAACAAACTAGCCGCTGCTGTGGCTCAGTTAGATAAACACAAAGACTTTAGCAAAGCACGTATAGTCGTAGATGTAGATCCTATCTAACCTAATCCAAAATGGAATACCCTATATTTGTCTCTAACAACAGCAAACAAAAAAGCATGAAATTATCCTTTATCTTAATCCTATTTCTTTCCTTTTCAGCAAATGCACAAACTTTGCTTAGTAAGTTTTCGGGCGATTGGGAAGCAACCTGCGTAATAGAAAAAGTAGATACTAATAAATTAGAGGTTTGCGGTCTTTGTCCATATGTAGAAACGGGAGAAAATGCAATTAGCATAAGCACCATCATTTTTAATTTTGGAAAAGAAGAGTTAACCATAATTACTTCATTAGGCAGTACCACTGTCCAGATTCAATACAATGAAAAAGTCGAACATATCGTCTTCACATATGATGGAGACACGTATGACTTTAGTGTAATGTATGTGGACGTACTTTCTAAAATTATACTAAAAAACAATAACGGGAACATATTATATCTAGAACGCAAGAATAATCTTAGAAGCAAATAAGCAACGTTCTTGATAGGATATTGGTCCATTAACATAATAATGAAAAATATATTTTTACTTTTAACTCTTACCCTAAGTTCGGTATGTATGGCACAAAAAGGTGCAGAAATTACTTTTGATAAAAAAGGATTACAGTTTGACAGCATACCTGAAGGTACTCAACTCAAGGTCGTATACACTTTTACCAATACAGGAGATGCTGAATTATCTATCACTAAAGTAAAAGCTACATGCGGCTGTACAGTAGTTAGTTACTCAAAAAAGCCTATAGCACCTGGACAGACAGATTCGATAAATGCAGTTTTCGATACAAACCTAAGAGCAGGCCATAATGCCAAAGGAATCAATCTAGAAACCAATGCAGGACCTGTAAGCCTAGTATTTCAGGTATTTGTGATACCTAACGAAAATACTCCAGCTATGGAACCTGCAGAGTCTCTAGAAGAGGAAGACCACAGTGGTCATAATCATTAGTCAAATACAAAGAGATAGGTGCCAAAGCCAACATATATCCACTTTTTACTCTTTTATGTTTGCTAACACCTTAGGTCTTCTATTTTTGCGGCCTTATATATGAATATACACGAGTATCAAGCCAAAGAAATCTTAAAATCTTACGGAGTAGCTATTCAAGAAGGAATAGTAATCGATAAAAAAGAGGATACACTATCCGCAGCAGCAAAATTGCGTGAGCAAACAGGCACTGACTGGATAGTAGTAAAAGCACAAGTACACGCAGGTGGACGTGGTAAAGGTGGAGGAGTAAAACTCGCCAAAAACGACGAAGAACTACAACAAGTAGTAAATGATATACTAGGGATGACCCTGGTAACACCACAAACAAGCAAAGAAGGGAAATTTGTAAGTAAAGTACTACTAGCACAAGACGTATACTACCCAGGTGCCAACGAGCCAGAGGAGTACTATATGAGTGTATTACTGGATAGAAATACAGGTCAAAATGTAATCATATACACTACAGAAGGTGGAATGGATATAGAGCAAGTAGCTCACGATACTCCAGAATTAATATACAAAGAATTCATAGACCCTGCACTAGGACTACAAGGGTTTCAAGCTCGTAAAATAGCGTTCAACTTAGGCCTAAGCGGTGTCGCACTCAAAGGAATGGTGAATTTCGTAAACGCATTATACAATGCGTATGTAGGTACGGATTCAGCTATGTTCGAAATCAACCCCGTATTAAAGACTTCAGATGATAAAATAATCGCTGTAGATAGTAAGGTAACATTGGATGACAATGCACTCTATCGTCACAAGGATTTTGCTGCGTTAAGAGACGAAAGTGAAGAAGATCCTACAGAAGTAGAAGCTAAGAAGCATGACCTTAATTTTATAAAACTAGATGGCAACGTAGGTTGTATGGTAAACGGTGCTGGTCTAGCTATGGCTACTATGGATATTATCAAATTAAGTGGTGGCGAACCGGCTAACTTTCTTGACGTAGGAGGAAGTGCTAATGCTACTACAGTAGAAGCTGGATTCCGTATTATACTAAAAGATCCAAGTGTTAAAGCTATCCTGATAAATATATTCGGAGGTATAGTAAGATGCGATAGAGTAGCAAATGGTGTAGTAGAAGCCTACAAATCTATAGGTGAAATAAACGTACCTATTATAGTAAGACTACAAGGTACTAATGCCGAAGAAGCTAAGAGAATAATAGACGAGAGTGGACTTAAAGTAGAGTCTGCTATAGTATTGCAAGAAGCTGCAGATAAGGTAAAAGCTGTATTAGCATAACCTAAACGTTATGAGCGAATTCATAGAAATACGGCCTCATAACATCAACACAAAAACGATACGAGATATAGTGCAAGTTCTTCGTAAAGGAGGACTTGCTATTATTCCTACAGACTCTATCTATGCAATAGTAGGCGACTTACATCACAGAGAGGTGATGGAGAAAATATGCAAACTGCTAGATAAAAAGCCCAACAAAGCCAACCTATCTATTCTATGCAAAGACCTCAGTAATCTGAGCGAGTACACCTCCCCCATCTCTAACCCTACATACAAAGTAATGAACCGAGTTCTTCCCGGACCGTTTACTTTCATACTAAAGGCCAACAACAATGTGCCAAAAATCTTCAGACAAAATAAAAAAACCATTGGTATTCGTGTACCAGATAACGCCATTTGTCAAGCTCTAATTACTGAATTAGGCAATCCCTTGGTTTGCTCATCCATACACTCTGAAGACGAAATACAAGAATACCTTACTGAGCCAGAAGAAATATTTGAAGTGTGGCAAAACAAAGTAGACTACATAATAGATGGAGAAGCCGGACAAAACGTAGGAACTACCGTATTAGACGCTTCTGAGGATGAAATAGAATTGATAAGAGAAGGGTTAGGAATAGAGCAATTGTGAATCTTAGGAGATTTAGCCAAAAAGGCACGTTATTTGTAACAATACTATAAATTGAGACAACTATTTCCCATTTCTATTTTGTTTTTGACATTTTTGATGTTGGCAACCTCTATCAACCTAACTTATGGAGATACAACTACACAAATAGTAGAAGATTATGGCTCTGAAGAAGACTCCGAACTAGACAAAGAGGATGATTCTAATACTATACAATCAGAATACAGTACATTAAGACTAAAGAATAAACTATTAACCTATGGCACTGCCATACTAGGCACCTCTATAGAAGTGCATCTAAATGTGGCCAAGCCCCCGCCCAAAGTAGTCTGATACTTTAGTCTTTTCTTTTTTTTTAATTCTTTCCCAGTTTAATATTTCACCGAAGTTAATTTTATGAAAAAATATTTATCTCAGATTAAATCTGATTTGCCGGCCGGATTGGTCGTATTCTTAGTAGCTGTGCCACTCTGTCTTGGTATAGCCGCAGTAAGTGGGGTTCCTGCATTTTCAGGACTCATAGCTGGCATTATAGGCGGCATCGTTGTTGGTACACTTAGTGGCTCGTCTCTGGGTGTCAGCGGCCCCGCAGCAGGTCTGGCTGTTATTGTTTTCGACGCAATAAATCAAATGAAAGACAATGTTGCAGAAACGGCAACTCAAGATGTATTTGTAGAAGCATTTCAAATGTTCCTACTTGCTGTAGTTATAGCAGGCGTCATTCAAGTTATTCTCGGATTTATGAATGGTGGAATAATAGGATACTACTTCCCTTCTTCTGTAATTAAAGGAATGCTCGCAGGTATCGGGTTAACTATATTTCTAAAAGAAGTACCACACGCTTTAGGATATGACAAAGACATAGAAGGAGACATCGAATTTTGGCAAGTAGACGGCGAAAATACATTCAGTGAAATCCTCAATGCACTTGGCAACCCAGATTTTGGGGCTACTATTATTGCTTTTGTAGGCATAGCTATACTTATCCTATGGCAACAAAACTTCATAAAAAAATTCAAGTTATCCAATATAATACAAGGACCACTTGTTGCTATTTTGGCGGGTATTGGTTTGGTATTTGCTTTTAAAGGTGGTTCTCATGAAATGATAGCAGAACACTTAGTAAACGTGCCGGTAGCAAAGAACACAAATGAATTTTTAAGTTTCTTTACTTTCCCAAATTTTGGTGCTATCACCAACGTATTGGTGTGGAAAACAGCAGCTGTTATAGCGATAGTAGCAAGTTTAGAAACTCTGCTTTGCGTGGAGGCTACAGATAAGTTAGACCCCGAAAAAAGCGTAACTCCTACCAACCGCGAACTAAAAGCACAAGGAGTTGGAAACATACTCTCTGGCCTTATCGGCGGACTTCCTATTACGCAAATAATCGTTAGGAGTTCTGCAAACATTCAAAGTGGAGGTAAGACTAAGATGTCTTCCATTATCCACGGTTTCTTTATTCTAGGCTTCGTGGCTGTGCTTCCTGAGGTTCTTAATCTAGTACCACGTGCAAGTTTAGCAGCCATTCTACTTATCGTAGGATACAAACTTGCCAACCCTTCCACATTTAAAGAAATGTGGGTAGAAGGAAAAGCTCAATTTATCCCATTCATGGTGACGATATTCTTCATCCTTTTCAAAGATTTGCTTTGGGGTGTAGGTATAGGTCTGGTGGTCGCTATATTTGAAATACTATACCTCAACTACAAGAAACCTTACTTGGTAGACGTAGACTTAATAAAAGACAATAATCAATTCCATTTCCAATTAGCAGAAGACGTAACCTTCTTGCACAAAGCAAATATCTTACAGACACTCAACAAAGTGCCTAATGGCTCTAAAGTGATTATAGATGGAAAGAAATCTATTAGTATTCACCCAGACGTGCGAGAGATCATACGTGATTTTGAAATACACGCACAATACTCAGATATACAAGTAGAGATTATCAATTTCAAAGAAGGTACACAGCCCAACCCCATGGCTCATTTTGATAAAGTGATAGAAAAGGTAGTGGACTAATATCACCTACTAAAACAAGTCTTATAAAAATCTAGTAAACGAAAAAGGGAGCAACTAATGTTGCTCCCTTTTTTTGTAAATGTTTTCCGTCTACTACCAAATCTTGATACGAGTAGAGTCATGCTTATGCATAGCTCCAGTCTCACACGTACCAAATGCTTCGTAGTAAGGCTCAAAATTGACCAATGGACCTATTACTCTATACTCTGCAGGAGAGTGCACGTCGCTTTTCAGGCGGGTTACCATTTCCTCTTCTTTTATATTGCCTTTCCACACATTAGCCCAACCTAGAAAAAATCGTTGCTGCCAAGTAAATCCATCTATAGGCTCTGGCATAACACCATTGTATTGCTTCTTTAGAGCCTCGTATGCCAGCGTAACACCACCAAGGTCCGCTATATTCTCTCCCATAGTCATCTTACCGTTCACACTCATTCCCTGCACTGGGGAGTAACTATCATACTGCTCGCCAAGCTGCTGTGCCAATTTATCAAACTTAGCTCTATCCTCATCGGTCCACCATGAGTTAAGATTGCCATCCCAATCAAACTTGCTTCCTTGATCATCAAAACCATGAGAAAACTCATGCCCTATGACGGCTCCTATACCACCATAATTGATAGCATAGTCAAAATCTTTATGAAAGAAAGGTGGTTGTAGTATCCCTGCTGGAAATACAATTTCATTATTACTAGAGCTGTAGTATGCATTTACAGTCTGTGGACTCATGTGCCACTCGGTCTTATCTACTGGCTGTCCTAGTTTCTCTAGCATCTTATTATATCCAAACTGCGTAGAGTTCATTACATTTTGTATGTAGCTATCACTCACTATTTTTAGCTTGCTATAGTCCTCCCACTTATCGGGGTATCCTACTTTATACGTGAAGGCATTTAGCTTTTTCATTGCTTTCTCCTTAGTCTCAGCACTCATCCAATCTAGAGCTTGTATTCTATCTTTGTATGCAGAGCGTAGGTTTTCTATCATATTGCTCATATACGCCTTGCTCTCTTCGTCAAAGTATTCTTTCACAAAGAGCTTACCTAGAGGCTCGCCGAGTACGCCATTCATTGCACCAAACACACGCTCGTTTCTAGGCTTCATAGTTGTGGTGCCACGCAGCTTAGTGCTGTAGAATGCAAAGTTTTCTTTCTCCAAGTCAGCACTCAAGTAGCTAGCAAAACTAGTGATGGTATTCCACTTTAAGTAGTTTTTCCAATCTTCTAAATCTGCAGATTTAATGAGCGAATTAAGAGCAGTATAAAATGAAGGCTGACCAACTATGATGGTATCAAACGCACCAAAACCTCTACCTGAAGCTATTTTTTTGATAGCAAGAGCATCTAGCGTCGCGTCCCAATCTTTTAGGTTCTTTTTATTATATGACTTATCTGGATCTCTACGCTCTAGTCTACTCCAGCTTATTTCAGCTAGCTTAGTCTCTAGAGCCAGTATGTTAGCCCCTGCTCCTGATGGCTCACTACTAAGGGCAAACATCTTATCTATATGCACCACATATGCCTTACGTATATCTGCAAATTTCTCATTGTCTTGTAGGTAATAGTCACGGTCTGGCAGATTAAGGCCTGCTTGACTGGCGTACACCGTATTCATTTTACTATTCTTACTGTCTGCACCTATGTACAAGCTTATCGGAGTACTCACTCCCTTAGGAGCTAGACTGCCAAATAAAGCTACAAGCTCTTTTTTATTTTTCACCGCTTTAATGCTTGCTAGCATAGGAGCTATGCCCGAAATTCCTGCAGCATCTATAGCCGCGGTATCCATAGCCGCATTATAAAAGTCACGTATCATCTGCTCATCAGAACCTGCTTCTGCAGACTTATTCTGACATACTACGTCTACTATTTTCATGAGTTTCTGTCGATTTTCCTCGTTTAATATGTTGAAAGCCATCCATCTGCTCTCAGTCTCTGGTACTGGATTATTAGCTCTCCATCCACCTATGGCGTACTGGTAAAAATTTTCGCAGGGATGTACCGTACTGTCTATAAAAGACGTATCAAAGGCTATTGGCTTAACTGGCGGATCCTTCTGAACATAGCCAAATGCAACTAGAGCCAAAGCCGCAACTCCGGCAATACATAAAAATAATTTATTCATATCTTATTTTGTAATACTAAGTGCAAATATATTAGAGTGTGTGACTATAAAAACACTATGAATAAGCCGTTATAAATTGACACCATTGCTAAAGGACGATAATCAACTTCATAAAAACGTGAAAAACAAACCGAGTCTAGTACTACAGGTTGTAAATAATAGAGCTAATTTTACCCCAAATGCAGAAGACACTCAGTACACTAAAACTACTTATAGTATGCAGTATAGCCTTCTCTGTGCTATCATGCAAAAGCCGCACTACTGAGAGCAATATAGTACTAAAAGAGGTGGATACACTTACTCTATTCCCTTATTGGATAGATATGATGAGCGACTCCAATGTAAATTACTATGACGCCGTAACTGCTTTTGACACATACTGGGAGAACAGAGTAAAGCCCACAGAAGAGGATGGCGAGGCTGTAGATATTTTTGATAAACAAAAGACTCCTGAACAAGAGGCTCAAGAAGAATTACGCTCTATACAGTATGTGTACGAGTATAAGCAGTTTCTAAATTGGAAACAAAGCAATAAGAACCTGGTAAAACCTGACGGAACCATTCTTACCCAAGAAGAAATCCTAAAACAATGGAAAAAACAAACCCAAGAGAGAACACGCAAATGAGAATATATATATCGCTATTATTTTGTATGACATTGGTTGGAGCTTCTGTAGCTCAGAACTTTGCCAGTTTCACCCAAGTAGGCCCCGTTAAATTTCCTGCAAACCCAAGTGTGCAAACCACAGGTATGGGAAGAGTCTCTGACATGGTATACCACCCTACTGACAGCAATACATTATTTGCGATTACCTCTTCTGGCGGTGTTTTCAAAACGTCTAATGAGGGAGTAACTTGGAAACCTATAAGTGACCAGCTACCCGCTACCTATTGTGCTTCTATGGCCATAAACCCAGTCAATCCAAATGTAATGTACCTAGGAACTGGTGATGCTAACTACGGCTACCGAGGCGGTATGGGAATATGGAAAACTACAGACGGTGGAGATACATGGTTTCAGTCTACCAGTGGCATAGGCAATAAGCTAGTATCATACGTACGAATGACCCCTGGAGATACCACTACCCTAGTGGCAGCTTGCTCAGATGGTATCTATAAAAGTACCAATGCCGGAGGTACATGGGTTAAGAAAACTGCCGGGTCAGATAGCTATAGAGACTTGCACTACCAGCCCAGAAATAGTTCTATACTCTACGCTGCTACCAATTCTACTTTTTACCGCTCATTTAACAATGGAAACACGTGGTCTGCTACTACCATCAATAGTAATATTACCTGTGCAGGTATTAAAATAGCCACATGTCCTAAAGATACTTCTCAGCTCTTTTGTGTAGTGTGGAAAGCGGGTTCTAGTCCTTTTGGTGGGGTGTATAAGTCTACCAATAATGGAGCCTCATTTACCTTAATGGTAGATACCCCAAATATACTAGGCTACGCAAGTGACGGCAGCACCATGGATGGCCAAGGGGCATACAATCTAGCTATACAAAGTGATCCAAATAATGCAGATGTGCTGTACGTGGGTGCTATCACTCTTTGGAAATCTAGCAATGGAGGTGATACATTTAACTTAAATTCACCGTGGGCCTTTGGTGTACACGCAGATAAACATGGCTTTCTTTTTTCTCCCTTTAATACTAAAAAGCTATATGTATACCACGATGGAGGTATAGACAGAACAACAAATGGTGGCGATACTTGGACTACTATGGAAGATGGACTAAGTGCCTCTGAATTTTATACAATGGGAAGTAGCGGTCTTTACAAAGACAACATACTCGGCGGTCTGCAAGACAATGGAATGGACGTGGCGGTAGACAAAAAATTTAGCACGGTAAGAGGTGGAGACTGGGGAGGCGACTTTGCTTTTGATGCTTTTGACAAAGATATAGTCTATGAGAACGGAGGTATTAAGAGAAACGTAGAAACACACGCTACGGGAGGCATAAACGGAAGTGGAGGTGTGTATACAGTGCACCCAAATGATAGCACCGTAATGTTCGAAGCTACTACAGATATTTACAGAACACAAAATCTAAGAGCTAGCCCTACTACGGCAGTTAGCTGGTCCAAAATTTCTACTTTTTCTGGCACCACCGATGAAGTGGGCATGAGCTACGCAAAGTCTTCTAGCGGTACTTTTTATGCAGCATTCAGGCCACAAGCACTATACGTCAGTGTAGATATAAATGCTACCTCACCTACGTTTTCCAAACTCACCTCTTTCCCATACGCTAGTGGTGAGCAAATAAGGCAAGTAGAAACCTCTACTTCTGACTCTAATGCCATTTACGTAGTGACTACGCAAGCTCGTATTTTAGTATCGCACAATAAAGGAAGTACTTGGACAGCAATAACCAAAAACTTACCTGCTATTAACATCATTAAGTTTCTGCTAGATCCTAATGCATATGACTCTAGTATGTACGCTTGCAATGCGTTTGGGGTATACTACCGAAATCGATATTTAAGTAGCTGGATTCCCTTTTCGCAGGGACTACCTACTATCTCTAAGATTACCGATATGGAAATTATGAATGATGCCAATGCAAATGGGCGGCTACACATAGCTACATGGGGAAGAGGTATTTGGCAAACAGATTTATTTAAAAACTCATCCGTAGCACCTACCGCAGATTTCGCTATTAACACGGCAAGCACACAATCTTGTGTGAACACCATAATAGCCGTGGACAACTCGTACGGCTCCCCACTGGGAAGAAAATGGCAAATAAGTCCAGCTACAGGTTGGGAGTATGTCAATGGAACAGACTCCACATCATCCAGAGCCGAATTTAAATTCACCACATCAGGTATTTATTTTATATCGCTACAAGTCTACAATAGCCAAGGTACAGATATAGAAACCAAAAACTATATATATTCACCCTTGACTGTAGATGCTACCTGCTCCACTAGCACTAATCTACTGGGCGGTTATACTATTGGTGTATATAAATTTGAACTGAATACTATCTCCAATGCATCTAGTACCGGAAGAGCATCTTACGAAGATTTCTCGTGTGTGAGTAATACTATACTAAAACCCAATACAAATTATACCGCTTGGGTAACCAATGGAACTAATTACAACGAAAATTCAAAAGTCTATATAGACTATAATGATGATGGCGATTTTCTAGATGCTAACGAACTTGTGGGAAGTATTAGTAGTGGATTATCTCGCAGATCTGTAACCTTTACTACGCTTGCATCACCACCCGTAGTCAATAAGTTCATACGACTACGCGTAGTATCAGATTACGCTAATGTAAGTTCACCTTGTGGTACACTAAGCTATGGCCAAAGTGAGGACTATGCCATCTACATAGATAATGTAAGCCCTACTGTATCCATACAACTCCCCCCTCCTACGGTGAGCAATGAATTTACAGCTACTTTCACAACATCTGAGGTAGTTACAGGATTTGACATTGCTGACCTATTTGCAAACAATGCTACGGTATCTAATTTTAAGCAAAGAAATATAAATACCTACGCAGCTACTATAGCACCTATAGCTAATGGGCAAGTTACCATAAGCGTACTACCCAACAGATTAAGTGATCTAGCAGGCAATAAAAATGCGACTCACTCTGCTAGCACTCAGTTTTTCTTGGGTTTTCAGTCGTTCACTTTTATAGGCAAATCTGTACAAGATAGCATCTTACCATCTAGCACAGGAGGCAACATAAAATGCTATGTCCCTTTTGGTACAGTAGTAGATTCTCTCCTATCTACCTTTACATTAAGCGATACTACTATGGCATATCTAGGCACTGCTCTACAAACCTCTGGCACTACAGCTAATGATTTTAGTAATGTAGTGACTTATACCGCCAAAGCAAAGAACCCAAATATCACAACTAGCTATACGGTAGAAGTGATACAAAACGAAAATACGGAATGTGATTTACTCAGCTTTGGGCTCAATACACCCTTGGTAAACGGTACTATAACACCTAACACTGCGGGTGGAGATGTAGAGCTCATAGTTCCTTATGGTACATCCCTAAGCAGTCTTGTTGCTCACTTTGTGGTGAGTGACAGTGCCACAGTATATGTCAACTCGACACAGCAGACCTCTGGAGTTACGTCAAATAATTTTACAGGAGCTCTTACTTATACCGTCTTAGCTCAAAACAGAAGTATATCCAAAACGTATACAGTCCAAGTGATCCTTGCCAAAAACACAGCTAGTGACCTACTCACGTATGGCATTGCGACTCCGGCTAGCATAGGCACCATTACAGCTAGTTCTATAGATGTGTATGTGCCTTACGGTACTCCCTTAGCTAATCTTACGGCACTATTCACCACCAGTGATAGTGCTACTGTTTCGGTACTCAGCACTGTTCAGACTTCGGGCAGTACGCCCAATGATTTTTCTAGTGCGGTATCGTATCTCGTAGTAGCTCAAAACACAGCGTTTTCTAAGACGTATATAGTCAATGTATATGTGCGTGATAACCAAGCAAGTGAGCTCCTGAGTTTTGACATAGTAACGCCCGCAGCTTCTGGCACCATCACCTCTATAGACACAGCCACTGGAACTGTACAAGTATATGTGCCTTATGGCACTGCGTTAGCTAATCTCACGGCCACATATACCACGAGTGATAGTGCTCATGTTTTTATAAACCAAACGGAGCAGCAGAGTGGTACTACATCCAATGATTTTACCAATGTACTACACTATAAAGTAATAGCACAGGATACTAACTACTCTAAAACATACGCAGTCACGGTGAGCCTACTGCCCAATACTGCTGCAGAGCTTCTTGATTTTAGCATACAGAATCCAGCGGCAGACGGTACTATCACCAGAGATACCACAGGAGGAAAAGTAGCTATCACGGTTTCTACAAGTACTAATCTCAAAAACCTAATTGGCCTATTTACGCTAAGTGAAAATGCAACTGCCGCTATAGGTGGCGTAGTGCAAGAAAGCAGTATTACTGTGACCGATTATAGTGATACTATCCCATTTATAGTGACCGCTGAAGATGGCACTACTAGCAACATTTATCGTATCAAGATAGACAAAAGTGCAAGCTCAGTAGCTAAAATAGCCAATGGCAGACTGACCGTATATCCTAACCCAGCCAACAATGAAATACGTATACACTCCATAGGAGCACAAGTGAATAAGGGTACGTATGAAATCACAGATGCTATGGGACAACTAGTAAAAGCAAGTAAAGTAAACAAGGAAGACACCGCAATAGATATCTCAGACTTAGCTATAGGTATATACTACCTGAAAATAAAAACAGAGGACGGATACTGGATAGGCAAGTTTTTGAAGGAGTAGTATCTACTTCACCAAGCCGCCTGAGAAAGAACGGTAAGTAGTTGCTGTATTTATTAAATTTGATATAAATGCAAAACCCCTAACCCACTTTGTAAATGCTCGTAAGTGTTTTATACTATAGGTGAATTATATAGGAGCCGCCTCTGGAAAATGTAATCTGTAGACGGTCATACTAGCTAGTGAAACTACAGATGCTTATACTCGGGTGATTAATATCTGCAATACGTGTCCGCCGAGATCTAGTGAAGGAGGAAGACTATTAAAAGTCCTTTAGATTTATTGTAAGAAAAGCATATTTTTGGAAACACGATATGAGAATAAACGTACCCACTCACCGAATAATGCACTTTATCGCTGCCGTATAATCAGTATCTCATCATCTGAGAAAGACATCCAGCCTAAATCATAAATGTAGTGAAATGTTTTTCCTTGACTATTTAGGTGAGTGTGGGTATGATACTTGTATCTAAACTTTTTATCTTCCAACACATTTCTGTATACTTTTATTTGCGTTTTATTTTTACCCAATAGTTCTAATAGTATACCATGGTTTCGTTTCAGGTATTCATTTATACGGATAGCGGCTTGTTTAGATGCGTGCCTTAGGTGGATATGATAGTAGTTTTTGCACGTAACAGAACAAAACTTTTTATCTGCCCTCCCTTCTACCTCTTTTTTGCATATTTTACATTTTATAATCATATATAATGAGATATAGCAACGAATATAGCTTATCCGTTTGTAACGGTTAATGATGAATAAAATACTATTTTATATTGCACCTAGAATTTATTCTGCCTATTTTTATACTATGATTGCCACACAAACAGCACAACCAGTTAAAAATCAAAAGGTTACAATATATAAGCCGCTACCCAAAAGCAAAAGAATAAAAATACATATACCGTATGAGCTTAAAACTGAAAGAGAATCTTTCAAGCAGCTCAATACCTCATTCTACCACCCTACCCAAAAGCTATGGAAGGTTGAAGTAGTTCACCGTTCTACTTTGGACTACAAATTCATCTATTGCACTTACTTTTTGGCTATTTTGTTATCCATAGCTACGGCTATGCAGAAAAAAATAAGTCTCAATTAAGCACACTACATTTCTTTTCGTCTTCAAACCAGAAAGGTAAACTGCTTCATAGTCAATACAGAAGAAAACAAAGCTGAAATACAAAGACTATTTGCGGGAAAACTACAAGTACGAGAAACTGAAAAACGCACAAAACAAGTACACACTAAACTCAATGAAACAAGCACAAATGCTCTTCTAGAAAATCTCAAAGCACTCACGCTCAAAGGGCTTAGTGAGCAGACAGTAAAAACGTATCAAAGCTGCTTAGCACCATTTTTTGGTCACTTTCAAAATAAGAAAAAACTAAGTGAAGTTAGCAAGCCTGAAATAGAAACCTACGTCTATATGCTTATAAAAGAGTATAAAATAAGTGAGCAGAAACAAAATCAAATCATAAATGCTATAAAAAGCTACTATGAGCATACACTGGGTAGAGACAGAATGCTATATGATGTAAAAAGACCAAAGAAGGCACAAACACTACCCAATGTACTCAGCGAATCAGAAGTACTGAGACTGCTAAACTCTCCCACTAATCTGAAACATAAAACCATACTTTACACCATATACAGTGCTGGACTAAGAAGAAGTGAAGTCATAAATCTGCGAGTACAAGATATAAAATCGGACGAGGGCTACATTATGATAAAAGGAGCCAAAGGGAAGAAAGACCGCAACACTGTGCTTTCTAAAACACTGCTGACACTACTACGGGAATACTACAAGAAGCACAAACCAAGTTACTGGCTATTCGAGGGAGCTGCAGGAGGAAAATACAGTGCGACTAGTGTGCAAAAAATATTTCAAAAAGCAGTAAAAGAAAGCGGGTGCAATGCCTGGGCAACGCCTCATACACTGAGACATAGCTTTGCTACTCACCTTATGCAGGCCGGCACCAACTTACGCTATATACAAAGTGCACTGGGTCACGAGAGCCCAAAGACAACTGAGATCTATACTCACGTACTACGGATAAACAATAAGACTATAGAAAGCCCCCTTGATATTTTGATGAAAAAAGGTAAATTTGAAAATAATAAATAAACGAAACAGACATGGGATATATGTGCCATACACATATACAAGTGTTGTATGCCATTGTAAAAAAAGTAAATTAATTAAAATATTGTTGATGATTTAGGCATTGACTATTAAGAACATTTTTAAATAATAAGAACATGGAATTTAGACAAGATACCCAACCCTTTGAAATT
>Ga0209390_10001878_pt1 | contig 38702 bp, 27 predicted proteins | sample BON01_FD_187212 | JGI IMG/M metagenome (GOLD analysis project Ga0209390, IMG submission 187212) | Freshwater microbial communities from Lake Bonney liftoff mats and glacier meltwater in Antarctica - BON-01 (SPAdes) (version 2) | ecosystem: Environmental > Aquatic > Freshwater > Ice > Glacier...
TTAACAACCATCGCCGGGAAGAGGCATTTCACACAACCCCTAACACCACGAATGCGAGATCAACAGATTTTCTCACACGTCAATAGACCACCGTCTGCCCTGAAATCACCATGACAGTGCCATTCGGCTCTGTACGGTTTCTACACGATTCTGCGCTTTGTGGAAGACCAAGCGATTCAGGTGAAAGCTGCCGACGCGTTTTTGTATCTCATGGCGTAGAGATCAACATTGATGACAGGTTGCATCGGATCGGCCGCTGACTTGGGTGCTCATTGTTTGTCGCGAGACAATGAGGCCGCTCTTGAGAGCCAATAGAGTTTTCCTTGTTGAGTCTTGTTCAACGCATCGCAGTCTTTGACGCGATACTCGGGCGGGTTGGTGATCTACGGTTTCTTTGCAGCAGGCTCTGTTTCGGGTTCAGATCGAAACAGGCCGACAGGGAAACGCACCATTCTTAATGGAGTTGCTCCAATCAGTTGCGACATTACGTGACGTGCTCCATGGGCTTCCGGTTCTCGGATGCGCACGACAAGCAACAGGCTGGCGAGTCGCAGCACTACGCTGACAGCGAACAGTACGCGATACGAGGCCAGTTCTAGCCCCAACACTGACACCTGCAGGTCTGAGTAAGTCAACAATGCTCCACAGGCGACGGATGTGATGCCACCGACAAGCCCGGCCAGAGCGGTTCCGGCGGCGATGAACATCGTGCGATTACCGGACGGCGATTTAGTCAGCATGAAGCCATTTGTGGCCACCACAAATCCGGCATTCAGGATGGAATCGAGAATAAACACGGGCACCAGTACGTAAAACGCGAACTCGGGATCGTTGGGGACAAAAATCAGTGCCAGCATATTCGCCGATTTCATCGCTGTGCAGATAATCAAAATTGGTCGATGACCATAGCGTTCGGCAAGCCCACCGATTCGTGCCGAACATGCGGCTCCGCCCACCCAGCAAAACACCCACAGCAGCAGAAGCCGAGACAGCGACATGCCGACTTCAGCCAGCAGAAACAGGCTGATGAAAGGAGCTCCTACCATTGCGGCGAAATGCCAGAAGCACATAAAGCTGATGAACGAACGGAAGTCGCGATTGCGAAACGGTTCCGCCAGAACTTTGCGAATGCGTGTTTCTGTAATGCGAGTGACGGGTGGTTCTTTGACTCGCCAGAACAGCAGAATGTCGGCGACTCCCAGAACGGCCGCCAGTACAGTCAGAATCGCAAACGCTTTCGGAATCTGTTCTGAGTAAAACGTTAGTAGATACGATGCGAACAGCAACGCGGCGGCACCTGCCCATTGCATCCACAAATGTCTGACGCCCCAAAATCGACTCAGTCCGGAACGTGGCAGGTAGTCGCCCATCCATGACATCCACAGCGGACTGGCGAAGTGCAGCAGGCCATGATTCACGATGGTGAGACCTAGAAACAGCCACAGCCAGAACGTTGGTGAGGCGTCAGGAATCAGAAATGGGCCCAGAGCCACAGGCAACAGCATTAGTCGCTGAACAATGGACACAGCCATCCAGAGTCCGCGGCGGTAAGTCAAATGATTTGCGACAACGGCAGACAGGAACTGCATAAACAGCATGCCCGTTGGTATGGCTCCCAGAATGCCGACGTGAAGTCCCGAGCCGCCAAAGTGCCGAGCAAACTCGATGCCGGCGGGAGAGAGCGTCAACTGAGAATACGCCATACCAAAGCAACCGGCGACGATAATGGTGTTGGCTCGTGGTATCGGATCGGCATTCACATCCAGTCGTACACTTCCAGCCGTACTTTTGTCGACGGTGTGTGAATTGCTCTGGTGACTGGTTGTAGATGGCATGTTTGTTTTGGGCTACGGCGTCTTACGCTGATTTGTGCCCGTGAGGAACGTGTTTTAGTTGAGGCGGCTGTTTGCTGTAGGAAGCCGGTCGGGATTCTTGATGCTGTGAGACGCAAAGGCGATTGCTGCGATTTGCAACACGGGATACGGCCTGATTGGGAAGCCTTCGCGTTGATTCAGTTTGGTCGTAGGTTTGTTTAGGCGGCCTGCTGCTGTTCGCGGTTTTTCTTTTCTTTAGGTGGTGTCTTCCAGCGACGATGCACCCAGAAGTATTGTTCTGGAGCACGGCGGATAAGCGATTCCAGAGCAGATGTGAAGGCCTGAGTCATAGCTGGCACGGCATCGGCGTCCTGGAAGTCGCGGCTGTCGATGACCGCTTCTGTGGCGAGTTCAAACTGGTGCCAGCGGCTGTGATGCTGTTCTTCCTCAGGCAAACGCCAGGCGCCGCCCAGTACAATTAAGGCATCGTTTTGTAATGCCAGCAGCGCAATTGACTTGAATGTAGATGCGGGTTTGCCAAAGAAGTCGACAAACACGCCTCGCCGACCAGCATCCTGATCGCACAGTAGCGAAACGTTTTCTCCGGCTTCCATGGCTCGCACAAGTTCCGTGCTGGCTCCCTGTTTTGAAATCAAACTATTGCCGGTGGATTCGCGGAATCTCAAAAACCAGCGGTGCAGCCACGGGTTGTCCAGATCGCGAGCGACAACTCCCATAGGAAAGCCAAAGTAGCCAAACGTATTGACGGAAACTTCCCAGTTGCCAAAGTGTCCTCCGAGAAACAAAATCGGACGCCCCGCAATCATTGCCCGCACGCATTCTTCTCGCTGTCGAAACCTGAGCACTTCGCTGCAGTTATAAAGTCGAAAACGACGTTGTAGCTGAATGACTTCAACCACCATGCGTGCAAGGTGTTTCCACATTCCGTGGATAATGTGGTCGACCTGAGCCGGCGGCATTTCGTCACCAAAAGCAGTGCGAATGTTGTCGGCGGCCACCTGATAGCGAGTTAGTTTTTTCGGGATGGCGTTGTGCAGAAACCACGCGACTGCGTCAGCCAGTCGGAAGGCGGAATGTACGGGAAGACAGTTCAGGGCAAAGAACATTGCCATGAAAACAGCGTACTCAAGCCGATATCTAATTGCCCTTGCGTCCATGCCATCGCCATTCCTGTAAAACTGCGAGCACATAGTTTACGCGAAGCAGATAAAGGTGGCCAGATCTGATTATCTGGACGCGGTCCGAAACTGCTCCGGCGAACGGCCCAATACAAGCATGAGGCGCAAGCGAGTCTGGCAATGTCTGGATTAACGTGCGCGTGAAAATTGCCATTTTGGGACCGCGTCTAGCGATCTGTGTTATGGATAACGGGAATTCGTTCTGGCTTTAACTGCAGGCCATGTGGATAACCACTGGAAACAGCCAGTAGTTCTTCCAAGCAGAATTCCATGTCTTGCTGTAGCCTGGCGACGTCGATGCCGCAGAATTCCGGGCTGAAGTCGCTCACATAGACGCAGAAGCTGGAATACATTTTGCGAGCTCCCGACAGATTGCCGCCTTCAAAGTGAAACAGACACACTGCCGCGTGGATCATGCCCTGAAAGAATTGTTTTTCCGGACCGAGCAGTTCTGACCAGAAGTCTTCGAAGACATCGTGACAGGCAAAAAATTCGCCTGCGTTGAAAAGGCGAATTCCTTCGGGGATTCTGGGATCGATGGAATCAACGGTCATTAGTTTGGCAGTTACTTTGTCGAGGAAAATCAATATGCGGCGAGCCGGATTCGTTTCAGTCTGACACAGGTGACTCTACAGTGTCGCATTGCGAAGTTTAGTACAACTCAAGATAGTACCGGCCGGTTTGGGTTCGTGTGGAACAGGCCTCACTGCCCAAAACGCGTTCTTTACGCGTTAACCGTCGGCAGCAGACAGTGAAGCACTCCGGTAGTCGCAGTCGAACACAGCGGATGCCGACAAAGCCTTCATTCAATAAAAGTCAAGACATGAAAAAGAAGAAGGCATCCGCTCCTCATCAGCCTGAGTCCAGATCGAACGATTGTTCTGACACGCAGCTTGGGAGTTCTAAGAAACAGATTAAGGTGAAACGTGCATCGCCCAACGGGAAGTCAGCAGGCGAAGAATTCGAAGCACTTTGGCGAGAACGTAAAGTACGAGGGAAGCAAGTCGTTCGCGCTTTGAAGAAGATTTTTCCAAAAGCTGAATGTGCGTTACATCATGACTCTGCTTTTCAACTGCTGGTCGCCACAATTCTGTCGGCTCAGTGCACGGACGAACGCGTCAACATGACAACTCCGGAGTTGTTCCGGATGTACCCGGACGCTGAGGCATTGAAAAAGTCGACTCAGGCGGACGTTGAAAAAATTCTAAATTCATTGGGGCTGTTTCGCAGCAAAGCGAAAAATATTCGTGCGATGGCCGCTCGGCTGATTGACAACTTTGGCGGTGAGATTCCGCAGGATATTAATCAGCTTGTCTCGCTGCCTGGAGTGGGACGCAAAACGGCCAGCGTTGTATTGGGAACATGGTACGGTATTCCTTCGGGCGTTGTTGTCGATACACACGTGCGTCGCATTGCGAATCTGCTGGGGTTGACGACTTCGCAAAACGCTGAGATCGTCGAACGTGACCTGATCAAAATTCTTCCTAAGAAGGAATGGATTGGGTTCTCGCATCGACTGATTTACCACGGCCGGCAGACATGCATTGCTCGACGTCCGCGATGTGCGGAATGCGACCTGCTCAAGTATTGTGCTCGCGTTGGCCTGGAACCGCTTTAGAGTCCCGGGTCTGTGCGTTCCAGATTGGCTCGGATCTCCGCGATAGCTTCTCGGCAACCGTTGCGAAGGCGATCCAGTTCGTCAATCGTCGTTATCATTTCTTCGAATGCAGAAGTTGCCTCTCCTCGGGAATCGTGCTGGGCGACTGCCAGGTGCAGCACATGAAGTTGCTGCTGCAACGGTGCATCCAGCAGTTCGACGGTGGGTTTTGTGAATCGGCGGATTGCCTTTGCCAGGTCTCGAAACGCGTCACGCTCGTTATTACGTTCGACCGGTGTTAGTTCACGTCGAGTAGCCCGGACCTGTTTCTTTAAGAGCTCTTTTTCATCAACCAGTCGTCCCAGCGGTGCGGCGTTCCGACGGTTACCTTCTTTAAGTTGCCGAGCTTTGGTGAGTATGGCCTGCAGTTTTTTTGAATCAGTGCAGTGCTTCAGCCCGTCTTCAGTCGTGCGAATTGCCTGCGTCGGATTCTTCATTTCAACAAAGATGTTTGCCAGATTGGCGTATGGTTCCGGCATGGATGGATCCAGTTTGATGGCTTCTCGATAGGCCGAAATCGCCATGGAATTCATCTTCATTGCTTTCTGAGCAATACCGAGGTTGTAGAAGGCCGAAGCTGACTTCTTATCTTTTTTGATAGCGTTGCGCAGAGTTTTGGTGGCGCCCTGAAAATCTCCCAGTAGGTTTTGCACCGCTCCCATGTTGACCCATCCGGCCGAATAGCCCGGATCCATTCGGGTAAGTTGATTGAATGCGTCTTTGGCCTGTTGATATTCTTTGGCCATACAGTGGGCCATTCCCAACAATTCCTGAGCGTCACGATTTGCAGAATCTGCCTTAAGTTTTTGACGCAGCAGATTAATCGCTTCGGGGAATTTTTTCTTCTGCAATAACTGCCGAGCGTTTTGAACCGTTGAGTCAGCGGACATCTTAATACTCCCGTACAGATTTTTTTAGACGGTCCGGATTCCGGCAGAAGTGACCGTGCACTTCAGGCAATTGAAATGATTGGCCGAAACGTTGCTGTGATGGGCGACAGTGGCCGCTGATGCGCGACGACTTGGGCGGTCAACTTTAGTCACCTCTTGGGATCCGGTCGATTGAAGTAACAGTTGGCCGGAGCCACTGGACCAGTCTACCCAAATTAACGCCGTAAGAACACAGGTAAAGTTTGCGTCGCCCGAGCACAGGGTTCAAGCTGCATTTTCGGGGCTGCCGAAAGATCCGTTGACGCTTCGGTTTGTAGTGAAGCCGACAGTTTTGACGGACTGCTGAAGAAGGCGCAGGTTCTGCATGTTTGAAACACGGCGAATACTTCTCGCTTCAACTCTTTTCTGCGTATCGCTGGCGGCGGCAATCGCGTCTGGTGATGACGACCCACGCATCACGCCGTTGGTGAAGGCGGTTGAGAACTGCAGAGATTTCGTTGTGAACATTCACACAGAGAAAGCAGGGACGGAAGATTCCGATTCTCGTTTTTTTACGTCAAAGTCTCGGCGTGTCAGTGGCATGGGGACAGGCATTGTCGTTGATGAACGCGGCTATATCGTTACCAACTATCACGTGATTCACGAAGTCGATGAAATCTCCGTGACCATGATGGGTGGCGAAGTGATGAAGGCTCGCCCCGTATCGTTTGATCGCAAACAGGATATGGCCATCATACACGTGACGGCTCCACATCCATTGACCGTGATGCCAATGGGAACGTCCTCCGACATGCGTCTCGCGGAACAGGTGTTCGCCGTTGGGAATGCCTTCGGTTACGAATATACAGTAACCTCAGGAATCGTAAGTGCACTTGGTCGCGACGTCGAAGTTGATGAAACGCAGGCCTACGAGAATCTGATTCAGACAGATGCCAGTATCAATCCTGGCAACAGCGGTGGACCGCTGCTGAATCTGAACGGCGAAGTAATCGGAATCAACGTTGCCATTCGCGCCGGTGCTCAAAGAATTGGTTTCGCTATTCCTATTGATGATGCAAGACGAACGATCAGTCGGCTACTAAGTACAGAACGTCTGAACGGGATTTCACACGGAATGTTTGGCAGTGATGTTAAGCTGCCGAATGATCACAAACTTATTGTGGATAGTGTGGCGTCTGGATCTGCGGCGGATCGATGTGGCCTGAAGGCCGGCGATACGATTGCCAACGTTCGCGGGATTAAAATTCACGACCTGGCCGACTGGGAAAGAAGTCTGCTGGACATTCCGGTTGGAAACGTTCTTGATGTGGCGGTGATGCGTGATGGGGCTCCTGTGGCGCTGCGATTTACAGTCGGCGTTGGTAACAGTGTTCCAGCGGTTGCAGCAAATGTCGACAAACGTGTTGCCGTGCAAACGGTCGCAACTGCAAAGCCAGTGACATCTGCAGCGACGACTGAAGAGGCAATCCGAGACAAAGCTGAGCGCCTTTATGGGATGCAAATCGCCCCACTATCGACCCGGGATCGCAGCACTTTGGGTCGCCGGTATAACGGTGGCATGAAGATCATGAATGTGTCTCAGGGAAGCCTGGCAGACAAGCACGGAATTCGGCGAGGCGACTATTTGCTGGGACTTGACGGCTTCGAAACACTGGATGATCGAAATCTGAACTTTATCCTGCAGGATTCGCGTCTAAAGAGTCTGACGACGATGAAGTTTCAGATCTTTCGTGGCAATCAGGCTTTGGTTGGCCACATGAAGCTTGATGACCAGTAGCCGATAGGCGTTGCCGGTTTGCCCCCGGACACTCAAAACTTCCTGATCGTTATAATCGAACAGAATGTTCCGCGGGATTTATAGAATTTTCCAACGTCCTGACGCCTGTTGATCGGCCGCGACCCTCAGTCAGTCAAACAGGATCGTTTGCAGTCAAGCTGGCTACAGGAAACGCTTGTCAGGCCAATTCCAAAACGTTTCGGCTATTTGCAGCGTCTCTGGAACCACTGCTCCGGGATGTCACCTTGGAATGACGTCTTGCCTGTTTGAGCTTTCCTCTGGTTATACTCGCAGCTACCTGTTGACCTACCGTAGCCATGTTGTGAACTGTAATGATGTCGACATGGAATTCTCAACTCGAACAATGGTTACGGTTAAGCTGCGTTGCTGAAGTTAGCGCTGCAAAGCCAGGTAACGTTTCGCCGCAAAAACAGTTTGTAGATGTGTCGGCAAGCGACTTCCTGATTTCCGCAGATGTGATTGCTCCGATTGTTTCGAGGGTCAATGCTACCGCCAGCGTAAATCCTACGGGTGTCGGCGAGACGATTTTTTTGGCGGTGCAGGCCACTCACGCATCCGTACATTCCAACACGAATCTAGGCATCATTTTGTTGCTGACTCCATTGGCTGCGGTGCCGGCTGATTGCTCGCTTGTGGACGGTATAGAGCGCGTTCTAGACAGCTTGACAATCGAGGACGCTGTCTTTGTGTATCGCGCTATCAATCTTGCTTCGCCCGGCGGTCTTGGAACAGCTTCAGACCAGGACGTTGCGAAGCCGCCTTCGATGGATCTGCGATCGTGCATGCGACTGGCGGCGGATCACGATCTCATTGCCGCTCAGTATGCCAACGCTTTCAAGGACGTGCTCGGCAGCGGCCTGATATGGCTGCGACAGACGCGTGAGTGGAGTTCGCACTATGACTGCCGGTTGGGCTGGTTGGCACTGAGTTTGATGGCTGAGTTCGGGGATTCGCTGATACTGCGAAAATGCGGAGAGGTCATGTTTTTGGAAACGTCACGGAAAGCACGCGGTGTTCTTGATGCCGGCTGGCCTTTTACTGCGGGAAGCCAGAATGTTTACAACGATCTTGATCGATTTTTGCGAGCGGACGGTAACCGTAGAAATCCCGGCACTACGGCAGATATAATCGCAGCAGTCTTGTTTGCCGCTTTCCGGGAAGGTTTGTGTGCATCCAGCGACGATGGCACGCAACTGGAATTTCATGAGCGGCACTAGATTCGGACAGCGGTATGGCGGTCAGTCAGCCGTAGGATTTCCGCAGTTAAGGTGAAAGATAACGCTAATGTCGGAATCATTTGAAGCCCGAGTGACCAAGGATTCATTGGTCTTCAGCGCTGCTCATTTTATTACCTTCAATGGAAATATTTGTGAACGCCTGCACGGTCATAACTGGCGTTTGGATGTCACCGTTTGTGGGCAACTTGATGAAAATTATTATGTCTTTGACTTTATCGCGCTGCGTGACGCGTGCATGAAACTGGTTGAAGACCTCGATCACAAAGTGCTGCTGCCGGAGACTCATCACAGCATCACATTGGAGACCTCGCCGAATGGCAAAGAAGTGACGGCCCGCTTTGAAGACCGCCGCTGGGTGTTTCCGGTCGAGGACTGCTGCATACTTCCCATCAGAAACACCACGGCTGAATTGATAGCCAGATGGATTGGGCACAGTTTGCTGGAAAATTTAAGTCTGAAGAACGCAAAGGGAATTGAAGAACTGCGAGTCAGCGTTGAAGAAAACTTCGGGCAATGGGCTACTGTTCGTCTCAGCACATAACGCTACTGCAGACTAAAGCTTTTGCCGGCATAGTGGTCGCCTGTTGCTGCGGCCGTTTGTCGCGTTGCAGTGTTCGCCTTCGCCAGCCTGAACTGCGATCATTATTCTGCAATCGCCTTTAGCAGATGTTGTACTCTGATACGCTCGGGATTTTGTTCAACGTCGGCCTCTCCAAACACAGCTAGCGCGTCTGCATTTCTATCCTGTTGCATCAATGCAATGCCCTGATTGATCATGGTTGCGTAGTTCCATTTTCCTGCGGGATACTGACGACGATAATTCATCAGTGTGATGATTGCCGCTCCGACTTCGCCCCGATCGATTTGGCACAGAGCCGTCCAGTACAGTGAGTCTCCGGTAGAGCTCTGGTTGACTTCTCGGATAAGTTCAGGAAATGGAATAACCATAATCGGCGGATAACCGTATTCCGTTTGCAGGGCTTCCGGAACCCGAATACGCATGGCTTCCTGCATGCTCGCAATGCGAACCTGCTGCAACTGTTGAATGACTCCGGTGTCTATACTTCCCTGAATCTGTTGAATTCTGGCCTTTAGCAGGGCGTTGGAAGGTTTGCCGAACATGTCATCACTGGATTCCATCATGCGGCCGAAACTTGCCATCAGGCGTCGTTCGACCAAAGCCTGGCGTTCTTTGGGTGACAATTCTTCCGGGACGGTCGTAAGTTCTTCCGTACTTTCCGGAGCAAAGTCTTTTCGTTCAAACGGAGCCTGGAAAGGACGCGTCAACAGACTGTAAGACTGCTTCTGCTTTTCGGTCATCGCATTTGCTGCCACGACCTGTTGTTCCGGATATTCCCACAACGAAATGCTGTCTACGTTCCAGTGCCCATTTCCAGCGACTTTGATGCGATCTATTAGGGGCATGATTTCAGAAACGCCACCTGTGAGTTCTTCAAAAAGAATGGCCGAATCTTCAGCGGCAAGCTGTTCCTGCAGAACAAGCATGCGAGGTGCAAAGGCGGATATTTGCGCGATCACCTGAATGGTCGATGATTTCCATCTGTCGTGAGTTGCGAGTTCAGAAATAGTTGCTACCTCCACGGTGCCAGTATCCGTGGAGTCTTTGCTGCCAACGGCGATTCCTGTGCTGACATCGAATAGAAAGCTTTGTTTGTCCAGAAAAACGGCGATCAGCCATGTCGCTGTGTTCAGTGTATCGCCTTCAGCGGGTGGTTGACTGGTCCGCACGATGACTGCATCGATCTGTTGTTGGCGAAGGGCTTCAGCGAAAATCCATGCTCGATCTTTTGCAGTGCCTCGACCAATCATCAGGACGTCGAAAAGGCCCAGCGGGATTCGTTCTTCAGACGCTGGTGCTAGGCTTACGTTACGCACGACCCAATCGAAGATGTCGATGATGTGACTGGAATCCGGCTGCATCTTGCCGCCCAGCGTGTCGGCATCGGATCGCGAGGAAACTGCATCAGCGAGACTTCGCAGCAGCAGGCAATCGCGAATGTACGCTCCATCGTTTGCCGTGAAGCGGCCTGCTGTGGCTCGAGCACTATCGCCAATTATTGCCAGTGTGGCTTTGCTGAGTTTCAGGGATCCGACTTCGTCCGCGGCACACGATGAGATCCACGAATTCAGTCCATTAATAGAACGCTCTGGATCGGCCTGCAAAGCCACGGTTTCCGGATCAAGTCGCCGAATTGCTGCGGCAAGCTTCTTGCGGCAGCGTTCTACTTCTGTTCCAGATCGCGAGTCTTTTTTTGACTTTGAGTCTGCCGTTGTTTTGTTTTCGGTTGAGCCTTTACATCCCACAATTATCAGAGATGCACACAGGGAAAACAAACACGACATCGCAAAGAAACGATTAGATGCAGACAGCACAGTCAATGGTCCCGAGTCGACAGGTTTTGGAAGATCGCAGTGTAAATTCAGCGAGCGGCCAACTGCGTTCAGATTACAGTGATCGCGTCGCTTACAGAGACAACATAGTTTCTCGCAAAGTTGTAAGCTGTCTCACCAGATCTTCAACACCAGACAACGGCACCATGTTTGGCCCATCGCTTTTTGCAGTATCGGGATCTGGATGAGTCTCAAAGAAAACGGCATCACATCCGACGGCGACAGCTGCTCGAGCCAGCGGTGCAACCATTTGTCGCTGTCCCCCTGTTGTTGCTCCACCGGGCGTCTGGACGCTGTGAGTTGCGTCGTAAACCACCGGCACACCGAATGATTTCATGATGGGAATGCACCGGAAATCATTAATCAGCTGACCGTAGCCAAATGTTGTGCCGCGTTCCGTCAGCATTACACTGCGCAAACCACGAGCCTCGCACTTTCGTACGGCGTGAATCGTGTCTTCGGGGGCAACAAACTGCGGTTTCTTGACATTCACGCAGATATTTCTGGCAACGGCCGCATCAGCAGCTGCGACCAGCAGATCGGTTTGACGTGCCAAAAATGCGGGAATTTGCAGGATTGAGCAGACTTCGGCACACGGGGCAGCCTGAGACGCTTCGTGAATATCCGTCGTTGTTGAAAGTCCAGTGGCCTGTTTGACCTTTTCTAAAAGCTTCAGCCCTGCTTCCAGGCCTGGGCCGCGATAGCTGTCAACGCTGGTCCGATTCGCCTTGTCGAAGCTGGATTTAAATATGATTTGCAGTCCCAGACGGTCTCGCAATTCAGCCAGAAACTCAGCTACCTGCATAACCATGGATTCAGATTCCATGACACAGGGCCCTGCAATTAACAGCAGGGGATTTCCCGTTCCGACCTTGTAGCTACCGATTTCAACCGTTCGATCTGTCATCTTTGACGTTCCAATCCATGATCATTTGACCAATTCTATTCCGTGTCTGAATCCGAACGCTATGTAAGCCGGCGGGAAAACACCAGTGAAGCACGTTTCCTTCATGTTGAATTCCCTGTGCAGAGCAGCCGGCCGTAAACTGTTCCGCTGCTTTTTTAAGCCGCCGGCATTCAACGCGTTGGGATCAGCTGTGAAAGGCGTCCGGGAAAAGCGTTAAGATTTTGGTGCAACATGCCTTAAGCCTGTGTTGTTAAACCCGGACAGGTTCCGCTTCACCGGCAAGTTCGGTTCGGTAACGCTCACGAACCGGCTCGACTTGTTCGGCGATAAACGAGTCGACCTGTTCAGGCGCTCGGCCGATGTATTTTCTGGCATCCAGCGTTCCGGCAAGATCGATGTGGGCGAATGCCGCGTCTTTCTGGAGCCGACTGATGAGGTCGTTCGGCAAGGCGTTCTGTTTGACTTCCGCCGCCGCCGCCTGACTGTGTACGCGAATGACTTCATGTAGATCCTGTCGATCTCCGCCGGCTCGAACGCCTGCCATTAGAATTTCTTCCGTTGCCATAAATGGAAGTTCTTCGTTCAGGTGCTTTTCGATCGTCCTCGGATAAACCACCATGCCATCGGTTATGTTTCGATACAGAATCAGGCAGGCGTCGATCGCCAGAAATGCCTGCGGTACCGCAAGTCGGCGGATGGCACTGTCGTCAAGCGTTCTTTCCATCCACTGAGTGGCCATTGTGGCGTCAGCACCTGCCTGAAGACTCATGGCAAAACGGGCCAGCGCGCACATACGTTCGCTACGCATAGGGTTACGTTTGTAGGCCATCGCAGACGAGCCAATCTGGTTCTTTTCGAAAGGCTCTTCAAGTTCTTTTTTGTGCTGCAGAATGCGGATGTCGCTGCCGGTTTTGTGGCACGATTGTCCCAGACCGTTTAGCGTGGCCATCACCTGCGAATCAAATTTTCGCGTGTACGTTTGTCCTGTTACGGCGTGGCGAGCTGTGAAGCCCATTTTTTCTGTGACCAGTTGATCCAGACGTTCTACTTTGTCGTGATCGCCTTCAAACAGGCTTAAGAAAGTGGCCTGAGTTCCCGTTGTTCCCTTTACGCCACGGAAGCGAATGGTATCGATGCGATGTTCCAGTTCTTCCAGATCCAGCAGCAGATCCCAGCACCATAACGTGGCTCGCTTGCCCACGGTTGTTGGTTGAGCAGCCTGCAGATGTGTGAATCCCAGACAAGGCAGATCACGATATTCGACGGCAAATTTTGCCAGCTGGTCGATCACCTGCACGAGTCGGCGTCGAATCACCAGCAGGCTTTGTTTGATCTGCAGCAGTTCCGAGTTATCCGTCACGTAGCAACTTGTTGCTCCCAGATGGATAATTGGTTTTGCCGCTGGACACTGGGTGGCCCATGTTTCCACGTGCGCCATTACGTCATGTCTTCGTTCCAGTTCAAAGTCAGCTGCCAGGTCGAAGTCAATGTTATCGACAGTGGCTCTCATTTCTGTAAGCTGGGCGTTTGTGATTGGTAGCCCAAGTTCCTGCTGAGACTCTGCCAATGCAATCCACAATCGTCTCCAGGTGGAGTGCTTCGTCTGAGCAGACCAGATGCCTGCCATTTCGCGAGAGGCGTAGCGAGTGATGAGCGGATTTTCGTAGATATCGTGGGACACGTAAAGAACCTTTTTTGTAATCAACTTTTGGTCGAGCATTTTCATTGCTCGCGTTTTGAATCAAAGTCGTGTTCGTACAGCAAGCGTTGCCCGGCGAGACTTTCGTCCTTCATCAGCGCCGGAATGCCGTTAGCGTTGCTACGAGACGGGCTCAACGCGAATCGTTTGCGCGGCCTTGCGACTGACGGTAAACTGCTGGCCATCAATGTCTGCTCGAACGACGCCTGCATCTTCGCTGTTTTCGATGATCTGACCAACCGCTCCGAGTTGAAATCCGGATTCTGAGAGATACCGCAGAAAATCAGGCTCCTGATTGACAACTCGCACAAACCGAACTTCGCTGCCGACTTCGCAGTCTCCCAATGCCAAAGCGCCCGAGTGATCGCTCCGCATTTGACCGTCAGCCGCAGGAATCGGCGAGCCATGAGGATCAGTTTCGGGATGCCCGAGAAAGTCGTCGATGCGGTCGATTAAAAATTCACTAACCGCGTGTTCCAGTTCTTCGGCTTCTTCGTGAACCTGATCCCAGGTCAGATTCAATGTGCTGTGCAGAAACAGTTCCATCAACCGATGGCGCCGCAACATTCTCATGGCCAGCTTTCGGCCGGCTTCCGTCAACTCCACACCCTCATAGGGAACGTAGCTGGCGAGTTCGGCTTCGGACAGAGTTTTCAGCATGCTGGTCACACTGCCAGGAGAAACTCCGAGTCGTGTGGCGAGGGCTCCGGTAGAAACCCGCGCCGCTCCTGACTTCAGTTCCAATTGAAGCACGGCCTTGAGATAGTTTTCAACGGTCAGGCTGGGCATGGGCAACGTTTGGCGAAGAAGGAAGTTTTTTTCACAATACCGGCAATCACAAAGAGTTAATCCGCATGCTGCTCTGATTTAGTCGGCGACCACGGCGCAGCTTGCGCCAGAACTAACACGTTGGGCGAAATGTTCCAGTTCAGGAATTGCCAGAATTTGGATTCGTTGGTGAGGTACAGCGGCAGCCATAATGGACGTGCAGAAACGTCGGAACGGATCAAAAGGTAAGGGAACCCCATGAAATTGCGACGTTGACCGCTATGAATTCTGTCCCATCCTACAATCCGTAGGGTTCCGGAAAAATCGGGGCCGTTGATTCCGCTGTCATGCATTTTGATGCAATAACAGGGCATCATCCAAATGATTGAAGCGGCTGCCGCCAGAAAAATGATGAGCGGCCCAGGGACGATCGATCTTGGTGCCTGCAGCAGCAGCGATGATAATCCACCGCTGGCGAGATAGTGCAAGACAATCGAGCTCACAACCAGCGAAACAGTACTGATCCAGATCCATGGGCGGAAAACAGAAATCCTGAAGGTGCGATAATTTCCTGCAGGATGATCTTCGATTTTTGGGGTTTGATAGGGATTACGTTCGGATTGCATGCTTGATCCCGTCTGGCATTCGATTTCCAGTTCAAAAACCGATCCTGAATTTGGCAGTGTGGATTTGTGACACCTCAAGAACGCGCGACCCGTGCATTGCTGTCTTGTCGCGCGTTCCTGTAGTGTTGATGAATTCAGAAGTCGGTTCAACTGTTCAGTCGGGCAACAACTTCTTCGACGACCCGATCGATGGGCACTCGATCCTGTTTCAGTGAATCTCTGTCCCGAATCGTCACGGTACCATCCGTCATGGTGTCGCCGTCGACAGTGATGCAATATGGCGTTCCAATTTCGTCCTGTCGGCGATAGCGACGGCCAATGGCTCCCTGCTGATCAAACTGGCAGTTTAGCCCAGCCAGCTTGAGTGCCCCGAAGATTTCGGCAGCTTTTTCGGGCATGCCTTCCTTTTTGATCAACGGAAATACGGCCGCCTTCACCGGAGCAAGTCGTGGGTGGAACTTCATTACGACGCGTTCCTGCATCACCCCTTTTTCGTCCGGTTGCTGGTCTTCGTGATAGGCTTCACAAATGAATGCGAGCGTTGCTCGGTCGGCACCTGCAGACGGTTCGATGACGTGAGGCGTGAAACGTTCCTTTGCCTGATCATCAAAGTAGGTCAGGTCCTTGCCGCTGCCACGATGTTTTGGCTTGCCGTGTTCGTTCAATTCGACTTCCAACTCACCGGCGGCATTCTTGGTTAGCTTGCCTTCCATGTGAGAACGCAGGTCGAAGTCGCCTCGATGAGCGATACCTTCCAGTTCACCAAATTCGCCTTCATCCAGAAACGGAAACGCGTATTCGATATCGGCCGTGCCCACAGAATAGTGAGCCAGTTCGTCCGCATGATGATCGCGAAGAATCAGTCTGTCTTTGCTTACGCCAAGGCCGAGGTACCATTGATAACGTCGATCTCGCCAATACGTATACCAGCCGGTTGACTCGTCCGGTCGGCAGAAAAATTCAATTTCCATCTGTTCGAATTCACGTGACCGAAACGTAAAGTTTCGCGGCGTGATTTCATTTCGGAAGCTTTTACCGACCTGGCAAATTCCGAACGGCAGTTTGACTCGGCTGCTATCAACAACGTTTTTGAAGTTAACAAAAATACCCTGTGCCGTTTCCGGTCGAAGGTAAGCGGCATCGTCGTCCGTTCCGAGAGCACCGATAATGGTTTTCATCATCAGGTTGAATTCTCGGGGTGCCGTTAGCGTGCCCGCTTTTTCTGCGCCCGGAGCCACAACAGATCCGTACAGCGCGACGTCGATGCGATCCAGCGTGCTTGCTTCGCCGTCCCATTGCAGCTTGTCCGCATACTTTTTCTTTTGGCCAAATGCACGCAGAGCTTCCGAAGTCAGGTCTTCATGAAAGTCTTCCGCGGTCGACGTAACCATGATCTTTGATAGCTCGCTGCTGGTTTCTTCCTGCTTAACAGTCTGGCCTTCAAAAGATACCCAGCGAACTCGCAGCTGGTCGAGTCTATAGCGACTTTTGGTAGCGCGGCAGTCTACCATCATATCGTGAAACAGGTCGTAATGGCCGGAACACTTCCAGACCTGAGGGTTCATGATCAAAGCGGTTTCCACGCCGACCATCTGGTATTTGGAAGGAGCATTTTCCGGTGCCAGAAGTTCGTTGTGAGCGGAAACCATGTCGCGGTACCAGCAGTCACGGACATTGCGTTTCAGTTCCGTGCCTAACGGGCCGTAGTCCCAGAATCCGTTCTGGCCGCCGTAAATTTCTGAGTTCTGAAATACAAAGCCCCGGCGTTTACACAACGCCACAATCTTGTCCATCGAACGACTCATAATACATCTACCTTCGAAAACAAAAGATGATCCCTGCTGGGTGCAGCGACCTGTGAAGATCGGCCAATGCGCCGATCGTGGGAGATTGTAGGAATCCCGGCCGTTGTCGCAATCTTAGACGCTACCTGGTTGGCCCAACGTGAAGACACTGAGAAAGTTTCAGTGTTCATGCAAAGATTATCGATTGCACTGATGGTATTTAGGCGGCCTTTGTCGACGGCGAATCTATCGAATTCGCCGTCAACAGGTTCTGCAGACGATGATCTTCTTTGGCCTGCAACATCGCGATTCGTTGCTTCTTTTTTCGGCTGAATCTGTTTGCGAAGTCAATCAGGCCTGGGACAAACCGTTTCATTTGAAACAGTCCGTGTGCTAATGGAGTGATGATAATCTGTCGCTTGTTTCGTCGAATGGCTTTGATCGTCAACGATGCGACTCGTTCAGCCGAGGCACACAGCCAGTCGGGAGGCGTCGGGACCTTGTTGCCTGCTCGGCCACTTGCCGCAGCCTCATACAGGTTTGTTCTCACGGGCCCTGGACAGATGGCACTTACTCCAACGCCCTTGCGTGCGTATTCTGCCCGAATGGCTTCCGTAAAGCCGATCAGTCCAAACTTACTAGTGTGATAGGCGGCGAATCGGCCTCCGGCAACAATGCCACTGATGCTGCACATGTTGGCAATGTGGGCGTCTGGTCGTTCCAGCAATTGTGGCAGAAAGTGATTTGTGATTTGAATGGGTGCAAGTAGGTTGATGTTCATCAACCAGTTCCATTGCTGCTGAGACATTGCATCTGTTGGGCCGTAATATGCGACGCCGGCGTTGTTGATCAGAATGTCGATGACGTCGCAGCGCTGATCGAAGTCTGCGAGAGCCTGGGTGATCTGTGACGAATCAGACAGGTCGCAAACGCGCGTCAGAATTCGTCTGCCGTGAAGTGCAACTTCTTCAGCGACTTTTGCAAGTCCTGCCTGGTCAACATCTACCAGGTAAAGGTCGCAACCGAGTGCTGCCAGTTGCCGCGCGAGTTCTCGGCCAATACCCGACGCTGCGCCGGTCAGGAACACATTTTTATTTTCGAATGACTTCATCGAAATTCCCTTTTCGGACACTCGGCAAACCGTCTGCTGCGTTGTGCAACTTTCAGATAAGCGTTCCACTGACTGGTTCGTGAACATCGGCAATCGCCGAATGAAACGTGATGTTTGTTGTCACGACTCAGCGTGCAACACTGCTGTGGGACTGTATCATATTGGCTTCTTCGTCGGGAGAGGCGAATTTGCTTAAAGCCGCGATTCTGATTCCCGACAGAACTGCTCGACACGGGCTGAAAACGCCTTCACCGCTGCCAATTGGGCTTCCAGTTCATCCAGTTGCAGAGGCGAATCATGCACGGCCTCCATCCGCTTGGTCAACTGAGCATAATCTGCCGAATTGTGTGGCGGAACGGTCAGGTCCTGAGCATTCCCGCGAGTCATTCTCAGGCAATCGATCAGTTCCCGTAGAAACATATAGGCGGTCGTCGCTGCGCTGTGTTCATCGGCCGTTAGCAGACGTTCTCTGAACGCTGCGTTCAACGCCTGCAGCGTGTTTGTCGTTCGCAACGATGGCCGGTTGTGGCCAAAAGTCAACTGCAAAGCCTGAACGGCGTATTCACAATCAACCAGTCCGCCGTCGCTTAGTTTTGCGTTGATCGTGCCACCGTGTACCAGTTGCCGAACCTGTTTTTCTCGCATGCCACGCATGGCATCGAAATCGAAACCAGAATCTGCATAAACGATGGCATGGCACTCGGCCCGCACAACTGCACCAAATTCGGCATCGCCACTGATACAACGCAGCTTGACAAGCGACTGACGCTCGTACGGCCATGCTTCGCCATCGGGCGAGAAGTAGTTTCGGAAAGAATTCAGCGCGACGGCCGGCGAACCCGCCTGACCATACGGTCGCATCCGCAGATCGATAGAAAAAATACCTTTATGTCGACACTGAATCAGCTCCGTAATACGACTAACCATTCGTTCGAAGAAATTGCTGGCCGAAATGCGAGTTTGTCCTGCGGTGTGACATTCCTGCTGGAACACGAGGTACATTTCAATGTCGGATGCGAACCCCATTTCCACGCCACCAAACTTACCAAGAGCCACAATTGTAAACGGGCATAGGTTTCCGTTGTCAAGACAAGGCGGGCCGTATGTCATGTGCAGTTCTGCGGATGCAATCTGGCAGGCCGCGCTGATAATGACTTCCGCCAGTTCAGTGATTTCATTCGAAAACGTACCGAAGGGACCGCAGTGTCCCAGCACGTGCCTCAGGTCTGTGCGAAACAGATGCAGATCCTTGAACGTGTTCAAAGCAGCAATGCGTCCCGCTGCATCAGTGGTGAAGCTTAGGATGGACGCGAGTTCGTTTTGCAGTTCGGTTCGAGTAACTCGGTTTTGCAACTTACCGGAATCGGTCAACAGTGGTAACAGTTTTTCGGTGCGCACCTGTAGGAAATCTTCCCACAAATAGCGGCTGATGCCCAGCACCTGGCCAACGGCTCGCAATACTTCAGGTTGCTGTAAATTTGCAACGTTGGTTTCCCATTGGGACTTCCGCAGAAGCACGTGCAACAGGTCTCGAAAGCGAAGCAGAGCCTGGTGAGGATCGTTATTGGACGGCAGCCAGTTTGTAAACTGTTTGATAAGGACAATGGCTGTTCGCAATTCTTCGACGCGTTCTTTGTTGCTGACGACGCCTCCATCAGATTCTGCAACATGCAGCACGTCGCGAATTCTTCCGTCGGTTTCGCCTAACTGTGCTCGCAGAATTCGGAAGCCACAAATCGAAAGTGCGTTCGAGAGTTCAAAAAAGAAACCGAAGCTGTCGTCGGCTGAAATCTGCAGCACCGTGGCTGCATCTGCTTCTTCCTGTGTTACAGTAATTGAAAGTTCAGCCAACGGAATAGGTGCGGCTTGCAGGTTCGCAACTCGCTTACAGAACATGTCGAGCAGCGTGGCACGAACGTCGGACGACTGTTCCGATTGCTGCATTTTCAGCAATCGTTCCAGTTCGTTTTGTATGACGGTCGCAGTGGACTGTGCGTTGCCTGCAACTGTGGTGGCAGTGTCTTCACACAAGAAGATACCCAGAAATCTGTCGGAAGGAATGTTGCATCCGAAACGATTAGGGCCGGCTCCGTTGTTGCAATCGCCTTCGCGGATGTCCAGGTAATTGGCAAAGAAAACACCGCAAATCATGGATGTGAGGCCCGGCGTTCCCCGCACCGCTATGGTTATCAGCTGCAGGTTTTTGTCGGAACCGAATTCCTGTGCGTGCACGCGGCAAGCGGCTCCCGCTTTGAGGTCATCGAACATTGAGCGGCGAAGGTCTTCGTGTTCAGCGCCGTGGTTTTGGAAGTATGTTGCCAGTTCTGAAAGTTCAAGAGGAGTGCCGTCATTCTTAGCGGACAAAATGTTATTGCTGAATTCATCCAGGCTCGCACGCGTTGGCATTGGGGTGAATTGAGCATCGAAGATTCTTCGCACGGCGCGTCGATGTTCATGGAATCGATTCAGTAAGTCCGCTTCACCGGGATAGTCCATTCTTCGAGCCAGCCATTCACGTTGTTCCGCATCTTCGGGAAGTTCGTGGGTCTGCTGGTTATGAAGCAACTGCAAAGCGTGTTCAATGGTTCGCAGAAAAATATAGCCTTCTCGCAACTGTCGATAGACCGCAACGTCAATCAGGTTGAATTCCGCCAAGCGGACCAAAGCATCCAGTGTATTCGCGCTCGCAACTCGGGGCTCGGATTTGCCATGAATCAGCTGCAGCGCCTGAACGATAAACTCAATATCTCGAATCGACCCGGAACCCAGTTTTACTTCAGATGCCAGTTTGCCGCGTTGCCGCAGTCTGTCTTCAATTTGCCCCTTCATCTTTAGAACGTTGGCTAGCACTTCTCCTTCAGAAACCGCAAACAACAATGGCGGCAGTATTTGAAGCAGTTCGTCGCCAGCCTTGGAATCTCCGGCAATTACACGAGCTTTCAACAGAGCCTGTTTTTCCCAGAGCTCTGCGTCCGATCGCAGATACTGTTCATAAGTCTTCGGCGTGCTGACCAGCGGACCGGCATCTCCCCACGGTCGCAGTCGCATGTCGACTCGATACAGAAATCCAGTCGCCATGTTTTCGCCAAGACCGTCAATAAGTCGACGTGCGACTCGCTGAGTCGTCGGCGAATCCGAGTTCGCGATCAGAATCAGATCTATGTCAGAACTGTAGTTCAGTTCTTCGCCGCCATGCTTGCCCAACGCGAGAACGGCAAACGGCGGTTCCGTTACGCCAATGTCGCTGCAGGCAATTCGTAAACACAGCTGAACCATTGCGTCGGCAAGCAGTGAGATCTGCAGCGTCACAAACTTCAGGTCAAGTAGTCCGAACGCGTCGCACATACCAATTCGTAGAATTTCTCGCCGTTGAAAACGCCGTAGCAATGCCAGTTTCTCGTGGGATGATTGCACGTGCTGAATCGCTGCGTTGGCTTCGCTAACGAATTCATTCCGCGACTTCATTTCTGCTGTGCGCCGCTCTGTGGTGAGCTCGCGAAGTACTTCCGGTTGGCTAAGCAAAGCCTGAGTCAGAAACGGACTGCCACAGGAAAGCCGAGCCAGAACTTCCAGCGATCGAGGAGCTTCTTCAAACAAAGCAAACGCATCGTTGGAACTGGCACTCTTCAGCACAAACCGATCGACTGCATCCAACACAGCGCTGGGAATAGGGGCTTCCAGCAGTATGCGTTTCAGAGTTTGGAACCAGGGCGGTGATGAAGACTTGGGGGGTTCGTTTTGTTCGCGTTCATAGCGTTCTGACGCGACCCGAAGTCGCATCAGGTTGTGAATGGCCGTTCCGACGTCAGCAAAACCAGCATCCGCCAGCAAACGGCAGTTCTGGTCGAATTCGGCTTCAACGAGGTTGTCAAACGGGGGGAATATCATAGAAACCGCTCAGTTTTGGCGGATTAAAGGCTTCGGGATGAACTTATCTAAGTTTTACGCCTGCAGGTAATCAGTGCATCGCGAAGCCGGATTAGAACACCGAGGCGACATCGCACAGCTGAGCGTTTCCGAAGCGGACCAGGGATTTGCCTGCCGACTACCGCATTTTGAAGTGGTTGTGAGGAAACTCGGGAGACACTCTGGTTCGAGGCAACGAATTTACCGAATTGTCAAGCCGATTCAGGCTTTAAAGAGATTCTACTGCTTTAATGCGTCAAAATCAGTGAGCCATGCAGTTTCCAAAGTGCGGGACTTTTTAATTATCTCAGTACTTCTGGAGTTCACGGCATTAATTTCTGCTCGTTGTCGCAGTTAACCTGCCGTTGCATGAACGTTAGCAGCAAATCTTTTTATCCACACTTCAATTCGACGAAGACTCATGACGGACCCAAGCCGAGACACACTGGAAACTTTCGATAATCCGTTTCCAGAACGCAACTACATCATCGAAACCATCCAGCCGGAATTTACCTCGCTGTGCCCCAAGACTGGGCATCCGGATTTTGGTACCCTGAAGATTATCTACATCGCGGACAAAGTGTGTTACGAACTGAAGTCACTGAAGTTATATCTGCAGGAATTCCGCAACCACGGAGCCTTCTACGAACGCGTCACCAATACGATTCTGGACGACCTTGTGGCTGTGACTCAGCCACGCTGGATGAAAATCGAAGCCGCATTTACGCCTCGCGGCGGAATTCAGACAACCGTGATCGTGGAACACGGTAAGAAACCCGAATAGTTGGGCAAATTAACCGTGTCGGTGACTATGGCGCTGATGCTTAAGTGTCCCTTAAAGTTCGATGCGCGGGAATTCGGTCCTGTGGTGTTGGCTGCTGTCGAAAAAAATGATGAACGATAAGTTCCTCACTCGCAGAAGAGGAGTCCAGTTCCGGACTTCGGCTGCAACGTTTGCCTGAACGTTCGGATTTCGGTGGCATGACTCGTCAGTTGGCTACCTGGACTTCGACGGGAAAACGGTGTGAACGAAAATCCAACGTCGCTCATGGCGGTTGATGGTTACTGTTTGTTCTGCTGATCGTTATTGTTGACAGACACTCCGTCGAGGCTTTCACGATTTCGGTCGCGTCCGTGAGACGAAAAGGCGGCACTCGTCTGGCAACGTTCAGCGAGCCGGACGCTTATTTTTTGAAGTTTGTTCTAGTTCAAACAGGGTAAAGACCAATGGCCAAAGCATGGGGCGGCCGCTTTCAGCAGGCTACGGATCCGCGAGTCGAAGCTTTTACCGAATCGATCAGCTTTGACAGTCGGTTGTTTGAAGTCGACGTCCTTGGTTCACAGGCTCACGCCACAATGCTGTCCAAAGTTGGGCTGATTACCGACGATGAACGAGATCTGATCTGCACAACTCTGGACGCGATCAAGGGCGAAATTGCCGCTGGAAACTTTCCGTTCAAAGCTGAACTGGAAGACATTCACATGCACATCGAAAGCGCGCTAATCGAACGCGTTGGCGATGTCGGACGCAAGTTACACACGGGCCGCAGTCGTAACGATCAGGTGTCAACCGACCTAAAGCTCTACGTTCGTGATGCCATCGATCAACTGGACGCACTGCTGCTGGATTGCCAATTGGCGTTTCTGGAACGCTGCGACAAAGATGCCGGCGTAATTTTGCCAGGCTACACGCACCTTCAGCGAGCTCAACCGGTTCAGGCGGCTCATTATTGGCTGGCGTATTGTGAGAAGTTTCATCGTGACCGCGATCGATTGGCGGATTGTCGCCGGCGTGCCAATGTCTCTCCTTTGGGGGCTGCGGCTCTGGCAGGATCGTCATTACCCATTGATCGTCACATGACAGCGGATCTATTGGGCTTTGATTCCGTGGCAGGTAACAGTCTTGATGTCAGCAGCGATCGCGACTATCTAGCTGAGTTCGTGTTCGGTATGTCATTGATTTCGGCTCATCTGTGCACCTGGTGTGAAGAATGGATTATTTGGTTCACAACCGAATTTGGCTTCATCAAATTGCCTGATGCTTACACGACTGGTTCGTCCATCATGCCTCAAAAACGTAACCCAGACGTTCTTGAGCTGATTCGCGGCAAGAGTGCCCGCGTGATGGCCGCTGTGCCGCAGTTGCTAATTCTGATGAAGAGTCTGCCGATGGCCTACAACCGTGACCTGCAAGAAGACAAGCTGGCCATGTTTACCGCGTTCGACACCATTAAGGCCTGTCTGGAACTGACGCCCGCGATTGTTGTCGGAGCCGAATTGCAACGTGATCAGATTGCTTCTCGAATTGAAGATGGGTTTCTGGATGCAACAGCTCTGATGGAATACCTGATTAAAAAAGGTGTTCCTATGAGAACCGGGCACGGAACGGTTGGAGCTTTGGTAGCCAAGTGCGAAGGCGAAAAACGACGGCTGAAAGATTTGTCTCTGGAAGAGCTAAAGGCGGCTTGTGATCTAATCACTGATGACGTGTATTCGGTATTGGGCACAGAAAACGCAATGAAGGCGTTGCAGACTTTCGGTTCCGGAGGCGAACAGCCTGTTGCGGACCGTGTGGCTCATTGGAAAAAGACACTCGGTGTCTGAACTGACGCTGGGATGCGGTATACGTCGGACTGGCGACGCTGTTCCATTAGATTCTGCATTTTCACGCATTATTGATTGGCAGCGATAATTCCGCCGACGGCGGCAATTCCCAGCAGCACGGCAAAGGCGATTTTCCAGGCGCTGTATGGTCGCTCTCCCTGGACTTCGCCACTGGCGGCATTGATAAACACCTGAAACGTCTTGTCGCCATATTGGTAGGCGAGCAGCCAGACCGGCAGCAACAGGTGTTTGTATGTGATTGCTTTGTAATGACTGTCAACGGACGTTACTCGCTGAGTGTCGCCGCCGATTCTTTGACGAGCTTCTTCGTGAATTGCGCTGTCGATGCGTTCTTTCGCTTCATGAAAGCACGGGTCGAGTTCGATGTCGTAGGTTCTGGCTAAAAAACCGGACAGCATTTGCTGGTTAAACGGAACGACTTTCAGCAAAGGCCATGGTTCCAGCGCCAACATAAACGGGCGATTCAATCCTGTGTTGGCGAGTACAAGAATGTCGTCGAACAATCGCTGAAACTTACCGCTGGCCGAATACCAGCGGGTGCGACGTTCGCGACGCCGATTCTTTCCCGAGCCCACTGTGACGTAATAGTACTCGCCTCGCTGGCCGGCGTAGGCAGTAAATGTAATTGAATCGAAAGTGAAGTAGGACAGATAAACGCCGTTGAAGTTTCCGTCAGCTCCCTGCTTGCGAAACCTGTTCGGAGCAAACCAGCGCGAATCTACCCATTGAGCCAGGTTTCGTTTTGCATGGTCCTTTTCGATCTGAAAAGGCAGGACGCCGTCTACCGGAATGCGGTCCTTTTCGCACTTGTGAGCTTTTTCAAGTTGAACGGGTGAATCGCAATAGGGGCAATGAGTGCTTGTAAGAGTGCCGACGAATTCGACATTTCCGCCACATGAATCGCAGCGAAGTTCGTTACGGGTTGTGCTGTCTCCGGCATGATCAGCATGTCCGCTGTCCAGTTTTTTCTGAGCAGCCTTCTGGCGCCACGTGCGAAGCCGTTCAAGCATGGACTCGTAGTCCTGCTCGGACACATCAGCATCTGCATCAAATTCAATCTGTTTCACATGACCGCAGAACTGACACGCCAGAACCTGGTCTCCGATGTGAAATTCGAGATCAGCGCCACAGGAATCGCACGGGAATATTCGTCCCTGACCTGAATCAAACGTCTGGCCGACGCTACCAGTGGAGGCGTCTTTCATTCTCAGATCAATTGGCCCATCGGGATCCCCCGGCACGCCGACTGGTAACGGCGGCACGTGATCGTTGTCTGGGAATTCAGAATTTGTTTCGTGCATGGACTTGCTGTTGCAGCGGAGGAAATCCGCAAATGCGCCCCCGAAACGTGGTGACAATCGTTCAGGTCATAAGACGATTGGAAAAAGACTTGACCGGGGCCGTGCCTCAGACCATTCGAGGTGACCTTCAGAAATGCTCCGCTGTCGCTCTCGAAAAATGCTTCCTGGGTTCAAAGTTCTAACCGGGCCTAAGCCCGGTTTTCTGAAAGCATTGCCGCTTACAATTTATTATTGTGCTGGTGGCGGAGGAGGTGGTGGGCTGTTGCCGAAGACTGACTGCAACTGTGGAACCTGGCCGGCTGCCATCCAGCCGGCCATTCCGTTTGTCCAGACCATTGTGTCGGCCTTGACTTCACCGGATTCAAAGCCCGTGGCAATTTGCTGAGGACTGAATGGCCCCTGAGTCTGCCCATTCACAGCAACGTGCCACTGCGTAGTTTGAGGCGGCGGTGGTGGAGCCATGCCCGGTGTTCCGCCCATCATGCCGGGCTGCATCATTCGTCCAGCCATCGCGAATCCAAGGCCGAGCCCCATGCCTTCGGCTGCTCCGCCACCGGATGGGTTTTCAGCAGCGGCTGTCATGGCCTGCCCCATCTGATATTGCTGGAACTTGTTCATGTCGCCGATTACGCCCATGCTTGTGCGAGTGTCGAGCGCTTTTTCGACGGCTTCCGGCATCGAAATATTGACGATGAACAGTTGAGGGATCTCAAGCCCGTATTCGTCGTCAATGCGTTCCTGCACCTCTTTGCGAAGTTTTTCGCCGAATTCACGATACTTGCTCGCCAGGTCCAGAGCTGCCACGTTGGCGCTGCCCAGCACTTCTGCAAATGTGCTGATGATGATTGAGCGCAGCAGTTCAGTGATTTCTTCTGCTTCAAAAACCTTGTCTGTGCCAACCAGTTCTTCCAGCAGAGCTTTGGGGTTAACAGCTTTCAAGGTATAGGTGCCGAATGCTCGAATTCGTATCGGTCCAAATTCCGGATCACGCAGCATGATCGGATTTGGTGTTCCCCATTTTAGATCCGTTATTTGCTTTGTGCTGACAAAGTAAACTTCGGCGCGAAACGGACTGTTGAAGCCATATTTCCAGCCCGCGATCGTACTTAGAATCGGCAGGTTGTCTGTCTTTAGTTCGTAATGACCAGGTTCGAAAACGTCCGCAATCTGGCCGCGATGCACGAAAACGGCGGTTTGTCCAGGACGGACAATCAGCTGGGCGCCGTTCTTGATTTCGTTCTGATAGCGAGGAAAACGCCACACGAGTGCGTGACGAGAATCGTCGACCCACTCAATGATGTCGACCAGTTCATTTCGAAGTTTTTCGAACAAACCCATTTTAGAAACTCCGGAGACTCGTTGTGAAAGAGGAGAGATGACTTCTCTAAATTCTGCTTCAACGTCAGCAAAACCACAGTGTAGGAACTGCGAAGGATTTTCAAACTCACTCGCGAGTTCGTCATGTTTATGTAGTGTCGCTGGTTGAACGCTCAGTTTATTGCAACGGATCACTTTTTTTGCGATCTAAGAGATCGCTGTCAGACGCCGAGTCATCTTTGATGCAGCAAATGCAACGTGAAGTATATGTTTACTTCACTGTGATATTCCTCACGTTGATATTACAGCTTCGCCCATTCAGGATCAGGTGCCCGAAATGTTCTCAATTCTCCGTTCATATCATGCAGCGAAATACTGGACGCGTGCAGGCACATCACCGGTTCGCCAACTTCCAGCGATCGGTTGCTGCCCGTCTGCTGGTCTGACTGGTAAGCCGGGTCGCCTACGATGGGGAATCCGAGATGCCACAGGTGCAATCGAATCTGATTGGTTCGTCCGGTTAATGGAGTGACTTTCAGTAAAGTTGTGCCGTCGGGCATAGTGGCCACGACTTCAAACTCTGTGTGAGCTTCCAAGCCTCCATTAGTGTCTACAAGCCGAAGCCCGTTTTCTGATGGAGTTGCTGAAATTGGGGCGCTGCATGCAAACGTTGAGTTTTGGGGTACGCCAATTATCTTCGCCAGGTAGATCTTGCTGACGGACCGGTTCTCAAACTGCGGCTGCACAATTCGAGCGATCTTTCGCTTGCGACACATAATTAGAACGCCGGAAGTATTCGCGTCCAGACGATGAACCAACAGTGGGGCTTCAGGCCGATAAATCTCGTTGATAATGTACTGCAACGTGTTGCGGTTGAACCGTCCGGAAGGGTGTAGCGGCAGTGGGGCGGGCTTGTTAACCACAATAAACTGATCGTCGTCAAAGATGATTTCAATAGCGCCGTTGACGTCTGGTTCTACAGTGCCCGGTTGTAGGTGTTCGAAGCGTTCTCCACCGCGCACGATTCGTTCGGCCGAAAGTGGGACCGATTCTTCAACTGACTTCATACGTCGTTTTCGACGACCGTAACGCTGGCCCGGTACGATTTCGGCATCCTGAATTTTTCGCTGCCATTCCTCCTGTGGAACCTGTGGGTGCCACCCGGACAGAAAAGCCAATAGCGAAAGGCCATCAAACTTTGCCGGGACATTCAGCGGTCGTTTATTGAAGTAAGGAGTGCTGCCGGGAAGAGGAGAAACGAAGGATTTGATCTCCGCATTTCGAACCCGCAGACGTTCCGCCATTTGTTCTTCCGGTTCGCGGTAGCATCGCGGGCAGGAAACTCCGGCAACGTATTTTGGTGACGATTGATCTTCCGGTGAAACAACTTCCTGGCAGATAAAACATTGTGTATGGTCGGTTTCGTTCAGCTGAGGGTCGACCGCTACGCGCTGATCGAAAACAAAACAATCGCCAGAGTAATGCGTGCCACCGCATTCTTCAAAATATTTCAGAATGCCACCTTCAAGCTGATAAACGTGTTTGAATCCTGCCTGCTCCATATAGGGACCTGCTTTCTCGCAGCGGATTCCACCAGTGCAAAACATAACCAGCGGCTCGTCCTTCATTGATTCCGGAAGCCTGCTGACGGCTTCAGGGAAGTCGCGAAAGTTATCGATGCCAGCAGGTATGGCATTTTTGAATGTTCCAACTTCGACTTCGTAGTCGTTGCGAGTATCCAGCAAGTGAACCTTGCGACCTTCGTCCAGCCACTTCTTCAGTTCAACGGCGGGTAGCTTGGGCGAGGTTCGATGGATCGGATCAACACCTTCAATGCCAAATGCAATGATTTCGGACTTGATCTTAATCAGCATGCGGTTGAATGGCTGGTGATCGCTGATGCTTTCCTTTGTCTCAAGATCGGTGAACGCCGGATCGAGATGCACGGCCTCCAGAAATTCATCAATTTGCATTCGCTGTCCGGCGATGAATAGATTGATCCCTTCCGGGCTCAGAAGTATCGTGCCGCGCAAATCAAGTCGATCGACTAGTTCGCGCAGAGCGTCTCGTCGCTGCTGCAGGTCGTTCAAATCGAGAAATTTGTACCCCGCAATATTTATGAATTGGCAGCCATTGGCTTCAGAGGAAATAGTAGGCATGAAAATTTGCACGTAATGAAACTGAAACAGGTAAGTCTCGCCGACAGCGTAATCGCTATGAATTCGAGTCGCTGGCGACGACAACAGGCGGCTCTCTATTTTCTGTCGAGGATACCGGCGTTGTCCAGCGGAGCAAGAGTGGAAGCAGGATCAGATCGCCAAAAATTCCCCCAATCATCGACAGGCTTAGCAAAGCCCCAAAATACACCAGCGGAATGAATCGCGAGGCGGTTAACACAAGCAGTCCGGCGACGAGCGCCATATACGCGAAGACCAGAGCGCGACCTGCACTAGCGTGAGCAATATGCAGCGAATTCTGGACCGAGTTTGATTTCCGAGCACGCTCAAAGGCGGTGATGTAGTGAATCGTAGAATCGACCGTCAGCCCCATGGAAACGCTGGTTATCATGGCTGTGCCGATGTTGACCCGAACTCCGCTCCACCCCAGAATTCCCATGACAATGGCGACTGGGAAGATGTTTGGAAGCAGTGAAACAACGCCGATCCTGAGGCTTCGAAAGGCAATGGTCATGCATACCAGAATGCCGCATGTCGCCACAATAAAGCTCAGCAGTTGATCCTGCAGCAGGCTTTGAATTAGGTCCGCCAGCAACACAAACATTCCTGATGCTTCGGGGCGACTTGTCTGCTTGAACTGCGATTTGGCAAAAAAATCCCGTACGCAGCCGCGAATTCGCGAAATCTGCTGCAGCTTATCTTCACTGGGTTGCTGCTCTGCAGAACGCAGAACGATTCGCATACGATGGGCTTCTTCGTTATAGAAATTCCTTACCAGCAAAGGTTGCTTGCGTGCGATCTTCTGCAGTGCCTTTGTCGGGCCGAAGACGCGCGGAGGAAGGTCAGTGATGTCCGTCAACGACAGGATAGAAATGTCTTCGTCGCCTGCCGACATTTGACGAAGCTCGTCGGTTAAAAGTTGGACATCATTAAGAAAATCATCCGTTAGCTGTTCCGGCGTATCAAATGCAATTTCCCAACTGCCAGCGCCGCCTAGACGTGATTCGACAAATTTTAATGCCTGAACAATCGTTGAGGAGTCCTTGAAGTTCTTGCTGAAGTCAGTTTCGACTGTCAGCATTAGGACTCCGGGAATCGCAAACGCAAACATCAGGAAACAGATCACTCCGGTCAGAATCGGTCTGCGTTCCACGCTGCGGGCGCTGATGTGCAGGGCTCGGTCCAGCCAGTGTTCGAGCGGAACCTGGGCAGGTGGAGTTAATCGAGAACCTGATCCGAGCGTTGCTGGAAAGACAATCATGCAGCCGATGAGAACAACGGCGGTGCCAAGGCACATCATGATTGAGAAGCTGCGGACGGGTGTAATCTGGCTGACCAGCAGTGAGCCAAAGCCAACGGCTGTCGTTACACAAGTCCAGAAAATCGGAGCTCCCATTTCAGAAAGTGTTTGACGGGTGGCTGCCAGAATCTTTGCCTTGTGCTGATGAGCAGTTTCCAGCGGTGCAACACCCTGTTCTTTACGAATGTCTCGATAGTGCACAATGATATGCATACATGTGGCAATGCCAATGACAGTCACCAGCGAGTTCAGCATTGAACTCACCATGCTCAATTCCGCGCCAGCCAGTGATAGCAGAGCTCGGGTTGCCACCACTGAGCCCAGCACCAGCCCAACCGGTGCCAGCATCCAGCGGAAGCCTCTAAACATTGTTAACAGTACAAGTGACAGAATGCTAAGCGAAACGAGAAACAGAACCTGTCCGTCTTCTTCCACCATTTGAAACATGTCAAAGACCTGCACCGGCTCACCGGCGACGGCAACTTCGCCATCCATCGAAGCTGCTATGGTTCGGATTTCTGAGAGCGTCGTCGCGCGAGATTCGCTGACTTCATTTTGAGGTCGAAGTTCCAGAAGAATTCCCGTTGTTAGACCGTCCTGTCCCACCAGCGTACCTTCGAACAGCCGAAGCATGGCGCGGCGTGATGGTTTGAATCGCGGTGCTGCATCCAGAAGGTCTGCGAGATGTTGTGTCTTTTCCGGATTAACACCGGCGATTTGATTCAGGCGACCAGTGACTTCACGAATTTTTTCTGCAACAGCGTCATCGACAGTTAGCAGCACGTCTATTTCAAGTGTCTCGGAAAGCGACTGTGGCAACTGTCCGTCGGGCATCGCGAACAGGCGATCTTCTGTCCAGGCGACAATCACAAATTCGTTGCCACCGAATTCCCGCCGATTCCTTTGTAGAAGCAGCAGGTCGGGATTGTCGTCCGCAAAGAAAGATTCGATTCGCTGATCGAACTTCAGTTGATCCGAAACCGGGATCGCAGCCACCACAATGGCAGCGACACCGAACAGGAGTAGATTTCTTAGCGAAACAAGCGTCTTCATGGTGGGAAGAGGTGCTGCCAAAAGGAAACGATCGTTTGAGGATTCATGTCCGCCAAAACGGCGTTTTGAAACGCGTTGGATATCGAAATGCCGTTCGGTCGGCTACCCACGCCTAAGGATTCCCTGGAATCAGTAGGGAATACTCGACGGCGAAAGTTTGGAGAGCAATTGTAGTGACGATTCCTGTTCTAGCAGTTGTGTTGAATTTTCAGAAGCCACCGGTGGTGACAATGCAGCCGCATTATAAGCGCTGTAATCGACAGACTCGGCACAGACGGTCGTCCAACATGGCTGAAAATGTTGACTGGATACAACATTCCTGCATGTTTGAACCGTCAGACACCTCAGACATGACCTAGCTTTACTTTGAAGGAGCTCTGCGCGGATCGTCTTCCAATCCGTCGGCGGCATTAAAAAGTAGAAAAATCGGAGTAAGTAATGGTAGCCCTGCCAAAATCACGCTCAAACTCAAACGACTTTGAAGCACTCAAAGAACATATCCACGGCAAGCTGGTCGAAAAACTCGACCTGACTCGCATTTCGGAGCTTGAAGGTGATTCCCTTCGACGCGAAATTCGTGTTGTTGTCGAACATCTGTGTGATACAGAAAACCCGTTGCTGAACCGCTCTGAACGAGAGCGACTTGTGGAAGAAGTTCTTGACGAAGCGTTCGGCTTCGGGCCATTGGAACTTCTTCTGAAAGAAGAGGGCGTTGCGGATATTATGATCAACGGCCCGAAGAATGTCTTTCTTGAAAAGAACGGACGCATCATTAAATCGGATGTGACGTTTCGAGACAACGATCACCTGCTGCAGATTCTCGACCGTATCGTTTCCAAGGTTGGTCGACGCGTGGACGAAACTTCACCGATGGTGGATGCTCGACTGCCGGACGGTTCCCGACTGAACGCCATCATTCCACCTTTGGCACTTGATGGACCGTCAATCACGATTCGACGGTTCGGCTCGAATCCGCTGACTCTGGAAGACCTGCTGAAATTCGGAGCCTTCACGCCTGAAATGGTGATGTTTATGGAAGGCTGCATGAAGGCCCGCCTGAATGTGATCATCAGCGGTGGTACCGGTTCTGGTAAGACGACACTGCTGAATACTCTGTCGAGTTTCATTTCCAACGAAAATCGAATCATCACGATTGAAGATGCGGCGGAAATTCAACTGCAACAGGAGCACGTTCTTCGGCTGGAAACACGCCCGGCAAACATCGAAGGCAAGGGTATGGTGACAGCCACTGACCTTGTGAAAAACGCACTGCGTATGCGTCCGGACCGAATTATCATCGGCGAGTGTCGTGGGGGCGAAGCGCTGGACATGCTGCAGGCGATGAATACCGGTCACGATGGTTCATTAACGACCGTCCATGCGAACACGCCTCGCGATGCGATTTCTCGTATTGAGACGCTGGTCAATATGAGCGGAATCGACCTGCCGATGGCCTCGGTTAGAAAACAGATTGCGTCGGCCGTTCATCTGGTCATTCAGGCCAGTCGGCTGCAGGGCGGGCCTCGAAAAGTAACGTACATCACAGAAATTGTGGGTATGGAAGGCGATACTATCGTGATGCAGGACATATTCCGGTTTGTCCAGGAAGGCATTGACAGCAACGGTAAAGCAACGGGGCACTTCATGTCGACCGGGGTTCGGCCGAAGTGTATCGAGCATCTTGAATCATCCGGCGTCAAGTTGCCGCCAAGTATTTTTGCGGAACGTCATCTGCGTTCAATGTAGTCGGTTTTTGATGACGCCATAAGATTGCTGGCATTGCAGTTTTGTGGTGGTTATCGCAACACAGACCACAGGAAACTGACGGTTTGGGCGAGTGCCGGCGTCAGGCATAAGAGTTGATCTTCAGACACAAGAAACATCTTGCTCGCATTTGATTGTTGAACGCGGATGTCTCGGAATTCGTTTTCCGGAAAGTGGATATAATGGATCCTGTTTTCATTATCATGTTGGCGGCCTTCCTCGGAATGATCGCGCTGGTATTCGGCGTAGGCAACATCATTAAGGGCAGACGTTCGTCTCAGGCTGAATCTCGTCTTGCGGCGTTTACCGGCGTCAGTACGTCTGTCGGTTCACAGATTGCAGATGAAATTGTCCGTGACGGACTTACATCTGCATCGGGGTTAGTTGGTAAGATAATCGGCCGCTTCAAGAACCTGCCGATGTTTTTTCAACAGGCTGAATCACCTTTGAAGCTGGAACCGTTTCTTTTGCTATGTGCCGGAATGGGAGCGTTTGGCGCATTGGTAACTGTCATTATTCGGTCTCCACCAGCACTAATTCCGGTTGGTGCAGCCTGTGGAACTGCAGCTCCCTGGCTATGGCTGTGGTGGCGACGCCGAAGTCGATTTAAGAAGTTTGAAAGTCAGTTATCGAATGCACTCGACCTGATGGGGCGAGCGTTGAGATCCGGCCATAGTCTGTCATCCGCCTTGCAGGTTGTATCCAGCGAAATGCCAGCGCCGATTTCGAAGGAATTTCAGAAGGTTCACGAAGAACAGAATCTGGGGGTTCCCATCGACCAGGCTTTGAAGAACATGCTTAAACGTGTTCCCAATATGGACGTTCAGTTCTTTGTAATTGCGGTCTGCATTCAACGTCAGTGCGGCGGTGACCTAGCCGAAATTCTAAACAAAATTGGTGGACTAGTTCGTGAACGCTTCAAAATTCTGGGACAGGTCAGGGCTTTGACAGGCGAAGGTCGAATTAGCGGAATCGTGCTGATGGCTTTGCCGCCAGTTCTGTTCGCTGCTGTTTACTATCTGAATCCAGACTACGTGATGATTTTGTTTGAACGTGAAGAGGGTCGAAAGATGCTGTTCGCCACAGGCTTCCTGCAGATTCTGGGCGCGATCTGCATCAAGAAGATTATCGACATCAAGGTCTGATTTCGCAATCTGCTGACCTAATACAAGTTTCTAAAACACTCAATGTCTTCCCGTCCGGGAGTTTGATCTTATGGCACCTGAAATCACTATCCCAATTGCAGCATTCTGTGCGATCGCCTGCGTAGCGTGGGTGTTGTTGAATCTGGTTACCGGAAAGAAGTCTCGTGCCTCGCAGCGACTTGATGAACTGCGAGATCCAAGGTCACGAAAACGCCGCGAGGAAGAATCTGGCTCGGTAAAGAGCGTACTCGAGAAGGCCGCACCTGCTCTTTCCAACGTTTTGAAACCGAAGACTGAGGCAGAACAAAGCAAGCTTAAGATTCGACTGGGTAATGCCGGTTTCTCAAGCCCTAATGCACCTCGGAACTTTCTGGCTTTAAAGTTCGTCGGGTTTATGATGGGAATTCTTTTCGGAGCCATTTACGGTTTTGCAAATATGGGGGCAAACAGCAATTCCTGGATGTCACTGGTGATTGGTGCCGGAGCCGGGTTTTATATTCCTGAAGCCATTCTGACGCTGATGAAGATGTCACGACAGCAAAAGATCTTCCTGCAACTGCCTGACGCGCTGGACCTGTTGGTTGTTTGCGTTGAAGCTGGACTTGGACTCGACGCTGCAATGCGACGAGTTTCGGATGAACTTGCAAACGGTGCTCCGGAAGTCTGCCAGGAACTGGCGACGGCCAATATGCAGTTGCAAATGGGAAAGCATCGTCGTGACGTTCTTCACGATCTGGGGATCCGCACCGGCTTAGACGATATGCGAGCGTTGGCCGCGATTCTGATTCAGGCCGACCGTTTCGGTTCTTCGATCGCTCAGGCTCTGCGGGTTCAGTCGGACAGTATGAGAACGAAGCGGCGTCAGATGGCCGAAGAAAAAGCTCAGGGTGCAGCCGTGAAGATGATCTTCCCACTGGTACTGTTCATCTTTCCAGGGATCTTCGTGATTCTGGTAGGCCCCGCCGGCATCCAGTTGATGGACAATATTGTCAATAAGTAATCGCAAATGCCGTCGAATACATCTGAGCTTCCGTTGATCAATTTCTGATCAGCGGAAGCTTTTTTCGTAACCGGACAACCGTCTTTATTCTATGTGCGGCCAGTGCAATGCACCATCTGGGATGACTGCAACTATTTCCGAGCTCAATGGTCCGGATGTTGAACCACCTTCTGTCAGCCCGTAGCGTGCAGTAATTGCCTGCACGCTCAACGCCGCATCGACTAGAACCACCACATGTTTCTCTGGACGAATTCAACAACGTCGCCGAACAGCCGAAATGCGAGTGAGGATTCTCCACAATAAATTCGGGTCGTGACTTCGGTACCAATCTGCTGAACGGGAATCTTGGCATCTTTCACTGCAACGCCAACCAGTTCGAAGGCGGTGCCAAGTTCAGGATCGATCGTGGAACGCGTCGCAATGGTTGTTAGACGACATTTGAACTTTGATTCAGGCAGACTGACAACGGTGAACTCACCTTCAAGCTGACCATCTTTTCCATCGGCAAGCTGCTCTGATCGCGCGCGGTTGATGTGCCCCATTCGCTTTTCTTCGACTAATAGCTCCATGTGCCATTCGCCCTTTTCGTTCATTACATCGAACAGGTGATCACCTTGCTGGACGGGTCTGTCCTTCAGGATATCCAACCGCTTAAAGTCAGGAATGATTCCGGTTGCCGGGGCGATCACCTTGAGTTTCTTTTCGCGTCGATCCAACAACTTGTGAAGTTGTTCATCAGCAATCTTTAAGTCCGATTCTGTAGTGATTAGCTCGATGTCCAAACGGTGTGCTTCCTGAGCGTCTGCTTCATCGTTGCCGATACTGCGACGTGTTCGTTCTGCCTGATCTTTGTGGCGTCTATGCTTTTCGCGTTCAGCAATCGCGCCCTTGATTTCTGTGTTAAGTTCGTCGTTTTCGAGTATAAGAATTACGTCGCCTTTCTTAACTCGAAAATCTCCAAACTCATCCGGCTTTACGACGATGTCTATGATTTCACCGTCCCATAATGCGAACACCGCATGTTGTTCAACGGGCATCAGTTTGCCGTCGGCTTCAACCGGATAGGGAACCCTGATTAAAGCCAACGCTGCCACGATTCCACCGATCAGCAGCAAAACGCACGTGGTGATGGCCAGTTTTCGGCCCTGAAACCATTCAAGTCCGCTGCCCATCAGCTTGAAGATCGACTTGCCGAAGATTCTGCCGTGCGTTCGCGAATTCCACAAAGCTGCTCCGATGTGGTCGGCCAACAGTTCAGCTCGCTGTTCCAGTTGTGGAGCTGGTTCTGACTCCCCAACCTGTTCAACAACGATGCAGCCGACTGCTTTGGGGCGTTTCAGTTTTCGTTTTTGTTCCGCTTCCTCGCCCTGGTCTCGTACCAACACCTCGTTTGGAAACAACGGGACAATCATGATCATTCGCGACCCGCTTTCCTGTACAAAATTGGCAAGCGGTTTTTCAACCTGCGGCGCGAGGCCTTCGATCTTGCCTGCGTACAGAAGCGTTTCGCCGGAATCAATCACTTTGCGAGCAAGTTTAGACATCGCCTGAATCAGGTTCGCTCGAGCGTTTACAGAAGACTGTCCGCTGACCGCGCGGATTTTCACGCTGCGGCCCTTCTTTGTGACAATACTAAGTCGGTCGCAGCTAAGCAGCGGTCGTCCATCGCTGGCGGCAGCATCGGCTACTTCCTGCTCATCAAGAGAACGCTGGATGCGCAATGTGAATTGTTCAAAGTCTGTCCAGAACTTGCTTTTCAGATCGTCCGTCATTGAAGCGTTGCGGCGTTTGCCTTCGATGTATCGAGAAGCATATCCGCACATCTGCTCCAGAAACTGCATATAACCTGAACGAGCTTTGTCCGGGACCTGAGCGCGCTGGAACAGCTGGACAACTCCCACACAATCTTTTTCTTTGTGCAGGGCAGACAATACCATCACATGTTCAGTGGGCAGTTCAACGCCCTGTCCGTGGACCAGAGTTTTGGCTTCTCCGGTTTGGAGAACATCGATCAGCAGCTTTTCATTGGTTTGAATGGCCCCCGGAATTTCCCTTAGCCCTGTTTGATCGAGATTAACTTCAGCGGCCAGGGTTAGCCGACTACCGCCTTCCAGCATCCAGACCGCGCCGGCTTTTGCTCCGATGGCCGTGACGACTCGCGTAAGAAATTCCTGGAAGAAAATGTTCGGCGGAACATCTTCGCCCGATAGCTTTTCCACTTCGCGAGCCAGTTGCATGACTTTTTCGCGGACGCGATTCAGGTTTTCTTCGGGAGCCCCACCTGGTTCAGACATCGTACTTCCGACCAATCGGCAATGCCGACAATGTGATTTCAATAACGATTCAGGTGGTTTCAGGGTGCGGACGCCCGCACCTTACTGCTAGCACCTTAGCAAAAGACGTTTCGGAAATTCATTTCCAACCGAAGTCTGGTGCAAACATCACTTTGCGCCGCAAAGCAATGTCGTTCGTCAGTTTGGCACAGAACTCCAGGTAGAGCAACATCGACCGCACTCGGGATGGCCGTTTTGCACATCGTTGAGCCGATCGGGCCCCTGAAATGGTGTACATCTGACGAAAGATCGGCAAGACAGGTTCACTTGGGCAGTTGGGTGTGTGATTTCCTGCCGGACAGAATGTGCAACCACAGGATTAATTCGAACTTGGACAATCTTGCGGACCGCCCCGGATCCGTTTCAGCCAGTCGCCTGCGGATCTAATTGTTGGACGCGGTTTGCCAATTTGGGGGCGTCTGGAATCGGCCGATCAGGCCGCTCCACGCGATTTGCTGCGAATGAAGCGGCTCTGAGTATCTTTTCCACGAATTGTTGTGCGGACCTTTGTTGCGCAGGAAAAATGCCGGAATACCTGATGCATCCGAGCTGTCATTTTGAGATGCGCTGCTGGGTTAAGCTTCCCAGCCATACTTCATGAAGTTCAGGCCATCTTCAGTGAGCTTAACTTCGGCCTGCGTCGCCCGGAGCTTATGAACGTTTTCGACGTTCAGGATTGAACACTGGCAGCCCGGCGCGGTCAAACGCTCGACGCCGTCAGCGTGACCTAGCAGCCTGTCCGGATACCTTCGGGTTACTGTAGAAAGTTGTGTTTGAGCGAGGTTGAAAGAGGCGGCGTATTTCGGGATGAATTGGTTTGCAAACAATAGACCAGATTCATTTTGAAAGGGACGCCACCCATGACTCAGAGTACCAAT
>Ga0209390_10001879_pt1 | contig 38694 bp, 34 predicted proteins | sample BON01_FD_187212 | JGI IMG/M metagenome (GOLD analysis project Ga0209390, IMG submission 187212) | Freshwater microbial communities from Lake Bonney liftoff mats and glacier meltwater in Antarctica - BON-01 (SPAdes) (version 2) | ecosystem: Environmental > Aquatic > Freshwater > Ice > Glacier...
CATGATTAAATAAATCCACAATATAATGTTCTATATCCGCATAGTTTGCAATTGTACTGTGGTTGTAATGATAAAAATCAACTATTTCTTTTAGATTGGCGTACATGTTGGCTATATTGTTGGGTTGAATGTTTGTTTGCTAATAATGCTAATGAAATAAATTATTCCATTCTAAATCATTTTTTTACTGTACATAGTATTATTTTTGCTTTTATCCAAGAATCAAAATAACAAAAATAAAAAAGAATTAAATAATATTTTTGATTTTTTATAAATAATAGGGACGTCAATAAATTCATTTTTTATAAAAAAAGGTGTAAAACAAATGCAAACAATTAATAAGTGTTTCGCGCTACGGCACCCCATCCCCCCGTCACAGTTCGAAGACTAGTGTTGTATATAGAACCTTTTTTCTTGGGCGCCACACATCCGCCGGACCGCACACGGCGCAAAGACGAACGCAACCCGCTTGGATAATAATTTTTACTACTAATGGGTGCTTCTATGGGAAGACCAACTTTATACGCAGACTTTCCCACCGCCACAGATTTTTTTTGGTTCAAATACATTCCCGATGAAAGAGGAGCAATATAATTCATATGCGTGGACTGTACGTGATGGCGTCCCGTATCATTTACATAATAAGACATTGGGGCGGATAATTTAGCAATCTCTCGATCGTAAAACGCTTTAACTGTGCTTATCGATGTGACGCGCTTATAATACTGGCGAGCGTTTGTATTTTGTTGGGCGTTTACTGGTTCTTGGCTTGGATAAAACTGGGGAGGAGTAGGACGAATGCCGGTCAAAGTCCCGTAGTTGTGCGGCACCATTGCACCCGGAGTTTGAGAGGTACTCAGCGGACCTATTATGGGCGTATTTAAATAACCGCCAAATCCAGCCGAACCAATATTTCTTGTAATGCCGTACATGGTCGTCATTATTCTGGATGGTTTATATATCCCATTATTTAAAAAAATAAAAAAATGAGTTTGGAGATTTATTATTAATTTTGTTAGTTTATATAATTTTTATAGGAATAGGGTTGCACAATTAACCACAATTGGAGCCCGGTCTGTCTGCGTTTTTTTTAATAAATAATAATAACCAATAATAATAATTATGTTTTATTCACAAGAGAATCAAGACAAGTATTTAGAAACAAATATTTTTAAAGGTTTAAAAAATGGGGTTTTTTTAGATATTGGGGCTCACGATGGATTATCTATAAATAATACCTTATATTTTGAGAAAAACAATGGTTGGACCGGAATAAATGTTGAACCTATTAAAAAGGTATTTGATCAGTTAGTTATTAATAGACCAAATAGTACAAACTTAAATTATGCGGTTTGTAATTATGAAGGAGAAACAGATTTTGTGTGTAATACTGGTTATACGGAAATGATTTCAGGAATTAAAGATACTTTTGATAAAAGGCATTTTGCGCGATTACAATATGAAATGAAACGTTATGGCGGAACAACAGAAATAATTAAAGTAAAAACTAAAAAAATAGAAAATATCTGTAAAGAAAACAATGTATCACATATAAATTATTTATCTATTGATGTAGAGGGTGCTGAGTTTGAAGTAATTAAATCTATTGATTTTGATAATGTATTTATAGATGTTATTGGGTTTGAAAATAATTATAAAGATAGTAGCATTCCTATTATAAAATATTTAGAAGATAGAAATTATGTAGTTATTAATAAATCTATTGATATTTTTATGATACATAAAGATTCTGTTTTTTATAATAGTAGTTATTTTTTCGAACGCTACATTGATCGTAATTGAGGAAGCGGAATCGTTCATCGTTGGCTAATTCTGCGGACAAATGTGCCAGACCACATCCCATATCAACTTAGATATCCTTCGGTTGGATTTGGGTCGGCAAATTGCCGAATAAGTGCCAGAGACGGCATGACATAAACAACCAAGGGGACACCAAACGCAATCCGACAATAACGCATAAGAAGTGATTTGCCCGACCCACAAAACATTTTAACCAAGCATCTATCGTGTTTGCGGACAATAGTTGTATTGTAAATAGCAAGGTCTGCCTCTGCCTGGTAATCGAAAAATGTCTTGTCGGAATTATTCATGATATATTTTTTATTAAACTAAAATGTAGAATGTAGAATGTAAAATATAACCAAGTGATAACAAGTGATAAAACAGAAAGATTGGAAATATAATCATTTTTGTTTTTATAGTAGTCAAATAATCTAAAAAATGAAATTAAAACAATGGTCCAACCAAAATTAGTATATAATGTCCGCAACTACATTATCCACCACAAACACAATTGACTTGTCGGTTAAATATCAACAAAAAAACGAGTTGGAACATGTGTTGGACCGTCCAGATTCACATATTGGTTCGGTCGAACACGTTCAAACCGACATGTGGATATATAATGCGAACGAAATGGAAATGATCGGGTCTGCAAAAGAAGAGGATGAAAACACGGATGAAAACATGGATAAAAAAACCAGACCAATAATAATTAAAAAAAACATTGAATATATCCCAGGTTTATTTAAATTATTCGACGAATGTATTATAAATTGTAGAGACCACGTGGTTCGCATGAATTCGCACATATCGGCGGGAAAAATAAACTGTATTCCTGTAACTTATATATCGGTAAAATTTGATGAATCCGCAAATGTTGGACAAAGTGGAACCATTACTATGATTAATGACGGCGCGGGAATTGATATTGCCATGCATCCAACCTTAGGGGTTTGGATTCCAGAACTTATTTTCGGTCATTTGCGTTCTTCTACCAATTATGACGACAAGGATAAAAACGACGAAGTTGCGTTGCAATTGAAAATAAAAGAAGAGGGCAAATATTACGGATTGTGGGGAGGCAAAAATGGGCTAGGAATTAAATTGGTATTTATTTGGTCCACGTTTGGGTCCATCGAAACAGTGGACCATGTTCGTGGACTGAAATATTATCAAGAATTTCGAAACAATCTCAGTGAAATTGGAAAACCAGTCATTACCAAATGCACGGCGAATATCGCCAAAAAACCATATACTAAAATCACGTTTTGTCCCGATTATGCACGGCTTCAACTTCCCCAACGATTAGACGGAGATATGATGGCATTATTGAAAAAACGAGTGTATGATATATCTGCCATGACGGATAAAAACGTAAAGGTAAAATTAAACGACCAATTAATTCCCATCAAAAACTTTTCCCAGTACATTGATTTATACATTGGAGACAAGACGGAAACACCGCGTTGTTACGAGGCATCTGGGTCCCGCTGGGAGTATGCCGTTGCTCTGTCTCCCGATGCGGAATTTACACATGTTTCGTTTGTAAATGGTATTCATACCCACAAAGGAGGAAAACATGTGGATTATATCATAGACCAAATAACAACCAAATTAAAAAAATACATTGAACAAAAAAATAAAAAGTTGGTAAAATTGTCATCCATCAAGGAACAGTTAATTCTATTTGTACGATGTGATATATTGTTCCCCGCCTTTGACAGTCAGACCAAGGATTTTCTGAATACACCTGCCTCTAAATTCGGTTCATCTTGTGTAGTGAGCGACTCCTTTATTAAAAAAGTAGCGGATATGGGTGTAATGAGTGCTGCGTGTGCGATTTCGGATGCCAAGGAGAAAAAAATGGAAAAAAAAACCGATGGTTCCAAAAAAAAACACATCTCTGGAATTCCAAATTTTGATGATGCCAATTGGGCGGGAACGGAAAAATCAAATAAATGTGCGCTGATTCTTACCGAAGGACTATCGGCTAAAGCAGGTGTAATTTCAGGGTTGTCGGCGGAAGATAAAAACAAATATGGGGTGCTTGCATTAAAAGGGAAATTAGAAAATATCCGCAAACCAAATGTTAAAATAAAAGAAGAAGGAGAAATCGCCAACATCAAGAAAATCATCGGGTTAGCAGAAGGAATGACGTATCCAGATATGGATTCGGTGTTTAAAAATTTGAGATATTCGCGTATTATTATTTTGCCCGATCAAGATTTAGACGGAAGTCACATCAAAGGGCTGTTCTTTAATGTAATACATCACAAGTGGCCGTCTTTATGTCAAATACCCGGGTTTATTACTTTTATGAATACCCCCATTTTAAAAGCAACCAAAGGTTGCGTCCAACTCGCCTTTTATAACCAAGGAGAATACGATGCTTGGTCTCAAAGCACAACTATTCAACCACAACTACATCTCTGGAAGATTAAATATTACAAGGGGTTGGGGACTAGTGTGGGAAAAGAATGGAAAGAATATTTATCTAACCCAAAAATAGTATCCATGATAAATTCGGGTTTAGAGTGCGACGATGCAATTGATATTATGTTTAATAAAACACGTTCGAACGACCGAAAATTATTACTAAAAAATTATAAATCCAATGTATATTTAAATACTTCCTTACCAACCGCGACTTATACAGATTTTATTCATAATGAAATGCTTCACTTTTCGAAATATGATTGTGACCGAAGCATTCCAAATGTATTGGATGGGTTAAAACCAAGTTTGCGAAAAGTGTTATATTCTGCGTTTAAACGAAATTTAACCACGGAAATTAAAGTAGCCCAGTTGGCTGGGTATGTATCCGAACACTCGGCGTATCATCATGGCGAACTCAGTTTAACCGGAACTATTATAAATATGTCGCAAAATTACGTAGGGTCCAACAATATTAATTTGCTCTTTCCAGCAGGACAATTTGGAACTCGATGTGGCGGTGGAAAAGACGCGGCATCTCCCAGATATATTTTTACACGCTTAGAAACTATTACCCGTTTTATTTTTGTAGAGTCAGACCTGCCTTTGCTGGAATACTTGGAAGATGACGGGGATAAAATAGAACCAAAATATTATGTTCCCATTATTCCATTTTTGCTGGTTAACGGAGCCGCCGGGATTGGTACTGGGTTCAGTACAGACATTCCTTGCTATAATCCTCTCAAAATAATTGGATTTTTAAAAGAATACTTGGCGGCAGAAACAGACAAAGATAATACAGAATTTTTGGCACCCCAAGAGTTAAATGAATGGATTCCGTATTATCATGGGTTTCGTGGCAATGTTGTTCCCATGGGAGCACATAATTTTACATACAAAGGAATGTATCATAAAACAAATATCGCAGATACTATTTGCGTTACAGAGTTGCCTATTGGTGTATGGACGAATAATTTTAAAACACAATTAGAAGAAAAAGAAAAAGACGGAATTATCAAGACATTTACTTCCTTGTCCACCGACACTACAATTCACTTTACGATTACCTTTCCACATGGAGATTTGGAACGGCTTATAAATACACCAGTTATAGGAAAAGCGGACTGTAATAAGTTGGAACATTTGCTTGGACTGTACACCACCAATGCCACCACCAATATGAGTGCATTTGATAAAAATCAACAGTTGCAATATTATTCAGTCGCTACTATATTTGAAGAATTTATCCCCGTTCGCAAAGACATGTACGTGAAACGCAAAGCCAATTTAATTAAAGAGGCTCGGGAACGATTAGTCGAATTATATAATAGATCCAAGTTTATTCGCGAAATATACGACGATTTGGTGGATTTACGAAAGAAAACACCAAGCCAAGTAACCTCAATGTTAGAATTGCGGAAATACGACAAAATAGATGGAAAATATAAATATTTAACTCAAATGCAAATGGATAGTGTGACAGAAGAACGGTCCGCGCTTATTTTTAACAAGTATACGCAAGAAAAAGAAGTGTTGGATGTTTTGGAAAAAACAACACCAAACCAAATGTGGATGAACGATTTAAATAATCTGGAAAATGCATATGACAACTATGTTAAAGAACGAGATGCGGATGACACACCATCCATAAATACAAATAATGTACCTAAAAATGCAAACACAAAGAAAAAGGCGACTAAAACAAAGACGACTAAAACAAAGACGACTAAAATTTAAATATTAGGTTAGTTTACTAAGTTATAAATTATCTTTGTTAAAGAAAAATCATTTTACATGTGTGCGGTTTGAATAAACTTGGCGCCTACCGGCCATTTGGTGGTGCTGGTATTCATTTTACGACGTGTTTTCGGATACCAAGTTTGCGTTCCGTCTTTCCAATATAAAACTTGAATGGTTCCTGGAACATCCGAATCTGTGGTGGGAAAATAATTAGTATTGTTTGGATATATTACAGTTTTCCCCGTGCACACATTTTCCTGTACATTGCACTGTAATGTGCCTCCGTCTTGAATTACCAACACAGAAGAAGAAGAAGGAACAGTACAGGCAGTTAATGGTAATGTAGTTTCTGTAAGTGCACCCGTATTTAAATCTACCGCTACTTTTACGGTACCGTTTCGCTTTAGCATTTTAGTGTTTGGGTTGGTTGTTGTATCCGATTGCGTGGCCCAAGTGGTGTGGCGATTGGTCCACTGTCCGCGGGCTATTTTCGCATATCGTTGGTTTTGCGTTAAATTTGAACTATTTTTTTTATATTGCAACACATTTCCTTTTTGACTCATTTGTGCTTCTAATGCTTGTGCTTCTAATGTGTGTTCCTTTATATTTAGATTGCTATTATCTAAGGGGCACTGGTTTTCTACACGAAACCAAACTCTGGGCGGAATTGGAATATATTCTTTCCCTAAACACGACATTTCTATTTATTATTCCAATTTATTATATTAACAACATGTAAAAAAGACAAAAAAATGATTAGAAATGGACTAATACATTTAAACAAACATTTAACCCGATAATATAGAAAAAATGTACACCAAACTTCAACCCTGGATACCACTAAATAAAATTAAATGGGAATACTTATCTAGCAATCCAAACGCAATTGCCCTTTTGGAAAACAATCCGGAACGAATTCATTGGTATAAATTATCTTGCAATCCAAACGCAATAGATCTTTTGGAAACTAACAAAACAAAAAAATGATTTAAAATTATTTTATTTTAATATTACCAACAACATGACGAATGTATTTTGTTTATTTTCCGCACACCGAGACAATGAAGTGGTTTATTTTAAAGTAATCGGGCTCTTTGAAACCCAAGAAAAGGCAATTTTATACGCAAATCAACACAAGTCATCCGAATCAAAGTATAATTTTATTCACCCATCCATGACTATAGAGTATCCAATCTATGTGGGAAAACGAAATCATTGTGATAGTACATGCCGCCAATCATGTTGCCATTGTGGGTTGATTGTGGAAGAAATGAAAGTAAATTAATTAATTAAAGAATATTTTCCTGTATTTTTCTATATATTTGTCCGTCAGTATATGTGTTTTTAAATAGCGGGCGGTTAATTTATCTTGCAACATGTGAACGATAAAATATAACGAATATACTCCACATTCTGTATCACTATATTGGTGCTCTGTGGGATGGTTTTGATCGAAAGTAAAATAAATAGGCGGGTTTTGATTCCGACCTTGTTGGATAACACGTTCCACCAATACCATTACTTCTTTTGGAATAGCCGTGCCCACACTATCGAAAAAGAATATTTGTCCTTTTTTTATATTAATAAACAGCGAAATCCAGTGTTTCCCCGATTTGTCGTGTGGGTCTGTATTAAAAATAATACCAATTTTATTTTTTTTATGATCCAAAGATTTCTGGACACTAAATTTGCACAATTTTTCCCACACACAATCATCATCTGGGTTCTGTTTTGCATTCGGGTCGTTGCTTTGGGCATCAAAATCAATGGGAGACGGTCCAATAAACTCAAAACAATGGTACGCCTTTTCATATTGGTCCATGACTTGTTTAATATCTACATCGGATAGCCACGCATTTGGGTTTTTTTTCCAATCTTTTGGGGCAGACGGGGCAAACGATTCTTTTAATTTATTTTTTTGATTGCTCGTTGGATTTAACTGTTGAATCCAACAAGACTCGTCGCTACATTGTGTTTTGTATTTTTTTTTTAACATGGTCCATATTTGTGCCGAAGAAGTAGTTTTAGAAATAGAGTCGTTTGGGTGCCGCGCGTTCCATAAAGAACGAATAAATTGCAACTGATTGTCGTTGTAGCATGTTTGATTTTTTGGGTTCCTCTTAATTGTAGGGTTACAAATTAAAGGCGTAAATGATTTTTGCATTTTTCTTGTTTGTTTTTTAGTTTGTTTGTTGCGTCGTTTTTTAGTTTGACTATGTTTATTCATTAATATATACTATATTATAGTTTTTTCCGCTTATTATAGTTTTTTCCACTTATTATAAAAATATAGCATAATATTAATAATGTCGCCAACATCTTATCCGTCATCAATCACCAATCGTGCAACTTATTGGAGTTCTTATTTTAACCAAGTAGTATTGCCATATAATAAAAAGTATAACAATTGCAAAAACGCGCTATGTTATACGTATAGTAAAAATTATATATACAAACCACATTCCGCGTATGGAATGGTAGGAACAAGTGCCGCGGGATATCTGGGCAGACGAAATAGATTATAAATTTTTATTTTTAATTATTTATCGAGGAAAAACCATTCAAACTAACAAATAATTTATATCCATTTTATATTTTTGGTAGTTTGTTTCTTGGATAAAACCAAAAATTACTATATAAAACAAAAAATGATTTAGATATCCACTCTTTTTGTTTTTATCACTTGGTTACCTATTTACATATTTACATTTAATATATTCTACACGTTTAAAATTAAAATAACAACTAATTAACACTGGCGATTCATAAAAAATGTTGAAACTGCGAAACTTGATACCAGTAGATGCAATCAATTGGACAAACTTATCTGCAAATCCAAACGCGATATTTATGTTGGATAAAATTAATTGGGATTGCTTATCTAGAAATCCAAACGCAATCGCCCTGTTGGAAAAAAATCTGGAACAAATTAATTGGTCTAACTTATCTTCCAATCCAAACGCGATACATCTCTTGGAAAAGAATCTGGATAAAATTAATTGGGGTGCTTTATCTAGAAATCCAAACGCAATCGCCATCTTGGAAAAGAATTTGGATAAAATTGTGTGGTGTTTCTTATCTATAAATCCAAACGCGATACAACTCTTGGAAAAATATCCTCATAAAATTGAGTGGTTTTGGTTATCTATGAATCCAAACGCGATACAACTCTTGGAAAAATATCCTCATAAAATTGATTGGTATGGTTTATCTGAAAATCCAAACGCAATACATCTCTTGGAAAAGAATTTAGATAAAATTGATTGGAGTTATTTATCTAGAAATCCAAACGCGATACATCTCTTGGAAAAGAATTTAGATAAAATTGATTGGATTGGCTTATCTTGGAATCCAAACGCAATCGCCCTCTTGGAAAAGAATTTAGATAAAATTGATTGGGATGAGTTATCTACCAATCCAAACGCGATACAACTCTTGGAAAAAAATATGAAAAAAATTAATTGGCGTTACTTATCTAGTAATCCGTCCATCTTTGTCTATGACTACCAAGCCATGTCGGAACGTTGTGGTATATTTAAAAGAGACTTGATGAAAAATCGGTTTCATCCTCGCCATTTGGACCAGTTTGAAAATTGGGGATTTATGTAAAATATCCGTATTAATTTATGATGTTGGGCGAATAGTGTAAGCATTATTATGTTTATATATAATGTCTGATATCTATCTAATAATTAGCGTAAGCATAATAATAAATAAAAATAAAAATAATTCATTATATAAATGAGTTATTTATCCAACCCAAATAGTTTAACCGAAGGACCATTTGGAACGGCGGCTGCGTCTCACAACACTGGTTTTTTTACAGACAACACAAACCCCGCGTCTACGAATTGCAATGTATTGCCTTCTCCGTCTTCCAATATTGTTGCTGCAAGTGGAAAATGGACGGGAGGAAAAAGAAAAAAAAGGTTTAATAAAAAAAGAACATCCAATCGTGGTGGAAAAAAAACAAAACGTAGTAGAAGAAGAAAAAGAAGTCGAGGAGGAACAACCAACAATGTCCCAAATACACCAACCTATGCGACGGGGACAGAACTACCATATAATTTATCTGCATTGGCTAATCCAGCCCCATATTGGACGTTAAACAACAGCACCAACTGTATGGATAATTACAATCATTATACGGGAGGAAAAATTCAAACAAAACGCAAAAAACAAAGACAAAAAACAAGACGCAAGAGAAGAACCCGACGAGGTGGATGAGGTCCACTGCCTCCCCCTATTGGTGGTGGGATGCGAGGCGGATGAGGAGAATCCCCCATTGTTTAAATGAACATTGGAGTTTAAATAAACGATGGGTTTTATAAATAATTTATTAATGGTGCAATGCTATGAATGACGCGAACCTTTTTAATTATTTTACGATAATTAATATTTTTGCCGAAAATAGTACAATAACAACATAAATATAATTTTTACTATTTATTATGAAATTAATCAGCATTGACGTTGGGATAAAAAATTGCTCATTTTGTGTTTTAACAACGAATAACCCAATGGATGCAACGATTCCAAATCCAATCGACGGAATGATTTTAAATCATTGGGATATTGTAAATTTAACCGATTTAAAATTGAATTCGTTTTCTTCTTTTCTCCAAAAATCACCTCCGCCTTGCATAAAATGCTCGTGCTTAAATGCAAATAAAAAAAAATGCAGCAAAAACGCCACATATAAAAAAGGAAACGAAAACGGAAACGAAAACGGAAACGAAAACGGAAACGAAAAAGACAATACAAAAGAAACGCATTATTATTGCAACACACATGCAGCAAAAGATGTTTATTTTTTGGCAGATGATTTAATTCCATCTTTTTTAAAAAAACAACCATTAAAAGTATTGCAAGAATTGTTAAATAAATATAAAATAAACTTTAATCAAAGCGAAACCAATAATGAACAAAGTGAAACCAATAATGAAAAAAAATATAAAAAGGTGGATTTATTAAATTTGTTAGTCGACCACTACAATGTCCATGGATTATTTTTAATTCAACCCAAAATAAAAAAAATAAAAAGTACCGAGTGTCCTCTTCAGGTTATTGGCAAAAACATCATTGCTTATTTTGATTCTTTAAATTTGTGTGATTTAGATCGGGTTATTATAGAAAATCAAATAGGTCCATTGGCGACAAAAATGAAGACCGTGCAAGGAATGTTGATGCAGTATTTTTTAATGCGAAATAATTTAGCAACCATCGAATTTATTAGTGCAACCAACAAATTAAAAGATTATGACAACAATAACAATGCCAACGATGAGAATGCGCTTAAAAAGTCTACCAATAACAAAAAAGAATACAACAAACGAAAAAATAAATCTATATATGTTTGTCTTGACTTTTTAAAAACCACCGAATCTCTTTATTCGTGGAAATCTTATTATCAATCATGCAAAAAAAAAGATGACTTGTCCGATTGTTTTTTACAAGCCATTTGGTATATTACACATTTGCACATTTAAAACCCATCTATTCCCCATTCCGAAAATTTGGTAATATTTTTTGGTTGAAATCTATTTATCATCAATTCTTTGTAAAAGGAATTCCGCATACTTAATTTCATGGCGGTGTAATCATACGAACTTTGATAACATGTGATAGTAAACATGGTACAAATAGGACAAAGAATGAAACATGCGTCATGTAAAGACGAATTATGAAGACATTCGTTGCACAATTGATGTCCGCAACTGGTAATAATGTCTGATATTTTAACATTACAATTGCTACATATAGTTTTTACTTTATTTAATTCGATAGGAATTTCAATTCTAGGTTTTAATTCAACAACATAGTATTTATTTTCACTTTTAAAATAACGAGTTGGAAACAGAGAAATAATCCAACCCAATATTTCTTCCCTATCTTCTATTTTATCCAACCAATCACGAAGTTCATATACTTTATATGCAATCCGTTTAAATAATTTATCCCACTTATGTATTTTATAATTTAATTCTGTTATCAATGAATTGGTATAAATATATTGTGCTATTGTTAATTTTCCACTAAAACATATAATTTCAAAGAGTGTAATGAAAAATGGAGAATCTTGTGTTGATTTAATTAAATCTATTAACTGATATTTCACCTTATCTAATACACAGTCGTTGTTTATGATTAACATTAAATTTTGTTTTTTTATTTTTGGAAACAACCAATGTATTATGTTGTATTGTTTTTCTTCTATTATTTTTTGACACATTTGTTCAAATATAAAATTATAATTTATTTTATATTTTGTATTAATTGATTCAGTTTCAAGTTGCAATTCGGTGTTTATTTTATAAAGCCATTCAACGGTTGATAAATGACCGTTAATACATGCATAATGATATGCGTAATATTTTTCAGACTTAAAAACAAGCATATAAACGGACGGTTCTAATTTTGACAAAAGAAATTGAGCGAGAGATAAATGACCGTGTTCGCATGCAAGACGAAATCCTTTATAATTGTTTGATTTTATTAATTTTCGGTTTATTTTATTCGTATTTGCATTTAGTTCTTTATATATATTTTCATCCCCGTGTTTGCATTTTTCCATAAAATACATTTTATCTAAGAGTATGTTTTTTTTGCTTTTTTTGGTTATCCACAAAGAATCCGACATGTTTGTTATATTAATTTAATTGTAATTAATTAAAATCATTTTTCCTGAAAATGGAAGAAGCCCTATTAGATTGATTGATTAACGGAATTTTTATTGGATAGTTCAAACTAGCATTTCTGCGGGATAATTCAAATCTTTCAACACTTTTAATCCCCCCTTTACAGCGGACATTCCTTTGGATAAATTAAAAGTACATGTAAATTGATTAGATTCTTGATTAGTTTCTGAATTTGTATTATATTTTACACCCATTTGCATATTAATTATTTTTTTATTCGGTTCCAAGTTTTTACACAACTGCGTATAATGAGTAGTCAATATACATGATACGTTGTTTTTTTTTGACAAATATTTCATAAATGCGGTACCCGATTCTACGGCTTCTTCTGGGTTGGTGCCAGAATACAATTCGTCCAAAATGCACAAATGCATTTCCTTTTCTTCCTTTTCTCCTTTATTAATTTCGTCTAAAATTGTTTTACATCGTCTCGCCTCGGCTTGGAACAAACTGTCTCGTCCAGATGTATCAGGAATATTAAGATAGCAATGAAATTGGGTGAAAGGTGCATCTATGATTGCGTGGTCAAAACAGCCCGCTCCAACTTGTTGGCAAAGCAACGCATTAATCATTACAGTTTTAAGTAATGTTGTTTTTCCTCCGCCATTTGGGGCGGTAATAATTATATTTTTTGACAATGAACAATCGTTTTTTATTACATATGCAGAAGAAAGATATTTAGGATAAAATATTCCTTGAAATTTGTTCTTACTTTTTTTGCATTTATTTTTCTCTTGATTTTTCAATTTGTTAGTTTGTTTCTTTTTATTTTTAGAAAGGGGTAAAGTTGCCAAGCGTACTAAACCAGAATTAACACGATTTTCCAATTGCTCCATTATTTCCATATATCCGTGAAACCCAAAGGAATAAGATACCATGGTCGCACAAGCGTCACTGTCATATATAGTATAAAAGTTTGCTAATACTTGTCCGTATTGCTTTATTGCTGCAAACGAAAAAGGAGAAGAAAAAGAAAGAGCATCCAGATGATTTTTCCAATCACGAATTTCCAATATTTTTATTTCTAAAGCCTGTTTAAAAGGAACTAAACTAACAAATTTGGAAATTCGCTTGGCATAATTTTGCATTTTTTCCAAGGTTATTTTCAAATAGTTTCGAATATCCGATAAATAGCCATAAATATCTTGAATATTTAAGTAAAAGCGCACACACGCCATTATATTTTGGTAAATAGTGAATATGTAAAATCCAGCCGACATGGTTCCATATAATAGTTGACTCGGTTTTAAGGTAGAAAACTGACTACATATTTTAAATACAGGATTAGACTCTATAAAACCTTTTAAAATTTTACAGTATTCCAAAACAGTAATTGGTACTTGTGTTATTTTAAGAATAAAAAATGGAATAATTAAAATAACCAACGGTGAACACAGTGAAATAAGGGGAGATGCCAAATTAAAGATGCTCATTATTTGTAAAAATAAAGAATTTGTGTTGAGTCCTTTAACGAAATCCCATTCTAAAAAGGAATATTTTTTACAAAATGAAGTTTCTTCTTTTATTTTTTTCCACGCCCCTTGCATTTTATTAACAATAATTTGTTCTTTTTCTACTTCTTTTTCTTTGGTGTTGGGGGGCAATTGAATAATCGTCTGTATATCTTTCAAGTAATTTATATCGGTTGTATAATATGGGGTTATTTGCTCTAAAATAGCATGTCCTAAAGAAGTAGTTGGGGAATATATATATTCATAAATGGGTTTATCCCGTTCATCCAAATTTTCATTGGTTTCGTTTGCATTGTCTTTGTTTATAGTCGAAATAAGTTTGGTTAATTCCAAATCTTGTATAATATCTGCATCCAACACTCTAGTTTTTTCATTGTACAAAATAGGGGGGGTAAAATGTTGAGTAGTTAAACAATCCATTTTATGTTAAAAATATTATAAATATAAGAATAAAATAATTAATATATTAAATGAGTATCAATACACCCCGATTTTCATTAAAAACAAGTAGTAACTCCTACGGACAATTTTGGTATGGAAATTCCATCGGGTTTCCCGGATTTTTGTATAAAAAAAATAACGGGTCTGGGTGCGCAAGAAGCACCCGAATGGCTCCAGGCGGGAACATGAACTGCAATACATATCAAAATATATACAACACATATGTATCGGGTAGTGGAGTTGGAGCATCCACCATTGCTAACCGCCGATTAAAACGCCGACTAGCCACCTCCAACGCGAATTGTTGCTCCAATTAATTAAAAGAAAATAAATAAAATTATTTCCAATTTGGATTTTAATAAACTAACAAAATAAAAATGCAAAATATTTTAAATTATTATTTTGTTAGTTTAGAATGTAAAAAGGATTGAAAGAATAAACGACCAAATAATTTCCAATTTAATTATTTTATCATCTTCTTCCCCGAATTCTTCTTGTTTTTCCTCCTTTTTTTGATTTAAGTTTTCTGCCTCGTTTTCTTCCGCCTTTTTTTATCGTTTTACTCTTTTTTGACTTTTTATCACGCATTTGTTTTTTGTACATCGGCACAGAATCTTGAATCCATTTTTCAAAAGAAGCAACATTTCGGTCGTCCCCATTGTATGGATGTGTGGAATTATTATGAATATGTTTGATGGTTGGGTATTCTGAGATGGTTTCTATGTGCAAAATAGGATTGTCGTTTAAAATATTAGAATTCACTTCAGCCACAACCACATTATCTTTTTTGTTTTTTGTATTTATTTTATCCCATTCGGGTCGAGTTGCAATGCATGGACCGCATGTTTCATTAAAGACCAGTACAAACACATGTTTATTGCCGTCCTTAATTATTTTATTTAATGCACCAACCCCTTCCGCGGTGGAAACGTTTCGGAGTTTTATCCCAGACATTTTAATAATTAACTTTTACCAATATTAAAATAAAAAATACAAATTATGTTAAATTCCTCTGAATTTTATTTTTTTTAAACTTGTCAATATAATTAGTGTAACGTAAACACAGTAGATTTACGGTCCAGTTGTGGTCGCATCAAGTTAAAACCAATCATAAACGAATAATCAAAAGAACCCATCTCCAACAATTGTCCGTTATGATATCGCAATTTAATTTTTAATTTACGGATTCGCTCTGCGGGGGGATTAAACCATTTATAAGTTGGAGCACTGTCGTCATACCACTGCGAAATAGGAGTTGTGGGTATTGATAATTTAGCAAACGCCGAATTCACTATTCCGTTGGTTTTATTCGTGGTGGTGGTATACTCGGAAACATTATATGGAGATGTTTCGTCCAAACAATTCAACCCATTAATCTCCATGTAAAAATACGCATACCCCATTAAATTTATTTTCATTGGTGTATGTAGGAAAAATACTTGAGAATCGGTTAAATTACTGTCTGGTAGCAACCACATTCCCGATTGTGGGTTAATATAATTGACATCTAAACTATTATAAAAATAATTGTCGGATGCATACATGCGTGGAACAATTATTGTATTTCCTGCTAATGTTCCATATGGGGCCACGTTGGAGTCTTCCTGCAATAATGTTATGTTATAATTGAGGGATTCAGAAACGACGTTGCATCGCGTAAATCCGAGATAGGCGGGCAATCCCCAATTTGCAAACTGGGGCAACACATTTTTTCGGGAACATCGAGAATTTAACAACTCGGTTTTTCCGAAAATAAGCGATTCGTTTATAAGTGAAAACTGGTCTCGTTCGTTTCCAAACCATAATTTTTGCTGCACGGTATCGTATACAATTTTAAACGCACTGTACGCATTATATAAACTCGGATCGGTTTCCATCACGTAATAATTCACCGCTGCATTGAATTTAGTTTCTAATTCTTTAGCCATTTCATCGGGAGAATAAAACCCCTCCTGAATTGTAATGATAAATTCATGACTTAAATCTGCCACCAAAACATCGTGAATTGCTTGTGCATTTGCATCTACAACACCAGTGTGATCTGCGGGATTATATACTGAACTAAAATTGAAACTCATTTTTCGATTGGTATTAAAATCAGAAAACACATTATAATTAGACGGGAAAGACCATGAAGTGAGAGAAATGGATTGGACGTTGAGATAATCTTGTGGCAATTCTATCTCGAATTCTGCTGAATTGGGGTATTTCAAAATATCTCGGTCCTCTGAATGAATGCTTATATATCGCTGTTCATTTAAATACTCGTTGGCGTTGGGGATCAGCGGATGATTGGTTGCGACATTATATTTACTCATTGCTTTATACTTGCATATATATTAATTTCATTTTTTTTAACAATATAAAATATTAATAAAAATTGTTTTAAACTTGTATTTTATAAACTATTTTTATTAATATTCTGGAAAAACAATTCTGCGTCGGTGTTTTCAAAATGCATATGTGGTTGTGTGGTCCATTTTTCATACGGAACCGCCGCCGTAGTGCTCTTGGGCAATTGCAATAAAGTGTGCAAGGCAATCATTCGGCGATTTATCGCACTATTTATTGATGTTTTGGGTGAGTTGATTTTTCGTGTAATTTGTTTCCATCGCCATTCAAACCGTAGTGCATCCTTCCATGTGGGGAATCCAGATATATAAACCACTCGACTCCATTTCCCCAAATGCAGTTTCATTTTAGTCGCATGGGCTCCGCCAACTAGTTCGCCATTGTGTTGTCGCAAACGATGTTCTACATTTACCGACGCCCCAACATAGGTGGACTTATTATCACAGGATACCAACAAATAAACAAAAAAAGACATTGTATTTGTTTATTTGTTTATTTGTGTTTTTACTATTTATCATATTTTCTTTAACTTTTATATTGATAAGCATTCTTTGGACGTTTAAAATGCCGATTTTACAAATGGATAAAAATTTAATTTAATATCATGTTTTGAACCGTTATTTGGAAAATCTAAATTAGGAATTGGTAAAGGTCGTTTATTCAATTCAGGAACCGAATTAAAATAATTTTTATTAACATAAGTTAATTCAATAACATCAGGAATATTATTCACTACTGGTGAATTATTATTACCGTGTGCATGAACGATATAATGTGTTTGTGATAATTTTTCTAAACATTTTACTTTATCATCATAATTACAACCCCAACTATCATTTGTAATTCCATGAAATTCTATTATAATTTGTTTAAATTTATTCAACTCATTTTCGTTTATTTGCAACAACCACGGGTATTCACCACCTTCAATATCTATTTTTAAAAAAATATTACCATATTTATCAGTCAAATGTGATAAATCAGTATGGTCCTTATCACTAAAATTACTTATATTTTTTTTGAAAAATTGTATATTTTTTGTATAACGATAAGGATAATTGTTAATAGTTTTATCAAATCCGTAACAATCATCTTTATGCATATTGTATGTATTAATAAAATCTCGTGAAAAACTTTCTTCATTAGATATTCCAGCAGAAATATAACAATCATATTCACCATCCAAAAGGGCGAATACATATCCACCGTCATTTTTACAACCACCTCTAATTTTTTTATTAAAATTATAAACTTCTAAAAGAGATAAATTATTCATTTTTATATAAGTATATATTTAATTTATTATAAATTAAATAGGATTTGAATATATGTGTAATTTATGAAAACAATAAAAAACGTATTTAGAACAAAAACTTTTGAAATTAACAAAATGTTGAATAGAGACACAAACAAAACATACAGATGTGAAAAACTGTAACACGATTAAAAGGATTGGAAAAAGAAAAAATAATTTATAAATAACATAAAAAATATCTTATTTGGAATATAAACACAAACGAAACCAAATTGAAGAATCGTTAAATAAATAAACATGCCAAAATGGATTTTATTCAGGTGCTTTTTAAGGGTTGTTTTTTCCTCCTCTTAAAAATAATGTTAAACTAACAAAAAAACAAATGCATTGTTTTATTTATTTGTTTTTTGTTAGTTTAACATTATTCTAAAAGAGGGAAAACAAACAAACACTTATCTACTTTTAATTTTAATTATTTTTATTTTACATAGTTTTTTATACAATAAAAAGATGAAAAAGTATATAAAAATATAATAAAAGACAGTAGTAAGAAAATGGCAGGCGGTTTGCTAAATTTAGTTTCCGCGGGACAAGAAAACATCATGTTGAATGGAAATCCGAATAAATCTTTTTTTACCACTACTTTTTCGGAATATACGAATTTTGGGCTGCAAAAATTCCGCGTAGAATACGCGGGTGCCAAAACCTTGCGAATGTCAGAAGAATCTGTTTTTTCATTTAAAATTCCGCGATATGCCGATTTGCTGATGGATACATATATTTCAGTCAATCTTCCTAATATTTGGAGTCCTATTTTCCCCCCACAAACCAAAGACGGAGACGCAGGCAAATGGGCGCCGTATGAGTTTCGGTGGATTGATAATTTAGGAGCCAAAATGATTCGTAAAATATCCATCACGTGTGGCAATTATACACTACAGGAATATTCGGGGGATTATTTATTAGTCGAAGTACAGCGCGATTTTTCAGGCACTAAAACGGCTTTGTTCGACCAAATGATTGGCAATACACGAGAGTTAAACGACCCTGCGAATTCTGGGACGCGTTCAAATACTTATCCAAACGCATATTATACCAGCAATGTGGCGGGGGCAGAGCCGTCGATTCGCGGACGCATTTTATACATTCCGCTTAATAACTGGTTCAGTTTAAAAAGTCAAATGGCGTTTCCATTGGTTTCGCTACAAAACAATGAACTTCATTTTAATATTACATTTCGACCAGTGAATGAGATATTTAAAATTCGCGATGTGCTGGATTTAACCAATAATTTTCCCTATGTCGCGCCTAATTTCAACGATTATACTCAGCAATTTTACCGTTTTTTGCAGTCTCCGCCAGATGTAGAACTTGGGATTAATTCTTATAGCGATACTCGGACATTGTGGAATGCAGATATCCATTTAAATTGCACGTATGCGTTTTTATCCAATGATGAGCAGGCTGTTTTTGCGAAAAAAGAGCAAAAATATTTGATTCGCCAAATTCACGAATCTATCTTTTATAACGTGACTGGTGCGAATCGGGTGCAATTGGACGCGATTGGTTTGGTTAGTAGTTATTTGTATTATTTTCAACGGAGTGATGCAAACAAGCGAAATGAATGGTCTAATTATACTAACTGGCCCTACAATTTCTTGCCCCATGATGTGGTATCTGCCCCAGATGAAACAACGATTACTTTGTCGGATGGAGTAACTGTATCTGGTTTAGGACCAGGATTAGAACCAGATGGTAGTCCAAGTGGGTTAGTTATTAGCGGGGTATATTCGCCCGAAAACACTCGGGATATATTGGTGAATCTGGGCATTTTGCTGGATGGAGAGTATCGCGAAAATATGCAGGCAGCGGGAATATATAATTATATAGAAAAATATGTGCGAACTCCTGGATTGGGTCGAAATGGATTATATTGTTATAATTTTTGCCTACATACGTCTCCGTATGATTTACAACCATCGGGGGCAATTAATATGAGCCGATTCAATACGATTGAACTGGAATTTAACACAATAGTGCCACCGTTGGACCCACTGGCTCAGAGTATGAACATTTGTGACCCCGCAACTGGGGTTGTTATTGGGGTGAATAAACCAACCTGGCGAATATATGACTATAATTTTGATTTGCATTTGTTCGAAGAGCGAATCAATGTCGTTTATTTTCAGAGTGGAAACGCGGGCATGATGTATGAAAGGTAATTATTACCCAGTTGGAATACTGGGGTTTTATGTAAACTTACACACAAACAACGTTAATGACCTTTGTTATTTTTATAAAAAATGAATTGAATTTCATTGTGATGATGAATTTCATGAAAATGATGAAACTTCAAGACTGGGTTCCACAAGATAAAATTAATTGGATTCACTTATCTGAAAACCCAAATGCAATACAACTGTTGGAAAAGAATCCAAATAAAATTAATTGGACTAACTTATCTCTTAATCCAAACGCGATTCCTCTGTTGGAAAAGAATCTGGATAAAATTCATTGGACTAACTTATCTTGGAATCCAAACGCGATATCTCTGTTGGAAAAGAATATGGATAAAATTGTTTGGTTTTGCTTATCTTCCAATCCAAACGCGATACAACTCTTGGAAAAGAATCTGAATAAAATTAATTGGTATTACTTATCTATGAATCCAAACGCAATCGCCCTGTTGGAAAAGAATCTGGATAAAATTCATTGGGCTAACTTATCTTGGAATCCAAACGCAATAGCCCTGTTGGAAAAAAATATAGATAAAATTAATTGGTATGGTTTATCTAGTAATCCAAACGCAATCGCCATCTTGGAAAAGAATCTGTATAAAATTAATTGGTATAACTTATCTATGAATCCAAACGCAATATCCCTCTTGAAAAAGTATCCGGATAAAATTGATTGGACTAACTTATCTTGGAATCCAAACGCGATATCTCTGTTGGAAAAGAATCTGAATAAAATTTATTGGTATAACTTATCTATTAATCCAAACGCGATACATCTCTTGGAAAAGTATCCAAATAAAATTCATTGGAATTGGTTATCCCAAAACCCAGCTATCTTTACCTATGATTACCAAGCCATTGCGAAACGTTGCATCATCAAAAAAGACTTGATAAAAAATCGGTTTCATCCTCACAATTTAGATCAGTTGAAAAATTGGGGATTTATGTAACTTACAATTTATGTTATTTTAATATTTTTAAAATGAACATATCTCAAAAACTCACAAAAACAACAACCATTGTTGCAAATGATGTTAAATTTGAATTAAAGACATCAACAGTACCTACTGTGCTAAATACAGCAACTTTTGTTGTTGAATTGGATGATGATACGGGTGACAAATTGGTTCATCCTTCAAGTTCCAAACCAAAAGAAAAAAGTTGGGAACAAATACAAACTAACAAAACAATTATCCAATGATGCAGACAGCATTGTTGATTATTAAAAAAGCAATATAGGTTTAGCGCCGATTTTTTATAATCTTTTTGTTTCAAAAAGAACAAAACTTATTTCAAAATTGTTAATATTCGCTATATGGAACATTGTTTCCGCCACGGTTTATCAAATAATCGTATTGTGTAGTGGTCATGCATGCACAACCCATGCTATTGGAATACGTATTGGGACAACATTCGGGTTTAAAAGGAGTGGTGGCAAACATATTCAACTCGTTTTTAGGAAGAGGAATTGGTTGGGACACACGATCCATGATTTTTTTAACTCCTGCGTCTGCTTTGGACGCCGATGAATAGGTTAGCGTAGGTGCAGCCCACGTATCGGGATTACGAATTGTTCCTGGGGACCCGCTTTTTGCAAATTGAGGACCCTCGGCAAAATTGTTTGGTGCAAAACCCTCCTTTAACATTCCTTCCTTTTTCATCGCAAGTGCCGTATTTTGAACTCCTTGTTTAATTTGCCCGATAGCATCTATAAGACTAATAGTAGCACAGGAGCATAACAAATGTCCGAATGCTAAAAAGGAGAGGATAAAAATAAGAACAACTACTTCTAACCGAAAATGATATGGACCAATAGATATTTTCATAGAGGTGTTTTTAATTTAAATAAATATTTTATTAATATTTATCCCATCTTTTTTCACTCTAAACTAACAAAAATATAATAAAATAATAAACAAATGAATGCTCCTCCAACATCCTCCTCTGCATCCTCAAAACCACAATTATTAAAATTTGAGACGAACAATAAATATTTAAACGCCACGGATGATTTTTTTCGGTCCAACAGTATTGTTGCTAAACTGGGGTTTTTATTGCTAGTTGTATTTGCATTTATATTGGCTTTTAGACTTGGGGTGACTATTTTAGGATATTTTTTGGGTCCAAGCAATACGGCTAAACTAGTTCAAGGTACTATTGATGCGTCTTCCAACCCAATGGTAATTCCACAAAACCCAAACGAAGCAGGGGCAGTAATTTTAAATCGTTCCGTTAATGAAACAGATGGCATTGAATTCACCTGGTCTGTGTGGGTTTTTATCAATGGAGATGATATAGACACACAAAAATATCGTTGTGTTTTTTACAAAGGAAACGATTATGCGACGCAAATGACCGGTTCTTCCAACAACGACCTTGCCGACAATAATGAAATCACGGATTATGTGGGGATGAACTTTCCCAATAATTCTCCTGGGTTATACATTACTCCGAATACCAATAATTTGGTAGTAGTGATGAATACGTTTAATGTGATTAACGAAGAAGTTATTATTAATGATGTACCTTTAAACAAATGGGTTAATGTATTGATTCGTTGCAAAAACACCAACTTGGATGTGTATATTAATGGAACTGTGGCGAAAAGCCATATTTTACATGGAGTACCGAAACAAAATTATGGCGATGTATACGTTGCTCCTAATGGTGGGTTTTCTGGGTATATTTCTAATTTGTGGTATTACAATTATGCTCTCGGCTCCACATCGATATCATCTTTAATAAAAAACGGACCAAATACCAAGATAACGGGGGAAACAAATTTGGATATAAAAGATGCGAGTTATTTATCTCTGCGATGGTTTTTTTATGGAGCGGAAGACGGATATAACCCATAAATGTTGGTTTGTAAAAAATCAATTATATATTATTTTTTGTTAGTTTAAATTGAAAAAATAATAAAATAATAAATCCCTATATAAGTTAATTTAATATTTTAGTCATAGTTAGGTAGTTTGCAATTTAATATAAGTTATAACGAGGATTATCTTGCACACGAGCAAACGCCCCATCTGGTCCAGAACTTTTGGCAGACGGCATGTCTCCGTACAAGAATTGTGCAAATGCGCCTTGGTCGTTACAAACACGTGTATTGGCGGTGGTATAAAAGTTTTGCATTCCTTCGGTTTCGAATTTAAAATTATCTCCTAAATCCCCGTATAATTGTTTATCTGTGTTTTTTATCCCCGGGTTCAAATATTGTGTTTGTTTTTTGGTGGCGGCGTTAATGTCTTGATAAACGTCGGGATTAAAAGATGGCGGTGCAGATTTTCGGTCTGGGTTGTCGTAAATTTCTGTCAACAATACATTTCCCATGGGGTTTTTTTTATTAATCGGATTGAATTTAGAAAGGGGGACTTTTTTTAAATCCGCGGAACTGGTTGTAATGAAATCGTTTATTTCCGCAGCATCTTTATCAAGTTGATAATTTTCCCCGCCTTTTACGTCGTCGGTTTTAAACCCTTCGATTTTTTGCAATTGTTTATTTTTCTTAGATTGTGTAGTATACAATGCAACCAAGGTCGCCAACGTAATCCCCCCCACAATAAGCAACGAAAGACGTCCAGTAAAACAAAATCCAGCGACGGTCAGCAAAATAACCAATCGTGAAATAGCATTGTTTTTTTCCTCCAACGTCATGTCCGGATGAATAAAAATTTGCATATCTGTTATTAATATTTTCGGGTTTTCCGTCCAAAATAAAGCAGCCATTATTATAATATGTTATTTTATCTGTTGGAAAATAACCCGAATAAAAATAATATAATAATATATGAAAGAAGATAAAAAAATATCTTACATATTTTCCGTGGCAGTTTTTTGTCCATGGCATTCGCGACATAACGCAATTAAATTATTTACTTCATTTCCCCCTCCATGTTCTAATCGTGTCTGATGATCTATCTCAAAAGTATGTGTTAATTTAGCATCGCACGAACCACATTTCCAATCCTGCATATACGCAACATATTTTTTCTTCGTTTCGCTCACCGAACGCTTGACAGATTTAGTTGGTGGTTGTGGTTGATTTTGTGGTTGTGGGTAAATAGATGGTTGGTAAGCATCGGTGTATATATTTTGGTTCATAGTTTCCATAAAACTGGTTCCGCCAGAAGTAAAGTCAAAAATAGGCGTCAACATGTCCATGGCTGTTTTATCAATTGGCAAATGCTTTACGGCTTGATTGGCATACAAAATCATATTTTTTGTATCCTTGGGGTTTTTCCGAATCATAATATACAAAGAATACGCAGCAAAACAAATGCCAATCATTTGATAATATTTCTTGTATGAATACACCAGTTTGATAAATTTATTGTCATAAAAAGTATTATAAATAAATAATCCGGTTATACCAAATATAATTAATTCCAACTTCATTTATTATTCATCATATTTTTTATTTGGTTCAAAAAAGAATATAAAGCGTATTTTGTTTATACATTGAGGTTTGCATAAACCACGGATGTAATAAAGTGGTTTGGTTTGGTAATTTTATTCATATTCTTGGATAAACTCAACTACGTGTCGAGCAATTTCATATTTTATATTTTCTGGGTCTTTGGGTACAAATTCACGATATCCTTGGATAAAACTAGGTTGCGTGTTGCTACTTAAAGACGGAACCAACGACATAGAAATCATGGCAGTAAATAAAAACAAGCCATATTTTTTCAAGGTTTTCATCTCTTTTTTGTCATAGGTGGTTTCGTCTAATTTTCGATGCACTATTTCACTACCATCTATTTTATATTTTAAACACGAAACCTTGTCAAAGTCAATCAAATATGCATGACGGTTACTACTTTGAAGTTCGCCACTACTTTGCCCAAGCAACAGTTCGCAGTCATATCCATCCATGTTAAGCACGTAATGCAAGTACGAAAACATTTTCCCCAGTTCATATGCGAATTTCGCCGCATTGGCATATCCGTAATCAGTCCATGGGATTTGGTTGCTCCCCATTTCTACCCCCGATGCGCTGTGGATGAACTCACGAGTTGCGTTTGGTTCGTGACAACGACGACCTCGATATGGAAAAGTATGACGAATCAATGATACAAAAATTCACTGGGTCCAAGGAAATTAAAAAATTAAAAGCCCAGAAATATTTGGAAGAAATGTATTCGTAAATACATTTTGGCTTTTATAAAAATAAACAATAATAATAATTCCTTAATTTGTTAGTTGGCGCGAATAAATTTAGTAGGAATGAGTTTATGTTGATTGGTGTGATATTCGAATAATTTAACATTTACTTTGGAAATAGTAACATCGCTAACTCCAACAGCTTTAGAAATGTTTTTATGAATAAAATTATGATGTAATAAAGTGGAATGAGTTGCTAAAAACAAAATAACACCGGCAGCGATCGATTGTGAGTTGTGCGGATCCAATGAATTTATATTTTTTGTTTTGGTAATAATAAATGCACACATTTTCATAAACTGTGCATCGGTTATTTGTAGATTAGAACAAAATCGAGATATAAAGCAAGATGGGTTGGTGTGTTTGGATGTAATTTTAAGTGAGTCGTGGATATTTTGTTCGATTTGTGCATAAATAGTTTGTACGATTTTGCATCCAGATGTGATGATTTGAATGTCGCAATCCCATACATTGGAAAATTCTTTGGCTGTTCTCGGAACGTCCATAAATTTGCACGCAAGATCAAAGTCTCCATATAAAATGCTATCTTTATTGTCGGAACGATAATGAATGTCTGACACGTTCAAGTAAGAAGTAATTTGTTTATGAATAATAATCGCATTATCAATAATGCATTGGGTGAATTTGCCTCTAAATCCCAATTTTTCAATACTTTTAATATCTTCCAACACAGTTTTGTCTTTGTAGGTGAAATTAGAAGAGTTTGTATATCGGATTAATGTGGAAATATGTTTGTTAAATTGATTTGGGTGTCCTGTTTGAAAAGAACAAGATAGATTATTTTCGAGCATGGGATTGTTGTGAATGCCACATCTAGACGGGTCTGTCGAACCCTTGGTATCATCTGTCCCATAAAATCGCCATTCTGGGGACGAATCAACTAAATTAATATTGGTTGTTCCGCAGACCAAACAAGTAATAAAATTATCGTCCAATATATTTAAATTCGATGGAATAAGGCAACACGCCTTCTGTTTGTTTTCGTCATTTTTACAACTGGTAGTAGTTTCATTCGGATTATTGGTAATGCTTTTTTTAGTTTGGTCGTAAAAATCCCAAATTTTTTTAATATTTTTTCTGGTTTTGTTTTTTGATAGAGAAATGGGATGATTAGATAAGGTAGTCATTATTCAATGTACGGCACACTAATTATGTTAAATAATATATAATGTAAATTGTTTTTAAATCATTTTTTTTGTTTTACATAGTGTTTTATTTTGGGGTTTATCCAAAAAATCAAACATTAACAAACTAACAAAAAACATTATAATCAATTGTTTCTACAAGAATATTTTTAATTATTATTATTTTTGTTAGTTAAAAAGGAAATTAATTATGCTTTATCAAACACCAATCGTTTATCCACCAACTTGCCAACTTTAGTCCGTGTAATTGGGTCAGAATAAGTAGCATATTCATATACAAAATGCGTATCTGGATCAAATATATAATTTATATTTTTATGTTTAAACGTCAATACTTTTTGTGATTGCAAGGTGGTTGCAGCAATGGGTACCTTTGCAACATGATCTTCAATTTCGGGATCATTTGCATAATTAGGATCATAGATGAATTCATCGGGTTTGGTAGAACTGGGTATTTTAATACATCGAATGCCTTCTTTTGCGTTATTTTTAGTGTATACCTCACAATCAATGGATGCCTCTTTCATCCCCATTAATAATTTTGAATTAATGCGTTCCTTGATTTGCCCGGTTTCATATAATTGTTCGTCGGTTGTCAAGGGTCTATTGGCATTTTCGGGTAATTTCCCGAGATCATATTTTTTTATTTCAATAGCATCGATTAGTTGATTTGTTGTGAACTGCATCATATATAAAAATACTTCTATCGTCCGGGCTTCAAGAGGCAATTTTTTGTGGCTACAAATTCTTCGAGCCCTTCCAATTACTTGTTCGGTTCGCACATAATGCCAAAATGGTTCCATAATGTGTACATATCGCGTTTCCATCAGATTAATTCCTTCAGACCCAGATGCCGTAATCATAAATACACGGATTATGTCTCCAGCAATATTGCCTTTTTCTGGATTCACCCGACTATCAAGCATTTCTTGAATGTTGTTTGGCGTTTGTTCGCGTTCTCCGTTAAAAATATATCGGATAATTTCTCGTTCTTCGTTATCCTCCTGTCCGGTGTATAGAGCATACATTGGTTTGGTTCCAATATCTTCTTCGTTCATATCCAATGTCCACGCCCCAACACCAGTCCGTTTAATTTTAAATTGAACGAATCCATTGGCTTCTAAACATAGAGCAAAAATCCCAATTCCTTCCAATGTTCGAAATTGACTGTATACCAAATGTTTTCCACGAGAACGCGATTCAATATTTTCCAAGACTCGCGCAAATTTAGGACTATATTCTTTTAATCGGGGCATTTTTAAATATTCATCCTTTTTCTCGGATAGTTCTTCATATGCTTCGCGTAATTTAATAGTATATAATTTATCACCAAACGGCTCATCCACGTCTTCAGGTTCCACATTTGGTTCCACGTCTTCAGGTTCCACATTTGGTTCCACATCTGGTTCCACATTTGGTTCCACATCTCCATCTGATTTTTTTTTATATTTTCGTTTTGCGGGGACTGGTCGTATGATGCTTTCAGGAAAAACAAAATTACAAATACGTCGCGATTCAATTCGGTATGACGATGACGATTTATCTTCTCCATATAATGCTTGCATGCGATTTAACTGTTGTTGTTGTGTTTGCGTGGTTCGTTCTTTGATTCGAGCCGCTTTATAAATGCGAAATTGCAGAGAACTCATAACCACGTATTCCGTATGAATGTCTGTATTTTTATCAAACTTGGGCAATAGTGCCTCGTCTGCACTTCGAAAATAAGAAACCAATCCGACAATCCGTCTTTTAAAATTTTCAAAATTCTTTATTCCTTTATTTTCGTCCAAATATTTGTCATTAAATATTTCCAATTTATCAGGCAATGCCAGATTTTTAACAGTTGTTACACTTGTAATTTGTACGTTGTTTGTATTTAATGCTATTTTAATATGTGTTTTGAATTGTTCGTCGGTTATATTTTCTTCTATTTCTCTTTCCTTTTCATATTCAACCCCTTCATAAGAACCAGAAGAAGAATATTCATTTCGAAATCCAAGCGGATTTTTAGTGACGGTTAGATTGTTTGTTTTTGGTTCGTAGTGAATGTAGTCCACTATTTTTTCGACAGATTTATCCTTAGTCAATAGTTGGGAGAAAAAATTGGTAGACAACCGCTTATTGTTATTCCCTTTGTTTTCGTCGCTTATGGTGAAATTAAACGTATAAATATATCCTCGTAGCATATTAAATAGCACCGCAACTTCATTAGGATAATTTAATATCGGGGTTCCAGACAGCATAATAATGCGACAATTATGTGCTTCCATAATCATTTTGTAAAATAAAATAGGGGCGGATGTTTTAGATGCTTGGAGTTTGGTATAATCTTTGGTCTGTTTAATTTTATTCACAATGTTGCTGACTAAATTATGTACTTCATCAATAATCACCACAGAATTATTGAATATATTTTTCTTTTTTCCTTTTGCGATTTCTTTACCAAAACGAGACCCGTTATAATTAATAAAATGATATTTATTATGTATCATCACATCTAATTGATTGTCTAGGGTTATTTTTTGTTCATCTGTTAATGTATTGTAATTAGAATCGGTCTTGGCTGCGTCCATCAACCAAAATCCTTTTTGTTTTTGTACTAAATTGGACAATCCTAATAGAGCAATCATGTTGTTTTTTTTCGCCGATTCAGGAAAAATGGGGATGAATTCCCAGTGTTGTTTTAACCGATACATCATGTCTCCGCATTTTTTAATTTCCCCGATATAATTTTTTTGCAAATATGCGGGAGTAAGAATAATGATTTTGCGTGTGTCGCGAAATCCTTCTGCGATTCCAATTGAAGAACAAGTTTTTCCTGAACCAAGACCATGAATCAACAAAAGACCGCGATACGGAGTATATAAGTTGATGTAGTCGCGAATTAATTTTTGGTGTACCATTAAATCCATTTTGGTGCTTTTTCCTATATTGTCGCAGGTAACGGGAGATGCGTTATCTATTAACTCGGCTCGATATTTGCCAAAGAGATTGTTTATAAAATGTATAAATATTTTGCGATTATTCATGTAATATTTTGACTTTCCACTAATTTTAAACGGTTCTGTGGTTGGCGGTAAATTTTCCAAATAATTGTTATCGTCGCCGTCATCCTCCTCATCCTCATCAATATCCTTTTCTTTTTGTTCTTTCTTGTCATCTCTTTCTTCCCCCTCCTCTCTTTCTCCCTGGTCTCTTTCTTCCTTGTTGTTTCGGTTGTCTTTTTTTATTTTTTTTATTTTTTGTTTTTTTCCTTCTTTTGGAAGGTTTATTTCATTTGTTTCTATTTTCGCCTTGTCGTCAAGTATAACATGTCTATCTTTTAAAAAATCCATGATTTGTTTGTTTGTATGTTGTGTTTGACCTAAAGTATCGTCCAAGACTATTGGTAAATATACAAACACTGGTTCGAACCCAGTTTTGGTCGGTTCCACCGTTGGCAAATGTTCGACATTCATTTATTATAACATTATTTATTTTATAATAAATAATGCGTTAAATAAATGAATGCTAGAACGGGGGAAATTTTTGCTATACAAATTATTTATTTATTTTTCTGTTCTGGTTCATCATGACGGCTCCTATAATAACAAAATAAAACACAAACGGCAAAATAACTAAAAACCACGCCACATTTTTTTGATTGTCTTTGCAAATAATATTTAAAATCCACGCCCAAAACAAAATATAACCTATTTTAACAACAAACACCAATATAGTACTTGGTACTTCACACGCAAAACTACCCAAACAATATTTGTTCGTATTGTTAATGTTTTGAATAATAGAAAATATCATCACCACCAACGACACTAAAAAATAAACACGCGAAGGTGTGCATAATTCACTCAATCTTTTCGGAAATCCCATGTGTGTTATTATTATAATACAAGGTTTTTTTTTAATTATTCCCTCTAAAAAACATACAAACTAACAAAAAATAAAATAACGTTCATGCTTTCGATTAAATAAAAAATGAAATAAATAGTAATATTATACAAATATAGAAAAATGTCGAATGTTGTGGATGTAGCGACTAAACAAGGCGCCATATTTGGCGAATTGTCTAATTTATGCAATTTGTTTTTGGATAAAATTGGGGCATCTAAAACCGGCACAGAAATCGACGAAGAATTAGAGACACGTTTTAAAGATATATCGAAAATTAACCATGACAATGTGATTAAAAAATTATTGTCACTTGGATTTACACGCAATCCCGCAACAGCATCATTGAATATTTTGTTGAATGACGGAATTCGTGTCCCGGTTATAGGAGAACAAAATATATACCAATATTGCAACAATAGTCAGTTGACGGACGAAATGTATGAAAATATCGAACGAAAAAAACGAATTTCGCAACTGGACTTTTCGAAAGAAAAAGAGTTTCCATTTAATTTTACCTTGTCAACGGAAGATAAGGTGAACCAAGAAGAAAAAGAAAATATAAAATCACGATTTAATTCCATATCCAAAACATTCCGTTACATTATACGCCTATCTTTCGTTCATGAAAATTTCCCCTACTTGACGATTGATTTAAGTACAGTAATTCAGTCTAAAAACCAAACGTTCATTCAGTCTTTTGCCAATCCAGAAACATATGAAGTGGAGATTGAATTCAGAAAAGATAAGCAATATTATTTTTATGGTACTGAAATAGATAAAGAAGGACTTCGTTTGACAGAAATCGTGGTAAAAAATGCAATCATTGCGAATTTTAAAAAATATATTAAATATGTGCTGGGGGGAATTCAAGAATCTAATTATCCTATTTCCATCAAAGAACAAGAAATGGTATTGCGAGATTATGCAAAAGTACTGGATGTATCCAATGATTACGATTTAAATAATCGCGGAAACCGAGCCAAATCGTTGTTTATTGGTCCTTCAACCAAGACATTGCAAGTAGCTAATATTACTAAAAGTACAGATTCTAATGTCCCCAATTTACGAATTCCGGGAGGATTTTGTGTGACGGAAAAGGCGGACGGAGAACGACACTTAATGTTTATCAATTCCGTTGGAAAAATATACTTGATTACATCCAACATGCAAGTGAAATTTACTGGAATGAAATGCGACCCCGAAATATATAAAAACTCTATCATAGATGGCGAACTAATTACACATGATAAACGCAATACTTTTATAAATACGTACGCCGCGTTTGATTTATATTATTTGCGTGGGAAAGATGTGCGATTTTTAAAATTTATGCCAATTCCTGCAGCACTGGAAAAAAACTTGAGAAAAAAAGAGGAAGAATTGCTTAAATATAAAAACGCAACCAACACAGATAATAATAAGGAAGATAACGAAGTGGTTGTAAAAATAGATGAAAATAACGAATCATGGACGAACAAATATCGGTTGGTTTTATTAAATGAATTGATGGATAATATCTTTTTGCCAAGTGTGGTTCCCCCTGTAATGATATTTCGCAGCAAAATATTTTATCCAAATATAGACCATGCAAAAATTGTAGACAAGGAAGAAATGCGAAACGCATATAATATATTTACGGCTGCAAAAGCAATATTAAATGCCGAGTATCCTTACTATACAGATGGGGCGATTTTTACCCCTACTTCTTTAGGAGTGGGGGGAAATAGTATTGGAAATGTGGGACCACTACATAGAACCACGTGGGATTATTCATTGAAATGGAAGCCGCCGGAATTAAATACCAACGACTTTTTAGTAAAAGTGGAGCAAAAAGGCGGTTCAGATATAATACACAACGCATACCAAGACGGCACCGACTTGAAAAACGAAGTTCAAATGTTGCAATACAAGCATTTACAACTCTTTTGTGGAAGTAAAGGACAAAATGAAATATTTCAATATCCTTGCGAAAAAATATATAACGGGGATGTGCCGCGTTACACAACAGTGGATCCAAGAAAAAAATACTCTTATCAAGCAATCCCGTTTGTCCCAACGAACCCATACGATGCAACAGCAGCATTTACAAAAATAAAACTTACAAAAGAAGGATTAATGATGACGGAGGATAAACAAGTATTTGAAAACGACACAATTGTAGAATTTCGTTATGACCTGAAAAATGGAACGTGGATTCCTTTAAGATTGCGGTATGACAAAACATCCGAATATAAAAACAAACAAAATCAATTTGGCAACTCATTCGAAACTGCAAATAGTAATTGGACGTCTATTCATCACCCTGTCACTAAATATATGATTACTACTGGAAAAAACAATGACCAATCCGAAATTGAAATGGACCAAGAATCCGATTTATATTATAAAACAGAATCCGGTCAAAATACACAAACGCGAGGATTGCGTGATTTTCACAATAAGTATGTAAAACAATTGCTCATCCAAAGCGTATGTCATCCCAGAAATACTTTGATTGATTTTGCATGTGGTCGAGGCGGAGATATACAAAAATGGAGAGAAGCAAAATTAGATTTTGTATACGGATTAGATTATTCCGAATCCGGATTGACGAATTCGTTGGATGGGGCATGTTCCAGATATCTTAATGATTTAAAAAATTACCCCAAGATGCCTCATGCATTATTTGTACACGCAGATAGTAAAAAAAACATTATATCTGGAAAAGCAATATTCGGGGAAAAGGGGAAAAAAATAAACGATGTCGTGTTTGGGGAACAAGTGAATGTTGGTACCCATAATGCGTCTGTCCTTGGTAAAGGAGTGATGGCTCAAGCAAATCGTGGGAAAGATGGATTTAATGTATCTTCTTGCCAATTTGCGATGCATTATATGTATGAATCTGCAGATAGTTTTTATAATTTCGTGCAAAACATTGCCGAATGTACCAAATATGACGGCTACTATATAGCCACTTGTTATGACGGAAAACAACTATTCGATTTGCTAAAAGATAAAGACGAAGAATCAATAGTGGAAAAAGACAAATTGGTTTGGCAAGTGGTGAAAAAATATAACTCGGATATTCAAGTATTTCCTGAAGGAGAAGCCAGTTTAGGGATGGAAATTTTAGTATACCAAGAAAGTTTCAATTCATGGCAACCCGAATATTTGGTGAATAATAATTTATTTGATAAAACAATGAATGAATACGGATTGTATTTGTTAACCGAGTCGGAACTGAAGGATATTCAATTTCCGTTAAAAAAAAGCAGTGCACTATTTGGAGATTTATACCACCAAATGACCCAGTCTCATAATAAATACGGAACCGCTGCGGAAATGAAAAAGTATGAACAGAAAATATCCTTTTTAAATCGGTATTTTATTTATAAAAGTCGCAATCACACAAAAAAGAATTTTTCCGACATTACCGCCAAGCATTTAAACAAACAAATTTCGACCAATGTTGAAGAAGTAAATATAGACAAAATAACCAGACCAAATATAGACAAAAGGTATGGTGATGCAGCAATAGAAGAAAAGGAAGCGGATTTAGAGTGTCAGTACGACAAACGGTTAAATGATGTTTTGTACAAAACAACCAAAATACAAAGCACAAACGTACAAAACAAGTTAATACATCTTATTAAAAGTGCAGTTTCATCCAGCAATCCATCCGCAGACATTTTACATAAAATTGATAAATTATTAAAACAAAACCAAAAAAATCTTAAAAACAAAGAGGACAAAAACAAAGAGGACAAAAACAAGGATTATAATAGTAAGGAATATATTTCCAATCAAATAATTTCCTATTTTAATAGAATCTTACAGCACCCAATGTTAACTCCTCAATCTCGACTAATTGATATTGGGGGAGGGACAGGCGATATGTTGCGTTATTTTGCAGAAAAATACCAAATACCAAAAGAAAATGTAGTTAGTATAGACAATGGGTCATTTGCGTTTGAAAACAAATCAAATTTGGTAACCTATATTAACCAACCACATGACGATGTAAATAGTGTGGCTGATCTGCTCTTTAATAACGCAGATTATATTATATGCAGTGTTTCGCTGCACCACATGACGGATGTAAATATTCAAAATGCTGCTGTCTTTATTCAGCGTCACTTGAAACCAGATGGGTTTTTAATAATTAAAGAACATGACGCAAGCACCAAAGATGTAAAATGTTTAATTGACTGGGAACATCACTTGTATCGTTTAATGGAAACGGATAAAATAATGCCTTTGCAAGAAGTACAAAAATATATAAATGACGAATATATCGGCAATTATAAACGGGAAAAATATTTTGATGACTTATTGGAGCCATTGGGTTTTAAATTAATAAATACGTATAATCACGTAATGTACGACTTTGATGCGTCTAATAAATGGGAAAAAAATCCGACGCAAATGTACTGGAAAATTTACCAATTTATCCCAAGATTTTGAATTTTGCAACATACATACCAAACAAAATAATTGCCATTCCCGCGTAGTCGTCTATGGTTGTGGGCAATTTTAACCAAAATGCATTGGACCAAATTTGTGCCAAAAAATCAAACACATATGACGATAGAGATATTTGTGCAGGGTTTAAAAATAAATAACCAATGCGATTCGATGGAATAATAAACATCCACTCAATAGATGCCCAAAATTCAGAGGTAATGATTTTTTGCAAAATAGATACATTCTTCATATCTCCCGTGGTTTGTGTAAATAACGCAAAATCCATGGTTAATCCAACTAAAATATTCAGTATAAGCCAAATAATAATTGTTTGGTAAAATTTCATTCTTTAATATACTTCCTATATTTTTTTATTTTTATATTCATCAAATATTTCAATACATTATTTTATTCGTTTTATCAATTTTCTGAAATATATAGATTCTCTTTTGCACGATATCGCATTTGGTTTTTTTCGCGTATTCTCGATTCTAATTTATTATGTTTGTGATTCCATTTATCCACTATTTTAGCAAAGTCATAATAACACGTAATAAAAACAAAAAATGATTTACATTTTCACTCTTTTTTGTTTTTAGTACGTGTTAACACACTTTACAGTTAATATTCATAAACAAAATGAAACTGCAAAAAAAGGTGATTATATTGGACAACATTAATTACTGCTATGACATTGATTACTGCTATGAATACAAACAATTATATGATACAAAAAATATAAAAAATACAAAAAATGAATTATTGCCCCATAAAAAGGTGATTATATTGGACAACATTAATTACTGCTATGACATTAATTACTGCTATGACATTGATTACTGCTATGAATACAAACAATTATATGATACAAAAAATATAAAAAATACAAAAAATGAATTATTGCCCCATAAAAAGGTAAGGTTCGAACAAAAAAAGTCCATTGTTACTAAAGAACATATTGATCCTGTAAAACAAACAACGAATTTGGAAGTCAAACATATGAAGACAATTGTTATTCAAAACAATGACGACGATGAATTATTGTGCGAATTGAATGATGCAGATTTTAATATTAAAAATCAATACATTGAAAAAATTGAAAAAGAAAATAACTATTTGTCTGACGATGATGAAGGATATGTTATTTGTTCATCACCGAAAACAAAAAATCACTGATAGTTAGTGTGTACAAAATATATCAATAGAAAATTATAAAATAATATTAAATGGTGAAAAATCTAACAAGTCAGAAAACCGGGGATTTATGTAAACTAACAAATTACAATTTCATAATCTTTTTTTTTCAAAATAATTGCATCTTTTTCTGTTAATGTAATTTCTGTTATATTGTCATCAATGACAACCATGTTATATTGAATTGGTAAAACCAATTGTTGTTCTTTGACCCAAATAGGATGGTATGTATGTATAAAATAATCAATAAAACGAGCGCATATTTTATTACCAACAATATAATAATTATATTTAAATGGTAAATCAAAATCTATATTGATTTTAACAATATCTCCGTCGTTTGTTGTTTTAAATTGCAGTTCAACCCCCAAAAAACGAACGTTTGATTCTTCTAATTTTAATACAGGATAAATAAGATTATAATGCTGGTAATCTTGCAATGTCGAACAAAATAGTTTATGACTCGTTATATATATTTCATGTTCTATTGTAGAAATTAATGTAAATGTTTTTATGATATTATGTTTAGCGAGTTGTTGTTTAGTTTTAGTTTTAGTACAATATACCAACAATTCCATAGTATTAATAGGAGGAAAAATATAATTCCAATAGCGGTATCCAGGTTTTTGTATATATTGAATTACCCAATGCCGTACACACGTGCTATAATATAAAGATGAATAGATACATTTGTTTAATTGATTAATTAAATTAAAAAACATTAATAGTTAATTTTATTTAATTTATACTTTTTATACTATTTTTTTATATTGTATTATTACAAATGGACCAAATGGTTATTAATGTGTCTTCATTATTTAAAAATAATTCTCCAAAAAATGGAGGAATTAGATCGAATGAAGAAGATAAAGAAACAGATAATTTATATTCAAAATTATCTATTCCGTATAGTTTATACACCAACATATCGTCCCTAAACAATAACATGAGTGAAAACGAAGACGAGAACGAGAACGAAGACAAGGGCGAAACAGACGACAACGCCGTTATAGAAGACGATTTATATAATAAATTAATGATGTTAATGAATGAACGAAACGATGTAAATAATATAAGCAAAGACAATGCATCCGTTGAAATTCCGTCTGAAAATACAATACAAATGATTGTAGCGGAAATTGAATCTAAACCTTTAAAAAATAATAATAAACTAAATCTAAAAAAATCTAAAAAACACTTTCGTTTTTTTCCAACCAAGCATACTTATAAGCACCAACCTTATAAATTAAAAAATACAAAACAACGCAATTCTTTGAAATCCGTGCCTTTAACCTCGCATTTGAATAAAACACACGGCAAAAAAAAACGACGTTAAACTATTAGCGATACAATATCTGCATAGGTGACGTTTTTAGCCAAGTTGGATGAACGACTGCAAATGTCGAGGCTTATAGCAACATTATTTTTCATCCAGTGCGTTTTGGTACATATTGCTGGTATTTGTTACATATCCCGTTAAAATAGAAGATTCATACATGGATTTCAGCATATCGTCTGGCGCGACAGACCCAGTTCGAATGATTCCTTTTTTAAATAAATCTGTCTTAATATCGTGAATGTTCGCATTTTGTATTTCCGATTTTGCACGAATAATATCTTTTCGTGATTTTGCATTTTTTATTAATACTCCCACGTTTATTTTATTTTTTCCTAAAGTCATCTTGCGGTTTCTGGTGATTTTTATGGCATTATTGATTTGGATATTATTGGTATTGTCTATCATGTGATTATTAGAATGCTTGATTGTTTTATTCACCCAATTGCGATATAACGGTTTTGCACCTCCTTTTAACACGCCATATGGTGGGTCTGGGGCATGTTGTTTAATAGTTTGGTTCAGGGGTTTATGTGGTGTTATTTTTGAAAGATAAGACATTGCATCTTCCAAGTGATTTGTAGTAAATGGTCGTCCATAATTTTGATTTTGAGTATTTATATTTCTTGTTGCGTGTCTGGTTGCAGCATCGCTGTGAATTTTTTCAATTTCTCCCATTTCGTCCATTTTATGCGACTGAATGCGTTGAATTAAATTGTTTTTAATTGTATTCACACTTCCAGTAGACATTTTGGGCGCTGACTTTTTTCGAGTTTTTTTTGGTTGTTTTGCTTTAATAAAATCTGCCGAAAATTGTATTTGTTTAATATTGTCATTGTTATCATTGGTGTTAGCATTGGTTGTTTTATCATTCATTCTCTTTTCTTTACTTGAATATAATAATTATAACCACAATAACAATATAATAATAAAAAAATGTAAATAGACAAAACTTGGGGTTTTATCCGGTTTTTTTTCAAAGAGGATAACAATCCAACAAACAAACAACAAACAAACAACAAACAAACAACAAACAAACAACAAACAAACAACAAAAAAGACAA
>Ga0209390_10001882_pt1 | contig 38653 bp, 16 predicted proteins | sample BON01_FD_187212 | JGI IMG/M metagenome (GOLD analysis project Ga0209390, IMG submission 187212) | Freshwater microbial communities from Lake Bonney liftoff mats and glacier meltwater in Antarctica - BON-01 (SPAdes) (version 2) | ecosystem: Environmental > Aquatic > Freshwater > Ice > Glacier...
CCTCGCAATTGCTTGCACAGTCCTGACACCGGAGACTCGCCTTTGTCCTGAAACAGCGTGTCGCCGCAGCTGTAAAGCATCATTGCGATGATTTGAAAGACGTTATGAAGAAAAAACGGGCGGGAAACGGCGCGTCTTTCACTCCGCCAAACCCGCCAAAACTTTCCCCTATCTCCTCACGACAGCAGCGCCTTGCACCCGGCCTCCGGGTCCCCCTGCTTCACCAGCGACTCCCCCACCAGGATCGCCGCGCATCCGGCCGCCTGCACCCGCGCTACGTCCGCCGGCGCAAAGATGCCCGACTCGCCAACGACCGGGATGCCCCGCGCGATCGCCTCCCTGCCCGGCGCCGACGCCATCAGGCGCTCCGTGTTGGCCAGGTCGACCGCGAACGTCTGCAGGTCGCGGTTGTTGATGCCCAGGACGTGGCGCTCGATCCCCGCGAGCCGCAGGACGCGCGCCATCTCGGCCTCCGTGTGCACCTCGACCAGCACCTGCAGCTGCAGCGTCTCGGCCACCTTGATCAAGTAGGCCAGGTCGCTGTTTGGCAGCACGGCGGCGATCAGCAGCGCGGCGTCGGCGCCCGAGGCGCGCGCCTTGAACAGCTGGTACGCCTCGACGATGAACTCCTTGGCCAGTAAAGGGCAGGACACCCCCGCCGCGCGCACGTCGCGCAGGTAGTCGAACGACCCCTGGAAGAACTTCTCGTCCGTCAGCACAGACAGGCAGGCGGCGCCGCCGGCCTCGTAGGCGCGCGCGATCCGCACGGGGTCAAAGTCGGGCTGGATGACGCCCTTGCTGGGCGAGGCCTTTTTCACCTCGGCGATCAGGCCCGGGCGCCCGCTCTCCTGGGCGCGACGGGCGATGGCGGCGCGGAAGTCGCGCGGCGGCGGTGCCTTGAGCGCCAGCGCTCGCAGCGCGGGCAGCGGCAGCTTGGCGCGCGCGGCGTCGAGCTCGCGCGCCTTGTACCACACGATCTCCTCGAGGATGTTGGCGGGCTTGTTGTCGTCCATGTCGCGGACGCGGTAGTCGAAGGGGCCGCAGGGCTGGGTGTCGCTGCCGCGCGGGGGGCGGCGGCGGATCGTGACGCCGTCGGGCATCTGTTGTGGGCCGTTTTTTTTGTTTGGCCGATCGGCGGCGGAGGAGAGAGCTCGAGCGGGTGAGCGAGAGCGAGAGCGAGAGCGTCGCCGGCGGCAGCTTTCCCACCTGTCCAATCGCGGCGTCGTGTGCGGGCGAGCGCGCGCGGGCAATCACGGATGGGAACGATGATGCCCCACAGCATCTCACCTCTGTGGAGGCCGACGGCGACTCGATGGCGCGGGCCGCGAAGCAACGCCGCACCCTCGGGCAGGCGCAGGAGGAGCAGGGGGAAGCGCGCGCGCCCTGCTGCCGCGAGGCGAGCACGTTGCCGCCGTGCATCGTCCTGGATGCAGGAGCAAGGAAGAATGGGCGCGGATTGAGCTCAGCAAGAGACCGCGCGCGTGGGCTCACACACACAACGGCGGGTCAGGTTGGAGGGACGCCAGAGAGAGAGAGCGGGGAGTTTTCTTTGAACGCGCCCGACGCTAGGAGTACAAGCAAAAAAGCACCAAAAGTAAGTATGAAGACCTGAGCATTAGAGGTCGAAGGGAGGGGTGCGGTGGAGGAGGAATGTAGAGAAGAAACGCCCGTGCACGCTCGCGCGCGCCGCTCGTCGCCGTCGGCGGAGGAGCGGCGCGAGCGATGGGGGGAGAGCGAGCGAAAGATAAGTGCGCGCCATCGACCTGAAATCACTGACTTTAGACGACGTCGCTGGCCCCGCTGAACGTCGCCTGCAGCCGCTTGAAGGGCGACGCCTTGGCCGGCTTGGCCGCCGCGCCCGCCGACGCCGCCGACGCCTTGTGCGCCTCGCCGCCGCCGCCCCCGCCGCCCGACGACCCGATCGCCCGCCGCAGCCACGCGGCCGCGCCAGGCTCGGCAAGGGGCTGGCTCGTCCCGGCTTCGGAACCGCGCGAGTTGAGCGAGCGCACAGCTTCGCGCACCTTGGTGCCACCAGCCGCCGGCGGCGAGGCCGAGTCGGCGGCAGCACCGGCACCGGCAGCGGGCGCGCGCGTGGGCGAGCGCTCGCGCGCGCCGTCCCGCTCGCGCTCGCGCTCGCCCTCGCGCTCGCGCGTGGGCGAGCGCTCGCGCGCGCCGTCCCGCGCGCGCTCGCGCTCGCGCTCGCGCGTGGGCGACCGCTCGCGCGCGCCGTCCCGCTCGCGCTCGCGCGAGCGCTCGCGCGCCCCCTCGCGCTCGCGCGTCGTCGTCCGCCCGGCAGCAGGCGGCCCCGCGCGCGCCGCCGCCGCCGCCTCGGCCTTGGCCTGCTTCGCCTGCTTGGCGTACGTGGCCGCGGCCTTGTCCGCCTGCTTCGCGGCCTCTGCCGCCGCCTTGTCGTCGTGCTTCTTCTGCGCCGCCGCGTACTTGTCGACCCGCGTGTGCGCGCGCGCGGCCGCCTCGTCTTTTGCCCTTTGCGCCTGGGCGAGCGCCGCCGCCTTTTCCGCCTGCTTCTTGGCCTCGAACGCCGCCTTCTCCGCCTGCCGCCTCGCCGCCTCGGCCGCCTTGTCCGCCTTGGCCGCCCGCTTGGCCGCGTCGGCCTGCCTCTGGGCCGCCAGCCTGGCGTTCTCCGCCGCGGCGGCCTTGGCCGCCTGCGCGGCCTGCCGCGCGTCCTCGGCCGCTTTTTTCGTGCTGCGCTCGAGCTTCTCGGCGGCCACGCGCGCCCGCTCCTTCTGCCCGGCAAAGTCCGGCTGCTTGGGCCGCGAGCCGAAGAGGTCGCGGCGCGTCGCGGCGGCGGCGTTGCGGCCCGTCACCGTGCCCGAGGCGACGGCGGCCACGAGGCCCGCGGCCGCGCCGGGCGCGACCGCGCCCAGCGCCGACGCGCCGGCCAGCCCGCCCAAGGCCGCGCCCAGGGCCGCGCCCAGGGCAGCGATGCCGGCGGCGCGCTGCTTGCCGCCGCGCGCGGCGCTCTGCCGCGCGGCCAGCAGCTTGACCACCTTTAGCACAAAGACGACCGCCTCCTGGGCGTCGAGCACGCCCGCCTTTTTCGTCGGCTGCAGGCGCAGGAGCGCGTCGATCTCGGCCTCGGTTGGGGTCGGCAGCAAGGGGCCCGTGCCCCCGACGGTGGCGTGGTCCTTGACGGCGGCGGCCACCCGGTCAAACACGTTCTCTCCGCTCCTGCCTTTGCGCAGAAGCACAAAGGCGGCGTCGACGATGGGCACCGTTCCGCCGCGCCGCACCCACGCCGACACGACGATTGTGGGGATTTCCGGGTGCTTGAGCGCCTCCTCCACCTCTGGCGGCACGCGCGAGGACGTGGGCGCCTCGGTGAAGGCGGCGCGGCGCATGCTTGTGTGTTGCGCGGGGGGCGGGGGGGAAGGGGGGAGTGGGTGGCGCTGCTTGTTTCGGGAGAGGCGTTTGGAGTTCGTTGTTGCGGCGAAAGAAGCTGTCACGGAGACGCCATGTGTGCCACGCTCGCGCGCGCGTGGTTTATGCTGGTGCAACGGGTGGTGAAGACAGGACACAGCACGGGGGATCAACTCAGAAACTGCGGTGTTGCGAAAGGCCGGGGAGAGGGAGCGGAACAGGAAGAGGAAAGTTGTTCGCGGCGGCGTCGGCGTCCAAAGCCGCTTGGCACGCCGACCCGACAACCCAAAAACAAACGGTTCGCGGTCGAAATCTGCCGGATCGTCGAGGCGCGGCCGGGGGAAGAGCGCAACAGGGGACCTAGCACGCCGACCCGACGACAAACATGGCAGACATGATTGATTTTTTGAACGGGATCGATCGGCATCCGCGGATCGACAAAGTTATGCGACGCAACGTCACGCCGCCGCCGCCTCACGCTCCTCGGCCTCGCGCGCCCTCCGCCGCCGCTCCCGCGTCGCCTCGAGCTCGGCGCGCGCGGCCAGCGCCGCCTCGGCGTCCGACAGCGGCCCGCCGTCCGGCCCGCGCAGGTGCGCCGTCAGCGCCGACACGAGCGCCCGGTCCGTCAGGATCTTGTCGCCGCGCGACAGCGTCTCGCGCTCGGCCACCCGCCTGGCCACGGCCTGCGGCACAGGGGCGCCGCGCGCCTCCCCCAGCGCGCGCAGGGCGTCCGTCACGCCGTCCCCTGTGACCCGGGACGCCGCCACGTCGCGCGGGTACACCTTGTTGCGCCCCACCCACGCCTCGACCGGCTGGTTCCACCCGCGCGACGCGATGAACAGCGGGTTGTGCAGCCGCTCCTCCATGTCCCAGTACCAGGGGCCTAGGCCGTACAGGCCGTAGTAGTAGTGCCGCATGCGCTGCTTGTCCCACTCCTCGACCTCGAGCCGCCGCAGCACCGCCGCCTGCAGCGCGCGCTTCTCAAAGTTGATCTCCTCCGTGTCGAGGCCCTCGTCCACCTCGGCGACGGCGTCCAGCAGGTCGCGGCGCATGGTCTCGCGCCAGTCGCGGCCCATGGCGCGCTGGAACAGGTAGTCCTGCTGCTGGCTGCGGGGCAGGCGCGCGGCCTGGTGGGCGGGCCAGCGCGACTCGGAGAGCGTGCTCATCGCGCGGTGGGCGATGATGGCGACCAGCGCGGGCCGCGCGGCGCGCCTGGCGAGGCGGGCGGCCAGGCGGGCGGAAAAGACGCCGGCGTCCTCGAGGCGCCAGGCGAGGCGGCGGGCGCGGGAGAGCTGCGCGCCCGCGGTGCTGAGCAGGTTGGCCGGGCGGAGCGCGGTGGCGGCGCCCTTGAGCCGGCGCAGGAGGGCCGCCGGGCGGGCGTTGGCTTTGCGTGCGGTCGCTTCGGCGGCGGCGGCGGCGGCGGCAGCCGACGACGGGCCCGCCGCCGCCGCGGCCACCAGGGCGCCGCCGGCCTGCTCCTCCTCCTCCTCCTCGGCCGACTGGGTCGCGCGCTCCTCGCCCTCCTCCTCCTCACTCTCCTCGTCCTCCTCCTCGTACTCGTCTTGGTCCTCGTCCTCGTCGTCGCCCTCCTCGCCCCCCGCGTCCTCCTCGTCCCCGTCGCCGTCGCCGTCGTTGGCGCCGCTGTCGTCGAGCGCCTCTACGCCCGCGTCGCCGCCGCCGGTCGCGCCCTCCTCGGCAAACACCTCCTCGTACTCGTCCTCCTCGTACTCGTCCTCCTGTTTTCGCTTGGTGTTTGGTGAAGTTTTGGGTTGGTGTGGGGAGAGGCGGGATGGGTTGTTGGCGTGCGAGTCCAGGGGCGTGCGCTGCAAAGGGAGGGGCGTCCCCCGCTTCAAGAAAAAGCAGATCGCGCACACGCGGTCGCCGATCGGACGCGCGCCGCGCGCACCCGGGACAACGCGGCGATGCACTCACCACGTCCTCAACCACGTCCTCCGGGCGGCGGTCCGCCATGGCCGTCCCTGGGCAAAAGAGGGAGTGGCGGCTCTTCTTTTGGTGCGGCACTCGCCACCTCCGCCCGAGAATGTGTAAGAGGGCGCGCGCGCGCGTGGAACGGGACGCGAGAGGTGATTGTGTGCGTGTGTGTGCAGATCACAGGTTTGCCATTTGCGATCACGTTGTTCGCCGAGTTGAAGTGGAGCGCGAGTTTGAGTTGGCGGCGGCGGCGCGCGACGGCGGCGGCGGCGGCGGCGCGCAGAGCGGAGCGGAGCGAGAAGGGCCGCGTCGATCGCAGCAGGCCCGCCCAACAAGAAGCGCTCGTCCCCGCGGCAAACACCAACATCGTCGCACACACACACACCAGTCCTCACATCAGGATGTATTGCAAAAAGGCTTCTCCTCCACAAAAAAACACACACGCGCCCCAAAAATAGCTCAAAAGCCCCACGACAGCGACGTCCGCACCAGATCCGCGATCTGCCCCCGGCACTTTCCAAACACGCCAAACACCATCAGCAGCCACCACTCCCAGTCCTTGGGCCCGTGCATGCGCCCGTCCCGCCACGCCAGCATCAGTAAGGGGATCAGGGCGCACCAGAGCAGGTTGGCGGGCGCGGCCGCCACGTACACGAGCGTCCACAGAGTGGGGATCAGCATGCGGTCCCAAAAATAGATCTCCCAGAACCAGCGCTCGTTCTCGACGCGGTTGCGCCAGTACCACATGCGCATGGCCTCCTGGTCGAGGAAGTAGGCGTAGCTCTGGCCCTGGAAGATGGCGCGCCAGCGGCGCCACAGGGCGACGGGCAGCGAGACGGGCGCGCTGGCGACGGCGCGTGCGACGCGCGTGGCCGCGCCCATGGCGTTGTGGAGCACGCGCACGCGGGGGGAGGCGACGTAGCTGAGGGCGGCGCGCGCCTGCATGCGCTCGGCGTCGGCCGGGCTCACGAACTCGCCGGCCTGGCGGCGGGTCGGGCCGGCGGCGCCTTGGGTGTCCGCGCCGCCGCCGTCGCCGCCGTCGCCGCCGGCCCCCGCGTCCGCCCCGCCCTGCCGCTCCGACTGCCGCCGCGACCGCTTCAGCTTCGACAGCCAGCCCAGGACGCCGCGGGCCGACCGCTCCTGCGCCCGCCGCTCCAGCTCGGCGTCCTGCTCGATCACCGCCATCTTGGCCGCCTCCCGCCGCTCCAGGCCGGCCTGCCCGCCGGCCCGCAGCTCGGCCAGCTCGGCCTCGGCCTCAAGCAGGCGCTCGCCCGCGAGCTCCTCGATGTCGAACAGCTTCTCCGAGATGTCCGGCAGGTCCATCGGGCCCGGGGCGGGCTTGTCGGCGCTGTCCAGGTATTTGCGCCGCTTGGAGAACATCTCGCGGAAGCGCAGCGCCCAGTAGGCGCTAAAGTCGGCCTTGCTCTTGTCGGCGCGCTCGCTGCTGCCGGTGCCGCCGCGCGGCGTGGGCCTGCCGGGCTGGCCGTCGCCCCGGGCGCCGGAGGGGCCTCCCGGGCCCCGGGAGGGCGGGGTGCCACCCTTGCCGTCGTCCCCTGGTTCGTCGTCATCCGGGCGCTTTTTGGCGGCCGTCGACACGTCTGGCCGCCGCCGCCGCCGTTGCCGCGGCCGCTGCTGCTGCTGCTGCTGCTGCTGCTGCTGATGCGGCTGATGCGGCTGCTGGCAGGGGAAGGACGGCCTGCCTGCCACCGCTGCTGCTGGTGCTGGTGCCGCACCCGCCGTCACTGCCGCGCCAATGACGTGGTCCGCGACGCTGCTGTTGGACCGCCGCGTCGTCGGCGTCGCTACGCGGACGGGCCACCGGGCGCAGGCCGGCGCCGACAGCGCGGCCGCCGCGCCCCCGCCGCCGCCGATGCCTCCTGCTCCTCCTCGCCGCAGCAGCACCGGATGCCCGCCCATGGACGACAACATCGTCATCGTCGTCATCATCCCCGCGCTCGCCATTGATTTGCCGCCGGCTCGACGAGGACGGGCAGCCTCCGCGCTTGCCGCGGTTCAAGCGACGAGCCGCCGCGAGATCGAGCTCAGCGCGCGCCCCAGAGACGCCGATGATGCCGCTGGCAGTTGCGGGGCTTCGTAGCACCTCCAACACCTGGTGCGTCCGTCCCAGGCCCCGAAAGCGGCGAGGACGGGGGGGGGAGGACGTGCGATCACGACACCTTTCACGTTCCGTCGATGACGCTTGCTTGCGATGGTGAAGGTGTACACACGCGACAATGTGAATGCGCGGACTATAAGAGTTGTGTCAAGGTCGAAACAATAAGTCGTCAAGGGACAAAAGAGGGCCCCACGGTCAAATCGGAAAACAAGCGACGGCGGCGACGGCGGCGGCGGCGCCGGCTCACACGGGCTGCTCAGCCGTCGGCGGCAGCGGCGGCGGCGGCTGCGCCTTGCACGCCAGGCGGTGCAGGCGCAGCAGCAGGTCCGCGTGCGCCCCGGCGTCCGAAAACCGCACGGGAAAGGGCAGCAGCGGCACCATGCGCCGCAGCTCGGCCTGCGCCGCGCGCACCGCGCCGCCGACCGCCTTGGCGCTGGCGCCGCCGACGGCGCCGACCACCTCTGCGACAGACAGCCGGCGCAGGGGCACGTGCCCGCGCCTGGGAGCGGTCGCGCCGATGCACAGCTTGAGGCAGGCGGCGGCGACGGCGTCGTGCCGGCGCGTCTCGGCCACGCCCAGCGCCTGCATCAGCTCGGCCAGGCGCAGCGCGCTGGCGACGGCCGGGTGGGCCGCGACGCGCCGCGCGAGCGGCGCGGCCGCGAGCAGGGGGCGCGCGCCGGCGCCGGCGCCGCGCTCGCGCGCGACGAGGTCGCGGTTGGACGCGGCGAGCGAGGCGGCGGCGATGACGGCGCTCGGGCGGTCGCTGCAGGCCAGGCCCCCTGCGGCCGAGCGCGTGGGCGGCGGGAGCAGGGAGGCTTGTTGTTGTTGTCGCTGTTGTTGTTGCTGCTGCTGGTGCTGCTGCTGCAACGGCAGTGCCGTTGGCGACGGCAGCAGGGGCGACAACGGACCGGTGCTGCTGCCGCCGCCTCGGTGGCCGCCAGCCGCCGCCGCCGCCGGTGGCGGCCCGCGCCCCGCGATCCGCAGCAGCGTCGCGCCCTGCATCAGCACGAGCGTGCTCAGCGGCGCCTGCGGCACGATCAGCCCCAGCGCCGCCTTGAGGCGCAGGAACTCGCGCGCGACCGCCAGCGGCGCGCACGCCGCCGCGCCCGCCGCGCCCGCAAACGTGATCGGCGCGCCCGCCTCGCGCGCCGTCACGTAGGCGACGGCGGCCAGGGTCTCGGCGCGCATCGCGCGGCGGACAGAAGGGACCGTCTCATCCGCCACGCCTCCTTCCCCCAGGCCCGGGGGGCGGTAGGCCGCGTCCACCCGGTCGAGCAGGTCGGCCGCGCCGTCGCCCGCCGCGCGGCGCGGCAGCGCGCCCGCGACGGGCAGGGCCGCGACGACGGCGCGCAGCTGCGCGTGCAGGCGGCGGCGGCGCGCCTCCCGCCCGGACGCGGGCGACGCGCCGCGCCCGACCCCCGCCGGCGCGCCACGACGGAGCTCGCGCGCGAGGGCGCTCGCGCCGGCCGGGTCGTCGTGCCACACCACGCGCACGCCGACGGGCTGCTCGCGCCGGCCGCCGCCCTCGCCGCCGCCGCCGCCGCCGCCTCGGCCGCCCCCGTCGCCGCCCTCGTCCAGCGCCGGGCCGAAGAGCGTGTGCACGAGGATCGAGTCGTCGATCACGAAGCCGCACGCGGCGCACGCGATGAAGCCGTTGACCTCGAGCACCTCGTCGCCGAGCGGCTCGGCGCAGCGCGGGCAGCAGGCGGCGGGCGGAGCAGCGCCGACGCCGACGCCGTCGGCGGCGGCCGGCGGCGCGGTGATCGTGGTCGCCGCTCCCACTGCAGCTCTCGCGCGCTGCTGCGGCTGCGCTGCTGCCATGGCGACGGCGCCCTCGTCGGAGCACCACACCGCGTCGTCGGCGTCCTCCTCCATTGCGTCTGTTTGTCGCGATTCGAAGCGGTGACTCGCTGTCGCTCACGGCCACGCGCGCGCGCGCCGCTCGGGCGTTCAATCGAGCCGCGAGAGATGCATTTGTGCGTTGTCGATTTGTGTTTGTGGGAGTTCTGTCACGAGCGAGAGGAGGGGGTGAGGGATGGAAGCCAATTTCCCTCCCTTCTCCCCTCCTCCTCGGATTTCAGTCAACGCCCGGGTTTCCAGCGCATCGGCCCTATCACAAACATCACATCACAAGCCCACATACGACATAATCGCGCGCTGCTTCCACGCTCAACCGTAGCGAACCGCAAAGAGAGAGAGAGCCGCACAACACGATTTTCAAAGGAGAAGCAGAGCACCCGCGATGCAGACGTCGCCGATTCGGTGGGTACTGCCGGCGGGGTCAAGAGGGGCCAGCCGGTTGTCATGCCACGGCCGCCGGGGTTGAGGGCGCGCGCGTCGGTGCGCCCCAAAGCGAAAGGCGCGGCACCACAAAAACTCTGACAACACCTCTCAAATCAATCGCCCCCCCTCCTCTCTCCCCTCCCCCCCCTGACCAATGTCGCAGGTGCGGCGCGGCCTCGATGGCCGGCTACCGCCTGTCCGCGCGGTCCAGGTGCCCAGGTGCGTTTGCTGTGTGGCGTGTGGCTCTGCAAGAAGGCGGCGTTTGATGATGTGTTTGCGTGTGTTTTGTGAAGAGAGGGCCGCCGACTCACGCCCGCCCTCCCTCCCTTGCCCCCCTGTCCCGCCCCCACAATCCGACCTCCATCGTATGCACAACAGGCCCGGCCATGCGTCCCGCCGCCCCGCGCCGCACTGCCCTGGTGGCCCCGCGCGCCCTCGCAGGCGGCGGCGGCAACGCCGTTGGCGACGCCGTTGCGTCTGCGGCGGCGGTCGCGTCGGCCTCGCTCTCGATGCTCGCCCCCCTGCTCGCGGCCCACCTGCCGCCCCTCGCCATCGTCGACCCGGCCGCCGTCGTCGGCGCCGCCACGTCCACCATCGCCGCCGCCGCCCCCGTCGCTGCCGCCGCCGCCCCTGTCGCCGACAACGGTGGCGTGTTCGGCTTCCTCGCCGACGGCTTCGAGGTCGTGCTGACGCTGATCGACGGCGGCCTCGAAAAGGCGGGCGTCCCTTACTCGTACGGCTTTGCCATCATCCTGCTCACGCTCATGGTCAAGGCCGCGACCTACCCGCTGTCGCGCAAGTCCATGGAGTCGACGTCCAGCATGCAGGCGCTGCAGCCGCGCGTCAAGGAGCTGCAGGCGCGCCACGCCAACGACCCCGAGACGCTGCAGCTCGAGACGGCGCGGCTGTACCGCGAGGCCGGCGTCAACCCGCTCGCGGGCTGCCTGCCCACGCTCGCGACCATCCCCGTGTTCATCGGGCTGTACCGCGCGCTGACCAAGGCGGCGGACGACGGCCTGCTCGAGTCGGGCTTCTTCTGGATCCCCTCGCTCTCGGGCCCGACCACGCTGGCCAGCCGCCAGGCCGGCGCCGGCCTCACGTGGCTCTTCCCGCTGCAGGACGGCGCCCCGCCCATCGGGTGGCACGACGCCATCGCCTACCTCATTCTGCCCGTCCTCCTGGTCATCTCGCAGTTCGTCTCGCAGCGCATCATGACCCCGCCCTCGGACGACCCTGCGCAAAAGTCGTCGCAGAACATTCTCAAGTTCATCCCGCTGATGATCGGGTGGTTCTCGCTCAACGTGCCGTCGGGCCTGACGCTGTACTGGTTCGTGAACAACATCTTCTCGACTGCGCAGTCGCAGTACATGAAGGCGTCGATCGCGGCGGCGCAGCAGCCGGCGATGGCGGGCGCTGGCGCCGCGGGCGGGGGCGGGGGCGGCGGCGGGGGCGCCAGCGCGCAGCTGCGGCCCAAGGAGGAGCGCGCGGGGCCGTCCGGGCGCGAGCTGGGGTCGCGCAAGAAGCGGCGCGACAGCGACAGCGACAGCGACGGCGGCGGCGTGATCGACGTGGAGGCGTCGGCCGTGCCCGCGGCCAGCACCAGCGGCGGAAACGGCAACGGCAGCTCGGCGGGCGGCGGGGGCGGCGGCGGCGGCGGATCGCGCGGGAACAAGTTCCGCGCACGCAAGGCGCGCGAGTCGGCGGCGCGCGCGACCGAGCTGGCCAAGAGCAGCAACGGCAACGGGGCGGCGGCACCAGCGGCCACGGCCACGGCCGAGCCGGTGACGGTGCCGGAATCTCCGCCGCCGCCGAGCGCGTGAGCGGCCTGATTGATTGATGCCAGGCCGTCCGCGCCGCCGTAGCCGCCGTCTCGTCAATGTTTTCCTTCTTTTTCGCAGCCCTTCCGCGAGATACAAAACACAAGCACTCCCATCAACCACAACAAACACGCTCGTCTCGGCTTTTGCCTGTGCGTTTTCGGAAAAGGGACATCAGGGGGGCGTCACGCGCGCCGCTGCAGCGCGTCGACGGGCGCGCGCTTTTCTGTCGAGTTTTCTTGTCGGGCAGAGGCGTTTTTCCAATTTTGTTTTTTGCTTTCATACCACCACGTATGCTTCTTCTTTCAGCCGTGCAATTGCATCGCGTCGCATCCTCCGCGTGCGCCATCCTCGTCATCATCATCATCATCATCCGCCTGCGTCAGGTCGATCACGTCGCCGCCGCCGCCGCCGCCGCCGCTGCTGCCGCCCGCTTTGGCGGCAGCCGCCACCGTCGCCCCAAACAGCGCGCGCCGCGGTGCAAACGACTTGATCTGCTGCTGCTGCTTCTTAGCCGGCGACGCTGACGGGAGCTCGCCCAGTAGGACGTCGTAGCACGCGCCGCCGCCGGCGCCCATGCGCACGCGCTTGGCCGGCGAGACCTCGGCCACCACCGGCACCGGCACCCGAGGCGGCGGCAGCAGGGCACCCGCTGCCTTGTTGTCACCGCCGCCCGCGCGCAGCAGCTGCAGCCGCTGCGCCAGCGAGGGGATGGACGCCAGGGGCGACTCGTCGGGCGTGCGGGCGGCCGCTGCCGCCGCCGCGGCGGCGGCGAGACGGGAGGGCGAGGGCGACGGCGAGAAGTAGCGGCTGATCTTGCCGCGCGCCGCCGCGCGCTCGGCGGCCGCGACCGCCGCCCGCGCGTCGGCCTCGGCGGCCGCCGCCTCGTCCTCATCCTGCGCGGCGACGAGGGTCGCTGCCGCGGCCGCCGACCAGGGCTTGCCGCCGCGCGCGCCGCCTGCACCCTTGCCGCCCCCCGCCCCCGGCCAGCCCTCGGCCGCCCTGGCCCGGCGCGCCGCCGCGGCCACCTCGCGCTGCCGCGCCGCCGCCACCGCCGCCCCGCGTTTGGCCGCAAAAGCGGCAGAGAGCTCGGGCCACAGCGCGTCGACCAGCGCCCGCCGTACGGTGCGGTGCTCGGCGTAGTAGGAGGGGGCCTGGGCGGGCGGTCCCTGCGCGGCGGCTGCCGCCCTCTTGCCCTGGGGGGTGCTGACGGCGCTGCCGAGGGGCTGCTGCTGCTGCAGCTGCTGGTGAGAGGACGAGGCGCGCGGAGGAGGGGGAGGAGGCCCCGGAGACGCCGGCTGCGAAGGCTGCATGGCCGGCGAGGATGGCGCGGAACCGGCCGCGGGCTCGCGCAAGCGCAGCGTGCCGTTGAGCCACGCGCGGTCGGTGCGCAGGTCCTCGCGCGCGAGCGCGCGGCGCTTGCGGTCGCCATCGGCGTTGGCGCCGCCTCCGTCCCCCCCCCCCTTGCGCTCGCCCCCCTCCCCAACCTCCTCCTCCTCCTCCCCCTCCTCCCCCTCCTCTTCTCCCCGCTCCACGACGCGCTCGACCTCGAGGATGTAGCGCCAGCCGCCCGGGGGATAGAGGTCGGGGCAGGAGGGGGCGGTGGCTTCCTGATGCTGTTGCTGGGAGCCGCCGCCGCCGCCGCCGCCGTCGCCGCCTCCACCTACGCCACCCCCGCCCCCGCCGCCGTCGCCCCCGCCGCCGTCGCCGCCGCCCTCCCCGCCGCCGCCGCCGCTCGGCCCTGTCCCCCAAAACCCGCCCTGCGCGTACCCGCGCGTGGACACCTTGCGGATGGCCGTGGGGCGGAACTGCACGCCGCCGGCGGCGCGGCGCGCGGCCGCCGACCGGAAGGCCTCGGCCCCCTGCCGCAGGTCCCACTCGAGCAGCAGCGGCATGAGCCGCAGGCGCGCGGCCGCGCGGGACCAGTCGTGCGCGCCGCCGCCGCCGCCGCCGCCGCCGCCGCCGCCGTTGCCGCCGCCGCCCGTGCTGCTGCCGCTGCCGCCGCAATGACGGACCATGATGGCGGCCACCCGCGCCACGTCTGGGCGGTGCCGCCAGCGGAACACGTTCTCGTGCTGCTGCTGCTGCTGCTGCTGCTGGGGCAAAGAGGCGGATGCGGGGGGGTCGGCGGCGTCGGCGGCACCGGTGGCGGCGGCAGGGCCGACGGCAGCAAGAGCCGCGCCGGCTTGGTCCTCTCGCCCGACCCCGCCGCCGCCGTCCTCGAGCGCCGCCGCCGCCTCGGCCGCCGAGTGCCCGGGCACCCCGTACTCGCGCAGCACCGCCGACAGCGCCGCCTGCGTCTGCCGCGCGTACGCGCCCAGCGCCCGCCGCGTCTTGTCGCAAAACCCGGGCGTGGCCAGCGCCAGCGCAACGACGCGGTTGAGCGTGCGCGCGTCGGCCGAGGCGTGGAAGCGGCAGCTGCAGGCGACGGGGCCGGGGCCGGGGCCGGGGGGCGCCTGCAGCCGCCCGGCCTGGGAGCGGTCCTCGTCCTCGCCGCTGTCGTCGGGCTCGGGCTCACTGCCCTCGCCACCTGCTCCTGCTGCTCCTGCTGCCGCCTCCGCCTCCCCCTCCTCCTCCTCGCTGCCCAACAAGACCACCACCGCCGCTCCCTCCCCTTCGTCCTCCTCCTCGTCCTCCTCCGCCCCCAACGGCCCCAGCCGTCCCGACCCCGACGACGCCACCACCTTCCCGGCGCCCCGCCTCCTGCCCACCCCGCCCCCCTCTCGCCCCCGCCCCCGCCGCTGCAGGTGCTGCGGAACGCATCCGCGCGCCGTGCCGCACTGCGCGCAGCCGGCCGTCCGCCCCTTTGCCGCGTGCCGCGCCACGGCGCCCCGCCCGCCCGACTCGTGCCCGCACGTGCGGCACCCCGTGCACTTGGTCAGCGCCGCCAGCGCCGGGTCCGGCCCGCGCTCGAGCGCCTCGGCCAGGGCGCGGCAGACCCCCTCGTCGCCCCCGTTTCCGCCCGCCCCCGCGAGCAGCGCGCGCACCGCCTGCAGCGCCAGCGCGTCGCCGACGCGCGCCGCCCCGCGCACGTGGTAGTCCCCGCCCGCCAGCTGCGCCACGGCCACGAGCGCCGCCTGCCCGCCGCGCTCGAGGCCCAGGGCCCGCCGCACGGACGACATGCGGCACATGACCAACTCGGCGCGGTTGGGCGCGTCGTAGGGCAGGTGCGCCTGCCGCCAGACGGCCTGCGCGCCAAACAGCAGCGCGTCGACGTCGAGCGTGGCGGCGGCGCCGACCCAGCCGCAGGCGGACAGGGCGGCGCAGGTGGCCTCGGCCTCGCCAACGGCCTGGACGTGGGGGACGCCGAGGGCGTCGAGCAGCTCGCGCACGGCGCGGCCCGTGGCGTCCAAGCGGCTGCTGCCGTTGCCGCTGTTCTGATTGGCGTTGTTGTTGTTGTTGGTGCTGCGGCCCCCCCCGCTCGCCGCGCCTTGGTTGCCACGCGCGCGCGGCCCGGCGGCCATGGCGCTTGTGAATCCCATCACATCTCCGCCATAACCGCCGCCATAACCACCACCGCCGCCCCCCGCGCCAGTCCGCGCCGCGAACCGCTCGCGCAGTCGCTCCATCTTCTCCGGCGGCGTGGCGCCCTCGACCACAAACACGGGCAGGCAGCCGTGGCGCAGCCAGTGCGCGGTGCGCCACAGCACCACGTGTAGGGCCCGGGCCGTCGGCGTGGCGTAGTGCTCCTGCAGCGCGGGCTGCGTGGCCGCCTGCACGATCCAGGGCGACAGGTCGACGGCCACGGCCGTCCCCTGGACCTCGGCCATCAGGCGCGCGTGGCCGTCGGGCGTCGCGCCGCTGAACGCCTCGACGGCGCCGCAGTGGCCGAGCGACTGCCACAGGTTGGCGACGCCCATGTTTGGTTCGGTGGGTTGTTTGGTGTGGGGGTTTGGCCGACTTTTGCTTGACGCGCGGTGGTGGGTCGTATGCGTAAGCTTACTGGGTCTTCGACGGCGCGCGACGAAAACGACAGGGACAGAACAAAAGAAGAACAGGTGCCAGAAGCAAAAGGGCCAAAGCGGAGGCTAGGCGCGCGCGCGCAGAGACGCGCCGTTGGTGATTGGGCTGTGGCGTGTGGGTTGGGAGAGGATCCGCGCGCCTGCCTAGTATGATTTTCGCAAAGCTCGAGGACGCGGGAGCGACGCGGCTAAGCGATGCCGCTAAGCGACGCTGCAAACGGCGTCGTTTCACGGGGCGCGTCCTCTCTGCTTTGAACGCGAGACTTGCCTCTCCCCAATGCCGGCCACTTGTCATCTCTCCGTCATCGTCGCAACTACGACCAACCCCCACCTGGACCTTTTTACCACAGGGGGGACGTGCAGTACGCAAGGATTTGAAAATTTCACGACGCAACTTTCCTCGAAAGAAAATCGTGGCGCGCGGCCTCCTCATCACTCCCGAATAAGACACCTCTGCAATGTCATCGGCCGTCGCCGACGGCCTGCGCCTGCTCGCGCGCAAGCTCGTCGACGAGGGGCACCCGCTGCAGGCGATCAAGGCGCTCCACGCCCTCCTGTCGCAGTCGCTGATGCCCGCGGACGAGGCGTCCGTGCGCCTGCAGCTGGCCCAGATGCTGAGCGAGCACACGCACAACGCCGTGGACGCCAAGAAGCAGCTGCAGCGCGCTGTGAGTTTTTTTGACAACGCGGGGGGGGGCAAGATTTGGCGGCGAACAACAAGCGCGCAACGGCGTCACCTGTCTGCGACTCGCTCACTCGCGACGGAAAAAAACCACAACCCAACGCCCCGCCCCCAAATAAACCAACAGGACATGATCGCCTCGCAGCTGCCCGGCGACTTTGCCCTGCGCGCCCGCGTCCTCGCCGCCCTCGCCGGTGCCCACCGCGCCCTCCGCGAGCCCGCTGCCTTTGAGCGCGGCGCGCTCGAGCGGGGGATCGACGTCTGCCGCGCGGCCGCGGCCGCGCGCTCGGACGACTGGCGCTCGGGCGCGAGGCCCGTGCAGGACTGGGCCGTCTACTTCCGCATGCGGCTGGCGGACCTGGACGCGCGGGAGGGCAACCCGGCGGCCGCGGCGGCGGCGCTAAAGGACGCGGTCACGGGCGGGGCAGCAGCAGGAGGAGGAGGAGGAGGAGGAGCAGTAGCAGCGGCCGGCGGGCGGGCGGCCTTGGCCGCGTCCACGCCCCCCAACGCCGCCGCGGCCGCCCGCCAGTTCCCGCGCTTTTCCGAGCCGCGCCACCGCCTCCCCGCCTTGCTGTTTCGCATCCAGCTCGCCATGGCTCGCGGCGACGTGGACGCCGCGCGCGGCGCCGCGGAGGCCGCCGCCGACCTGTTTGCCGCGCTGGACGCGCCCGACGCCATGCCGCCGGAGGACGAGCGCGAGCAGGTGCTGCTGCTGTACGCCAAGCTGCACTTCAACGTGCTGCAGATCATGATGTACGTGCGACTGGGGGAGCTCGAGACGCTGCTGAGCCAAGGGGGGGGAGGGGGCGGCGGCGGCGGTGGCGAAGAAGAAGCAAAGGCCGGCGGCGGTGGCGGCGGCGGCGGCGGCTCTGCGGCAGACGCGGCCGCGGGCGCGGCGGCCAACGGCGCGCTTGGGGCCGTGGCCTACATGCAGGAGCTGCTGGACGCGACCGAGGGCCACAGCCCGCCCTACGAGTGGCTGCCCCGCGAGGCCCTCGCCGCCGTGGTGCACCTGCTCGCCGTCGCCGTGCACCGCGCGGGCGGCGCCGCGCACGCCCGCGAGGCCGCCCGCCACGCCGACGCGGGCCTGGCCGCCTTGGCGCCCGCCCTGGCGGCCCTGGGGTGCGCCGACGCCGCCGACGCCGCGCGGGCCGCCGCCGCCGGGAGGTCCCTGCCGGCCCCGCTCGTCGCCGAGCGCGGCCTCGACCGCCGCGACGCCGCCCGCGCGCGCCTGCTGCTGGCGCTGCGCGTGCTGCTGGGCGAGGCGCGGCTGCAGGCGCGGCTGCTGGCGACCGACCTGGCGGGGGCGCGCGCCGAGGCGGCCGCGCAGATGCTGCTGGCGGGGCGGTTCCCGGGCCTGCTGGCGCGCCTGCTGCCGACCGTGCACCTGCAGGCGGGGCTGTACGCGCAGGCCGTGGGGGTCTGGCCCGCGGCCGACGCGCACTTTGCTGCCGCCGTCGCCGGCCCCGCCGACCGCCCGACGGCCGTCGCCGCCGCCGTCTACCGCGCGCTGTCGCACCTGGCCGCCACGCCCGGCCCCGAAGCCGTCGCGCGGGGCGCCACCGCCATGGGCCCGCTGTACGCCAGCGCCGTGGGCGGCGGCGGCGGCGGCGGCATGGGCGGCGGCGGGGGCGAGCGCCCGGGCGACCTGACGGCCGAGGCGCTGGCGGCCGCGCCGGGCCTGGCGGGTAACGCCGAGCGCGCCGCGTCGCACGTGGCCGTGGGGCTGCTGCGCCTGCGCGCGGGCGACGTGCCCGCCGCCAAGCAGCGGCTGCAGCGCGCCCTGAGGCTCGGGCACGGCCGCCTGCGCAACCAGCAGCTCGTGGCGCAGGTGCTTCACGCGCTTGCCCCCGTGCTGGCGGACGGGGGCGGCGGCGGCGGAGGCGGCATCGACGGCGGCGGCGGCGGCGGCGGCGGCGGCAGCGACGGCGGCGCCCTCGCCGCCTCCGCCGGCGGCCCCGCCGGCCTCAGCGACTTAAGCGGCGCCGAGAGCATGCTCGCCTCGAGCTCCACCCTCTGCCGCGGCAGCGGCGACGTCGAGGGCCAGACCGCCGCGCTCGGCCTGCTCGCGCAGCTCTTCTCGCGCCCGGGCGGCGGCCGCGCGCTGGCGATGGCCGCGCCCGAGCAGCGGCGGCGCGCGGCGCAGAGCGGCACCTACCTGGCGAAGAAGCGCGCGCAGCTGAGCGAGCGGCTGGCGGCGGCCGAGGGGGGCGACCCGGCGGAGCACCGCGCCGTGCTCGCCTGGGGACTGGGGACGTGAAAGAGAGAGATAGAGAGAAGGACGAAGCACGTATAATTTGCATTTGGCGTCCAGCGCCCGACAAAAAACCCTGCAGAATAAAACGACGACCCCCCAAGAAACCCCAAGCGAGACAGATGGTCCCTCCTGTGCATTCATGAGCGCTCTCTCACTCCTGCGCGCCGCGTGCCGCCCCCGTCGCGGCCGCCGCGGCCGTCGTCGTCGCGCCCATCGCCTCGAGCGCCCTCTGCCCCAGGTCGCCGCCGCCGCCCGTGACCGGGCAGGGCAGCCCGAGCCGCGCAAAGCCGACGTACACCGCCATGCGCGCGCGGTCGACCAGCGCGCCCGCCGAGTCGATGGCGGGCCGCGCCACGATCTCGAACGCGCCCTGCGGCGTGCCGGAACGCTCCTCGTGGTGGTAAAAGTCGATCACGTAGCGCACCTCGGTGCCGCAGCGGTCGACGACCCAGTCGTGCCGGTCGAAGGGCTCGGGCCCGCCCAGCAGCGCGCGGGCGCGCGCGAGCGGCGACAGGTCGTGCGGCCGCCCCAGGAAGCGCAGGAGGGTGGGGTTGGGGCAGCTGTCGCAGTGCAGGGCCTCCCACGCCTCGACGCGGTGCCAGGACGCCTCGTTCATGGCGTTGTGCGCGCGCACCACCGCCGACATCTGCTCCTCGTTGACATCGCCGCCCTTTCCCTTGCGGCGCAGCGCGTTGAAGAACATCTGCGGCGACGGGTAGACCCACGTGGCGGCCGTGCCGCCCTTCGGAATGGTGCTGGCCTCGCGCCCGGTCTCTAAAGGGCGGCGCTGGCCCGGGCAGGGCTCCTGGTTGGGCTCGAGCGGCATGCGGTTGCGCGGATCGACCAGGGCGGCGCGGCCGACGCGCGCGGCGACGCTGGCGGCGGCGGCGGCGGCCGGGTCGGCGGGGGCGGCGTTGCCCTGGTTGGCGTCGACGCGCTGGCCGTAGACGTTGTAGATGTGGGGGTGGCGGTACTGGTCGGCGTCCTTGACGGGGCAGGCGGGCGAGGTCGAGGCCGAGGGGGACGACGCGGCGGCGGCCGCGGCGGCGAGGAGGGCCGAGGCAGCGGCCGCGTCGTTGCCCGCGTTGCTGCCGATCACTGGGCAGGCGCTTTGCGGGTCGGATGCAGGCGTCGTCGACGGTGCCGCGGCGGCGGCTGCGGACGCCGAGGAGGAGGACGCGTTGCCCATTGTCCTCGCGTGCAATTGAAGGGGAGGGGCGCGATTGAAGGGGAGGGGCGCTGCGTTTGATTTGTGCGGCGAGAATCTGTGGCTCTGTTGTACCGTGTCTTGTCGTTTGTCGAGGGAGGGGAAGGGAGTTGGGCGCGCGAATGGTCAGAAGTCGTTAAGATGAAAGAGAGAGCTAGTGGACGTGGGTACACGCGACCGCGCCCCCTTTTCGAAGGAGGGCGACAGCGGCGCTCGTGGCCGTTGTCGGCGCTCGCGAAGGCGCTCGGCGGCACCACTCGCCTGCGACGCTTCTCGCCCGGTTGAGGCAAAAGACAGTCTTTCCGACCCGACGACAAAAAAAGCAGAGACGCTGCTGCTGACTTTCACATCCCCCGTCGCTCACACGAGAATCATGTCGTCGTGATGGCCGCCACCACCACTGCCGCCAGCCGCCGCCGCCGCCGCGCCCCTGCGCCCGCCCGTGGACAGGTGAAAGGCGTCAAAGACGGGCCGGCGGCCGTCGCCGCCACCACCCCCCCCCCCCCCCCCCCCCCCCCCCCCCCCCCCCCCCGCTCCGCCGCGTCTGCCTCCTCCTGCTCGGCCGCGTCGGCCTCCTCGACGTACCGCTCGTAGTCCTCGGCCAGCGCCTCCGACAGCATCTCCAGCGCGAACGCGTCGTCCGGGCGCAGCGCCAGGCACCGCTGGTACGCGTCGGCCGCCTCCCGGCTGTCCCCGGCCAGCTGCCGCGCGAGGCCGAGCGCGGCGAGCGTGCCCGGCTGGCAAGGAGAGAGCGCCAGCGCCGCCTCGTACAGTCGCGCGGCCTCGGCCGGGCGGCCCTGCTTGCGCACGGCGTGGCCCAGGTTGACGAGCGCGGGCTCCCAGGCGGCGGCGGCCGACGTCGAGAAGAAGGGGAGCCGGCCGCCGCTGCCGCCGCCGCCGCCGAGGCGAAAGACGTCTCCGCCGCCGTCGCCGGCGCCGGCGCCGTCGCCGCCGCCGCCGTCGTCGTCCTCGTACGCGTCGCCGCCTGCCGCGCCCCCCGCCCGCTCGGCCGCGAGCGCGAGCGCGCGCCGCAGCCACGCCTCGGCCATCGCCCACTCCCCCGCCCGCAGGGCCAGGACCCCCCGCTCGTGCGCGGGCATCGGGTCGCCCGGGCACATGCGCGAAGCCTGCGCCAGCAGGCGCTCGGCGAGCGGCAGGCTGCCCATGCGCGCGTACTCGGCGGCCATGCCCAGTAAAGGGGCGTGCAGGCCCGGGAACAGGCGGTGGGCGGCGCGGTAGGCGGCCACGGCCTGGTCCGCCTCGCCCTGGGCCGAGCACGCGTGCGCGAGGGCGACCCAGGCCGGCGCGAAGCCGCGGTCGAGCTGCGTGGCGCGCGCAAAGTGGCGGCGCGCGGCCTCGGGCTGGCGCGCGCACAGGTAGTAGCAGCCCGCCGCGTGCCAGGCGACGGCGCTGTCGGGCTGCTCGGCGACGAGGCGGTGGGCTCTGTTGTGTTTTGTCGGTCGTGGGTTGGTGGGGTTGGGGCAAGCGGGGGGCGGCGGCGGCGTGAGCGTTTTTTTTGTTTGTCTGTTAGCTTGTTTGACTGTGATGGCTACTCCTTGCCCCGACACGTGCCGGCAAAGGACATCCAGCCAATACCGCGCAAAGAACCCAAGACACGGCCGACCAAACAGAGACAAACCCACCGCAAAAACAGCTCGTCCTTGCGTCCGAGCGCGAGCGCCGCGGCCAGGTGCGGCGGCAGGGCGCCCTCGGCGCGCGGGTCGCGCGCGAGCAGGGCCGAGGTGAGGGCGAGGCACTCGGCGTGGCGGCCCAGGTGCAGCAGGCGCGCGGCGCGGCACGCCAACACCTCGCCGCAGCCGCCCAGGCCCCAGCCGCGCAGCGGACCGGGTGGCGGGCCGTCGTCGTCGTTGGCGTTGGCGGCGTCGGCGCCGCCCCCGCCGCCGCCGCCGCCGCCCGCTCCCGGCGGCCTGGCCTGCTTGGCCTGCTTTGCCTGCGTGCGCTTGGTGCCCGCCGCCCGCGCGGCCGCGAACGGCTGCGACAGAGCGGCGGTGGGTGGCGAGCGTCCGGCGGGCACGGCGATCGTCGGCGGCGGGGCGTCGGCCGTGGCCGGCGTCATCATCGGCAGCGGCTGGGGCCGGGGGTCGGCGGCGGCGCCAGCGGCAGGCGGCGGGGACGCGTACCCTCCTCCGCCGTTGTCGTCGTCCGCCGCGGCCTGTGTCGCGCTGGCGCGGCCCGCCGACGGCGTCGCCGCCGCGGCAGCCGCGTCGCGAGGCCCTGCCGCTGCCGCTGCCGGTGCCGCTGCCGGTGCCGCTGCCGCCGCCGCCCTCCCCCGCGGCGCGTAGGGCCTCTCGAGCTCGTCCAGCAGGCCGCCCAGCTCCCGCTCCTGGCCCGGCCCGTACTGCTTGCAGCGCGCGCGGTACAGCAGGCGCAGCCACTCGTCCGCGGGCGCGAGCGGCAGCGCGAGCACCAGCTCGACCTCGGCCGGCGCGGCCAGCAGCGCGCCGTCCGCCAGCGCGGCAAAGGCCTCCTCGCAAAAGGGGTCGCGCAGCAGGGCCGCGCGCAGCCAGCGGGCGGCGCGCGCGCGGTCGTCGAGGGCGAGGTAGCCGCGGCCGCGCAGCAGGCAAACGGCCGAGGAGAGGGCGACCTCGGTGCCGGAGGCCGGGGAGTGCGGCGGGTCGGCGTCGGCATCGGCGTCGGGCGCGGCGCTCGATCGCCGCCTCGGCTGCTGTTGTTGTTGCTGCTGCTGTTGCTGCTGCTGTTGGGCCTGGTCTGATCCTCCTCCGCGTCGCCGGCCGCTGCTCGGCTGCGCGCCTCCGGCTGCAGCCGCCGCCCCCCCCTCCGCCGACGAGCCGCGCGCGCCGGGCTTGCGCCGCGCCGCCGCGCCCCCGCGGCCGCCAGGTCCCCCGCCATTGCCGCCGCCGTCGCCGTCGTTGTCCGCGGCAGCAGTGTCCTGCTCGCCCTCGCGGGAGGCCACCCCATCGTGCCGCCGTTCTTCATAGGCTGCCGTCGCCCCGGCCACCGGGGCCGCCCCCCGCGCCGCCGCCGCCGCCGCCGCCGCCAGCGCGGGCGCCCACGCGCGCTCGAGCGCCTCGAGCTCGGCCTCGGCGCCGTCCTCGCTGCCGAGCAGCACGAGCGCCTCGTGCCAGTCGCCCGCGGCCGCCGCGCACTTGGCGGCCAGGTAGGCGAAGCGCGCGTCGCGCAGCAGAGACGGCTGTGGTTGGTGCTGCTGCTGGTGCTGCTGCTGGTGCACCATGTGCTGCTCCTGCTGCTGCTGCTGCGGCCGCCGCGCGGGCGGCGGCGACTTTAGAAGCGCCAGGGCGCGCAGCGGCTGCCGCGCGACGTACATCGCCTGCGCGAGCAGGTAGACGTCCGAGGGCGCCCCGCCCGACAGCACCAGCAGCTTGTCCGCGTAGAAGACGGCCGACGCGTTCAGGTGCTTGGCGATGCAGTCCTGCACCAGCGAGCGCAGCCGCGCGCAGTGCTGGTGCCGCTCCTGCTCGGCGGCGTTGGCGTTGGCGTCGGCGGTGTTGGCGCCGGCGCTCATCGTCGTCCTCGTCGCTCCTGCCGTCCCCGCTGCTGCGTTTGCCGGCGGCATCGTGCCCGCGCCGCGCGCCTCGATCCGACGCGCACACACACGCTCACACACGCCGCGTCTGTTGTTGGTTATAAGGGCGCAGCCTCTGCTCCCCCTCACGGAACTTCTTTGAACATCAGCTGTCTTCTTTTCTCCTTCTCTTCGTGGCCTTCCTGGCAAGTCGCAGGGCGATTGCCGATGTGGTGTTCGGCCAACGAGAGGATGGTCTCGATGACGGTGATTGCTATGTATGAGGGTCGAGTGGAAGAGTTTGGGCCCCCGTTTTGGCCCTGTCCGCTCTCCTTCAACAAGTCCCATCAATCACTCGATCCGATAAGTACACGCGTACATCACACCATACTCCACCACACACACACACACACGCGCGTACATGCCATCATCAGCCCCAGCATCAAGCAACCGACGCAGACGTCACAGCACACGCGCGCCGCCCGCATCGCAGGCGACACTCCTCCTTTTGGCGGCCGACCCGCTTGAAACAGAAAAGAGACGTCGCACCACCACTCTTGCCCGCGCATCTAAGCACCTAGGTCGAGAACCCCAGCAGGCGACCCCGCGCCCGTGTGGCCGATCCTAAAGAGAAGCGACAGAGAGAGAGAGAGAGGTCCTGGCGACCATCTGAAGGGTGCGTTTTCTCTCCTTCCCTTCCCTCTCCCCGTGAGCAAGCACACACACGCAGCAAGGCCGCCCTCCATCGCGATCGTCTACTGGGCCTCAACAGGTGACGCGTCTCCGGGGCGGCGTGTGGAGGCGCCGCTTGGATCAAGCGGCGCCTCACAGCAAAAGAAAAAACCAGAAGCCTGGTGCTGCTGCTGCCGGCGCGCGCGCGTCTCTTCTTTCTGCCAGTGCAGGCGCCCCGCGCGCGCGCACGCTCTTCGAGGCGCCGTTCCGATCGGAACCATCGCGAAACCCGGGCCCGGCGGGTTTGCCGGATCGCTCCCCGTTTGGCAACGCGGCGCCTCTCGCGCGCGCGCCGTCTTTTTTCGACGGCGGCACGGTCGGGCCGCCGCGTCGGTTTTTTTGCGCCGCGTCGAAACATCCTCCCTGCTCACCTCGTCCTTCCTCCACCTTCCTCCCAGACCAATCCGCACCACCCCACAGAGGACTGCCCCCCCCCCCCCCCCCCCCCCCCCCCCCCCCCCCCCCCCCCCCCCTCCATCCCCCCCTCTCCCACTCCCGTGCACAACCAAGTGAAAGGAAGAAAAGAAAAAGAACCGCCGGCAACCATGAACCGCGGCGGCGGGGGCTTCCGCGGCGGCGGCGGCGGCGGCTTCACGCGCCCCGAGAATGCGCTCAAGCGCGCGGACGAGCTCATCGCGGTGGGCCAGTCGGCCGCCGCGCTGCAGATCCTGTCGGACGTCGCGACCAGCAAGAAGCACCGCACGTGGACCCAAAACCACGAGGGGATCATGCTGAAGCTCGTCGACCTGTGCGTCGAGAGCCGCAAGCGCAACCAGCTCAAGGAGGCGCTGATGCAGTACCGCAACGTGTGCCAGGGCGTCAACGTGGCGTCGCTGGAGACGGTGGTGCGGCACCTGCTGGACACGGCGACCCGGCGCGCGGAGGAGGCGTGCGCGCAGGCCGAGGCGCAGGCCGAGGCGTCGGGCGCGGCCGCCGGCGGCGGCGAGGCGGCGGCGGCGGCGGCCAAGGACGGCGACGAGGCGGCGCCCAAGGAGGAGGGCGAGGAGGCCGAGGCGGCGGCCAAGGGCGACGCCGATGCCGCCGCCGCCGCCGCCGCCGCGTCCGGCGCCGCGCTCGCGGCCGTCGTCGACCTCGAGGCCGACGCGTCGCCCGAGGACATCATGCTGTCCTACGTGAGCGGAGACAAGTCGCGCGACCGCACCGACCGCGAGCTGGTCACGCCCTGGTTCCGCTTCCTGTGGGAGTCATACCGCTCGGTCCTCGAGATCCTGCGCACCAACTCCAAGCTCGAGGCGCTCTACGCCTCGGCCGCGCGCCACGCGTTCGCCTTCTGCCTCAAGTACAAGCGCGCGGCCGAGTTCCGCCGGCTGTGCGATGTGCTGCGGCAGCACCTGGCCAACATGGCGCGCTACCGCGACGCGCGCGAGCTCACGGCGCCCGAGCCGCTCAACCTGCACCTGGAGACGCGCTTCGAGCAGCTGCGCGTCGCGTGCGAGCTCGGCCTGTGGGCCGAGGCCTTCCGCTCGGTCGAGGACATCCAGGCGCTGCTGGCGCTGGGCGGCGCGGCGCCGGGCGGCGGCGCGCTGCCGGGCGTCAAGGCCCCGCCCGGCGGGCGCATCGCCGCGCCCCGCCCCGCGCTCATGAGCGTGTACTACGCGCGCCTCACGCAGATCTTCGCCGTGTCCGAGGCGCACCTGTACCAGGCGTTCGCGTGGCTCAAGCTGTTCACCTTTTCTCGCGCGCACCGCTCCAAGGACCTGCTTCCCGACGACGCGCGCGCGTTGGCCACGAGCGTCGTGCTCGCCACGCTCAGCGTGCTGCCCTACGAGCGCCAGCTGTTCGTGGGCCGCGCCGCGGACGAGCAGGCGGCCGAGCAGGAGCGCGAGCGCGCGCTGCGCATCGCAAACATCCTCGGCCTCAACGTGGACGCGGCCGCGCGGCGCGCCGCCGCCGCCGCGCCCGGCGGCCTTGGCGGCGGCGGCGGCCCCGCCGACGCGCGCGCCGTGCTGTCGCGCCCGCAGCTGCTCGCCAGCGTGCAGGCGCTCAACGTGCTGTCGCTCGTGCCGCCCGAGGTGCGCGCCGCGTACGACCTGCTCACGTCGGACGAGGCGAGCCCGCTCGACCTGTGCGCGCAGCTGGCGCCGCTGCTCGAGCGCATCTCGGCGCTCAGCGTGCAGACTTCGCCCGCGTGCCCGGTCGCCTCGCCCGACTTTAGCGTCTACGTCAAGCACCTCAAGGACGTCGCCGCCGTGCGCACGCTCAAGCAGCTGTCCGCCCTTTACAGCGCCATGCGCATCGAGGACCTCACGGCGCTCGTGGCGCCCGTGCTGGACGACTTTGGCGCCGTCGAGGCGCTGGCGGCCGACGCTGTACGCAGCGGCTACCTGCAGGCGCGCGTGGACCACCGCCGCGGGACCGTGTCGTTCGGCTCGGCCTCGCTCGACTCGGACGGCCTGCGGTCGCACCTGGCCGAGCTGGCGCGCCGGCTGTCTCGCGCGGCGCTGCTGATCGACCCGCAGGAGGGCGCGCGCCCGCGCAACGCCGAGGAGCGGCGCCTGGCCGCCGTGCGCCAGGCGCGCGAGCAGGTCGAGTCCGAGCACAAGCGCGCGCTCGCGCGCAAGCAGGTGATCGAGAAGCGCAAGGAGCAGCAGGAGGCCGCGCTGCTGGAGCAGGAGCGCGAAGAGGAGCGCCGCCGCCTGCAGGCCGCGCGCGAGCAGGAACTGCTCGAGGACCGCCGCCGCAAGGAGGAGGCCGCGCGCCGCGAGAAGGAGCGCCTCGAGCGCGAGCTCGAGGAGCAGGAGATGGCCGAGGCGCGCCAGCTGCTCGAGCAGGCCGCCGCCAAGAAGCGCGCCGCGGGCGGCGGCGGCGGCGGCAAGGGCGGCATGCTGTCGGCCGCCGCCGCGCTGCGCGCGGGCCTGCCCGGCGGCGACCCGGGCGACGACGGCGTCAAGCTCGACAAGAAGGCGCTCATGCAGGAGGCGCTGTCGGAGCGCCTGCGCGAGGCGCAGGAGCTCGAGCGCAAGATCGCGCGCTCGGCCAAGACCATGGACCACCTGGAGCGCGCGCGGCGCGAGGAGGAGGCGCCGCTGGTGGAGGCGGCCTACGCCGCGCGCGCCCTGGAGGACGCGGCCCTGCACGCCGAGCAGCAGGCGCAGCTGCTCGAGGCGCACCGCGCCGCGTGGGAGGCCGACGTCAAGGAGAAGGCGCGGCTGGCCACCATGGCCGACGAGAAGGCCGACTTTGCGGCGGCCATTGTCGCCAAGCGCCAGGAGCAGTTCGAGGCGCTGCGCGAGGAGCGCGACCGCATGCTGGCCGAGCGGCGCGCCGCCCTCAAGGTCGAGCGCGAGGTGGCGCGCCGCAAGGAGTTTGTGCGCCGCTGCCGCAAGGAGGTCGAGGAGCGGCTCGCCGAGCTCGAGGCCGAGCGCAGGGCCGCCGAGGACGCGCAGCGCAAGGCCGACCTGGCCGAGCGGCAGAGCAAGCTCGACGAGGCGTCGGCCAAGCAGCGCGCGCGCGAGCAGGAGATCGAGGAGCGCGGGCGCAGGGAGCGCGAGGAGCTGCTGTCCGGCGGGGGCCGCGGGCCGGCGGCGCCCTCTTCCTCCTCGGCGGCTGCGGGCCCCGCGGCGGCGGGCGGCGGCGGAGGGCGCGCGGGCGGGAGCGGGTACCAGCCGCCGCACCTGCGCGGCGCGGGCGGGGGGGGCGCGCCGCCGCCGCCGCCGCCGGCGGTGGCGGTGGCGGCGGCGGCGCCGGCCGCCGCGGCCGCGTCGTCGGCCGGCGGCCCCGCGCCGCCGCGCGCGGCCGGCTCGTTTGTGCCCCCCGCCCTCCGCCGGCAGCAGCAAGAGGCGGCTGCGGCGGGCGGTGGCGGCGACGCCCCGCCCGCGCCTCCCGCCCCCCCGGCGATGGCGGCCGAGCGCCCTGCTCCTGCCGCTGCTCCCGCCGCGCCCGGCGGCCGCTTTGTCCCGTCGGCGCTGCGCGGGCGCGGCGGCGGCGGCGGCGGGGAGGCGCCGCCGCCGGCCGAGGAGGGTGGCGGAGGCGGTGGCGGCGAAGGGCGCCGCTGGTAGATGTTTCATGGATTGATTGCTTGATGCACATAAGAACACACACAGAGAGAAGCACAGCCCAGACATACACTAGTTTTCTTCTTCTCCTTCAACCGAGCGACAACGACGACGACCGCCTTGGCGCCAAGCGACGGCGGTTCGGCCTCCCCACGTCGGGGTCCGGCACGCGTGAGATTAGAAATCAAGGTCGCCCACGCTCGCCCCCACCTCCTAGCACCCACTCCCAACCCGCCAATTGGACACCTCCTCATACCTGCATCAAGGTGAGCCCGCGCGCGAAGAGGCAAAGAGCAGTACGCGCGTTCAAAGAAGCCCCCCCATCTGCTTTGTCCTGACAATTGTCCTTTGCTTCTCATCCCTCCCTTCTCCCTCGCGCGCCGCGCTCAAGGCCGCATTGGCCCCAAAGAGTCGCGCGCCACGCTCAGGCGCACTCAGACCGCATTGCCATCCCAGGCACCGCTGCCGCAACCTCGGGCGTCCAAGTTGGCACTCTGCCGCTTGCGCCGCCCGCCCGCCGCCGCGGCTTGCGCCCGCCCGCCCGCCGCCCGCCGCCGCCGCGCTCACGCGCCCTTGCCGCCACCGCCCCAACCCCTTTGCAAAAAAACAGCAGCAGACAGAAGAAAACGATGCTCGCCATGCAGCGCGCCCCGACCGCAGCCGCCGCCGCCGCCGCCGGCCGCAGCCGCGCCCCCCTCCTTGCCGCCCCCGCCGGCCGCGCCCGCGCCCGCACCGTCCGCGTCCGCGCCGCCAAGTGGGCCAACCCGCTGCGCGACGAGGTGGTCGCCGCCGCGCGGCACATCGCCTCGCCCGGCAAGGGCATCCTCGCCTCGGACGAGTCCAACGCCACGACCGGCAAGCGCCTGGCCACCGTCGACGTGGAGAACACCGAGGAGCGCCGCCGCGACTGGCGCGAGCTGCTCTACACCACGCCCGGCCTCGGCGAGCACGTCGCGGGCTGTATCATGTTTGAGGAGACGCTCTTCCAACGGGCGGCCGACGGGCGGCAGTTTGTCGACGTGCTGCTGGAGCAAGGGATTTACCCCGGGATCAAGGTCGACACGGGCCTCCAGATCCTCCCGACCACGGGCGAGACGGCCACCCAAGGGCTCGACGGCCTGCTCGACCGCTGCAAGGCCTACCGCGCGCAGGGGGCGCGGTTCGCCAAGTGGCGCGCGGTCCTGACGGTCGGCCCCGACGGCGAGGCGCCGTCCGAGATGGCCACGTACGACAACGTGCACGCGCTCGCGCGCTACGCCCAGATCGCGCAGGAGGCCGGGCTGGCGCCGATCGTCGAGCCGGAGGTCGGCCTGACGCCGGGCACCTACTCGGCCGAGCGCTGCGCCGAAATCAGCGTGCGCGTCTACAGCGCCGTGATGGAGGCGCTCGTGGTGTACGGCGTCGACCTCGAGGGGTGCATCCTCAAGCCCAACATGGTGCTCCCCGGGCTGGACGCGCCGCGCATCCCGCCGCAGGAGGTCGCACGCCTGACGGTCGACACGCTGCGGCGCACCATCCCGCCCGCGCTGCCGACGGTCAATTTCCTGAGCGGCGGCATGGCCGAGGCCGAGGCGACCGAGAACCTCAACGCGCTTCAGGCCGAGGCGGCGCGCGTGGGCGGCGTGCCCTGGCAGCTGTCCTTCTCGTACGGCCGCGCGCTGCAGCACTCGACGCTCAACACGTGGCGCGGCGCCGCGCGCGGGTCCGAGGGGTGGCACGCGGCGCAGAGGATGCTAAAGTCGCTGGCGGCGGCCAACGGCGCGGCGCAGCAGGGCAAGTTCTCGGGGCCACACCCGTCGCCCGCGGGCAAGGACCGCATCGTCCAGGCGCTGCGCGTGGGCGGGTCGGGCAAGTGAGGAAAAAAGGAGACTTGCGCGCCAAAAGGGCGACGGGCGGGAGGAGGACAGGCGTCTCGCCCGTCGGCGCCGCCGTACGTCGCGGTTGGCGCCGCCGCCGCGCCTCGCCGTCTAGGTGCTTCAATTGTCGCGCGCCCACGCTCTCGGTCGTCTAGAGTACTAGTTCCGGAACACCAATAAACCCCATTTTACACGCAGCTCTGAGAACCACACGCACTCATCATTGGCATAGCGAGAGAGGCAGACCAAATCAGCATTCCACACTTTTTCATCACCAAGTTTCCATGACGTCCGCCGCGTCCTTCCTCCCGACGCTCTCATACGGGGACGAAGAGGAGGACACTCAGGCTGACCACCAGGCGCGCGCGCCCGTCAGCCGCGGCAGCCAAGGAGCAGGAGCAGGAGCAGCTGGAGGCCCCACCCTTCCTCCTCCCCATGCGCCGAAAGAACGCGAGGCGCTTCACGCAGCCGCAGCAGGCACAGCACCAATCCGCCAGGACGAGGAGGAGGCCGAACAGACGAGCAAGCTGAGGCAGGAGAGCGCCGCCGCCACCTCGGCGGCCGCGGCCGCAGCGGCCGCCGCCGCCGCCGCTTCGTCCGCCGCCGCCGCCGCGCCGACCGCCAAGAGCGTCTCTGCGGCCGCGCGCGCCCGCAAGCGCGCCTCGTTCCTCGCCATGCTAAAGCTGCTTGAGCACGGCGCGCGCGACGAGCGCGAGCTGGACGCCCTCGCCCTGGCCCTGGACGCGCGCGAGATGATGCAGGTCGCCGAGGAGCGCGCGCTTGCGGGCCGCTGCGGCAACCCGCTGTGCGCGCGGGGCCCGCAGCGCCGCGCCGAGCAGCGCAAGGTTTTGTCGCCGGCCGCCGCCGCCGCCGCCGCCGCCGCCGCCGCAAGAGGGGGCGCCGCCGCCGCAGCGTGGCCGCGCTACCGCGCCGCCGCCGACGCCTTTGAGCGCGTGCCCGAGCAGGCGGGCGACTACTGCAGCCTGGCGTGCGAATCGTTCGTCGAGAGGGCGGCGGCCGCGCTGGGGGACGACGCGCTCGCGAGGCTCGGGCCGCAGGCGATGCTCGGGCTGGCGCGGGCAGGGGCACGGCGCGAGGCAGCGGCGGCGGTGGCGGCGGCAGGGGCGGCGGCAGGGGCGGCGGCAGGGGCGGCGGCAGCGGCGGCAAGAGGTGGTGCGGCAGCGGCAGCGGTTGGGGGGCTACAGGCGGCCCTGGCCGCGCTGGAGAAGCAGGGCGTCGTCAGCCACCGCGGCCCGGGGGCGCGCGGGGCGGCGGGCGTGACGACCATGCGCGGCACGGTCGTCGAGAGGACGCGGGCGTCGGCGTCGCTGCCGCCGCCGCCGTCGTCGTCGTTGCCGTCTGGCGCGATTGGCGCGATCGGCGGTGGCGACGCATCGAGCGCGTTTGGCGTCGAGGGCTACGTCCCGGCATCCTCTGTCGCGCTGGCCGAGGAGGCCGCGCAGGCGGCCAGCGCGGCGGCAGCGGCGGCCGGGGCGGCAGCAGCAAATACGCCGCCGGCGCCGCCGCCGGCGCCCCCGCCTCGAGCGCCGCAGCAAGAGCAGCCACAGCAGCAGCCGCAGCAGCAGCAACCCGAGCGGCCTCCCCCTCGCAGCAGCGACAGCAGGCCTGCGTCGGCGTCGTCGTCACTCGGCGGGCGCCCCCCGTCCATTCTCAAGCGCGCGAGCGCCAGCGGCGGGGGTGTGCCCCTTTCCTCCGCCGCCGCCTTGCCCTCGGCAGCAGCAGCAGCAGCAGCAGGCGCGGGCGCGGGCGCGGGCGCGGGCGCCAGCTCGGGTGGCGGCCGGTCCCCCGCCGCCGCCGCCCTACAGCGGCGCTCCGTGAGCTTTGGCCCCAACATCGTGTACGCCGGGGACCTCGACCGCAGGGGCCGCGACGACGCGGAGGACGACGAGCAGCAGGAGGACGACCCCGCGCTCCCCGCGCGCATCGCCGCCGCCGCGGGTGACGGGGACGGCGCCGGCGCCGCCCCCGTCTGCGTGGCGCTGGCGTTTGACTTTGGGCCCTCGGCCGACGGCGGCGGCGGCGGCGGCGGCGAGGACGCGCCCGACGGCCTGGTGCGGCAGTTTGGCAGCCTGCGCGTTGTGCAGCTCGACGACGACGACGACGGCGACGAGCCGGAGACGGGGGGTGGTTGCCGAGCCGCCCCCCTCGCCGCGCCGCCGCCGCCCGCGCCGCCCTCGGCGTCGCCGCCACCGCTGCCGCCGCCGCCGCTGCCGCTGCCGCTGTCCCAGATGATGCGCCCGTGGTTCCCCCCAGCCGCGGGCGGGCTGGGCGTGCCGCTGCCCTCGTCCGCGCCCCTTAAGAAGCAGCATTCACGCGCCGGCGACGCGTCTCGGCGCGCGGGAAGCGTCGGCAGCAGCGCGGGTCGCAGCGGCGGCTCGCGGCGGTCTTCCTCGTCCACCGCGCCACCGCAGCCGCGCAGCAACGGCAGCGGCGGCGGCAGCAGGAGCGGCAGCAGCGCCGCCGGGTGGGAGGACGGCGAGGACGACCTGGAGCAGGTTGATCACGCCCCGGCGGGCATGGCGCGCCGCGTGGAGCGGGCGCTCGGCGGGCCCGGCTCCAGTGCTCCCGCCGCCGCCGCCCCAACGGCCGCGGCCGTGGCGGGCGGAGGGCCGTCGCCGCCCCCGGTCCGGCGTTTCCGCCCGATCGCGCGGCCCCCGCGCCGGGGCGTGGCAATGCTGGACGCGCCCCCGGGCGTCATCCTGGTGCGCCACCGCGGCGTCCCCGCGCCGTCGCCGCGCTTGCCGCCCAAGCCCCCCCCCCAGCCCCCGCAGCCCCCGCAGCAAGAGCGGGAGAGCGAGGAGAGCGAAGAGCACGAGGGGGGCGGCGCAGACGACGGCGGCGACGGCGACGACGACGGCGACGGCGACGGCGACGGCAGCGGCCGAGGCGCCGTGGACGCCGACGACTTTTTCTACGACGAGGGCGCCAACCTCGTGGATTGCAGCACCAGGCGCGCCGGCGATAGCAGCAGCAGCAACGGCAGCGAAAGCGGCGACGAGCGCGGCCAGGGCGACGAAGGGGACGAGGCGCCGCGGGCGGCGGCGTCGGCGACCCGGAACGGCGGCGGCGGCGGCGGTGGAGATGGCCAGTTTTCCGATTCGTCCGCCGGCGAGGAGGCAGGCAACGAGGACGGCGACGACTTCAACAACCGCTTCACCTCGGACGAGGAGCTCGACGGCCCCAACATGCTGTCGCCCTCGGAGAAGGAGCTGCTGCTGCTGCAGGACGGGCAGGGCGCGGGCGTGGCCACGACCGCAACGGCCGCGACGAGCACGCCCGGCGGCGGCGGCGGCGACGGCAAGCAGCGGGGCGCGTCGGCGGCCGCGGCGGCGACAAACGACAACAACGCCGCCACCGCCGCCGAGGTGCCCTTTTTCAGCGCCCCGCCCCGCGGCTTCCGGCCCGAGCTCACGGACTTTGGGCGCGTGTGGAGCGTGCTGCACGGCCTCGTCACGGACGCGACGCTCGAGTACCTCGCGCAGCAGCAGCAGCAGCCGGAGCAGCAGCAGCAGCAGCAGCAGCAGCAGCAGCAGCAGCAGCAGCAGCAGCAGCAGCAGCAGCAGCAGGAGCAGCATCAGCAGCAGGAGCAGCAGCAGCAGCAGGAGCCGTCTGCCGACCCCGGCGCCGGCGCCGCCCACCCCCAGGACGACGACCCCGGGCGCGAGGGACGCCGCCGCGGCCGCGGCGCCGCCCCCGCCCCCCAGCTCTCCTGGGAGCAGCGCCAGGAGCAGCAGCGCCGCGCCGCCCTGCAGGGCGAGCTGCTCGCCGCCCTGCCCGCCGTCGCGCGCGACCTGTCCTCGCGCGTGCCGCCCGCCGCGCTCGGCGCGCACGTGGCCGCGCTCTCGCGCACCTTCCGGTCGCTGCCCGGCCCCGTCCCCGGCCTGTCATCCGGGCAGTGGGAGCTCGTGGTCGCCCTCGCGCTCCAGGCGCTGTCGCGCGCGCGCCTGCCCGCCATGCGCGCCCACTTTTCGCGCCGGCGCGTGGCGGCCGAGCTGCCCGTGCTGCTCGGGCGCCTGGGCGTCGACGAGCCGCGGTTCTGGGCGCTGGCCGACCTGCTCGACCCTGAGGCGCGGTGAAGGAGTCATTATCGTCGTCGCTGATGACGCGAAGCAGCCTGGACGCGAATCTCGGCGCGTTGGTGGTGAGAAGGGACAATGCACACTAGTAGACAAGTCACGTCGGTTGGTTGCTTCTTTTTCAGACGCCTAGACTTGTACGCGCTTTGCGTTTGCGACTACCTTCCCTCTCTTTTTTCCTTTGCTCCCGTCGTCGTCGTCGCGTCGAGCGGGACAAGGGGTCCGTGGTTTCGAGATATGTATGGATCGGCGCCGGCTTTGTCCCCACCGGCCCCGCCTCGCCTCTAACACTGCAGCGCCATCTGCAGCTGCTGCAGCCGCCTCCGGCACGCCTCGGCGTCGGGCAGCGGCGAGTCTGGCAGCGACGGGGCGCCTGCGCCGCCGGCCGTGGCGCCGCCGTTTCCCGTTTTGCGCCCGGCCGCCGTTGCCGCCGCTTCAAAGGCCGCCGCGCCGCCGCCGGCCTTGGTCGGCGACGACGGGCACGACTCGCGCTGGTCCTGGGGCAGAACGGAAAACGACTTGCGCATGCCCAGCCCAGGCGGCAGCCGCAGCTGCACGACGGATGGCGAGCGGGGCGGCGGGTCGACCACGTCGTCGAGCGACAGGCGGCAGCCGGCGGCGGGCGACGGCTGCGGCGACGTCGACGCGCCCCCGCGGCCAGTCCGGGTCGCAGCCGCGGCCAGCGCCACGGCGGTCGCGCGCCGGACGCGCGCCAGCTCGGCCTCGAGCGCCTCGTTGCGCCGCAACAGCGCGGCGCCGTCGGCCGCCACCGCGCGCGCCCTGGCGCGGAGGGTCTCGGCGGCCTCGGCCCACGAGCGCGCGTCAGCGCGGGCGCACTCGGCCGCGTCGCGCGAGCGGCGCGCCGACTCGGCCGCGCCGGCGGCGTCGCGCGCGAGGCGGTCGCGCTGCCGCTTGAGCCGCACGATCTGAGCGTGCAGCTCGGCGGGCGTCTGCTCGAGCGCCAGCTGAGCGCACGGGGCGGGGGCGGCGGGGGCGGCGGGGGGTACGACGACGGCGGCAGGTTGCTGTTGCTCCTGGGCCACCGCTGTCGCCCCTTCTCCTCCTGCTGCCGCTCCTGCTGCTGCTGCTGCTGCTGGCAAGCACGGGACCGCCGCCGCGGCCACGCCCTCCATCGCCGTGCCGGCCTGTTGCTGCACCTGCTGACCCCGCGCCTCGGCCCGCGCCTGCGCCTCCCCCCGCGCCTGCGCCTCGCGCGTGTGCTGCTGCTGCTGCTGCTGCTGCTGTGCCGCCAGCGCCCTCGCCGCCGCCGCCGCCTCCTCGGCCGCCGCCGCCGTCGCCGCCTTGAGCCCGGTGAGCTCGGCGTCCTGCGCCACGACGCGGTCGATCAGGTCCGATACGGTCTCCTGCCAGTCGCGGCTGATGTCGCGTGCCACGCGCACGCCCCGCGCGGCCATGGCCTCGCAGTCGCGCCGGCACGCCCGCAGGGACGACCACAGCGACCGCACCGCCGCGTGCTCGGGGCCGCCTGCGGGCAGGCGCGCGAGCAGCCGCTCGGTCGCGTCGCCGTCCTGGCGGGCGGCGGGCGGGTACACGTACGAGCGCCGGTCCTGGAGCGGGGCGGCGCGGTGCACGGGCCGCAGCGAGGGGCTGGCGAGCAGGCACAGCGCCGCCTCCTCGCGCGCCGTCCGCGCGCCTAGCGCCGGGCCGCCCCCGGACGACGGGCAAGGCGGCGGCAGGTTCTTGCCAAAGAGCGCGTGGCGACCCCCGCCGCCGCCGTTGCTGCTGTCGCCGCTGCTGCCGCTGGCGGTCGAGGCCGGGGGCTTGACCACGGTCCGCAGGTCGAGCCGGGGCACGGGAGCGAGGAGGGCGGCCGGACGCCGCTGCTGCTGCTGGCGGCAGCCGCTGTTGGGTCTGTCCCCGCCGTCGTCGTCGTCGTCGACGTCGCTCGCGTCCGCGGCCTCGGCGATGCCAAAGTCGTCGTCGAGCTGCGAAGGGAGCGCGTCCTCCTCTGTTCTTTCCTCCTCGAGCGCCCCACGCTGCTGCTCCTCCACCCCCCGCTCCACTTCTGCGTCCCCGCACCCGCTGCCGCCGAACGCGCGCCGCAGGGCCGCCAGCGCCGCCGGGTCGATGCCCGCAATCGAGCCGCTGCCGCTTCCAGCCTGCACCAGCCGCCCGCCGCTGCCGGCGGGGGCGCTGGCCCCTCCCGTCATGCTTGAAAAGGACGCGCCGCGCCCGGCGCCGAGGAAGGCGCTCGCGCCGCCGCTGCTGGCCGCCCGCAGGCCGCTCAGGTGGCCGCCGCCGCCGCCGCCGCCGCCGCCGCCGCCGCACCCGCCGCCGCCGCCGCACCCGCCCCCTCCTCCGTCATGCCACCCCGGGAGCAGCTGGCTGCCATGCCGCGAGAACGTCGCGGCCGCCGCGGAGTTGCCCCCAGTGGCCGCGCGGCACAGCTCGGAGACGGTGCCGTGCATGCTGCTGCGGCGCGGGGGGCGGGGGGGCGGCGGCTGCTGCTGCTGGCCAAACGCTGACGACGACGACGAGGGGGGCGCGGCGGCCGTGGTCTCGGGCGGCGGCAAGAACGAGGAAGCCCCGGTCGCGGTCGCGGCCGCGACCGTGCCGCTGCTGCTCCAGCGCTCCAAGGCGTGCGCGTGCGGCTGCTGCTCGCCGGCAGCAGGTGCGACGACTACGCCTTCGAGCGTCGGCGCGGCGTCGTCGCGGCCTTCGACCGTCGGCGCCCCTGCTGACGCCGCTGCGGGTGGCAGGTCGCGCCGGTGCTCCTCCTCCTCCTCGTCCGCCCCCCCGTCTCCGCCGCTGCGCTCCATCTCAAGGAGGTTGGCGACTGAAGGTGCCGCTCCTGGCCAAGGAGTGGCGCAAGACAAGGAGCACAGGGCTACCTTGGCAGGGGGAAAACGCAGGTCGTCGGGACGGAAAGCCTGGCTTCTCTCTCTCTCTCTCGTGCGCCCGCCACTCCCAACCAAGAAACAGATCGCGCCGGCAAATGCGACGTGGACGACCGGCAAGTCCGGTCGCACCCGAGTCGCCGGGCGCGCTCCCGCCGCACTCGGGCGACCAACGATCCCGCGTGCGCAAGAGAAACGATAGAGCGAGAGCCCTCAAGTGTTTTCGGGGCGTGCGTGGGTGGCGCGTTCGGGTCCAATGAGGCGGTGCAGGGCTGAGGAGGAAGACTAGGTTGGGTTTGGTTCGATTCTTCAAGGAAAACTACGAGTCGAGCGCGCGCGCCGCAAGCGTCGGCAATTTTTCTGAAAACGACGGCCGCGCGAAAGAGCGCCGACGGCGCCGACGGCGTCCTCGCCCCCTTGTCTCCTCTCCGCGCGCACTTTTTCGGCCGACAATGACCAGGTCCAGAATCCTACGATAAAAGTCTCGTCTCAAAGGAGGAACGCCGCCCACAGCAGCACCCCGAGCAGGGCCAATGCGACCCCGTTGGCGAGCGCGCTCGTGCGGTTGGCACGCATGCAGTAGAGCTCGTGCCGCTCGGGGCCAAGGAATCCGCGCACCGCCATGGCCTGCGCAATCTTGTCGCTGCGCTCAAACAGGTTTGCGAACAGGCGCGCGGCCATCTGCGCGGCGATCTCGATCGACCCGCGCGCGCCCTGCGAGCGCCACGCCACGCCGCGGGCGGCCAGGCCCAGGCACAGGTTGCGCACCTCCTCGAACACGAGCGACATGAACCGCAGCGACAGCAGCAGCGTCAGCGCCACGCGGCGCGTCTGCACGCCGGCGAGCCGCAGCGGCCACAGCCAGCGGCGCAGGGCGAGCGCCATCTCCTCGCCGGGCGTGGTGACCAGGGTGAGCGAGGCGCCCTGCAGCGCGCAGAAGGTCAGGGACGCGGCCGTGATGGCCAGGTTGACGCTGCGCCGCGTCACCGTGAAGAAACCCGCGCTGCAGAGCACGTAGGAATAGGCCGAGTCGCCGGCGAGCGAGCCGGCGGCGCCGGCGCCGGCCCCGGCAAGGCCGTCGAGGGCGGCCGGCGGGGCGCGCGGCTGCAGGAGGGGCGGCACGCCGTCGGCCCCCAGCGCGGCCCCCACGAAGATGAAGGCGCAGATGGCCGACAGGCGCAGGAGCTGCGGCCGCCAGAGCCGGGCCGGTTGCGTCGCCATTGTGAGCGCGGCGACGCCGGCGGCCATGGCGACGCGGGCGGGCGGCGGCGCCCGCGCGACGGCCACGTACAGCGCGAGCAGCCAGAGCTGCTTGACGGCGGCGTCGACGCGGTGGAGCGGGGTCTCGGGCGTGGGCACGTAGGAGCTGTAGGGCACGTTGGAGACGTTGAGGAGGGCGTTGAGCACGCGCTGCTGGACGGGCAGCTTCTCGCGCTTGGCGACGGAGGGGGGCGCGGCACCGTTCGGCGGCGGCGGCGGCAGGTTGGCGCCTGGTTGAGGCCATGCCGCCGCCGCTGATGCTGCCGCTGATGCTGCTGCTGCTGGTGAAGGTGATGCTGATGCCGGTCGCCTCCTGCAGTTGCTGCTGCTGCCGCCGGGTATCCTCCTGTCGCCGCGGCTGCTGATGGCCGCCAACGCCGCCGCCGCTGCTCCCGCTGCCCGAGGCACCGACGGGACAGCGCGCCGCCGCAGTGGCAGCTTTGCCGGCGGCGCCAGCACCGCGGCATAGCGGCCCGGGACGGATACGGCTGCTGCCGGTGGTGCCGCCGCCACCACCGGCCGCCTGAGCAGCATCTCACGAGTCCTTGGGTCGTTGCAGGGGGAGTTTGGCGGGCGAGAGAGAGAGAGAGAGGGAAAGAGGCGGGTTGGCGTCTCCACGCTGCGTGTGTGTGTTGATCGACGCTGCTGCTGAGGATGAGCGTCAAGCTGATGACCCTTTGGTGCTTGTGTGCGTC